>ERZ1370068.1421-contig-11312_pt1 | contig 79912 bp, 99 predicted proteins | sample MGYA00561227_ERZ1370068 | MGnify/ENA primary metagenome ERZ1370068 (study PRJEB38410, sample SAMEA6850437) | metagenome | study: Metagenomic assessment of the ecological functions of the soil: analysis of the soil microbiota associated with the...
TTGTACTTCGTTCAGTTGCGTGCTATGCGCCAGAGCGGCATACCTCTTCAAGCGCTGACCCAGGAGGCGGCATACACTTCAGTCACGACAGCGAGCCACCCAGCGGCAGCTCGCGACCTTCCTCGAGCAGGCGACCGCCGCCACGCGCGGGCCGGGCGCCCCTGCTACGCCCATCGCTGGCTTGGGGCGGAAGGTTGGGAGAAGGCGCTCGCCTACTCGCCGGGAAGCCGCCGAGCGCGCGCAAGCGCTCTACTGCACAACCCGAAGCCAGCGCTACCACCACTGGCGCGCTGGAGCCTCGATATGACCGGCTGCCCCCGACCATCGAGCGCGCGCACTCACATCGACATCGTCCTGGCCCTGGAATCGATTCCCGGGTGGCGGCGCGCCGAACGGGAGCGAAGCCGGCCCACGACACCTCGAGCGCCTCCAGGCCGCGTGCGACCTCGGCGACGAGTTATTCAGTGGCGAGGAGTCGAGACCGTCCTGGCATGGAATCAGGGGGACGAAGAAGGGCTCCAACGAGCGGTCCGCCAGGCGGAACGAGACCGGAGACGAGACTGTCCGGGCCCTCGACCCTGTCGTACGCCGGCTATCTCGGACAGGCCGCTCGGTACGAGGAGTCACTGACGTACGTGGAACAGGGGGTGGCTGTCGCTCGGGCGGGTGGGTCAGCTTCACGAGCAAGCGTACGAGATGGCGTCGAGCGGCCGCTGCTTATTCCGCCCGTGCCGGTCACCTCGCCAACGCGCTCGAGTATGCAGCGCGCGCGCGAACCGCTCGACGATAGTTGAGGACCCGCGGCTGAAGGCGTGGAGGGCCATGGAAGCGGAGCCCTACTTCGGGCACGGGCTGGCGCGATGTGGTCCGCGTCCTCGATACGAGGGCCTTCCCCTGTCCTCGGGAGATCCGCGAGTGGCCGGTGGATGTCTCCAAGGTCTCGGCACTGGGGCGCGATTGCCCACGTGAGGCTGGGGCAGCAGGGGCAGCGCCCGAGCGGCTGCTGGAGCGCGCCCTGCCGGAATGCGAAGCGCTCGGGTACCGGCTGGAACACGATCTACCTCCAGGTGGCCCTGACCGAGTCTGGGCTCGGGCTGGGCGACGTGCCGGCCGCGCTGATCGCGGCGCGCCGGGCGGTGGGCGCGGCCCGGGAAAGCTCGCGCATGGCGAGGCAAGCGCCGCGCTGCGGCGTGCTCGGGCAGGCTTGCGAGGCCGCGGGCGACCGCGGAGCGGCGGACGAGGCATTCCGGCAGAGCGTGGAGGTCCTCGAAGCGACCCAGTCGCGTCCCGAGCTCGCCCAGACCTTGCTCGCGTACGGGCGCTTCCAAGTCGCGCGGCGGCGACCCCGAGGGAAGACGGACTGATCGAACGGGCGCTCGCGCTGTTCGAAGAGATGGACGCCACCGGCTGGATCGCGGAGGCGCGGGCCGCCCGCCTAGTTCCCGCGGCTAGGCGAACACGAAGGCGCGGCGCGGATTGTCAATCAGCAGGCCGCGGATCCCGCGGTCGTCCAGCCCTGCGCCGCAGCCGCGGCACCACGTTGACCAGCAGGTGGTGATAGCCGCAGCCGCCCCACTTCGTCAGCAGGTGCTTGTAGGCGATGTCGTGCGACATCGAGCACCTGGCGCGCGTGGCCGTCCTCGATGAGGCGGAGGATCTGCGCCATGCGCCCGCCGTCGTTGGGCATGTCGAAGTCGGGATTGTAGGGGTAGTAGGAGGTCTCGAGCCCGAAGAGGTCGTACTCGAGATAGCAGCCCGGTCTGCGCCAGATCCATCAGGTGCTTCCGGTCGGCGATGGTCCGGTCGATGTGGCACATGATCGGTCCGCTTGTGATTGCCGCCCTCCTTGGCCACCAGCCCTGAGGATCTGCATCGGCGCGCGTGGTTGCGCCCGGATGGATCATCAGGGGCGCGCCTGTCTCCCGCTGCGCCGCCACCGCCGCGCGCGCCACCTTCTTCTCGTCGTCCGTCCACGGCCAGGTGCAGCCGATCTCGCCGATGAGGCCGGCGCGCACGCCGGTGTCTCCCACGCCGACGGTGATGTCGCCACGATCTCGCGAGCGATATCGTCCACGCTCCTCGCCGGGCGAGCGCGGGCGGATGGGCGGTCCTGCACGTAGTACCCCGCGCCCATCACGATGTGGAGCCCGGTGGCTCGGGCGATGCGAGCCAGCGCGGCGGGATCGCGCGAGAGCCCGCCGTTGGTCGGGATCCACCATGGTCTGGCCGCCCGCCTGCTTGAAGAGGAGCGCCTCGTCGCGCGCCACGTCCTCGTCGAGGAGGCGCAGGTTGTCCAGGTTGGACGAGAAATTCTGGCGCACCCAGCCCAGGTTCGCCATGGTGACCGGCGCCAGCGCGCGGCCCTTGTCGGCCGCCGCCTCCGGCTCCTTGAACATCACCTTGAAGTCGATGAGGAGGTGCTCGTGGGGCAAGGTGATGCCCATCGCGCCGCCGTCCACGGGCCCGAGCACCGTCTGCGCCTTGCCGGAAAGGGAGCGATTTGGCCATGGCGGGACTCTAGCACGGCCTCCCCCTCGCCCATTGTGCGGACGCGCCGCCCCGTGGTATACGCAGGCAGGCTCTGAGGTCATCGCCGCCCTCTCCCACTCACGACCGGATCCGTGACCGAGGAGGTAACCCTCCATGAAGCGATGGACCCTGCCGGCAATGCGTGCTCGCCGTCGCGGCGCTGGCCGCGCTCCCCGCCCGCCGCCCAGGCGCAGGCGAAGGACACCCCTGACCGTCGCCCTCGTCTCGCACGCGCCGACGCTGGACCCCCACATGCACTTCGAGCGGGTCGGCATCCTCGTCAACATCAACATGTTCGACTCGCTCCTGCACCGGAACACCAAGCTCGAGTTCGAGCCGTCGCTCGCGACGTCGTGGAAGGCGCTGACCGACACCCAGTGGGAGTTCAAGATCCGCAAGGGCGTGAAGCTTCCACAACGGCGAGACGCTGACCGCCGGAGGACGTGAAGTACTCCGTTCGATCGGGTGATCGACCAGACGAAGAAGTCGCCCGCAGTACGGCAACATCCGCGCCATCAAGGAAGTCCGCAGTGGTCGAACGCGGAGACCGTCCACATCATCACCGACAAGCCCTTCCCGCTCCTCGCTCGAGCGCCTGGTCTTCTTCCCGATCGTGCCCGAAGAAGCACGTCGAGAAGGTGCGGCGATCAGGCCTTCGGGACCACCTCGCCGGTGGGCACGGGACCCTGGAAGTTCGTGGAGTGGAAGCGCGACCAGCTCATCCGGCTCGAGGCCTTCGACCAGCACTGGCGGGGCAAGCCCGCCTTCAAGACCTTGATCTTCCGCGCCGTGCCCGAGGTCGCGACCCATGGTGGCCGAGATCAAGACGGGCGGAGTCGACCTGATCCGGAACGTCTCCGCCGACATCGTGCCCGAGCTCAAGACCCACCCGCATGGCCTACATCTCCTCGACGCCCGATCCTGCGCGTCCACTACATCGAGCTCGACATGCGCGTCCGCGCCCTTCGACAAGAAGGCGGTGCGCCAGGCCGCGAACTACGCGATCGACAAGCAGACGATCATCCAGAAGCTGATGGCCGGGCTCGGTACGCCAGGTCGCGACCGTGGTGCAGCCGCTCGCCTTCGGCTTCGATCCCGACAGTGCAAGCCCTATCCGTTCGACCAGAAGAAGGCCAAGGAGCTGCTCGCCCAGGCCGGCTATCCCGAACGGTGTGGACATCACGCTGCACAGCGCGTCCGTCGCGAACCGCCCGTCAGTTCGAGGCCATCTGCCGAGATGCTCACCGAGGTCGGCATCCGCGCGACGCCCAAGATGTGGGACCCGGGTCCGGCGTGGAACAAGTTCTTCCAGGCCGACGGCAAGGCCACCCACGGCATCTACGGCACCTGGGGCAACTACTCGGTCTTCGACGCCGACGCGGTGCTGCACCCGCTCTACCACACCGAGCCCGGCGGCTGGATACGGCAAGTGGTACACGCGCGTGGAAGGACTCGACAAGCTGATCGACGAGGCCCGGTCCACGCGTGGATCAGCCGCGGCGGAAGCGGACCTACACGCAGATCCAGCAGATGATCCGCGAGGAGGCGCCGAGCATCTTCCTGTGGACGCAGTACGACACCCTCGGCATCTCGAAGAAGGTGCAGTACGCAGCCCGCCCGGACGAGTGGCTCTGGCTCTTCGACGCCAAGCCCGCAGCCGGTAGGGCGGGACGGAGCGTGATCTCGCTGCCGGTGAGGCCGTCGCCGTGCTGACCCTGCTGATGCGCCGGGTCGTCCGCCTCGTGGTGGTGCTCGCGGGCGTGTCCCTCGTCACGTTCGCGATCCTCCAGGTGAGCGGCGACCCGGTGCGCGCTGATGATGCCGGAGGCGCCCGAGGCCGACCGGGCGGTCGCTCCGCCAGAGCCATGGGCTTCAACGACCCGCTGCCCGTGCAGTTCGTCCGCTTCCTGGGCAACATCGCGCGGGGCGACTTCGGCCAGTCCTTCTTCCACCGCGAGCCGGCGCTGCCGCTGGTGCTCGAGCCCGCATGCCGACCACGCTGCTCCTCACCGCTGCTCGCCATGGCGCTGTCGCCTCGGCCGTCGCGGTGCCCATCGGCATCCTGCAGCGCGGTCCGCCGCAACTCGCTCTTCGACCACGCGGCGACGCTCGTCGTCTTCCTCGGCACCTCGATGCCGGTGTTCTGGACCGGCATCATGCTCATCCTGCTCTTCGCGGTGCAGCTCGCGCGTCCTGCCCGTCTCGGGCTGGGAGAGCTGGGCGGCGCTCGTCCTGCCCGCGGTCACGCTGGCCACCTTCTCGACGCCGCTGCTCCTGCGCATCGTCCGCTCGAGCATGCTGGAGGTGATCAACCTCGACTACGTGCGCACGGCGCGGGCCAAGGGCGTCTCCGAGTGGTTCGTCATCTGCCGCCACGCCCTCATCAACGCCGCGCTCCCGCTGGTCACGGTGGCCGGGCTCCAGTTCGGGCTGCTGCTCGGCGGCGCCGTCGTGACCGAGACCGTCTTCGCGGTGCCCGGGCGTGGGCCGGCTCATCGTGGGCGCCATCCGCCAGCTCGACTTCCCCATCGTCCAGGCCGGCGTCTTCCTGCTCGCGCTGATCGTGGTGCCTCGTGAACTTCGCCGTGGACATGCTCTACGTCTACCTGAACCCGCAGATCCGGGTGCGCTGAGGCGGCCATGGCCATCGGCACCCTCGCCCCGCCCGCTGGCGCCGCGCCGGCGCCGACCGCAGGCCACCGAGCGGCTCGCGCGACCTGGCGCAAGCTCGCCCGCAACCCAGCCGCCATCGCCGGCGCGCTCATCCTCCTCACGGTCGATCGGCGCCGCCGTCTTCGCGCCCTAGATCGCGCCCCACGAGCCCGCGCGCCAGAGCCTGATCCGGCGCTTCACGCCGCCGGTCTGGGCGCGCAGCGGGCAAAGCCGCCTATCCTGCTCGGCACCGACCAGGTCGGCCGCGACATCCTGAGCCGCATCATCCACGGCGCGCGCATCTCGCTCATGGTCGGGATCGCCGCGGTGCTGGTGAGCCTGACGGTCGGCGTCACCCTCGGCCTCCTCAGCGGCTTCCTCGGCGGGTCGCGTGGACACCGTGATCATGACCGTGGTGGACGTGACGCTGTCGCTTCCCACCGCTGCTCCTCGCGCTGGCCTTCGTGGCGCGCTCTGGGCCCGAGCGTCACCACCATCATCGTGGTGCTCGGGCCTCACCGGCTGGGAGCGCTACACCCGCGTGGTGCGGGCGGAGGTGCTGGCGCTGCGCGAGAAGGACTTCATCGAGGCGGCGCGCGCCATGGGGTGCAGCCCGTCGGCTCGCTGCTGCTGCGCCACCTGCTGCCCAATACCTTCTCGTCCATCATCGTGATGTCCACGCTCCAGGTGGCCCAGGCCATCCTCGCAGGAGGCGGCGCTGTCCTTCCTCGGCGTGGGCACGGGCAGCGCGTATCCCACCTGGGGCCAGATGATCTCGCTCGGGCGCGACTTCGTCGAGCGTGGCGTGGTGGCTGCCCACCTTCCCCGGGCTCGCCATCCTCGCTCACCGTGCTCGCCATCAATCTGGTGGGCGACCGCCTCCGCGACGCCCTCGATCCCCGCGTGGGGTGAGGGCGCCGAACGCCTCTCATTCCGGGCCTTGACCTAGTCCCCTGGCGGCGCGACAGTGTGGGCCATGACCACCCCCACGCGCGCCAGCGCTGACGTCGGCTTGATCGGGCCTCGCCGTGATGGGCGAGAACCTCGCGCTCAATATCGCCGACCACGGCTACCGCATCGCCGTGTACAACCGCACCACGACGGTGATGGAGAAGTTCGTGGCCGGGCACCCGGACACGCCGGGTGGGCTGGTGGGCGCGGCCACGCTGCCGGACTTCGTGGCCGGCGCTGAAGAAGCCGCGCAAGATCCTCATCCTGGTCAGGCGGGGCCGCCGGTGGACGCGGTGGTAGAGCAGCTCCTCGGCGCGGGCGTCGAGACCGACGACATCGTGGTCGATTGCGGCAATAGCCAGTGGACCGACACCATCAAGCGCGAGAAGCAGTACGAGTCTCGCTGCCGTTTCTTCGGCTCCGGCGTGAGCGGCGGCGAGGTAGGGCGCGCGCTTCGGCCCTCGCTCATGCCCGGCGGCGACCCGGGCTCCTGGGAGCACCTCGACGCCCCATCTGGGAGGCCATCGCCGCCAAGGTGGATCCGAAGACCGGCCGGCCGCTCGAGGACTACTGCGCCGGGCAAGCCGGTGAAGGGCGGCGAGCCCTGCACCGCCTATATCGGGCCCAACGGCGCCGGGCACTACGTGAAGATGGTGCACAACGGCATCGAGTACGGCGACATGCAGCTCATCTCGCGAGGCCTATCACCTCCTCACCGCGCTGGGCGGCCTGACGCCCGACGAGCTGTCGCGACGTCTTCACCGACTGGAACCAGCGGCGAGCTCGAGCTCCTACCTCATCGAGATCACCGCCGACATCCTGCAAGCAGCGCGATCCGGTCAACCGGCCAGCCGTTCTCGTCGACGCGATCCTCGACACCGCGGGCCAGAAGGGCACCGGCAAGTGGACCAGCGTGAACGCGCTGGACATGGGCATTCCCGCCAATGCCATCGCCGAGGCCGTGTTCGCGCGCTGCCTCATCCGCGCTGAAGGAGGAGCGCGTGGCCGCGTCCAAGATCCTCAAGGGGCCGAAGTCGCCCTATCGGCGGCTCGAAGGCGAAGCTGGTCGACGCGGTGCGCGACGCGCTCTACTGCTCGAAGATCTGCGCGTACGCCCAGGGCTTCGCAGCTCATGCGCGAGGCGCAGAAGGACTACCGCTGGACGCTCGACTTCGGCGACCATCGCCGCCATCTGGCGCGGCGGGTGCATCATCCGCGCGCGCTTCCTCCAGAAGATCACCGAGGCCTATCGCCGTGACTCGGGCCTCGTGAACCTCATGCTCGATCCATACTTCAAGAAGGCGCTCGCCGATCGCCAGACGCATGGCGCGAGGTGGTGGCGCTCGCGGCGCGGCACCGGCATCCCGCGCCCGCCTTCAGCAGCGCGCTCGCCTACTTCGACGGCTATCGCGCCGCGCGCCTGCCCGCCAATCTGCTCCAGGCGCAGCGGGACTACTTCGGCGCCCACACCTACGAGCGCGTGGACGCGTCGCGCGGGAAGTTCTTCCACGTGGACTGGCCGGACCCGAAGCGCCCGCAGTATCCCGTCTGACCGGCCCCGCGTGACCGCGCCACTCACCTTCGGCACCAACCGCTTCGGCTTTCCCGACCCCGCGCGCGTCTGGCCGAAGACCTGCCGCGAGGCGGAAGCGGCCGGATTCAGCCATCTCTGGTTCCCTGACAGCCAGCTCCGTACCGGTGACGTCTTCATCAACCTGCTGACCGCCGCGCGCGGCACCGAGCGCGCGAAGGTGGGCACCCTCCTCGTCAACCCGGTCACGCGCCATCCCACCGTGCTCGCCTCCAGCATCGCCACCGTGGATCTCTACGCGCCGGGACGCGTCCTGCTCGGCTTCGGCGCCGGGGACACGTCCGTCTTCCAGGTGGGGCTGCGCCCGGCACGCCTCGCCGAGCAGGAGAGGCGGCGGTGCGAACGATTCGGGGCCTCCTGGCCGGCGATAGCATTTCGCTGGGCTGGACGGCGCCGTCGCGCTCTGCAGCATCCGCGCCCGGTGCCGGTCATCGTCGCCGGCAGCGGCCCCAAGACGCTCCGGATGGCCGGCCGCGCCGCGGGCGGCGTGAGTCATCCGCATCGGCGCCGACCCCGCGCTGGTCCAGTGGGGGTACGACGAGTTCTGCGCGGGCGCGCGGGAGGCGGGCCGCGATCCCGCCTCGCTGTGGGTGGCCGGCCACTTCCACACCGTCATCACCGACGACGCGGAGCTGGCCGAGGCGCGGGGCCGCGTGATGGCGGCCGGCTACTACGGAGGTGAACCGGGGGACCTGGGCGCATCTGGGCCTGCGCTCGGCCCTGCGCGCCCATCGAGGACATCCTCAAGGAGGTGCGCCCCGACTTCCACCACGCCTTCGACATGGCGCTGGCCGCGAAATGCGTCGAGGCCATCCCGCTGTCGGTGGCGCGGCGCTTCTGCCTCATGGGCTCGGCGGCGGACGTGCGCAATCAGCTCGAGCTCCTGGTGGACCGCTTCCCCTGGATGCGGCACGTCATCCTGCAGCCCAATATGCCGGGCTCCGCCTTCATCGAGACCTGCGGGGCGGAGATCATCGCCCAGCCTTCCGATGAAGCGGCCAATGCCGCTCACGTTCTCGAGCGGTGGCGGCGGTGGCAGTGGCGGCCGCGCTCGCCGCCGGCTGCGCCACCATCGGCATCTGGACCGCGCCCGCGGAAGACCGCGAGCGCCACGCGCACGGAGGCGGCCGAGCGCGCCGACGCGTCTTCTGGACGACCCTTCACGGGGGCGACTACGAGGGCATCCCGCGAGCGATCAGCGCGCTCACCGCGGCCTACCTGGCGGATCCACGCGACCCGCGTCACCGCGGCGCATCTGGGCTGGCTGCACATCTGGCGGCTGGTCGAGCGCGCGCGGCTCGACCCCGTTCCGCCCGGCATCACCGACCACGCGGTGCTATCGCGGAAATACTTCGAGGAGGCGGTGCGCCTCCGGCCCGGGGAAGGCGCGCTATCTCGGCTTCTACGCGTCGATCCTCCTCGCCCGAGGGCAATATCCACAAGGACGAGAAGCTCACTCGCCGGGGCTACTTCACCCTCCAGGATTCCGTCCGCGCCTTCCCGGAGTTCAATCTCTTCACCGCGGGCTATACCATGTCCGGCCAGCCCTGGGACGGCGACGCTACCGCGAGGCCCTGGAGAACATGTGGCGCAACCTCGACGTCTGCGTCGGCGAGCGCGTGGACCGCGCCAATCCGGACTACGCGCGCTTCATGCGGCTGGAGACGCGGGAGGGGCCGCAGCGCGTGTGCTGGAACGGCGAGATCGCCCCCCACAACTTCGAGGGCTTCTTCCTCAACTTCGGGGACATGCTCGTGAAGAACGGCCAGGTGGACACGGCCCGGGTCATGTACCGGAACGCCACCCTCGCCCGCGAGTACCCGAGCTGGCCCTATCGCGGCGTGCTGGAGGCCCGCCTCCGCGACGCGGCCGCCAACGTGGCCGCTTTCCGCGCCGCCAATCCCGCGCCCGGCGCCCCGCGCATCATGGGGCGTCACCCTTCGCCTGCGTGGGCTGCCACCAGCGCTGAGCCGGGTCCGGCTCAGCTCCCGTAGAGCCGCATCGCGCTCCGCACCTCGGCCAGGGTGGCCGCCGCCACCGCGCGGCCGCGGGCGGTGCCCTCGGCGAGGAGCCGGTGGACCTCGCCCGGCTCCCGCGCCCACTCGGCGCGGCGCCGCCGGATCGGGGCCAGCCGCGCGTCCAGCACCTCCGCGAGGCGCGCCTTCACCGTCGCGTCACCGAGACCGCCCGCGCGATAGCGGGCCTGAGATCGGCCACCGCCGCGGGATCGGGATCGAAGGCGTCCAGATACGCGAAGACCGGATTCCCCTCCACCGTGCCCGGGTCCTCCACCCGGAGATGGCGCGGGTCGGTGAACATGCCGCGCACCTTGCGGGCCACCTCGTCGGCGGGATCGGAGAGATTGATCCACATTGCCCAGCGTCTTGCTCATCTTCGCCTCGCCGTCCGTGCCCGGCAGGCGCGACACCGGCCCCAGGAGAGCCTCGGGCTCCACCAGCACCGGCCCGGCGCCGCCCGCATCGGTGCGCCCATAAGTCCGGTTGAAGCGCCGTACCAGCTCCGCCGCCTGCTCGATCATCGGGAGCTGATCGCTGCCCACCGGCACGAGATCCGCCTTGAACGCGGCGATGTCGGCGGCCTGGCTCACCGGATAGACGAGGAACCCGGCGGGTACGTCCGCGTCGAAGCCCTTTTGCCGCATCTCGTCCTTCACGGTGGGATTGCGCTGCAGACGGGCCACCGAGACCGAGGTTGAGGAAATACATGGTCAGCTCGGCCAGCTCGGGCACCAGGGACTGGACCACCATGGTGGCGACCGCGGGATCCAGCCCGACGGCTGGATAGTCCAGCATCACCTCCAGCACATTGGCGCGGACCTGCTCGGGCTCGTCGAAATGATCGGTGAGCGCCTGCAGATCGGCGATGAGCACGTAGGTCGCGTGCTCGCGCTGGAGGAGGACGCGCTGCTGCAGCGAGCCGACGTAGTGACCCAGGTGCAGCGGGCCGGTGGGCCGGTCCCCGGTGAGAATCGTTCGCGACATGGTCTCCCTCCTTGAAAATACGTGAACCGCGGGCCCCGACCGGGGCAACGGTTCAGGAGACCCGGAGCCGCCCTGTTCGAGGCAGCCCCAGTCGATCGCGATGCGCTACGGGCCGCCGTGCTCGGCGGCCACCACCAGGACGAACGGAGCACCGGCTTCATGCCGTCCTCAGCGCTTCATCGCCGGCATCTCGCGCCAGCTCGTCGTAGAGGTGGATGGTGGAGCGCATGGCCTTCACCCAGTCGCCGAGATGCAGGCTCTCGTTCTCGGAATGCGCCTGGGTATTGGGGTCGATGACGCCCATGAGGATGCAGGGCGCCCGCTCGAGCAGATCGGCGAACGGCTGCACGAAGCCGATGCATGCCGCCGGCGCCGATCATCGCGGTGTCCTTGCCGAAGCCCGGTCTTGAGGGCGCGGCGCGCCGCCTCGAAGGCGGGCCCTCGGGATCGGTGGTCCACCAGGGCGTGGTGCCGTTGACCTTGGCGGTGACCTTGGCGCCGAAGGGCGGCTTGGTGGTGAGCTTCTTGACGATGAGGCGCGCCGGCCTCGCGCGCGTCCATGCCCGGCACCGTGCGCAGCGAGAGCCGCGCGCGCGCGCCGTCGATGATCTGGTTGGAGGAGCCGCAGGAAGCGGGTGCGCCTCGAAGGCGATCACGGTCAGCGACGGGGCGCGTCCACATCCGTTCGTAGACGCCGAGCTCCGTCTCGCCCGCAGAGCGCCATGCCCGGCAGCATTCCGGCGTCCTTCTTGAACTTGGCCTCGTTGAACGTGCAGCGATGCGGATGCGTGCCAGCTGCTTGGCGCTGGGCTTGGCCACCTTCTTGTAGAGGCCGGGGACGTTGAGCAGCGCCGCCCTGGGTGCGCAGGTCCGCGATGAGGCGTGCAGAGGATCTGCACGGGATCCGGCACCGGCCCGCTATAGCCGCTGTGCAGCGGGCTGCCGAGGCCCTGCACCTCCACGTCGAGCTCGCAGATGCCGCGCAGCTGATAGGTGAGCGCGGGATGCCCGGTGTCGAAGTTGCGCGGTGTCGGAGAGCACGATGAAGTCCGCCGCCATGCTCTTCTTGTACTGCTCGAGGAAGCGGCCCAGGTTCATCGGAGCCGATCTCCTCCTCGCCCTCGATGATGAACTTGACGTTGCACGGGCAAGGCCCCGCCGAGCGGAGATAGGATCGCGCACCGCGGCCACGTGCGCCATGACCCCGCCCTTGTCGTCGGCGGTGCCGCGGCCGTAGAGCCGGCCGTTGCGCTCGGTGGGCTCGAAGGCGGGCGAGAGCCACTTCTCGCGCGGCCGGGCGGCTGGACGTCGTGGTGGCCGTAGAGGAGGATGGTGGGCGCGCCCGGCCTGTGCAGCCAGTCCCCGTAGACATAAGGATGCACGCCGGGAATGGTCGAGCACCTGACGTTCTCGACGCCGGCGTCGGTGAGGGTCTGGGCCACGGCCTGCGCGGACCGGCGGACCTGCTCCACCGGGAAGCCCGGCGCCGACATGCTCGGAATGCGGCAGAGGCTCCACCAGCACCCGCTTCCAGTCGTCGATGTGCCCGTCCAGATAGCCCAGCGCCTCGCGGGCCATGCCGTTCGCCGCCGCCATTCGCACTCCTCCCTGGGGTTGCGACCCTTCAGCCGGCCTTTACCATAGCGCGGATGGCCGCGCCCTGGGACTTGAACCAGTCGAAGAGGATGCCCACGTCCCAGCCCATGCAGAAGTGCCGCACGCCCCATGTCCGAGGTAGCGCCGCGCCTGATCGGGGTGGTCGATCTCCACCCGCGGGGCCACGCCCAGGCGCAGCGCAGTCTTGATCACGTGCGTCTCCGCCTCCCTGACGCGCGGGATGCTCCCACTGCCCGGCCAGGCCGATGCTCATCGGAATAGTCGGCGGGGCCGAACTGCACCATGTCCACGCCCTTCACCGAGAGCATCGCCTCCACGTTCTCCACCGCGGACGCCTTCTCGATCATCACCGCCACCACCGCGTCCTCCAGCGCCTGCACGAAGGCGGGCGAGCCCACGTCCACCACGTAGCCCACGTCGCGGCGCATGCCGACGCCGTGGATGCCGCCCGCGTGGCCGGCGTCTCCGCGCGCACCGCGCGCACGCACTCGCGCACGTCGTCCACCGTGCGCGGATCGGCGAAGAGCAGGTTCTGGATGCCGGCGCCGATGGCGCGCACCGCCAGGTAGGTCCGCGGCTGCTGCTCGATCTTCATCATCGCCGACATGTGGGGAAGGTATCCACCGCCCGCGCGAAGTTCTCGAGCGCGAAGAGATCGTAGGGGGCGTACTCGCCCACGAACTCGATGTAGTCGAAGGCGCCGGAGTGGCCCACCAGCTCCGCCACCGCCGGCCACACGGTGTGGAGGTGGGTGCCGAAAGTCGGCTGGCCGGCGCGGAGCAGCTCGCGGAAGTCGGTTGGGACGCATGTCGGGCTCCTTGGAGCTATGGGCCGCGGCGGGCCCGGGTCACGCTCTTCGTCCAGGTAGAGGCGCGGAGCGTCGCTTCGGTGGTGAACTCGGGCGTGGTGTCGGGGACCCCCAGGAAATAGACGGTGAGCGCCACCTCCGCGGCGGCCCGCCACCCGCGTCGCGGTGAAAGTGCAGCTCCAGGCGCGGGAGTGTCGGCGAAGTGCGCCCGCCGGCGCCGGACTTCCACCACGCCGCCGAGCGGACGCGGGGCCACCACCGGCCGTCGCACTCCGCTGAAGGGGTCCACCGCGTCCGCGCTCAGTGCGCGGAACTGCGGCGCCGCCGACACCCGGATCACCACCTCCGTCTCCGCCTCCACGGCCGCCCGCAGCACCGCCCAGACAATTACGGCGTCCGGCCCCGGCAAACACGGAATCCGCGCCGTGTGACCGTGACCGGCTGGGCCGCGGCGGACGATGACGCCCCCGAGCCCGCCCAGCGCCACCATGGAGGGCCGCGACCAGCGGCTTCATTCCTCCACCGGGAGGATCTGCACCGCATCGCTCGACAGGGCGAGGCGGACGCGCTGCCCTTCCTCGAGCACGGCGCCCGGACCCGGATTGTAGCGCGTGACGAGGAAAGGCTGGGCGCCCGCGTGGACCATGTAGTCCACCTTCTCGCCGAGAAAGGTCCGCGTGACGATGGTGCCCACCACCTCTCCCACCGAGCCCGGATCGTCGGGCACCAGCGCGATGGCCTCGGGCCGTATCACGATGCGCACCACGTCGCCGGCGCGGAGCGGGGCGGTGTGGAAGGCGCGCAGGCGCACGCCGGCCACGTCCACGGTGACGGTCGCCCCCGCGGCGTCCACCACGCGACCGGCCAGGAGGTTCACGCGGCCGATGAACTGGGCCACGAACTCCGTGGCCGGGCGATGGTAGAGATCCTCCGCGGTGCCCTCCTGCACCACCACGCCCGCGCTCATGACCGCGATGCGGTCGGAGACCGCCATGGCCTCCTCCTGGTCATGGGTGACGTACACCGTGGTGATGGCCGAGCGCTTTTCTGGAGGCGCTGGATCTCGTCCCGCATCTGCACGCGGAGCCGCGCGTCGAGGTTCGACAGCGGGCTCGTCGAAGAGCAGCACGCGGGGCCGGATCACGATGGCGCGGGCCAGCGCCACCCGCTGCTGCTCGCCGCCCGAGAGCTGGTGGGGCTGCTGCCGCTCGTAGCCGCGCCAGGCCCACCAGGTCCAGCACCTCGCCGACGCGCCGCGCGATCTCGCCGCCCTCCACGCCGCTGGACGCGGAGGCCGTAGGCGACGTTCTCGAAGACGGTGAGGTGCGGAAACAGCGCGTAGTTCTGGAAGACGAAGCCGATGTCCGCGGCGATTGGCCATGAGCCGCGGTGACGTCGCTGCTCGCCGATCCAGATGCGCGCCCGCGTCGGGCTCCTCGAAGCCCGCGATCATCCGGAGGGTGGTGGTCTTGCCGCAGCCGGAGGGGCCGAGGAGGGTGAGCAGCTCGCCCGGGCGCACGGCCAGGCTCACCTCGCGCACCGCCCACAGTGTCGCCCTTCACGCGGTGCTGGAAGCGCTTGGAGACTCCTCCACGCGAACCCGCCGCCGGCGCCGCTCCATGCCTGCCTCAGCCGCCCAGGATGCCGCCCAGCGAGACGGCGCCCGGCGCGCGGAGCGCGCGGAGGAGCCGGCCGATGGCCGCGATGACGACGTAGACGATGGCCACCACCAGCACCGAGAAGGCCGCCGCCGGGCCGAGCGACAGCTCGGTCATGTTCTCGAGGATGCGCACGGTGATGAGGGTCCAGTTGATCGACACGAGGAAGATGGTGGCGCTGATCGCGGTCATGGAGCGGATGAAGACCACGCCGAGGCCGGCGAAGAAGGCCGGCGCGATGAGCGGCAGGGTCACGCGCCGGAAGGTCGTGGCCGGTCCGAGGCGCCCAGGCCCAGCGAGGCCTCCTCCAGCGCTGGGATCGATCTGCTGGAGCAGCGCCACGGTGGCGCGGATGCCGGTCGGGCTGTAGCGGAAGATGTAGCAGGCGACGATGATGCAGCGCGCCTGCCGGTGAGCGCCAGCGGCGGGTCGTTGAACGCGATGAGGTAGGCGATGCCCACGATGGTGCCGGGCAGGGCGTAGTTGAGCATGGAGACCACCTCCATGGCCTGCCGCCCCGGGAAGCGCCGTCCGCGCGATGAGGTAGCCCACCAGCACGCCGTAGAGCCCGCCGAGCGGCATGCTGAGGCCCGCGATGACGAGCGTGTCGCGGATCGCCTTGCAGCCCCTCGGTGAAGATCACGTGGTAGTGGCGCCAGGTCCAGGCGTGGTTGGCGCCCGAACGCCGCCACCACCGAGGCGTAGAAGAGCAGCGCGTAGAAGTAGGCGATGACCGCCGTCACCGCGAGCGCAGGCCGCGAGCAGGAGCCGCCGCGCCCACGGCGCCACGCGTCTTGCACGCGCGGTGCGCGCGCCCGCCTTGCCCGTCACCGTGCACGTAGCGCCGCGGCTCGACCCAGTGGCGCTGGAGCAGGAAGACCGCGACGGCGGGCACCAGCAGCGCGAAGGACAGCACGGCGCCGCCCTCGCAGGTCGAAGAGCCCGGTGATCTGGAGATAGGCCTGGGTCGGCAGCACCGGGAAGCTATTGCCGGCAAGGATCAGCGGCGTGGCGAAGTCCGCCAGCGAGGCCGCGAAGAGCAGAAGGAAGGCGTTGGCGAAGCCCGGGACGGCCAGCGGCAGGGTGACGCTGCGGAAGACCCGCCAGCGCGAGGCCCGAGCGACAGCGCCATGTCCTCCACGTTGGCGATCGATGGCCGCGAGGATCGGGCCGCATGGTGAGGTAGGCGATGGGAAATAGGTCAGCGTCTCGGCGAAGAGCGTGCTGGCACAGGCCATAGGCCGGTGACGCCCTTGAGACCGCAGGACGTGATGGGTGATGAAGCCGCGCGGGCCCGAACGAGAAGATCATGCGCGATGGCGGTGGTGAAGGGCGGCGAGACCAGCGGCAGGAGCGTCGCCGCGTCGAGCACGGCGAGCCAGCCGCGCCCGAAGCCGCGCGCGCGCCGCGGTGAGCGCGAAGAGGAAGCCCAGCGCGGTGCCGGCCACGCCGACCGCGCGCGGCCAGCAGCAGGCTGTTGACGCAGGCGCGCGCGAGCTGGTTCGGATCGGCCGAGCACGGCCAGAGCGGCGGCCCGAGCGAGAGCCGGCCGCCGTCGACGAGGCGCGCTCCAGCGAGAGCGCGCCAGCGGGAAGAGGACGAAGAGCGCAGCAGGCCAGAGCACCGCGACCGGCAGCCGAGCAGCGCCGGATCGCGCCGCGACGCCGGGCGCCCGCAGGCCGCATCGCGGCCCGGCGCCACGTCGTTACTGCTGACGGTTCAGCACTTCGTTGATCCAGCGGTCCATGATGCGCTTGCGGTTGGCGCCGGCGTAGGCGTCGTCGATGGGGAAGATCTTGGCGCCCTTGAGCACCTCGGCCAGGCTCGGCTCCACCGTCCACGTCGGGATGGCCGGCACGAAGTTGATCTTGTGCTTGGCGTAGAGGCTCTGCATGGCCGGGCTGCGTCGCCCAGTCGATGAGCTTCTTGCCGGCTCCGGGATTCTTGGCGCCCTTGAGCAGCGCGATGGCCTCGGCCGAGGTGCCGATGCCCTCGCTGCGGGAAGCTGATGACGACGTCGTAGCCCTTGGCCTTGGTGTCGAGCGCGTCCACGATGAAGAAGATGCCGCCGCCGGCCTGGCCCGAGCCCCACCGGCAGCGTGCCGCCGCCGCCGCTCTTGGTGTAGACCTGCACGTTCGGCCGCAGCTTCTTCATGTAGTCGAAGGCCTTGTCCTCGTCGCGGCCGTTGACCTCGAGGATCGAGAAGATGCGCGTCACCGCCGTGCCCGAGGTGCGCGCGTCGCGCCATCTGCAGCATGTTCTTGTAGGCCGGGTTGAGGAGGTCGCTCCCACGAGGCGGGCGGCTTGCAGGTTGTTCTCCTTGAGGAACTTGTCGTTGGTCATGAAGACCAGCGGATCGTCGGCGATCGCCGTCCACTGGCCGTCGGCCTGCTTGAAGCGCGCCGGCAGCTTGGCGAAGGACGGCGGCTTGTAGGGCTCGAAGATGCCTTCCTTGATGCCGGCGGCGAAGCGTCTCCACCGGGCCGCCGAAGAGCACGTCGACGCGCGGGTTGTTCTTCTCGGCGATGACGCGGGCCAGCGCCTCGCCCGAGGAGAAGCGCACGAAGTTGACCTTGATGCCGGTCGCCTTCTCGAACTCCTCGAACATCGGCCGCGCCCAGTTCTCGGGCCAGATCGAGTAGGCGTTGACGGTCTGGCCGGTCTGGGCCGACGCGGGCGCGGCCCACGGTGAGCGCCGCACAGGGCCATGGCGATGCAGGGCAAGCGGCGCGCGGCGGAGTCGGGGCCTGGACATGGTCGTCTCCTCCGTAGAGGGCTCAGCGGTGCTCGGTAGCCGGGCGTGATCTCGATCTTCCATCTCGGCCGGCGAGGCGGGCCGGCCGTCGAAGAACATCGCGATCTGCTCGCCGAGCGCTCGGCGTGCGGTTGATCTGCACGAAGATGTTCCACTCGTCGTGGGCGCCGCTTGCTGAAGGCGGCTGCTGGCGCGCAGCGCGTAGTAGCGCACGAAGGCCGGCCCGCCGCTCGGCGCGATCGCGTGATGTCCTTCGCACCCGTGCGTCGGTGGCCGCCGCGCGCGTGACGAGCCAGCGCTCGAGGCAGCCCGGTGACGTCGTCGCGGCCACAGCCGAAGAACGCGCGCATGTCGCCGGGCCCGGTGAAGTGCGCCATGTCGAAGTCGCGTCCGGCGCCGTCGTCGCCCGCCAGCACCGCCGTCCACATCACCATGTATTCGGCGCCGCCAGGCTGCCGCCCGTTCGACCGCCGCCATCTGGTACCGTCCGGGATCGAGCACCCACACGCGCCGCGCCGTACTCCTTCTCGAGGCGGGTCTTCACCGAGGCGGCGACGGCAAGGTTCATGGCTCGCGTGCCCGCCGCCGCGCGGGCTGATCGGGGTGCTGGCGTAGATCGATGAGCTTGCCGGCCTGGCGCTCGGCGCGGACGTCGCGCCCGGATCTTCTGGACCTGGGCCGCCACCACCGTGATCGAATGCGGGATCGGCACAGTAGCGGATGCCGATCACTGGACGTGACGACGACCTTGGGGGCAGTGCAGTCGGCGGCGTGTGCTCCGCCCGCTCGAAAAACAGCCCGAGCGCCGCCCCCATTCCCACTGCGACCCGCATCGGACTCCGTCCCGCCATGCTCACGCCCTCCCGGCGCACGCGTCCGGTCGCCGCGCCGCTACGACGCTATGCCCGCGCGGGGTACGGGGTCAAACCTTCGGGCATGAGACCGCGGCGACGCGCGAGGAGGCCGCGGGCGATGGAGAGTCGGAGCACCTCGGTGGTTCCCTCGGCGATGCGCCACGAGCGGATGCGGCGGTACAGCCGCTCCAGGGGATGCCCCTCCACCACCGCGGCGCCGCCGGTGAGCTGAATCGCGCGATCGACCACCACGGGCCACCGCCTCGGTTGGCGAGCGCCTTAGTGGCATGGCGGTCTCCACATCGGCTGCCGCGTCAGCCTCCGCGCGGCGCGCCGCCGCGTAGACGGCCGAGCGGGCGGCGAAGAGATCAGGGCGCTGTCCGCGAGCATGGCTTGCACTCCTCTCGCGGTCACTGAGTGGCGTGCCGCTGCGGTGCGGACGATCCGCGTGCGCGAGCGCCCAGTCCAGCGTCAGCAGCGCGCGGCGCCGCAGGCGAGTGGCGGCCAGGCGCAGCCGGGTGGCGGCGATATCCTCGAGGGCGCGTGGCAGCCCCTGCCCCACCTCGCCGATCATGTCCGCGGCGGGGACGCGCACGTCGCGCAGCTCGAACTCGCCGTGCCGCGCGCCGTCCAGCGTGGCCAGGGTGCGACGAAGCGTCACGCCGGGCGCTGCGCGCGGAATCACGAGCACGGCGGTGCCCTGGGACGCGCCCGCGGCGTCAGCCACCCGCGCCACGGTAAGAAGGAGGTCCGCGGCCGGGCCGTCGGTGACGAAGGATTTCACCCGCTCACCCGGAAGCAATCGTCCTCGCGCGTGGCGGTGGTGCGCGGTCCCTCGCGCGTGTCGGTGAAGGCAAAGGACGCCGCCAGCGCGCCGCGGAGCACGGGCGGGAGGAAGCGCTCGCGTTGCTCGGCATTGCCATGACGCAAAGAGCCCGCCCGAGCCGCCCACCACGAGGCCCGGCCAGGACCGCGCCGGTGGCGGCCAGCGCCTCGTGCAGCGCCACCTGGCCGAGCGGCCCGAGGCCACTCCGCCCAGCTCCACCGGCTGGGCGAGCCGGGAGAGCCCGCCGCCTCGGCGCGAGACCGGATCAGCCGGCGCAGCTCCGGTGTCGCCTGCCCCTCCTCGCCCACGTGCGCCTCGCGCTCGGCGGGCAGCAGCACGTCCGCGACGAAGGCACGAGTCCGAGCTCCGGAGCGCCTCGAGCTCCGGGGCAGCGGCTCGTCGGCGAGAGACGCCGTCCGTCACCCCTTACCCTCACGGCTCGCCACGCAGCGCGCGCGGAGCTGGGCCAGGTGGTTGTCGTCGTGCCAAGCCATCACGGAGAGAAAGTCGTCGAGCGTGCGCCGCCCCGCGAGTCCATCTGATGGCCGGCGCGGCTCCACTCGGTCTCCGGAGCGCACCAGAAGAAGGCGAAGCGAGCCCTCACGATGGCGGCGGAACGCCGCGAGGACATCGCCCGACTGCTGCCGGAGATACTCCCGCTCCTCGGCCACGCGATTGGGGTTGATGGAGGGAAGCGCGGCTCGTCGGTGGCCATGATCTGGCGGAGTCGGTCCGAGAAAGGACTCCTCGGCGTCGCGGAGATGGCAGAGCACCTCGATGGGCGCCCAGTTCGCACGCGTCGGGCCGGCGCGTCAGCGTGGGCACGTCGCGGCGCGCACCGCCGCCTCCAGGTCGTCGGCGGTGCGCGCGAGCCGCGCCAGCCGCGCCTCGCGCGGGTGCGTGCCCACTCGTCGATCGACCGCGCGGAGTGGGGATCGCGGGACAGGCAGGCTCGGGTCGGCCACGGCCTGGGCGGAAGGCTAGGAGCGGCTCGGCGGGCGGGGCGGCGGCGTATGCCGGCGCGCTGAGCCGGCACGCGATCAGGACACGCTTCCAGGCGGAGCGGGACAGGGGCTCGCCACTGTTCGGCGGCGCCGGAGCGAGTGCGACGCGTTCTCCAGCCAAAGGGTGGGCCCGCGCAGCCGCCCGGCATGACGCCATGCTTCGTCATCAGGGTGCTCGTCCTCCAGACGCCCGCAGTATACGCTGCGTGAGCGCCGCGCGGGCGATCAGGCGCCGGCCGACTTCTCCGCCGCAGTGCCCGCGCGCGGAACACGTCCGCCACCAGCCGGACCTTGCGTGGAGCCGCGAGCCATATCGCGACCGCCGAGATCAGGCTGGCGGCAATCCCCACCTCGAAGGCCAGCACGTAGTCGCCGGTGCGGTCGTGCAGCCACCCCGTCACCCAGGGGCCGCGCCCGATCCGAAGCCGATGGCGAGGAGAGCGTGCCGAAGACACTGCCGTAGTGCCGCCCCTGGAAGAGCTCGGCCGGAATGGCGGCGAACACCGAGGCCATGCCGTAGCCGAGCACGCCCTGCGTCAGCACCATGGCCCAGAGGAGGGAGGACGTGGGAGACGTGCGCATGGCGAGGAGGAGCAGGAAGCACGCCACGAAGCCCGCGCAGCCGAGGGTCCAGATCGGCTCGCGGCCGAAGCGGTCCAGAGATGCCCCATCGCGATCTGCCCCACCACCCCGGCGAGGGCGACCATGCCCAGCGCATACGCGGCCGGCTCGGGGCGGAACCCGATGTCTATTAGATAGCGCGTTTGGTGGACTTGGATCGCGTACCAGGCGAAAGAGCCCAGTGAAGAAGCCGATGAACACCCACCAGAAGCGCGCGGTCCGTGTGGCGCGAGCCAGGGTCCACTCGGTGGCGGCCCAGACGGGATCCACGATATTGACGGGCGCGACCGCGGCAGTGCCGGCCGGTTCGAGCCCAGGCGCCGTCGGGCAAGAGCCCGATGTCCTCCGGGACGGCGGCGCGGGAAGATGGCATTGAGGGGGATCCAGCACGGCGAACATGACCACCGCGAGCCCGACGCAGGCCGTCCGCCAGCCCCGCGTGGTGATGAGGGTGCTGCGCCCACGGCAACAGCACGATGGAGCCTATCCCCACGCCGGAGAACGCGATGCCCATGGCGAGACCGCGCCGGCGCGCGAACCAGTGGGGCAGGAACAGCGCGTGCCGGTATAGCCCAGGCAGACGGCTGCCGCCCGAGACGAGAAGCCCAGGGTGAGGGTAGAGATGCCACGGACGCGTGATCAGGGTGGCCAGCGCGAGCCCGCTCCCCATCATGAGCACGCCGAGCAGCATCAGCGCCCGCACCCCGCGGCGGTCCATGAGCCAGCCGAGCCAGGGTGAGGAACGGCGTCGAGACCACGAACCCCACCGCGAAGGCGCCCGCGGTGAGCCCGCGCTCCCAGCCGAACTCGTCGAGGATGGGCGGAAACAAGAGCGAGAAGGCGGTCCGCGCGTTGACCCCGATGGCCATGGTGACGAAGGCGGAGGCCACCACCACCCAGCCGTAAAGAAGGGCAGCCGCACGAAGCGAAACGCTAGCGGCCGAAGAAGCCGCCGCGGGGACGCGCGTGGGCGTGGAAATGGTCGGGGATATTCCGCATGTGATCGTCCACCCAGAACTCCCCCACTCGCTCGGCGGCCACCGTCCTGAGGCAGGCCATCATGTGGGCGAGGTCCTCGGCCGGCGGCGTGACCCGTGGCGTCGCCAGACCACCATCGGGGTCTCGCAGATGTCACACTCCGCGATCCAGCAGATCTCGTCCTCGTGATACCAGGGCGTGATCTTCTTGGCCCGGCAGAGGTCGCAATGGGCGACCTTACCGTCAGGCGTGGGGCCGCCGGGCGTGGGGCCGCCGAGGCGGCGCCCTCAGGCACGGGCGACGGCGGGGACGCCATGGCGACGGACCTGGACCACGGTGCCGATGGTGAGCAGCATGAAGGCCGCCGCCATCACGAACCGCGCGCGGGCTCGCCGTGGTCGAGCAGCCAGCCGAAAGCCAGCGGCGTGAGCGAGGAGCCGAGATCGAGCCCGGAGTAGACGAACCCGTACACCTTGCCGGAGGCGCCGGGCGGCGTGGCCGCCCGGACCAGCGTGTCGCGCGCGACGGCGAGGTCGGAGCCCAGGCAGAAACCCGCCAGCGCCATCACCACCGGCACGGAGCGCCGCCGAGGCACCGCGCTCGCGAGCACGAGAGCCAGGACGGCGCCCCCGGCCATGCCCGCTCGCCGCCACCACGTGATGGCGTGAGGTTGCGGTCGGCGAGCACGCCGCCCGCGAGCACGCCCAGCGCGGAGCCGAGAAAAATGCGGTGAGGGCACCGGTGGCCAGCCCCAGCGGCACGTGGTAGATGGCGATGAGCGCCGCCACCGAGAAGGGTCTGCATCCCGATGAGCGAGATCGCCAGCAGGGTGAAGTAGCCGAAAGGCGGCCAGGATGGGCGCGGCGGTCAGGAGACGGACATCGTCGGCGAGGCTCCGCGGCCGGGGCATGGCTCCGCCCGCGACCCGACCACCCCCGTCGGCGAGAAGCTGCGACTGGGTGGCGAGCAGCGCGGCCGCGCCGAGCCCCAGCATGCCCACGATCGTGAGCGCACGTCCGCCAGCCGTACAACCCGGTGAGGCCGACCACCACCGCGGGCGCCACCGTCCAGCCGAGATTGCCGCCAGATTCCGTGCACGCTGTACGCGCGACCGAGCCGGCGCGCATTGACCGACGCGTTGAAGATCGAGTAGTCCGCGGGATGGAAGACACTATTGCCGAGCCCGGCGAGGATTGCCACGCCGAGGAGCGCGCCGTAGGAATGCGTGAGGCCGATGGCGGCCATCGCGCCCGCGAGGCAGCGCCATCCCGGCCAGCAGCACGCGCGCGGCGCCCCAGCGGTCCACCAGGAAGCCCGATACCGTCTGGCCGATGCCCGACGCGGCGAAGAAGACGCCCATCACCAGGCCCAGCGCGACGCAGGGCACGCCGAGCTCGACCTCGAGGGATGGGGAACAGCGGCGGCAGCACGAGCTGGAAGAAGTGGCTGGAAGAAGTGGGCGGAGCCGACAAGCCCGATGATGCGGACGTCGTCGTCGCAGCGACGCTTCGGCGGAATCGAGCATGCGGTAGAGGATGTCACCTCGCTCCGATTCCGTCAAACTCGCTGTGTTACCATTCGACGGTCGCGGCCCCTCGGGGCCCGCCAGCCCGCTCACTCGCAAGGGAGGCCACGGTATGCCGGTTCAGCAACACGTCGGGCGCCCGATCAAGCGGATCGAGGACCCCAAGCTCATCACCGGAAGCGATCCCTACGTCAACGACTTCAAGCTCGCGGGCGCGCTCTATCTGGCCTTCGTCCGGAGCCCGTACGCCCACGCCGTGCTCACGCGCATCGATACCACCGCGCCGCCCGCGCGGTGCCCGGCGTGGTGGCCGTCTTCACCGGCGCCGATCTCGACGCGCGGAGGTGGGCGTCATCCACACGCCGCTGCCCCCGAGATGTTCGCCTCCATGAATCGCCAGGGCCACACGCTCCTCGCGGAGGGGCGGGTGCGCCATGTGGGCGAGCCGGTGGTGGTGGTGGCAGCGGAGAGCTCCGCCGCGGCGGTGGACAGCGCCGACGCGGTGGTGGTGGACTATGACCCGCTGCCGGTGGTGGTGGACGCGGCGGAGGCGCTGAAGCCGGGCGCGCCGCTGCTGTACCCGAAACCAAGACCAATCTCGGCGTGAGCCTCAGAGGCCGAATCGGGGGACGTCGGACGGGGCCTTCAAGAAGGCCGACGTGGTGGTGGACATGCACATGTTCAACCAGCGCGTGCTCCCAGTGTGCATGGAGCCGCGCGCTTGCAGCGCGGCCTGGGACGAGAAGACGCAGAAGATGGTGATGTACGGCGATACCCAGATCCCGCACACCATGCGGAACCAGATCGCCGAGCGGCTCAAGCTCCAGCCCGACCAGATCCACCTCATGACCGGGCCGCGTGGGCGGCGGCTTCGGCGCCAAAGGTGCCGGTGTACCAGGAGGACACCATCGTGCCGCTGCTGGCCCGCCGGCTCAAGCGGCCGGTGAAGTGGGCGGCCACGCGGCGCGAGGATCTCCAGGTCACCGGGCACGGGCGCGACGTGCGCATTCACCTGCGGCTGGCCGCCGACGCAAGACGGGCGCGTATCCTGGCGCTCGACGCCAAGATCATCAGGGAATGCGGGCTTTTGCCTCTACCACGTGGGCTGCCTGTTGCCGGTCCTGTGCGGCCAGATGATCACCGGGTGCTACGACATCCAGACCGCGCGCATGGACATCAAGGTGGCCTTCACCAACACCATGGGCACTGGTGCCGTATCGCGGGGCGGGCCGTCCCGAGGCCGCCTACTTCATCGAGCGCGCCATGGACAGCCTCGCCGCCAAGCTGAGCATGGACCCGGCGGACGTGCGCAAGCGGAACTTCATCGCGCCGGACCGCTTCCCGTATCAGACCGTGATGGGCAACAACTACGACTCGGGCGAGTATGCTCGCGCGCTGGATCACGCGCTGGCCAGCGTCGGCGCTGTGCCGACCTCCGCCGCGAGCAGCAGCAAGCCCGCGCCCAGGGGCGCCTGGTGGGAATCGGGCTCGCCTCCTACGTGGAGATCTGCGGCTTCGAGGACGACGAGACTTCCGACGTGGTGGTGGGCGACGACGGCAAGGTCTCGGTGATGACGGGGCGGCTCTCGCATGGGCAGGGGCACGAGACGGCCTTCGCGCAGCTCGTGGCCGACGAGCTCCAGGTGCCGATGGCGGACGTCACCGTGATCCAGGGCGATACCGTCAAGGTGCGGGCGGCGTGGGCACCTTCGGCAGCCGCTCCATCGCCAAGGGCGGCATGCGCGCTCGGCAATGCGGTGAAGGTGCGCGAGCAAGCAATCACAGGTGGCGGCCGGGCTCCTCGAGGCGGCGGCGGTCGCCGACATCGTCCACGCCGACGGCAAGTTCTCCGTGCGCGGCGTGCCTGATCGCTCGGTGACCTGGCAACAGGTGGCGACCGCGGCCCAGGGGCGCTCACCTCCTGTGGCGACATCAAGGGCAATGGCACGCTCTTCCCCCTTCGGGACGCACGTGGCCATGGTGGAGGTGGACCGCGAGGCGGCAAGCCGAGGATCCTCGCAAGTACTTCTCCATCGACGACGCCGGCTTCCTGGTGAACCCGCTACTCGTGCAGGGCCAGGTGCACGGCGGGGCTCGCCCGGGGCATCGGCCAGGCGCTGTGGGAGGAGGGCCGCCTTCGACGAGAACGGCCAGCTCCTCTCCTCCACCTTGATGGACTATTCCCTGCCCAAGGGCGACGACCTCCCCCTCCTTCGATGAACGATCACACGCGCACCGACTCGCCGCGGACGACCCTGGGCGTCAAGGGCATCGGCGAAGGCGGCCACCATCGGCTCCACGCCGGCCATCGCCAACGCGGTGGTGGACGCGCTGCTTCGCACTCGGCATCGAGCACGTGGAGATCCCGCTGACGCCGCAGAAGGTGTGGGCCGCCCTCCGGGCGGCACCGAAGAAGTGAGCGACGACGCGCAGGTACGCCGGGTCCTCGACGGGCTCGGCGTACCCTACGAGATCGTCGAGATCGATCCCGCCTTCGCCGACACCGCCGCCACTTCTGCGAGAGATACGGGTACGGCCTGGACGTGAGGCGGCAACACCATCATCGTGGCCTCGAAGAAGGAGCCGAAGCAGTACGCGGCCTGCCTCGTCCTCGCCACACACGCGCCTGGACGTGAACCACGCGGTGAAGCGGCTGCTGGGCGCCTCCGGGTATCGTTCGCCTCCGCGGACGGAGACCACGGCGCTCCCACCGGCATGCAGATCGGCGGGGTCACCGTGCTCGCCCTGCCCCCGACCTGCCCGTCTACGTGGACGACCGGATCATGGCGCTTCCCGTGGATGATCCTCGGCGCCGGCAGCCGGGCCAGCCAAGGCAAAGGTCTCGCCGCAGGCCCTCCTCCCGCCTGCCCGGCGTGCAGGTGGTGGCCGGCCTCGCCCAGCCGATTCCGTCCTCCACCCCGTCGCAATAGCCTACGACTGGACTTCACTTGCCACCGGCGGGCGTCTTCGCCTAGCCTTAGCGAGAATCGTCGAACTCGTTCGCAGGGCACTCATGAAGGGCAAGAAAAAGCCGACGCGGCGAGGGCATCCGGCTAAGGGAAGATCGCTTACACTCCAGCGAACCGAGATCGCAACGGACCGGGAACGACTGCCACGCGCCCCGCCCGCTCGACTCCGTCAGTGGAACCTCGCCTGGCCGAAGCCCTCGCGCAGCAGGCGGCCACAACCGAGATCCTCCGGCTCATCTCGAGCGTCGCCTCGCGGACGCCCAGCCGGTGTTCGATGCCATCGTCAAGCAGTGCGGCGCGACTTTGCGAGGCCGACTCCAGCGCGGTGGCACGCTTCGACGGCACATTCTCCACCTCGTCGTCGCTGAACAACATGGCCGCCGGACGAGATGGATTCCTTCCACAGCCTGTTCCCGCGGCCGGCGGGGCGAGGCTACGCCATGGGACGTGCGATCCTCGACGGACGGACCGTCGCACCTGTGAACGACATGCTTCCGCGATCCCGAGTACGACCGGCAGCACGCAGGAGCGGCTGCTCCGCATGCCGGGCGATATCGGACCTACCTGGCCGTTCCCGATTCTCCGGCAACGGGGTGCGCGGTGGGTGTGATCGGCTGCTCCGCGCCGCGAAGTCCGTCCCTTCAGCGTCGACGCAGGTCGCCCTCGTGGAAACCTTCGCCGACCAGGCCGTCATCGCCATCGAGAACGTGCGCCTCTTCAAGGAGCTGGAGGCGCCGCAACCGCGATGCTCAGCCGAGTCGCTGGAGCAGCAGACGGCGACGAGCGAGATCCTGCGTGTCATCTCGAGCTCACCGACGGATCTCCAGCCGGTGCTGGACGCCGTCGCTGAGAACGCCGCGCGCCTGTGTGATGCTGAGGACGTTTCGATTCTTGAGGAGGACGGAGGCGTCTTTCGCGTGGTGGCCTTCCGCGGCGCGAGCCGGTTGAGGGATTTCGGGGCACACCCGTCAGCCGCAGCTCGGTGGCTGGCCGAGCCATGCTGGACGGACAACTCATCCACGTCCATGACATCAGGGAGAATCGGGAGCTGAGTTCCCGGTCAGCAAGGCTACCGCGCCCCATATGGGTCACCGGACCATGCTTGCCATGCCAATGCTGCGCGAGGGGCTCCGATTGGAGCAATTTTCGTCCGCCGCACTGAGGTTCGTCCATTCTCCGACAAACAGATCGAGATCCTGAGGACCTTCGCCGACCAGGCGGTCATCGCCATCGAGAACGTGCGCCTGTTCACGGAGCTGCAGGCGCGAAACCGCGAGCTGACCGAGTCGCTCGAGCAGCAGACGGCGACGAGCGAGATCCTGCGCGTGATTTCGAGCTCGCCGACCGACGCCCAGCCCGTGCTTCGACGCGATCGCGGAGAGTGCGGCCCGACTTGTGCGACAGCGTTCGATGTCGTCGATCATGCCGCCGTGACGGGACCGGGTCCGCCTCGTCGCTCATCACGGACCCATCCCGGCTGGGATTCCCGGCGACGCTGTTCCTCCCGCTCGATCGCGGGACGGTAGCGGGACGAGTCGGTGCCTCGACGGACAGACGCTCCACATCGCCGACCTGCAGGCCGAGGTGGACGAGTATCCCGGACAGTATCGAGCACGCTCGGCGGCTCGGCTTCCGGGCTATTCTCAGCGCGCCGCTGATGCGACGGGGCGTCGCCATCGGCGCCATCCACCTCGCCGCATCGAAGCCCAGCTCTTCACGGACCGCCAGGTCGAGCTCCTCGAGACCTTCGCCGACCAGGCCGTCATCGCGATCGAGAACGTGCGCCTGTTCACCGAGCTGGAGGTCCGCAATCGCGACCTCACCGAGAGCCTCGAGCAGCAGACGGCCACCGGCGAGATCCTGCGCGTGATCTCGAGCTCGCCCACCGACGTCCAACCGGTCTTCGACACCATCGCGGAGCAATGCCCGCCGGCTCTGCAATGCCGACAGCGGTGAGCGTGTTCACCTACGACGGCTCCATGGTGCGCCTGGTATCTCTGACAACACGATCCGAGCGCAGGCGATGCGCCCGCGAAGCAGTGTATCCCCTGGTGCCGACGCTCGACGACGGCGGGTCGGCGAGCGATCCTGCACCGCGTCAACCGGTCCACATCTCCGACGTGCGCGACGACCCGACCTATGTGCTCCCGAGCCTGCAAGACGCGTGGGCTTCGCAGCGTGCTGAGCGTGCCCATGCTCCGGGACGGGCTTCCCGTCGGCATCATCATCGTTGCACACGTGGGAGACGCCGCGGCCGTTCACCGAGCACGCAGATCGAGCTGCTTGAAGACCTTCGCCGATCAGGCCGTGATCGCCATCGAGAACGTGCGGCTGTTCAGGAGCTGCGAGGACCGCAATCGCGACCTCACCGAGACCCTGGAGCAGCAGACGGCGACGGGCGAGATCCTGCGCGTAATCATCGAGCTCGCCCACCGACGTGCATGCCGGTCTTTGACATCGATCGTGCGGAATGCGCCGCGAGAGCTGTGCGGCGGCTGACTCGGCGGGAGTCCTGACTACGACGGCGAGTTACTTCAGATTGAGTCCCTCGACAATGCCAACCCCGATCAAGCCGGTGCCCTCCGGCAAGCGTACCCGCTGCCGGCAACGCCGAGCACATGCCACCGGCGCGGGCGATCCTGACTGGCCGCCTCGTCCACATCCCGACGTGCGCGAGGACCCACGAGTACTCCTGGATGCGCTGCGCGATAGCGTTCGGCCTTCCGTAGCGTGCTCTCGGTGCCCATGGTTCGGGACGGCGATCCGATCGGCGCGATTACCTCAGGCGTGGGTGACGCCACGGACCGTTCTCCGACAATCAGATCGAGCTGCTGCAGAACCTTCGCCGATCAGGCCGTGATCGCCATCGAGAACGTGCGCCTGTTCACGGAGCTCGACGCACGCAACCGCGACCTCACCGAGGCGCTGGAGCAGCAGACCGCGACCAGCGAGATCCTGCGCGTCATCTGCCAGCTCGCCGACGGACATCCAGCCCGTGTTCGACACCGTGGCGGAGAGCGCCGCCCGCCTGTGCGAGGCGTTCGACGCTGCCATCTGGCGCCGGACGGCGACCGGCTTCTCCTCGTCGCCCATCACGGTCCGATGCCTCGCCGGCCCCATCGGCGAGTTTTCCCTCCCGCTCATCCGCGGGACGATCGCGGGCCGATCTGCGCTGGTCGAGCGGCGGACCGTCCACGTCGCCGACGCGCAAACCGAAGTGGACGAATTCCCGGAGAGCAGCGAGAACGCGCCGGCGCATGGGCTTCCGCACCATCCTCAGCGTCCCCTGATGCGAGAAGGTGTCGCGATCGGCGCGATCAACGTCTCCGCCGTACCGAGGCGCAGCTCTTCACCGAACGACAGGTCGCGCTCCTGGAGACCTTCGCCGACCAGGCGGTGATCGCCATCGAGAACGTGCGGCTCTTCAACGAGCTGGACGCGCAACCGCGACCTGGCCGAGACCGCTGGAGCAGCAGACGGCGACCAGCGAGATCCTGCGCGTGATCAGCCAGCTCGCCGACCGACGTCCAGCCGGTCTTCGACACGATCGTAGCCAAGCGCGGTGAACCTATGCGGCGCGCGCATCGGGTGCCGTATACCGCTCGACGGAGAGCTGCTGCACCTCGTCGCCCACCACAACTATCCTCCGGCGCGCTCGAGGGCGCTGCAGCAGTGTATCCGCCACGGCCGACCGCAGCCGACCAGGCCTCGGGTCGGGCGATCCTCGACCCGCGCGGTGCCACGAGATCGAAGACATGCTCGCCGACCCTCTCTATCCCGCGAGACACGTTGGCCGGCGGTTGGCGAAGCATCCTATCGGTGCCGATGCTCCGCGACGGCGAGCCCATCCGGTCGCAGTCGTCATCACCCGGAGCGAGTCGAGTCGCCTTTCCGTCAGCAACATCGAGCTGCTGAAGACCTTCGCCGACCAGGCGGTGATCGCCATCGAGAACGTGCGGCTCTTCAAGGAGCTCGACGCCCGCAACCGCGACCTGGTCGAGACGCTGGAGCAGCAGACGGCGACCAGCGAGATCCTGCGCGTCATCTCGCAGCTCGCCCACCGACGTCCAGCCGGTGTTCGACATCATCGGGGAGCGCGCCGAGAACTGTGCGATGCCGCGATCAGCGTCGTCTCGCGGTTCGACGGTAGAGCTGATCCATCTGGTCTCGCTTCACGGCGTCGCGCCGGAGGGCGTGAAGGCCGTTCAGGACGCATTCCCCATGCAGCCGGATGACGAGACGGTGTCGGCGCGTGCCGTTCGGACCCGCGCGGTCGTTCATGTTCCGGACGTGCTCTCCGATCGCCAGTACGCGCAGAAGGGGTGGAGCGGCACGGGCGAGTGGCTACCGTGAGTTGCCTCGCGGTGCCGATGGTCCGCGACAGTCAGGTCATCGGGGTGATCTTCGTCGCGCGAACGACACCGGGGTTGTTCACCGAGGCGCAGGTCGAGCTGCTGAGGACCTTCGCGGACCAGGCGGTGATCGCCGTTCAGAACGTGCGCCTCTTCACCGAGCTGGACGCGCGCAACCGCGACCTCACCGAGACGCTGGAGCAGCAGACCGCGACCAGCGAGATCCTCCGAGCGTCATCTCGGGCTCGCCGACGGACGTCCAGCCAGTCCTCGACACCGTCGTGCGGAGAGTGCCGCGCGCTCTGCGAGTCGCTGGATTCTCCGCCGTCTGGCAGCTCGATGAGGGCGGACTCTCTGCACTTCGCCGCCCACCACGGTCGACGGAGGCGGGGTCAAGGCCCTCGGCGCCGTCTGGCCGATGACTCCGAGCCCGCTCGTCCGCGGGGTCGTCTTGGGCGCAGTCGGTACTGGATCGCGGTCGGACGTCCACCGTCGCCGACGTGCAGGCCGATCGGACGAGTTCCCGGACATGCGCCCAGAATCGCGCGGCAGCCAGGCTTTCGCACGGTCCTGAGCGTTCCGATGATGCGCGACGGTCATCTCCATCGGCGCGATCATCCGCTCCGCCGCGCTCAGGCGCGGTCTCTTCACCGACGCGGCAGGTCGCGCTCCTCAAGACCTTCGCCGACCAGGCCGGTCATCGCCGTCGAGAACGTGCGGCTCTTCACAGAGCTGGACGCCCGCAACCGCGACCTCACCGAGACCCTGGAGCAGCAGACGGCGACGCAGCGAAATCCTGCGCGTGATCTCGAAGCTCTCCCACCGACGTCCAGCCGGTGTTCGATTCGATCGCCCGGGCGCGAATGCGCTCTGCGAGGCGGAATTCTGCCACCTCTTCCAGTTCGATGGCACGCTCCTCCACTTCGTGGCCCATCACGGGCTGACCCCGGAGGGAGTGGAGGCCATACGGCGCGCCTATCCGATCGCGCGCCCAGCCGGGTCAGCGCCGCGGCCCGGACGGTTCTCACTGGTCGCATCGAGCACATCCCGGATGTCCACGCGGACCCGGACTACGGGCAGGGGCAGATCGCGAGGGTCGTGAACTTCCGGAGTATCGTTGCGGTACCCATGCTTCGAGAGGGCCACGTCATCGGGACGATTGCCGTGGCGCGCTCCATCGCCGGACCTTTTCCCGACCGGATGATCGATCTGCTCCAGACCTTCGCCGACCAGGCCGTGATCGCCATCGAGAACGTCCGGCTCTTCCAGGAGCTCGAAGCGCGGACCGAAGACCTGACGCGCTCGGTGGGCGAGCTCCGGGCACTCGGTGAGGTCAGCCAGGCCGTCAGCTCCACGCTCGAGCTCGAGACCGTGCTGGCCACCATCGTCAGCCGCGCCGTCCAGCTCTCCGGAAGCCACGCGGGAGTCGTCTACGAGTTCGACGAGGCGACGCAGAGCTTTCACGCGCGGGCCACCCATCAGATCTCCGCCGAGCACCTGGAAGCGCTGCGGGCGGCGCCGATCCGGCTCGGCGAGGGGGCCATCGGTCACGCGGGAGTGATTCGAGAGCCGGTGCGAGATCGCGCGACATCGACGACGAGCGACAGCTCGTCGCGCCCCAGGCGCGGGAGCACCTGATCCGCCAGGGCATGCGCTCGCTCCTCGCCATGCCCCTCATCCGGGACGACCGGCTGCTCGGCGGCATCGTCATCACCCGCGCGCGAGGTCGGCGCGTTCTCCCCCGGAGTCGTCGCCACGCTCCAGACCTTCGCCGCCCAGTCCGTGCTGGCCTTCCAGAACGCCCGGCTCTTCCGCGAGAGCCAGCGTCAGAAGCAGTACTCGGAGATGCTCGTGGAGACGAGCCCGGTGGCGATCGCCACCATGGATCTCGACGGCGCGGTGGTGGGATGGAATCCCGGCGCCGAGCGTCTCTTCGGATACTCGCAGGCCGGAGGCTCTCGGACACCAGATGGAAGAGCTCGTCGTGGGGACACCGGAGACTCCGCGAACGAGGTCCGCGCCAACATCCGGCAGACGCTCGAGGGCGAATGGATCCGCGCCATCGCGCAGCGCGCCCGCAAGGACGGCACCCTGGTGGACGTCGAGATCTCGTCGATGCCCGTGGTCGTCGATGGCGCTCGAGGTCGGCATGATCGCGATCTACCACGACATCACGCGAGCTGCTGCAGCGCCCGCCGGGAGGCGGAAGCCGCCAACGAGGCCAAGAGCGCCTTCCTGGCCACCGATGAGCCACGAGATCCGGACGCCGCATGAACGCGGTGATCGGGATGAGCGGGCTCCTCCTCAACACCGCGCTGACCGACGAGCAGCGCGAGTACGCCGAGATCGTCCGCCAGAGCGGCGACGCGCTCCTCACCGTCATCAACGACATCCTCGACTTCTCGAAGATCGAGGCGGGCCGGCTCGAGCTCGAGGCCCAGCCCTTCGACCTCCGCGAATGCGTCGAGTCGGCCCTCGACCTGGTGGCCACCCGGGCGGCGGAGAAGGGCTCGACCTGGCCTACCTGATCGGTGACGGGACGCCGGCGGCCATCGTCGGCGACGTGACGCGCCTGCGCCAGGTGCTCCTGAACCTGCTCTCGAACGCGGTCAAGTTCACCGAGGCCGGGCGAGGTGGTGCTCTCGGTGAGCGCGCGGCGCGCGGACGGGACGGCCGCGCTCCACGAGCTGACCTTCTCGGTGCGGGACACCGGCATCGGCATCCCGCCGGACCGGGTGGACCGCCTGTTCCAGTCGTTCAGCCAGGTGGACGCCTCGACCACGCGCCGCTACGGCGGCACCGGCCTCGGGCTGGCGATCAGCCAGCGGCTGACCGAGCTGATGGGCGGCCGGATCAGCCGTCACCAGCCGAGGTGGGAGTGGGCAGCGAGTTCCGCTTCACGATCCGGGCCGCCGCCGCCGAGTCGCCCCGGCGCCGACCCGCCGGGACCTGAGCGGCGTGCAGCCGTCGCTCCGCGGGCAAGCGCGTGCTGGTCGTGGACGACAACGCGACCAACCGCCGCATCCTCACCGCGCATCTCGACGCGTGGGGCATGCTGGCGCGGGCGACCGAATCGCCGCTGCGAGGCGCTCGCGCTGGGTCCGGGCCGGCGAGCGCTTCGACGTCGGCATCCTGGACATGCACATGCCGGAGATGGACGGCGTCACCCTGGCGCGGGCGATCCGGCAGCACCGGGCGGGGCCACGCTCCCCTGATCCTCTTCACCTCGCTCGGCCGGCGCGAGGCGCGCGCCGAGGAAGCCGGCTTCGCCGCCTACCTCAACAAGCCCATCAAGCCCTCGCAGCTCTTCGACGCGCTGGTCTCGGTCCTCGCCGAGCAGACCGTGCACGTCCCGCAGCGGGCGCGGCGCGGAGCGAGCTCGATCCGGAGATGGCCGCCCGCCACCCGCTCCGGATCCTCCTCGCCGAGGACAACGTGGTCAACCAGAAGGTGGCGCTCCGGATCCTCGGGCAGATGGGCTATCGTGCCGACGTGGCCGCCAACGGGCTTGGAAGCCATCGAGGCCGTCGAGCGGCAGCCCTACGACGTGGTCCTCATGGACGTGCAGATGCCGGAGCTCGACGGCTTCGAGGCCTCCCGCGAGATCAACCGGCGGTGGCCGGGCGAGCGCCGCCCGCGGCTCGTCGCCATGACCGCCAACGCGATGGAGGGCGACCGGGAGCTGTGCATGGCGGCGGGGATGGACGACTACGTCGCCAAGCCCATTCGCGTCGAGGAGCTGGTGGCCGCGCTCGGGCGCTGTCGGCCCCGCGGGGAGGTAGGCGCGCGCGCGTCTTCCGACCCGAACGCCGCGGACGCGCCGCGACGTGCGCCGCGCGATCGACCGGGTGGCATTCGATCGGCTCACCTCCACCATGGACGGCGCCTTCGTCGTCGAGCTGCATCGACACCTTTCTGGACGACGCCCGCGGGCTCGATCGCGACGATCCGGCAGGCCCGGGCCGAGGCGGATCGTGATGCCTTCCGCCGCGCGGCGCACTCCGCTCAAGTCCACCAGCGAGAGCCTGGGCGCCGTCGAGACTGGCCATCCTCGCGCGGGAGCTCGAGACCATGGGCCGGTCCGGCAGCTCGCCGAGGTCGGCGACCGGATCGAGCGGCTCGCCGCACAGTACGAGCTCGTCACCCGCGACGCTTGGGCGCTTCGACATGGCTTCACCCGCTGACGCGCAGTCCGGCCGGCTCCTCGTGGTGGACGACAACCGGGTGAACCGCCTCTTGCTCGGGCGCGCCCTCGAGCAGCTCGGGCACACGGTCACCTTCGCCGAGAACGGGCGCGAGGGCCTGGAGGCCCTGCGGACAGCGCCCCGTCGATCTCGTCCTGCTGGACATCGAGATGCCCGAGATGGACGGCTATCAGGTGCTGGAGGCCCTGGCCGCCGATCCGCAGCTTCCGCGACCTCCCGGTGGTGATGATGTCCTCGGTGGAGGAGGTGGACAGCGTGGCCCGGTGCATCGAGATGGGCGCCGAGGACTACCTCTTCAAGCCGGTCAACCCGATGCTGCTCAAGGCCCGCGTCGGCGCCAGCCTCGAGAAGAAGCGGCTTCGCGACCGGCAGCGGGAGCTGTTCCGACAGTTCGCGACCGCCGAGGTGGCGGAGGAGCTCCTGAAGACCGGACTGACCCTCGGCGGCAAGCACGTCGAGGCCAGCGTGATGTTCTCCGACATCCGCGCCTTCACGAGCCTCACCGAGATCGCGGTCACCGGTCGAGACCATCGAGCTCCTGAACAGCTACTACACGCTCATGTTCGACGCCATCGGCGGCCACGGCGGCATCGTCAACCAGATGCTCGGGGACGGGCTGATGGCCATCTTCGGCGCGCCCCTGCCCCATGCCGACCACCGGGAGCGCGCGGTGAGCGCGGCCCTGGACATGCTCGAGCTCGTGGACGGGTTCAACCGGGAGCAGGCCGCAGCGGGGCGGCGTGGAGATCCGGATCGGGATCGGCATCGCCGCCGGGCCGCTGATCGCCGGCTTCACCGGGACCCAGCAGCGCGTGACCTACACCTGCGTGGGCGAGACCGTGAATCTCGCCGCCCACCTGGAAGCGCATACCAAGGTCGTCGGCCGGCCCATCCTGATCGACGAGAACACGCGCCGCGGGCTCGGCGACGGCTTCCGCGTCGACTCGCACGGCCCGGCCCAGCTCAAGACGCGCAGCTACGCCGTCGAGATCTACTCGGTCCCCCTCGGCGTTGACGCACTCGGCATTGCCCGAGAGTGGCAGAACTGGTCCGGTTCCGTCGTCTGCCGTCCCGTGTCCATCGCCGCGCCCACCACCGAGGCCGAGGTGTGCGCCCTGGTCGCGCGCCGCCGCGCGGGACGGTCACGCGGTGCGCGTGGCGGGCACCGGCCACTCCTTCGTGCCGCTCTGCGCCTCCGACGGACTCCTGCTTTCCCTGGACGGGCTCCAGGGCGTGGTGACCGCCGATCGCGCCGCCGGCCTCGCCACCGTCTGGGCGGGCAGCAAGATCTGGCAGCTCGGTCCGCTGCTGCGCGCACAGGGCCTCGCCATGGCCAATATGGGCGACATCGACCGCCAGGCCATCGCAGGGGCGGTCAGCACGGGCACCCATGGCACCGGACGCGCCCTCGGCAGTATCTCCACCCAGGTGGCGGGCCTCCGCCTCGTCACCGGCCAAGGCGAGCTTCTGGACCTCGCGGCCACGCGTGAGCCCGAGCTCCTCGACTGCGCGCGCGTGGCGCTGGGCGCCTTCGGCGTGCTCACCCAGGTCACCCTGCGCGTGCTCCCCGCCTATCGCCTCCACGAGCGGAAGTGGGAGGAGCCCTTCGACGACTGCATGGCGCTCATCGACGCGCACGTCGCCGCCACCCGGCACTTCGAGTTCTTCTGGCGCCCGCGCACCGACCGCTGCGAGATGAAGGCGCTCCACCCCACCGAGGCCGCTCCCGAATCGGTGGAAGGGAGGGAGGGCGAGCGCATCGGGTGGAGCGACGAGATCTTCCCCTCGGAGCGCAACGTGAAGTTCAACGAGACGGAGTTCGCGCTGCCGGCGGCGGCGGGACCCGCCTGCATCCGCGAGATCCGCGCCCTCATGCAGGCCCGGCATGGCGACGTGCAGTGGCCGCTGGAGTATCGGACGCTCGCCGCCGACGAGATCCCGCTGAGCCCCGCCCAGGGGCGCGCCACCGTGACGATCTCGGTGCACGAGGCGGCCGAGCGGCCATACCAGCCCTTCTTCGCCGACGTGGAGGCCGTGTTCCGTAACCATCGGGGACGCCCGCACTGGGGAAGCACCACACCCACCGCGCGGCGGAGCTCCGCGCGCTGTATCCGCGGAGTGGCAAGCAGCTTCCGATCAGCTGCGCCGGCGCGCGGTGGATCCCGCGCGGGCGCTTCCTGAGCAGTGCTGCCTGGAGGCGTCTCACTCGACGAGTGAGAGTGCGGCGCCGAGCGCGGCAGGATGCGGGCCGTGCCTGCAGCTAGCCGGCGCCCGCGCCGCCGGCCCTTGCCCGGGCGAGGCCAGGCCGTCATCCCCATCGCCTGGAACGCCGCGGCCGCGGCGAGCGATGCTCGCGTGCCCGTTCACAACTCCCCGCCCGCAGATCGACCTCACACCCAGCGCCAGGCGGCAGCGGGCCACCAGTGGTGACATCCCCAGGGCCTCGGCCAGCGCCTGACCTCGGCGGTAGGCGGTCGCAGCGCCCGCCAGGTCCGGCGTCTCGCCCGCCCGCACAGCGGCGTCCCCGACGGGCAGAGGGCATGCGCAGCATAATCCGCGCCTGCCGCTCTTCGGCGAGCTGCAGCGCGCGCCGAGCCAGTCCAGCGCGGCCTCGCCCCGGCCGGCGCGGAAGTTGGCGTCACGCCGAGCCAGACGGGCGCAGGGCGTGGTTGGCGAGGAGCCCGATCGCGACTGGCACGTTCAGCGGTCTGCTCGAGCAGGGAGGCCGCGCTCAGGTTGGCCCGCCAGCATATCACGGCGCAGGGGCCCGATGATGAAGGGCACGAGGAACGAAATGTTCTCGAGCCGCGCAATGACGAGTCCTTTCTCCAGCACCTGGATCGCTTCCTCCGCGCTCCCCTGGGCGAGGTAAAGCGTTCCGAGCCCAGAAGGTAGCCTGCGCGCGCGGCTGTAGAGATCGCCCGCGGCGTCGGCGTACGCAGGCCTCCTCGCCGACCGCCGTGCCCTCCGCGAATTCTCACGCTCGGCAAGCGTCCACGCCAGCCATGAGCGGGCCACACCGACAGGAAGGCTGTCATGCCGAAGCGTTCTCTCACGAGGTCGCCCTGCAAGGGCGACGATCTGCCACAGCAGGTCGGCGGACCGGCCGTAGTTACCGGGGGCGTAGTGGGCTGGCCAGGCTGGCACGTCGCCACCACACGCGTCGGAATTTCCGGAACGAGGCGGCGACGGCGAGGTCGCGCTTGGCGGCCTTGAGGGCGCGCTTGCTCGCCGGCCCACCAGAGCTGGCCGGGGTTTTCCGGTCCCTGCCCCATCACCTCGTCGATCTCGCCGGGAGGCCGCCCCGTGTCGCGCAGGTGCCGGGGCCTTTCTCCACCTCGCCGCGGAACGCATGGTGCGCGAGGCGATCGATTGCTCGGCGAGGCCGTCAGGATACAGGCGCTCGATCGCGTCCACCGACGCGGGCGTGCAGCGCGCGCCGCCGCTCCGGCGAGCAGGCTCGCGTAGGTCACCTCGTGCGTGAGCGCGTGCTTGAACGGTGTAGCTCGAGATCCGGGAAACAGGCGCGTCTCGTACAGGAGCTCGGCGGTTCTGGAGTCGCGCCGAGCCGGCGCGCGCAGCGTCGTCCTTCGGCAGCTCGGCGATCGCCTCGAGCAGCGGGCAGCGGCACGTCCTTGCCGACCACCGAGGCCGACTGCAGCAGGCGCTTGTCCTCGGGCGGCAGGCGGTCGATCCGCGCCGCCAGGATGGCCTGCACGGTGGCCGGCACCTGGATCGCCCGTCACGCGTCCGCGCAAGCCGGTACGCGCCCCGCTCGCCGGCCAGGACGCCGGCTCTCCGCCAGCGTCCGCACGCTCTCCTCGAGGAAGAACGGGTTGCCGTCGGCGCGCTGGATCAGCAGGCGACCTGATGCGGCGCGAGCGCCGTCCGCGGACCCGAGGCAGCGCGCCGAGCAAGCGCCTCGGCGGACGCTCGGCGAGCGAGGGGATCGAGCCGGAGCTGCTGATGGTAGGTCTTGCTGCCCCAGTCGTGCCGGTACTCGGGCCGGTAGTTCACGAGCAGCAGGAGCGCGGTGCGCAGGGCAGGCTCTCCACCAGGGCTGTCGAGCAGCGCCTGGCTGTCTCGGCGTCGAGCCAGTGGAGATCCTCGAAGACCAGCAGCAGCGGCTGCGCGCTGGCTCTCCCGCAGCAGGAGGCGCTTGACCGCGTCCAGCGGTGCGCTGCGCGGCGCCGTCGGCGGGTCGAGCCGCTCGCCGGCCGGATCGTCCACCGGCACGTCGAGCGAGCTGCCGAGCGCGGGCAGCGGCGGGCTGCAGGCCGTCGGTCCAGCGTGCAGGAGCTTGCCGGTCACGCTTCTCGCGGATCGCCGCGCTGTCGTCGTCGCGCTCCTCGATCCGAAGTACGCCTTGAGCAGCTCGATGATCGGGCAGGTACGAGCGTCGCCTTGCCGTAGCGACACGGAGCCGATCTCCAGGACCAGCCAGCCCTGCGTGCGATGCGAGTGCGTGAGCTCCCAGACGAGCCGCGACTTGCCCACGCCCGGGCTCGCCGACCACGCGCGACCGACCTGCCCGTGGCCGGCGCCGCGCGCTCGAGCGCCGTCGCGGAGCTGATCCAGCTCGGCGTCGCGCCCGACGAAGCGGCGTGAAGCCTCGGCCCGGCGGCGACCTGCAGCGCGCGTCCGCGCGGGCCCGCGGCGCCGATCAGCTCGTAGACGTCGACCGGCTCGCTGAGGCCCTTGACCGGGACCGGGCCGAGCGGCCTGCACCTGCGACGTAGCCCTCCGACGAGTGCGCAGCGTGTCGCGCGGTGAGCAGGACGCGAGCCCGGGTCGGCCATCTGCTCCATGCGGGCGGCCAGGTGCGTCGTCTGCCCGACCGCGGTGTAGTCCATGTGCAGGTCGCTGCCGATCGACGCGCACCACCACCTCGCCGGAGTTGAGGCCGACGCGGATCTGGACGCGGCACGCCCGTGCGGCTCGCTGCACCTCGTCGCGCGTAGCGCTCGCACGCGTCTCCTGCATGCGGAGCGCCGCGTAGCAGGCGCGCACGGCGTGGTCCTCGTGGGCGAGGGGCGCGCCGAAGAGCGCCATGATCCCGTCGCCCATCACCTGGTTGACGGTGCCCTCGTAGCGGTGCACGGCCTCCATCATCCGCTCGAGCACCGGGTCGAGGAGCTGCCGCGCCTCCTCGGGATCGCGGTCGGCGAGCAGCTCCATCGAGCCCTTCGAGGTCGGCGAACAGCACGGTGACGAGCTTGCGCTCGCCCTCCATGGCCGCGCGCGAGGCTCGGCGATGCGCGCGGCGAGATGGGCGGGAGTGTACGAGGCGGGCGCGACGGCGGGTGGGGACGGCGCGGGGGCCGCTCGGGCCAGCGGCGCCCCCGCACTCGTTACAGAACCGGCTGCCGGGGCGGTGGCGTGACCGCAGGACGGGCACGCGGATTCTAGCCGTGGCGCCGCAGTTGCTGCAGAACTTCGCCGAGGGGGATTGGGGCTGATCACAGCGCGGGCAGGTCATCGCGCCCGGCGCTGGCCGGCGCTCACGTTCCTTCCTTCACCTCGATGATCTCGTCGGCGACCAGGCCGTGGCTTCCGGTGACAGCCGCCTTGCCGCCTCCTTGCTGGGCGCCTCGACGAGGCAGAAAACCTTGCCCGTGCCCTCGTCGTGCCAGTGGATGTAGTTCGCCGTGTTTGCCCTGCACCGCAAGGTCCTTCTCGTGCGCGCCACGCGCAGGCGCAGCATAGTGAGTCCCTCGATCTTGTTGTGGACATCGAGATAGAGCGGCATCTGGCGGCCTCCCGTGAGCGCTGGCTCAATCCGTACGATGGACGACAGGTGGGTGTAGGGCAGTCGCCGGTCAAGCGAAGCGCCTCATCGGCGAGCGAAGGCCGCAGCGTGCTGGATGCCTAGCGTCAGGCCTCGATGAGGGGCGGGCTTGCCCTGCCGGGCCCTCCGCGCGCTGATAGCCGAGCTGCTCCGGAATTCCGGGTCAGCGGCCCAGGGCACGCGAGACCGGCGACGAGGCGCAGCATGTGGCGCTTCTGGTGCGGCTCAGGCGCCGTCCACGAACCCGGTGCGCGAGTGCAGGATCGTGTAGTTGTTGATGAACTGGATGTCGCCCGGCTGCGAGATCCATGTCCAGGCGCAGGTCGGCGCGCCGCGTCTGCTCGTCGAGGAAGTCGAGCGCCGCCTTCTCGAACGTGGTCGTCAGCGGCACTCGCGCTTCACCGCGCCGGCGTTGATCTGGTTGCGGATGTAGCGGCAGCTCACGACGCCGTCCTTGGTGCCGAACACCGGGATCGGCCGCTCGGAGACGCCGCGCTCGGTCAGCGCCGCCTCGCGGCGGATGTAGTAGAAGCCGTTGTAGAGGAGGCCGAGGTACTCGGGATGCTGCGCCAGGATCTCGTTGTGCACCGTCACCGAGCTCACGATGCTGCTGAGCCCGCCCTCGACGCCCTGGCGCAGGCAGAGCAGCCCTACCATGTCGCCGGCGTCGGTGTGGTACGGCAGGTAGGCGTTGGTCTCGTAGCCGCGCACGTCGATGTTGCCGCAGGTCCGGCCGTGATCGTAGACGTGGCCGAGCAGCTCGCCCTGCGGGTTCTGGTAGAGCGGCGCGCCGAGGTAGCGGCCGAGGCCCCAGAAGATGAGGCCGACGTCGTCATCGCTGTAGCGCTGCACGGGCAAGCCGCGCACGACGACGAAACCGCGGCCGTCGTACATCTCCGGCCAGCGCCTGCGCGCAGCCGCGCGCGCATCACCGTGAGCGGGAAGTGCTCGCGCTGGATGTCCTCCACGCGGCCGCCCCGGTCGCTTTGGCCGGCGGCCAGCGCGCGATCGACGTCGGCGATCTCGGCCGTCGGTGAGCGTGTCGCTCACGGACGTCTCGCGGGCGCATCGCGCGTCGCCCCGCCAGGCGCGCGCGCCCGCCACGGGCTGCATCCGGATCTGGCGCATCGGTGTCGTGTCTCCTCGGTCACTGGTGCTCCGGCGGTCACTGGCGTTTCAGGTCGAGCGCGTCACGCAGGCCGTCGCCCAGCACGTTCAGCGCCATGCACGACGAAGAATATCATCGAGGCCCGGATAGAGCGCCATCCAGGGTGCCTGCGAGAGAGTAGCGCTGGGCCGCGTTGAGCATGCTGCCCCACGACGGCGCCGGCGGCTGCTGGCCGAGCCCGAGGAACGACAGGCTCGCCTCGGCGATGATCGCCGCCGCCACCGTGAGGCTCGACCTGGATCAGGAGCGGCGGCAGCATGTTGGGCAGCACGTGGCGCACGCGCGATGCGCGCGCGCGAGCAGCCGAGCGCGCGCGCCGACTCCGACGAACTCCTCCGTCTTGATCGCCGAGCACGGTGCCGCGCGCGAGGCGGAGGAAGGTCGGCAGCGCGGCGATCCCGATCGCGATCATGGCGTTGGTGAGGCTCGGGCCGAGGAAGGCGGCCAGCGCGATGGCCACGATCAGGAACGGGATCGCCAGCATGGCGTCGGTGACGCGCATGATGAGGCCGTCGACCCAGCCGCCGGCGTAGCCCGACAGGAGGCCGAGCGGGATGCTGAGCGCGAGCGCGATCGTGACCGGGATGACGCCGGCCAGCAGCGAGGCGCGCGCGCCCCCAGATGAGCCGCGACAGCACGTCGCGGCCGACCTCGTCGGTGCCGAGCCGGTAGCATCGCGGACGGCGGCTTGCGCGACGGCGACGGAAGTCGGTCGCGATCGGGTCGAACGGCGCCAGCTGCGGCGCGGCCAGCGCGATCCGACGATGAAGCGCGCACGACCAGCGCGGCGATCGCGGCCGGCCGGCGCGGCAGCCGCCGCACGCCGGTAGCGCCGGCGGAGCGCCGCGAACGGCGCCGACGCGCGAGCGGCCGGTCGGCGCTGCGCGCTCATGCGCCCGCAGCCGCGGGTTGGCGAGGAAGTAGAGCACGTCGGCGAGCGAGGTTCAGCAGCACGAAGAGCGCTCGCCGAGACGAGGACGACCGCCCTGCACCACGGCGTAGTCGCGGTTGAACACGCCGTCCACCAGCAGCTTGCCGAAGCCGGGGATCGCGAAGATCTGCTCGGTGAGCACCGCGCCCGAGAGAGCCGGCCGAACTCGATGGCGCCCAGCGTGATGACCGGGATCAGCGCGTTGCGGAGCGCGTGCTTCAGCGACCACCAGCGCGCTCCGGCACGCTCTTGGCCCGCGCCGTCCGCACGTAGTCGGCGCTCAGCGTCTGCAGCATGGCGCCCCGCGTGTGGCGCATCATCACGCCGGCCACGCCGGTGCCGAGCACGAACGACGGGCAGCAGGATGCGTGGTCAGGTTCGCGCCGAGGTTCTCCCACGGCGGCACGTAGCCCGAGGCGGGCAGCCAGCCGAGGCGCACCGCGAAGAGCAGGATCAGCATGATGCCGAGCCAGAAGTGCGGCACCGAGAGCCCCGGAGAGCGCGAGCAGGTTGGCGGCGACGTCGAGCGGCGGTGCCCTTGCGCGCGGCGGAGACGATGCCGGCGGGAATGCCCGATCACGAGCGCGATGAGCATCGAGCAGACCGCCAGCTCCACCGTCACCGGCAGCTTCGAGCGCGAGCAGCTCGGTCACCGGGATCCTGTTGCGCAGCGACTCGCCGAGGTCGCCGCGCAGGACGTTGCCGATCCAGATGCCGTACTGCACCGGCATCGGCTGGTCGAGGTGGTACCTCGCGCGGATCGCCGCGACCGCCGGCCGGGTCGTGCTCCTCGCCGGCCAGCGCCAGGGCGGCGTCGCCGGGCAGGAGCTGCTGGAGCGAGAAGATCAGCACCGAGACGAAGAAGAGCGTCGGCACCAGCACCGCCGAGCCGCTGCGCGATGTGAGCCAGAGCGTCATGCGCGCGGCGCGTCAGTCTCAGCTTCGAGCGCCCCGCGAGCGCGGATGATCCCGTCCGGGATAGCGGCGTGAAGCCCTGCACCTTGCGCGCTGTAGCCGGTGAACACGCGCCGGTGCCAGAGCATGCAGCCGCGGCGCGTCCCGCAGCATGATCTCGGTGGCCTGGTCGTAGAGCTTCTTGCGCTCGGCCGGGATCGGCCACCTGGCGCGCCTTGGTCAGGAGCGCGTCCGACCTCGGCGTTGCAGTAGTGGCTGTCGTTCTGCGCGCCCTTGCAGGCGATGAAGGTGAAGATGTTGCCGTCGGGATCGGCCGGCCGCTCCAGAAGGTGAAGTAGGCCTCGAAGTCGCCCTTCTTCGCCCGCTGCGAGCATCGTGACGTTCTCCTGCGTCTGGAGGTTCATCGTGATGCCGGCCTCGGCCAGCATGGCCTGGATGACCTGGCGCCGCCTCCTGGCGGTCGCGCTCGGGCGGCACGGATGAGCGTGAAGGCGAGGTTCGGCTGGCCGGCCTCGCGCAGGAGCTGCCGGGCCCGCGCCACGTCGCGCTTCCGCACGGGGAACTTCGCGTCGTAGTAGGGCTCGACGGGCTCACCCACTGGTTGCCCGGGATGTACTCGCTCGTTGAACACCGTCTTCGACCGAGCGTCTCGCGGTCGATCGGCGAGGTCGATGGCCTGGCGCAGCCGCACGTCGGCGCCGAGCGTCTTGCCTCGCGGGCCGTTGTTGACGTTGAGCGGGATCACCTGGTAGCCGAGCTCGGGCACGCCGGTGACCTTCGAGCCGGCTGTCGGCGCGGATCTGCGTCGAGATCCGTCGGGCGAGACGCGCTCGATCATCTGGAGATCGCCCGAGCGCAGGCTGGCCATGCGCGCGGTCGAGTCGGTGATCGGCACGAACTCGACGCGATCGAGGTGAATGCTGCCCTTGTCCCAGTAGTCGGCGAAGCGCTCGAGGACGATCTTGCCCTGGGCCACGCGCTCGACGAACTTGAAGGGCCCCGCGCACACCGGCTTCGTGCCGAACTTGTCCCCGAGCTCCCTGGCCGCCTTGGGCGAGACCATCATGCCCGCGCGGTCGGTCAGCGCGGCGAGCAGCGGCACCAGCGGCTGCGAGAGGTTGCAGGCGCACGGTGAGGTCGTTGACCACCTCCACCGTCTTGATCTCGCCGATCTCCGACTTGCGGAACGAGCCCGGCGTGGTGAGGTGGCGCTCGATGTTGAACTTCACCGCCTCGCGCGTTGAGCGGCTCGCCGTCGTGGAATTTCACGCCCGGACGCAGCTTGATGACGGACCGACTTGCTAGTCGGCGCCCCACTCGTAGCCGGTGGCGAGCTGCGGGCACGATCTTGCAGATCGGGCGTGACGTCGAAGAGCTTGTCGCAGACGCGCGGCGAAGACGAGCCGGCCCACGTAGGCTCGGCTGATGGTCGGGTCGAGCGCGTCGGGATCGTCGTTGAGCCCGATGCGCAGCACTCTGAGCGCTCGCGGTGGCCGCGGCGGCCAGGGCAAGCGCGAGGACGGCGAGCACGATGCGGATCCGGGTCATGGACCTAGATTCCTCCTTGGGGATATCGGCGAGCGATCCACGGCCGTCCACCGCCACCGCGCCGCCGCCGGCACGCCGCACGATGAGCGGGTTCACCTCGAGGTCGATGAGGCGCGCTCCGGAGGTCGGCGGCGAGCCAGGAGAGGCGCACCAGCGCGTCCACGATGGCATCCACGTCGAGCGGCGGCCGCCCGCGCGCCCGCCAGGAGCGGGGCCATGCGGAGGGCGGCGAGCATGGCGCGGGCGCGCCGGGGACACCGGCGCCGGCGCCGCCACCACGTCCTTCAGGATCTCCACCGCGATCCCGCCCGAGCCCCACCAGGACGATGGGCCCGAAGTGCGGGTCGCGCCGGGCGCCCACGATGACCTCTGCCTCGCCGCGGACCATCTCCTGGACGGAGAACCCCTCGAGCGTGGCGTCCGGCGCCGGGCGGACAGCGCGGCGCGCCATCGCCTCCGCCGCCGCCTGCACCGCGCCGGGCGTGGCCAGATCGAGCCGCACCGCGCCCACGTCGCTCTTGTGGGCGATCCGCGCGCGACACCGCCTTCAGCGCGACCGGAAGCCCAGGCGCGTCGCTTCCGTCGCGCCGCCGCCGCCGCCGTGGGCACCACCGCGCCTCGCGGCTCACCGCGATCCCGTAGCCTGCGAGCAGACGCTTGACCTCGCCCTCGGTGACCGGTCCCGGAGGCAGGCCGGCGAGCGCGGCCGGCGCCGGGAGCCCCTCCGGGCGGAGCGGCGGCGCCGGCGTGCCGGCGCGGAGCGCGTCGTGATCGGCCAGCAGCGCCAGGACGCGCAGCGCGTCGCTCGGTGCGGTCGAGAAGAACTGGCCGATCTCCCGGAGCGCCTGGCGCGGCCGTCCGCCGCTGCGCCCCGGGGTGAACGCGATCATCACGGGCTTGTCGGCCTTCCTGCGCCGCCTCGCCCATCAGCCGGCGTGCGCGCGGAGAAGAACGGCATCGAGGTGAGGATGATCAGGCCATAGGCCACGTCGGGATCCTCGAAGAGGAGCCGCGCGACGTTGCCCGCGATCTCCACTTCCTCCGGCGCCTTGCGTCCCCCGAGATCGATGGGGTTGTCCGCCTGGGGCGGCAGCAGCAGCTCGCTCGAGCGAGGCACGGGTGCCCGGGCTCAGCGCGGCCAGGCGCAGCCGAGCTCGGTGAGCCGGTCGGACGCGATGCCGGTGCCACCGCCCGAGGAGGAGATCACGCCCACGCCGCCGCGCCGCGCCTTCCGGTGGCGGACGAGAAAATGCGCCGCCCGCACCATGTCGTCGGGATCGCGGGCGAGCACCGCGCCCTCCTCGCGGCACACCGCCTCGAACACCTCGTAGGCTCCGGCGAGGCTCGCGGTATGCGAGCGCGCCGACTTCACGCCCGCCTCGGTGCGCCCGGTCTTCACCACCAGCACCGGCTTGCCGGCGCGGCGGGCGGCGGCGAGGCCGCGGCGAAAGCGCGCGCATCGAGCAGCCCCTCCACGTAGAGGCGAGATGGCCTCGGTGCCGGCGTCCTCGACCGAGGTACTCGAGGAAGTCGCAGATCTCGAGATCCACCTGATTGCCCATGGAGCACGCAGTGGCGAAAGCCGATGCCGTCGGTGCCGGCCCGGTCGAAGATCGACACCATCAAGGCCCCGCTCTGGCTCACCAGCCCGATGGGGCCGTCGCGGAAGGTGGTCGGTGTCGAGCACCACGGAGGAGCAGAGGCCAGTCGATGGTGGGGCACGATGAGCCCCATGCAATTGGGGCCCACCAGCCGGATGCCGGTCTGCCGGACGATCTCCACCAGAGCGGCCTGGCGAGCGCGGCCCTCCGCGCCCGCCTCGGCGAAGCCGGTGGAGATGATGCACGCACCCGCCGACGCCGGCGGCGGCGCCTCGCTCACGCTGCGCACCAGCGACTCCGAGGGCACGGCGAGGATGGCGACGTCCACCCCGGCGGGAGCCGCGCCGATATCGGGATAGGCGCGGCGACCCAGCACCTCGGCCCGGCGCAAATTGATGGGATAGACCTCGCCGGGGAAGCCGTGGCGCAGGAGGAAGTGCATGATGCGCCCGCCGAATTTGTCCTTGCTGTCGGAGGCGCCGAACACCGCCACCGAGCGCGGATGCAGGATGCGGTCGACGCCGACGCGGGGGCCGGGCGCGATCGGCCCCAGACGGGCGGCGTGGAAGAATGGCGTCCATCGGCGCAGGATCTCTCTCTCATCGTATGCGACGTGCTCTCGCACGGGTCGCCGGGGCTCTAGCGCTGCGTGAGCGCGACGCCCAGCACGGGATGCGGCCCCGCGGGGAGCGGCACCCGCCGCGCGCTGGCAATCTCGAGCGCCAGGGGTCCCTCATCACCGCGCGGGCTCACTTCCACCACCAGGCGCATCGGCGAGCCCGGCCATCGATATGTCACCTCATCGGGACCGCTCGCCTCCGCCACTCCCTGGAGAATCTGCGTCCACTGCCGATCGGCGCGCTCGCGGCTATGCGGCGCGGAGGCGCAAGCCCGAGCAGAGTGACCGGCAGCGGCGGATCGGGTACGCCCGGCGGCGGCTGCTGCGGCCGCTCGGCTTCCGTCTCGACCCCGCGGGACTCCGCGAACTGGACCACGATGCCCAGCGATTCCTTGGGATGGAGAAAGGCCTCGATCCAGCCGGGATCCGAGTCGTCGAAGCCCACGGGATTGAGGCCGAGCGCCCGCGCGCGATCGCAGGCGGCGCGGGTGCTCGGAACCTTGAAGGTCACGTGGTGGACGCCGGGCCCACGCTGCGCCAGGAAGCGGTGGAGAAACCGTCGTCGCCGGCCGGCTCGATCACCTCGACCTGCCCGCCCCCTCGTACGCCCAGGTGGCCCAGCGGAAGACGCCCGAGGGCCGGCCGCCATCGGGCACGCCGCCCAGCACGCCGGCGAGAACGGGCGCCGCGTCGGCGATTCGGGGCAGACCAAGCGCGATATGATCGAAGAGGACGCGCTCCATTCCCCTCAGACCTTCCAGCCCTTGGTGTCGAAGCTCGCCGGCAACGGGATGAAGAGGCTCTTCCGCGGCGCTTCGATCTCCCGCGTGATGTGGCCCTGCCCGGTCGTGTCGTCGGCGAGCATGATGTCGCCGGGCCCGAAGCGTTGCTTGGTGCCGTCGCCGCACTCCACCTCGACCCGCCCGGCCAGCGTGATGACGAACTGGCGCCGCGGGGCCACGTGGAAGTCCAGCGCCCCGCCCGCCGGGGTCTCGCGGAAGATCACGCCCTCGGAAGGCACCAGATCGGACAGCGTGCCGTAGGCGCCGGGCTTGAGCGGGATGTCCAGGTCCTCGAAGTGCGACTTCTGGTCGGCGCCGGTATAGATCCGCACGGCCTTCATGAACGCTCCATGATCTCGCGCATCTTCCGGAAGATGAGCGCGCGCTGGCGATTGGCCTCGGGCAGGGTGGAGAGATCCACCTGCGCCACCGTGAGCCCGTAGGGCGGGATAGGTGGGGATGTCCTCGTCGGCGAGCGGCTTGAGCTTGTCTTTCCGCTCGAAGGCGGCGGCGATGTAGGGCGCCAGCTCGCGGGCCTTCTTCTCGGCGCGCGCGGTCTCGCGCTCGCGGAACTCGGGCATCACCTGCCGCCGCGAAGAGCTCCAGCGACTCGCAGATATGCTCGTGCCGGTTGTTGCCGCCCTGCTGGATGAAGACGGTCTGATCGACTCCCGAGTCCTCGAAGGTCCGCAGGTGCTCGCGCAGCTGCGCCGGGGTGCCGATGCCCCGGTGCCGCCGCCCATCAGCTCCGTGCCCATGGCATCCCGCACCGCCACGTACTTGTTCCAGATGTTGGTCCGCCCCGGCGTGTGGGTGCCGAAGGCATAGTGGTGGCCCAGGGCGAACTGGAAGAAGCGGAAGCCGTCGGTGCCGCGCCGCCGCGCCTCCGCCTCGTCGGGGTGGCAGGAGAAGCACGTCACCATGGCGATGTTCGGGTTCACCGCGTGCCCGATGGGCACGCACTCCTTCTTGAACGTCTCGTAGTAGTCGTCCACCCACTGGCGCGGCCTCCGCCGGATCGATGAAGGCGAAGGTCAGCGCGCCGATGCCGAGCTGCGCCGCGAGGTGGATGGTGTTGCGGTTGGAGCAGGCCACCCAGAGCGGCGGGTGCGGCTTCTGCACCGGCTTGGGGACGACGTTGCGCACCGGCATGGAGAAGTACTTGCCCTGGAAGCCGGGATAGGGATCCATCACCATCATGTTGGCGACCTGCTCGACCGTCTCGCGCCACATGGCGCGGCGCTCGTCGGCGTCGATGCCGAAGCCCTCCAGCTCCGCGCGCGAGGCCGACTCGCCGGTGCCCCATTCCACGCGGCCGTTGGACACCAGGTCGAGGGTGGCGATGCGCTCGGCGATGCGGGCCGGGCGGATTGTAGCCGGGCGGCATGAGCACGATCCCGTGGCCGAGGCGGATGCGCTTGCGTCCGCTGCGAGGCGGCGGCGAGAAAGACCTCGGGCGCCGAGGAGTGCGAGTACTCCTCGAGGAAGTGATGCTCCACCTCCCAGGCGTGGTCGATGCCGAGCCGGTCGGCCAGCTCCACCTGGTCCAGCGCGTCCTGGAACAGGCGCTGCTCGGCGCCCTCGGCCCACGGGCGCGGGAGCTGATGCTCGTAGAAGATGCCGAACTTCATTTGGTGCCTCCGGCGGAAGCGCTGGCGAGCCGCGCGCGGTAGAGCGTCTGCGCCGCCACGTCAGGGCGCCGCCACTGCCAAACAAGACCAGGAGGGCGACGAGAGGGAGGAGACGGGAGGTGAGCGGACGTCGGATCACGCCGCCAAGATTATCACGCGGCGCCCGGCGGCATCAGCGCGCCCACGTCAGCCCTTACCTGGTCCGGTCGAGGCCGGCGGCGCGGTCGCGGAGGGACGTCGCGCGCGCGCCGCGTACACCGCGAGCCCGGCGGCGAGACCCGCCGCGATCACGCCGAAGGCGATTCGGTACGCCGACTCGGGCGAGACACCGCCCGGAGCGGGAAAGGCCGCGATGATGGCCCCGGTGAGAATGGGAAGCCCCGCGCAACCCACCACCTGAGCGAGGGTTCACGGTGGTCACGCCGCGGCCCGCCAGCTCAGTCGGGAAACAGGCTCCGCCCATGCGCCACGATCACCACGCCATAGGCGCGTCACCAGGCAAAGAGCACGAGCAGCGTCACCGCCAGCCATGCCGGGGTCGCGAGATCCCCGCCAGCGCGCCGAGGATCACCACGGGACCCAGCGCGCCCGCCAGCACCACGCGCTTGCGGGTGTTGAAGATCCGGTCGAGCGGGCCGTAGGCAAGGATGCCCACGAGCTGCGCCAGCCCCATCGCGAGGAGCACGTTGCCGCGCGTGAGCGCGTCCATCCCGTGGACGTCGTGGAGATAGGGCCCCGCCCATGATCCGAGCACGGTGATCATGCTCGCGTAGGCGAAGGTATGGATGGCGAGCACGCGCGGGAGGCCGGGGCTCCGCCACACTTGCGCGAGCCCGCGCAGGATGGCGCCGAGGCGCTCCGCCGGGGCGCGTCGCCGCCGCGAGGCCGGGCGGCGCGTCGCGAACGAGGAGGTGGAAGAGCACGCCGACGAGGACGGTCACCCCGGTGGCGTAGACGAACGCCCAGCGCCAGCCCACCTGCTCGGTGACCGCGGCGAGCGGGGTGGCGGCGACCAGCGTGCCGAGATTCGAGAGCGCGAAGATCCACGACAGCGCGGTGGTGAAGCGGGCGCCTCCGAACCAGCGATGACAGAGCACCACCGCTCCCATGAAGCTCCCCGCGCAGCCGAGCCCGATCATCGCGCGGGCCACCACGAGCGCGGTGGCGGTGGTGGCGACGGCGTGGAGCAGTGAGCCCGCCACCGCGAGCAGGGTGAGGACGCCGATCGTGCGGCGAGGACCGACCCGATCGAAGACCATGCCCACCGGGAGCTGGACCACGCCCAGCGCGAGGAAGAAGACACCGTTGGCGAGGCCGAGCGCGTCGGGAGACAGCGCGAGATCGCGCGAGACCTCGGGGGCGATGGCGGAGAGCGAGGCGCGGTAGAACTGGCTGACCGCGGTGAGGGCGGAAAGGAGCCAGACGACGCGAAGGGGCGCGGCCGGCGGAATCCTTCTCGGGAGGGCCACCGAATCGGCCACGGGACCGGATGGTAGCACGGCGGGGCGGACCGTATCGGCGGCCCGCCCCGCGTGTCAGGACCGCGCCTGGTTCAGGCGGCTCGGCGCAGCTCCGTGTTGGTTGCGGGGACATTCGACTTGGACAGGCTCGGCGCGGCATGCACCACCAGCTCGTAGTCGGCCGGCACCCGCTGAGCCACCGCGGCCCACGAGCGCTCCACCATCCAGCCATAGCCCGCCGGCGCGCCGAGGACCACGCGGCCCGGCGCCCAGGGCGTGGGCGCGGTCACGTCCACCGTGACGAACGCGTCGCCCTCGAGCCGCTGTCGCACCGCCGCCCGGGCCGCCGCCGCGACCACGTCGGCCCGCTCACGCCGGCGGTCCGACCAGAGTGACAGCGCGAGGGGCACTGCCACCAACGTCAGCACCAGAAGTCCCACGAAAATCGCCGCCATGACGGTCACCTCCACCATTGCGATGCGGGAGGGCGCCTGGGGATTCCGACCAATACCCCCTTGCGAGTGCGGAATCCATCGCGGGCTCCTCCCCTCTAAAGAGGCGGAAGAGGGAGGTGCAATCATGCCAAAGCGAATTCTGGTACCGCTGGATCGAAGTGAGCACGCAGAAGCTGTTCTGCCCGTTGTCGCCGATATCGCCCGCAGCAGCGGGGCGACCGTACGGCTCCTGAACGTGGCGGACTCCCCGAGCAGAAGTTCGGCGACTACGGCCGCGTCGTGGCGTACGAGGAGCCAGGAGATGGAGCGCATCACCTACAGCCGGCTCGACTACCTGCGCAGTGCCGAAGCCCAGCTTCAGGGCGTCCCGGTCGAGTCGGTGGTACGCTTTCGGAGCGGCCGCCGACGAGATCGCGCAGGAGGCAGAAGCCTTCGGCGCCGATCTGGTGGCGGTCACCGAGCCGCGTCGTGGCTGGTTCAGCCGGCTCTACGGCTCCGTGGCGGACGGCTGCGACGGAAGTCGTCGGTTCCGGTGCTCGTCTTTACCGGCCGGTAGAGCGCGCAGAGCGCGAAGGACGGAAGCGGAAAAGCACGGGCGCGACGGGATCGTCGCGCCCGTGCTTCGTTTCGGGCCCGACTGTCTCGCGCGGGCGCTGTCGTTACTTCGTTGTGCTCGCGTTGCCTCCGAGCGTGAAGAACGCCGGCCCCAGTCCGCTGAGCTGAGCGCGGAGGCGCCACGGCGCCGGCCCCAGCTGGTCGAGCCGAAAATACGCGACGGTATTGCCCTCTGCACGCGGCTCACCCACGGGCATGCTGGTGCCCACACCGACGCCCGTCGCGACCCCGGCCCCCGCCGCCGCTGTAGCCGCTGCTCCCCACGCCGATTCCGAAGCTCATGCCGCTGTTCGTGCGAAAGGCCGGGTAGTCGATCGTCTGCGGGCGAATCTCCGCTCCATCCGGCTTGAGGATCTGGACGTCCTCGAGCCGAGCGCCACGCGTGTCGATCTCGACTCGGACGCGGTCGGCGAGCACGGTATAGTCGGCGGAGATGGACGCGCCCACGCCCGGCGGCTCCGGCTTGTACCGGAGGCCGGACGCGGCGCACCCCGCGAGCAGCGCCATCGAGAGTAGGGTCAGCGCTCCCGGCGCGGCGGTACTGCATACCATGATCTTACATCAGGAGCTTGCGTTCACGGGAGGCTGACGTGTGGTGGCGTCACCATTGGACGAAATGGTGAAGGTCCCGGTCCCGGTCGAGGCTATACGCATAGGCCGCCCAGCCCGCCGGCGGGTTCGGCGTCGACGCCATGAAAGGCCCCGCGGTCTGCCCCAGCGAATTGGTCGCCACCGAGTTCAGTGCGGACAGCGCCGCGGGAGCGTGCCCATGTGGGCCGAGTACATGCTCACCGCCGAGGCGAGCGTCCGCGCATCCGCCTGCGCCTTCGCGATCCGGGCCCGGGCCTGGATATTCGCGTAGAGCGGGATGGCGATCGCCGCGAGAATGCCGATGATCGCCACGACGATCATCAGCTCGATCAGGGTGAAACCGGCCGAGGACCGGAACCAGCGACGCCTGCGAGTCAAAGTGTGGAACATGAATGCGCCTCCAGTTGAGAGGGGGCTCACGAATTCTAGATTGCCAATCAACCTACGCTCGAAGTTCTCGGCCGTCCACCAATTGTTCGTAGATGCGGCGTAAAGCGTACCTTTAATGCCCCATTGTGCGCCCATCCACTGCATGGCAGGCTCACCGTGGTGCTGTCTCGCGTTGGACGACACGCTGAAGGTGCCGGCTCCCGTCGAGCTATAGGCATAGGCCGCCCAGCCTGCCGGGGGTTCGGGGTCGACGCCATGAAAGGCCCCGCGGTCTGTCCCAGGCTGTTCGTCGCCACCGAGTTCAGCGCGGATAGTGCCGCCGGGAGCGTCCCCATGTGCGCCGAGTAAATGCTCACGGCGGAGACCAGGGTCCGCGCGTCCGCCTGCGCCTTCGCGATCCGGGCCCGGGCCTGGATATTCGCGTAAGAGCAGGATGGCGATCGCGGCGAGAATGCCGATGATCGCCACCACGATCATCAGCTCGATGAGGGTAAAGCCGCGCGCGCCCGTGAGTCGGCGGGAGCATGGGATGGCGTGCTTCGGTCGCGAAAGGACCTCCTGAGGTGAGAGAAGGGACTCGGGCACTGAGACGCCGCATGGGTATGCAGGGCAGGTGCCATCGAATTTTCGGCGTCGAGGAGGGCGCACATCTTCTATTTCCGCTATTTCACTGCGTTGCCCTCGCTCGAACGCCCGCGCATGCCGTCGAGGAGCTGACACTGCGTTAAGATCGGCGACATGTCCACGCTGAGCCGCCGTCAACTCCTCTCCGGCGCCGGAGCGCTCGCGGCTCTGGCCTTGACGGGCCACTCCCTGCCCGCGTGCGCACGGGCTCGAGCCCGCTTCTCCGACCATCCCTTCAAGCTCGGCGTGGCGTCGGGCGATCCGCGTCCCGACGGCGTCGTGCTCTGGACGCGACTGGCCCCCGATCGCCGCTCGGACCCGACGGCGGCATGGGCCAGGATCCCGTCGCGGTCGACTGGGAGGTGGCCGAGGACGACCGCATGCAGCGCGTCGTGCAGACGGGAACGGCGACGGCCGCCGCGGATCTCGCCCATTCCGTGCACGTCGAGGTCGACAGGGACTCGAGCCGGCGCGCTGGTACTGGTACCGCTTCCACGCTGGGCGACGAGGTCTCGCGCGTGGCCGCACCCGCACCGCGCCCGCCGGCCCGACGCGCCGCCCGAGCGCCTCCGCTTCGCCTTCGCGTCCTGCCAGCACTGGGAGTTCAGGCCACTACGCGGCCTACCGCCACATGCTGGCCGACAACCTCGACCTGCGTCGTGCACCTCGGCGACTACATCTACGAGACCTCCGCGAAGGCTCGCGACCGCGTGCGCCGCCACGAGCTCGCCGGAGGCCACCGATCTCGAGGACTATCGGCGCCGCTACGCGCTCTACAAGACCGATGCCGACCTGCAGGCCGCGCATGCCGGCCTATCCCGTGGATCGTGACCTGGGACGATCACGAGGTGGCCAACGACTACGCGAACGACCGCTCCGCAGCATCGCGACGATCCGCAGGCCTTCCTGCGGCGGCGCGCGGGCGCCTACCAGGCGTACTACGAGCACATGCCCCTGCGGCGCGCACCCTGCCCCACGGCCCCGAGCATGCGGCTCTATCGCGACCTCGGCTGGGGCACGCTCGCGCGACTTCTTCGTGCTCGACGGCCGGCAGTATCGCGCCGTGCAGCCCTGCGGCGAGGGACGGGCGCGGCGGCGGGCCAGCTCGTGGCGGACTGCGCGGACCTCGCCTGGATCCCGCCCAGACTCGCCTGGGCGCCCTGCAGGAGCAGTGGCTGTTCGACGGCCTCGGCCGCGTCCAGTCGCGCTGGACGATCGTGGCGCAGCAGACAGCTCATGGCCCAGCTGCGCCAGCGCAACCGGGCCGGAGCGGAAGCCTACTGGACCGACGGCTGGGACGGCTATGCGGGCGCGCGCCAGCGCATCCTCGGGCAGCTCCGCGATCGGCGAGTGCCCAACCCGGTGGTGATCGGCGGAGACATCCACTCCTACTGGGTGACGGACCTCAAGGTGGACTTCACGGAGTCGGCGCCCGTGGTGGCGACCCGAGTTCGTCGGCACGTCGATCAGCTCGCCCCGGCATTCCCTATGACCGCGTCGCCCGCCTCTTGCCCGACAACCCCCACGTGCGCTTCTTCGACAGCCGGCCCCGGGGCTACGTACGCTGCACGGTGACGGCGGAGCGCTGGCTCACCGAGCTCCGCGCGCTGGAGAGCGCGGCGGATCCGAGATCGGCGATCGGCGCTCTCGCCTCGTTCGTGGTGGAGAGCGGGCGGCCCGGCGCTCAGCGCGTCTAGTTCTTGGGAAGCTCGAGGCCTCCGCCGGGGCCTCCAGCGACTGCACGCCCTCGCGCCGGCTGCCCGCGATCTCCCAGGTGGGGAAGGACCGCACCGCCGCGCGCTCGCAGCGTTCGGTCTGTGAGTTCGTCCCCTTGGGATCGCACTCGACATAGGGGAGGAGTCCGGCCGCCCCGCCGAACTTGTGCTTCTGCTCCCCTGGCAATGCGGGCACCAGAACGCGCCGTAGAACACCGCCCCGGTCTGGGCAAGGTGCGCGCGCGAGCGCGAAGCTGGTATGGCGTGGCGCCCTCGGGGCCCGCCGCGAGCAGACGAAGGCGCCGAGCACGACGGCCGCCACCGCCGCGCCGCCCCGAGCACGGCCAGCGGCATCCCCGCGCGCCGCGGGCCACGCGGGGACGGCGGAGGACTAACACGACCAGGAGCAGCACGGACAGCACCGCCGAGACGAGGCAGTAGACGCACGCCGCGCCCAGCTCGGTGACGGAGAGGAAGGTGAGATAGGCGGAGAATCCGACCGCGCCCGCGGCCAAGACCAGGGCCGCGCGCCACTTCCGGCCGTCGAGCCCGAGGCCCGCGAGGATCGCGACGGCCAGATACGCCAGCGCGCCCCAGAGCGCGGTGGGCACGCCGAGGAAGATCGCATAGCGGCTCGCCTGGACGATGTCGCAACCGCTGCCGGCCGTGCAGAAGAGCGCGCCCGTGCCCGACCACTTGATCCAGGTGAGATAGCCGGCCACCGCGAAGCCGGCGAGCGCAATGGCGAGGATAGGGAGATCGGGGGCCACCGCGCGATCCGGGTTTCCCGGGAGCCGCGGGCATGGCTTCACTCTACACCGCGCGCCGCTTGCCGACCAGGGGCCGGTCGCCTATGATTCCCTCATGGCGCCAAAAATCGAGGTCGATCTCTTCAGCGACACCCTGACCAAGCCCACCCCCGAGATGCGCCGCTTCATGTGCGAGGCGGAGGTGGGTGATGAGCAGAAATTCGAGGACCCCACCGTCAACGTGCTCCAGGAGATGGTGGCGGAGCTTTCTCGGCAAGGGAGGCGGCGGTCTTCCTGCCCTCCGGCACCATGTGCAACGAGATCGCGATCCGGGTTCACTGCCGGCCGGGGAAGATGATCGCGCATCGCACCGCGCATCCCATCCACTTCGAGTCGGGCGGGCCCGGCGCGCTGGCCGGGGTCAACGTGCAGGCGGTGGACGGCCCCGCGCGGCCAGTTCGACGCGCCGCCACAGTGGAGGCGGCCATCCGCTCGCCCGAGGTACGCTACTTCCCGCGGAGCCGGCTCCTCTGGGTGGAGCAGACCGCCGAATCTCGGGCGGCGGCAGCATCTGGCCGCTCCGGCAGATCGAGGCGGTGACGGCGGTGGCGAAGAGCCGCGGCCTCAAGACGCACATGGACGGCGCGCGGCTCATGAACGCGGTGGTAGCCAGCGGCGTGGCCGCGCGCGACTTCGCCGCGCCCTTCGACTCGGCGTGGATCGACTTCACCAAGGGGCTGGGCGCGCCGGTGGGCGCGGCGCTGGCGAGGCTCGCGCGAGTTCAATCCACGAGGCCTGGCGACTCAAGCAGCAGATGGGCGGCGCCATGCGCCAGGCCGGAATCATCGCCGCGGGCGGCGTCTGCGCCCTCCGCCACAATGTGAAACGCTTGGCCGAGGACCATGCCAATGCCAAGCGCCTCGCCGAGGGCTGGCCGCCCTGTCCGGCGTTCGCCTCGATCCCGCATCGGTGGAGACCAACCTGGTCTTCTTCGATCTCACCGGCGCCCTGGACGCGCCCACCGTGGTCGAGCGCCTGCTGGCTCGGGGCATCCGGATGGGCGCCATGGGGGCGCGAACCATCCGCGCCGTCACGCACATCTCGACGTGAGCGCGACCCAGATCGAGCAGACACCTCGACGCTGCGCGGGCCGTGCTCGGGAGACGCCCGATGAGCGCGCCGGGCGCCGCGAGCGGGCGCGAGCCGCATCGCGGGCATGCGCGTCGTGGTCCAGCCCGGCGAGGGCCCGTCCTACTGGCAGCCCGTCCCCGCCAACGGCCACGCCGACCCCGCGCTCTATCCGAGAAGACGCACTACTGCAGGGCTCTCCATGGGCTATCAATCCATCGCGCCGGGCGGCGCTGCGTGAAAGCACTCGCACGTGCGATCAGGTTGAGGCGCAGATCTGCTTCCGCGGGCGCGGCCGCGTCGTGGTGGATGGCCGGGAGCACCCGCTCGTGCCCGGCACCGCTGTGCTTCCTCGGCATGGACGTCAAGCACGAGCGTCATCAACGAGGGCGCCGACGACCTCGTCGTGATGTGGATCGTCGCGCCCCACTGGCCTCGAGGAGTTCTTCCGCTCCATCGGCCGCCCCGCGCAGCGGGCGAGCCCGCGCCGGCGCTGTTCGACCGCCCCACCGACGTCGTGGCCATCGAGCGGGCGCTGGGGATGAACGACGACACGCGGTAGGTAGTTTTTCTTCTGCTGCCCGGGAGTGGAGGCGGGGGGCGGCGAGAGTCCGCGACCACGGCGTTTGCTTGCGCTTCCACCCACCGCGGCTGGGCTCCACCGACGCATGGCGTTCGAGGTTGCGGTTTCAGGGGACGAGATTCGCTGACCCGCCGCCCGCCGCCCCCACTCCCTACCCGTAGCGATTCCTGACGCGTGTGATTCCCTACCCTATGGGCTCTACAGCGTACTGGATGCCCAGGGTTTCGGCGACCATGGCCGGCCGCTGCTGGCCTTCGACCTCGATGACGGCCTCGAAGGTGATGCGGACGCCGTTGCCCTCCACAGGCTCGACGTTCTTGATGGTGGAGCGGAGGCGGACGCGGGCGCCAGCCGGGACGGGGCTGACGAAGCGCACCTTGTTGGAGCCGTAGTTCACGCCGCGCGAGCGCTTGGTCACCTTGAGCAGCTCGGGCATCATCCGTGGGAGCAGCGACAGCGTGAGATAGCCGTGGGCGATGGTCTTGCCGCCCGGCAGCTCCCGCTTGGCGCGCTCGACGTCCACGTGGATCCACTGATGGTCGCCGGTGGCCTCGGCGAACTTGTCGATCGTCGCCTGGTCCACCGTGATCCAGGCCGACGGGCCCAGCGTTTCCCCGATATGCTTGCTGAGGTCCTGCGGCGTCTCCACGACCAGCATGATGGGCTCCTTGTCGGCCGCCCGCGCAGCTCAGGCAGCATCTCGTTGAGGAAGAGCGATCAGCCTTCCACGACCGGGTGCTGCGTGTGCCAATCCGTGCGCGCCTGATACGCGCGGCCCGCGGCGAGGAGCGTGTTCTCCTCCCAGGCGCGGCCCAGGAGCTGGAAGGCTCGTGGGGAGCCCGCGATCGCCGAAGCCGTTGGGCACGATGAGGCCGGGCAGCCCCGCCCCATTGCCCACCGCGCCCATGATGTCGCGCGCGGTGCCCCGCATGCCGCCGCGGAATTCCTGGTCGAGCGCGGTGGCCACGGTGAGCCGGCCGGGGGCGACCAGCGCGTCGAAACGCTCGAAGAGCCGGTCCGCCTCGCGCGCCATGAGACCGCGGATCCGCATGGCCTTGACATAGTCCTTCGCCAGCACCGCGTCGCGCGCGTACGGGAGGAAGTGATCCTCGGGAGCGGTGAGGCCGGCGATGCCCCCGCTCTCGATGAGATCCTCGAAGGCGCTGGCCGCCTCGGCCTGGAGGATGATGCGCGTGGCCGCCTCCCAGGGAAGATCCGGCAGCGCCGCGTCCTCGATCCTGCCGAAGTCCCAGCACGTCCAGCGAGTGCTCAAAGGCCGCGCGCATGTCGTCGCTCACGCCGTCCAGCGCGCCCGTGAGGACCCCGAAGCGGAAGGGCCGGGGCGCCGCGCCGGCCGCGCACTGATACGGCCGAGGACTCGTGGTGGGATCCGCCGCATCCACGCCCGCGATGGCCTCCAGCACGAAGGGCCGCAATCATCGGCGGTCAGCGCCAGCGGGCCCAGCGTATCGAGCGTCCAGCACAAGGCCATCGCCCCGTGCCGGCTCACGCGCCCATACGACGGCCGGAGGCCACCGCCCGCAATTGCCGCTCGGCGAGAGAATCGATCCCCAGGTCTCCGAGCCGATGGCGAAGGGACCAGCCCCGCGGAGACCGCCGCCCCCGAGCCCGAGGACGAGCCGCCGCTCCAGGCGTCGCGACTCCACGGCGTGAGGCGGGGGCCGGCGGTGAAGGCGACCGGCTGGCGATAGCCCATGCCGCCCGCCAGCTCGATCATGGCGAGCTTGGCGCAGAGCACGGCGCCGGCGGCCTCGAGCCGCCGGATCACGGTGGCGTCCTCCGCGGAAGCGCTGCTCGCGGAACGGCGCCGCGCCCCAGGTGGTCGGGACGCCGCCCCCGGTGGCGAGCAGATCCTTGGCGCCGTAAGGGAATGCCGTGCAGCGGACCGCGGTAGCGGCCGGCGGCGATCTCCCCTCCGCCCGTCGCGCCTCGGCCATGGCGCGCTCGCGCGTGACGGTGACCACGGCGTTGTAGCGCGGTCCGATCTTCTCCAGCCGCGCGAGGAAGGTCTCGGCCAGCGCCACCGGCGAGAGGCGCCGGCGCGCACGTGCTCCGCGAGATCGCGCACCGGCATGAAGACGGGATCAGGCTCATGACCGCGGCGCCTCGTCGGCACGATAAGGCCGGAACGTCTGATAGGGCTCGTCGGCATTGCCGAGCCGCACTCGCCCGCACCGCGCGCGCCTGCTCCACGATGGCCTCGATCGCCTTGCGCACCCCCTCGAGCTGGGAGGCGTCGAGGCCGACTGCCGTAGCGATGCGCTCACCAGGGCGAAGAGCGCGGCCGCCTCGGCGGCGGCGGGGTCGGAGGATGCGGCTGGGGGCGGGGCCCCGGCGGCTTCACGGTCGGCCATCAGGTGTGCATACTAGGGGCCCCCGGAGAGGTTGTCCGAGGCGCCATGCCACCCGTCGAACCCATCGAGGATCCAGAGGATTCGCGCCTCGCCGACTATCGCGATATCCGAGACGCGCAGCGGCGCCTCCGCACCGGCACCTTCATCGCCGAGGGCGCCAGGTGGTGCGCCGCCTCCTCGACACGGGCCGCTATCGCGCGCGCTCCCGCGCTGGTGACGCCGCCGGCGCTGGAGGCGCTGGGGCCCGCGCTCGACCGCGGCGGGCGTGCGGACGTTTCTGGTGCGGCTCCGAGATCGTCAAGGCGATCGTCGGCATCGAGTTCCACCACGGCTGCCTCGCCGTCGGCGAGCGTGGCTCGACGCCTCCGCGGATGCGGTGTTCGCGGAGGCGCGAACCGACCGGGTGGTGGTGCTCGAGGATCTGGGGGACGCGAGCAATGTGGGCGCGATGTTCCGCAACGCGCTGGCGCTCGACGCCGGCGCGGTGCTGCTCTCGCCCGGCACCGCCGATCCGCTGTACCGGAAAGCCATCCGCGTGTCGGCGGGGGCGACGGTGGCCCTGCCCTTCGCTCGCCTGCCCGACTGGCCGCGCGATCTCAAAGCGCGTGCGCGACGCCGGCTACACCCTCGTCGCGCTGACGCCGCGGGAGGACGCGGTGGACATCAATAGCCTCGGCCGCCCGCTGCCCGCGCGGATCGCGCTCCTGCTCGGGACCGAGGGCCGCGGGCTCCAGCCCGGAGGCCCTCGCCGCCGCCGATCTCCACGTCCGCATTCCCATGGCGCCGGCCATGGACTCACTCAATGTCGCGACGGCGGGGGCGGTGGCGCTCCAGGCGCTCCGGCCGCGCTAGACCCCGGCTACCAGTGGGCGCGCCCGACCAGGGTGCGCGCCAGCTCGATCTCCCGAAGTGGGTCATGCCGTGCGTGAGGCAGACGTTGCCCAGCGCCACGATGGCCGGCATCTCGCCGAGCGGCTTGACGGTGACGGTCTTGCCGAGCGCCGCGTCCCGGTCGGGCGCGCGAGGAACTCGTCCGTGCTCGCCCAGACGCGGCTCACTGTACTCGCGGAAGAGCGGACGTCCTTGATACGCAGGGCCTGCGCCTCCGCGGTGGACATCCCCGTCCCCTGCGCGACCGGCGGCAGCCCCAGCTTCTCGGCATAGCCACCCTCGCCCCATACCGTCGGCCGGCGATCCTGGAGGAGGTACCGGACCACATTGTCTTCGGTGCGCGCGTAGTGCCAGAGCACGAAGGCGATGGAGTTGGCCTGGGATGACCGGCGGGGATGGCGTGGAGCTGCTCGGGGGTGAGGTCGGCGATGGCCTTGTCGAGTGACTTGTGGAGACGCGTGAAGTCCGAGCTGCATGAAGTCCGCGGCGCTGAGCATGCTGGCCCCTCCCCGGTGGGCGCGAACATGATAGCCTACCCGGGTTCGCCGAAAGGAGAAGCCATGCGAATCGGCATCATCGGGGCGGGGGCGATCGGCTGCGTGGTCGGCGGGCTGCTCACGCGGCGCCGGTCACGACGTGACGCTGGTGGACCAGTGGCCGGAGCACGTGGAGACCATGCGAGCGCGGCGGGCTGCGGCTCTCGGGCACCTGCGGCGACCACCGGGTCCCGGTGCAGGCGCTCCACATCCACGAGCTGCAGCGGGTCGGCGACGCCGTTCGACGCCGTCTTCGTCGCCGGTGAAGTCCTACGACACCGAGTGGGCGCACCGCAGCTCGGCGCTGGCCTATCTCACAGCCCGACGGCGTGGTGGTGGACTTCCAGAACGGGATCAACGACCAGCCGCGTGGCGGCGGTGGCGGGCACGGAGCGCACGCTGGGCTGCGTGATCCTCATCGGCGCCGGCATGTACGAGCCCGGCCACGCGCTGCGCACCGACGCGGGCAACGTCGGCCTTCAAGATCGGCGAGCACGACGGCCGGGACACGCCGCGGGCGCAGCGCCTGGCCGAGGTCCTGACCGACGGTGGCGCCCGCGGAGGTCACCACCAACCTCTGGGGCGAGCGCTGGTCCAAGCTCGCCGTCAACTGCATGGCGAATCCGCTGGCCGGGCTCTCGCGGCCTCGGCACCGCCGAGGTGCGCATGCGATCCCGGCGCCGCCGCCTGGCATCGCGATCCACGTCGGCGCCGAGGTGATCACGGTCGGGTCGCGCGGCGGGCTACGAGGTGGAGCCCATCTGGGGCATCGCCGCCCAGCGCTTCGTGGACGCGGCGGCGGGGCGCGGCCTCGACGCGAGATCGAGGCCGACGGTGTCGGCGGACGCGGGAAGTTCCTGAACGGGCGGGCGCCCGTCCATGCTCCAGGACGTGATGCGCGGCCGGCGCACCGAGGTCGAGCACCTCAATGGCTACGTGGCGGCCGAGGGCCGTCGGCTCGGCGCGCCCGCGCCGCTCAACGCGGCGGTGGTGGAGGTATTCCGCGCGCAGGGGACGCACCATCGAAGCCCGATCCGGGACATCTCGAGCCCCTGTACCGGCTCATTCCGGGGCGCGTGCCAACCGCGTGAAGATCGCCCAGATCGAGACGCTCCACGCCGACGGGGGCTGGCGCAACTTCGATTTCGTCAAGCTCACCACCGACGAGCGGCGTCGTGGGCTGGAGCGAGTACAACGAGTACTTCGGCGGGCCCGGCGGCGTGACCGCGGATGATCGAGCGGCTCGCGCCCGCGCTCCTGGGCAAGGACCCGCGCGCCTTCGAGGCGCAGGTGGCGCTCATGTATCGCGCGTGCGGCGCCAGGCCGCCGGCGGCGTGGTCCAGCAGGCCATCGGCGCCATCGAGAACGCGCTCCTCGACATCGAAGGCGCGCGGCCCTCGGCGTGCCCGTCTACTCGCTCCTGGGCGGCCCGGTGCGCGACCGCATCCGGCTCTACTGGTCCCACTGCGCGACCTATCGCGTGAGCCGGGCCAAGGAGATGGAGCATGCCGCCGGTGCGCACGCTCGACGACATCGTGAAGGTGGGCGCGAGGTCGTGGCCAAGGGCTACACCGCGCTCAAGACGAACGCGTTCTGCTGCTGGGCGACGAGCCCACCGGCGCACGTGCCCGGGCTTCGCCCGGGGCGCCGGCTTCCCCGAGCTCAACGCGGACCGCCACGTGCTGCGAGCCATCCGCGACCAGCTCGCCGCCTTCCGCGAGGGCGCGGGGCCCGACATGGACATCCTGGTAGACCTCAACTTCAACTACAAGACCGAGGGCTTCCTCACGATGGCGCGGGCCATGGAGCCCTTCGACCTCTTCTGGGTGGAGATGGACACGCGCGACGCCAAGGCGCTTGCACTACATCCGCAGCCACACCACGGATCCCCGTGGCCTCCTGCGAGTGCCTCTTCGGCCGGCGCGACTACCGGCCGTTCTTCGAGCAGCAGTCGGTGGACGTGGCCATCGTCGACACGCCGTGGAACGGCGTGGCGGAGTCGCTCAAGATCGCCGCCATGGCCGACGCCTACGAGGTCAACGTCGCCCCGCACAACTTCTACGGCCACCTGGCCACCATGATGAACGCCCACTGGAGCGCGGTGGTCCCGAACCTGCGCATCATGGAGATCGACCCCGACGTGGTGCCCTGGCACGGCGACCTCGTCACCGTGAAGCCGCGACATCAAGGACGGCCACCTGATCCTGCCCACGCGGCCCGGGCTGGGGCACCGAGGTCAACGAGGCCGCCGTGCGCGCGCACCCGGCGCGGTCGGCCCGTCTGAGAACAGCCGTCGTGGGAGGTGGGTGGACCGCCGCACGGCTCGTCCTCGCGGTCATCCTGACCATCGGCCTCTTCATCGCGCCGCACGAAGCCGGTCCACAGCCACCCGCGAAGGTCCCCGGATCGGCTGGCTCAGCATCGCCTCGCGCACGCCGGAGGTCGCGCATCTCATCGAGGCCTTCGCGCAAGGCGGCTGCGCGAGCTCGGCTACGTGGAGGGTCAGACCATCGCCATCGAGTACCGGTTCGCGGACGGGAGGCCCGAGCGGCTCCCCGGTCTCGCGGCCGAGCTCGTCGGTCTCAAGGTGGACATCATCGTGGCGCCGAATCCAGCCGGGGCCCAGGCCGGGAAGCAAGCGACCACGCCACTGAGTCCCCATCGTCATGCTGGCCGTTGTCGATCCGGTGGGGACGGGCCTTGTCGCCAGCCTCGCCCGGCCGGGCGGGAACATCACCGGGCTGGCCGTCACTTCCGGCCCCGGATCGTCGGCAAGTACCTGGAGCTGCTCAGGCAGGCTGTCCCCAAGGTCTCCCGGGTGGCGGTCCTCCGGAATCCCGCGAATCCAGACACCGCACAAATGTCGAGGGAAGTGGAAGGGGCCGCCCGGAGGTTGGGAGTGCAGCTCCAGGTGCTGGACGTGCGGGGTCCCCACGAGCTGGACCGCGCCTTCGCCGCGATGACCAGGGAACGGGCTGGCGCGCTCCTCGTCCTGGCGGACACTGATGTTCTTTCTTCACCGGACACTGATCGCCAAGCCTCGCGACCAAGAACCGACTCCCGACAATCTCCGGGAACAAGGAGATGGCGGAGGCTGGGCGCCTCATGACCTATGGGCCGGAACCTCTCCCATGATCTCCGGCGGGCGGCCGACCTACGTCGACAAGATCCTCAAGGGTGCCAAACCGGCCGACCTACCGGTGGAGCTGGCCACCAAGTTCGAGCTGGTCATCAACGTGGAGACCGCGAAGTGCGCTGGGGCTCACGATTCCGCCGTCGGTGCTGGCACGGGCGGATGTGCTGATCCGGTGACTGAGCGTGCAGCGATGATAAGATTCCCGGCAGGACTCGCACGTGACCGAAAACGCCACGCCCACCCCCGGAAGGCACTTCATCAGCCAGATCGTGGCCGAGGACGGCCGGACCGGCCGGTTCGGCGGCCGCCGTGATCACGCTTTCCTCCGAGCCCAACGGCTAATCTCCACATCGGCCACGCCAATGAGCATCTGCCCTGAACTTCGGACTGGCCCGGGACTTCGACGGCACCTGCCACCTGCGCTTCGACGACACCAATCCCACCAAGGAGAGCGTGGAATACGTCGAGTCGATCCAGGCACGACGTGCGCTGGCTGGGCTTCGACTGGGGCCGCGCACCTCTACTACGCGTCCGACTACTTCGAGCAGCTCTACGAGTGGGCGGAGGAGCTGATCCGCACGCGAGGCAAGCCTACGTGGACGATCTCATCCGCCGAGGAGATGCGCGAGCTACCGCGGCACGCTCACCGAGCCCGGGCGCGACAGCCCGTACCGCGACCGCTCGGTCGCGAGGAGAACCTCGACCTGTTCCGCCGCATGCGGGCGGGCGAGTTCGCCGGACGGCGCGCAGCGCTCCTGCGGGCCAAGATCGACATGGCCTCGCCCAACCTCAACCTGCGCGACCCCGTCGATGTACCGGATCCGGAAGCGTGCCGCATCACCGCACCGGGGACGCGCTGGTGCATCTACCCGATGTACGACTGGGCGCACGGGCTGTCGCGACTCGATCGAGGCGCGTCACCCACTCCATCTGCACGCTGGAGTACGAGGACCACCGCCCGCTCTACGACTGGTATCTCGACGCCCTCGGGATCTATCACCCGCAGCAGATCGAGTTCGCCCGGCTCAATCTCGGCCACACCGTGATGAGCAAGCGCCGGCTCCTGGAGCTGGTCGGAAGGCGCCACGTCGACGGGCTGGGACGATCCGCGCATGCCCACGCTCGCCGGCCTCCGCCGCCGCGGCTATACGCCGGAGGCCATCCGCGACTTCTGCGAGCGCATCGGGGTGGCCAAGGCCGACAGCATGGTCGACATCGCGCTGCTCGAGCACTGCATCCGCGAGGACCTCAACCGCCGCGCCGCCCGCGTCATGGCGGTGCTCCGGCCCGCTGCGGCTCGTGATCGAGAACTACCCCGAGGGCCAGGTCGAGGAGCTGGACGCGGTCAACAACCCGGAGGATCGCGCGATGGGCACGCGCAAGCGTTCCGTTCTCGCGCGAGCTCCTGCATCGAGCAGCGACGACTTCCGCGAGGACCCGCCGACGAAGTACTTCCGGCTGGCGCCGGGCGCCGAGGTGCGCCTGCGCTACGCCTACTTCGTCCGCTGCACGGGCGTGGTCAAGGACCCGCGCCACCGGCGAGATCGTCGAGGTGCGCTGCACGCTACGACCCGGCCACGCCGCGGCGGCGACGCGCCCGATGGTCGTCGGGTCAAGGGCACCATCCACTGGGTCTCGGCGCGCGCACGCCGTCCCCGCCGAGGTGCGCCTGTACGAGAGCCTCTTCACCGAGCGCCAATCCCTCGGACGAGGCGGACGGGCTCGACTGGAAGGCGCATCTCAATCCGGCCTCGCTCGAGCCGCATCACCGACGCCCGGGTCGAGCCCGAGCCTGACCGGCGCCAAGCCCGGAACCCGCTACCAGTTCGAGCGGCGTGGGCTACTTCTCCGTGGATCCGGACTCGCGCGGCAGGCACGCCTCGTCTTCAACCGCACCGTCGGGCTCCGCGACACCTGGGCCAAGATCGAAAGAACGAGAAGACGTAGACCTCCTCGCCTTCCGTTCAGATCCGCCGATCCCCGCCCGCCCCCAGGCTCTCGTCCACGTCGAGGTTCGCGCCGGAGGGGCCCGCCGCCGCCCCTGACGCCGCGATAGTGCGCGAGGGCGGCGTCCACCCGCCGCCCGCTTCCGCCTTCCACCCCTCGCGCCGCAACACGCTCTCCAGCGCGGCGAGGCTGAGCAGCACGTTCTCGCGCCGGGCCGAGTAGCCCATGGTGCCGATGCGCCAGATGCGGCCCTGGAGCGGGCCGAAGGCGGCGCCGATCTCGATGCCGAAGTCCTGCGATGAGCCGATGCGCGCACGCGCAGCTCGTCCACGCCCTCCGGCACGACCACCGGGGTGATGAAGGGCAGCCGGCGCTCGGGCGGCTCGGTCGCCGAAGAGCGTCAGCCCCAGCGCGGCCGAGGCCGGCGCGCAGGGCGTCGCCGTGGAGCCGGTGGCGGGCGAAGCGCGCGGCGAGCCCCTCCGTCTGGACGGCGCGCAGGGCCTCGCGCAGGCCGTAGACCATGGAGGTCGGCGCGGTGTGGTGGTTGAAGCGCTGCCGGGCCCCAGTAGTCGGCGAGCTGGCCGAGGTCGAGATAGTTGCTCTGTACTCGCGTGCGCCGCGCGCGCCAGCACCGCCTCCGCGCGCGCATTGTAGCGTGACGGGCGCCAGCCCCGACGGACAGCGCAGAGGCACTTCTGCGTGCCGGCCACCGTCGACGTCGACGCCCCAGGCGGTCCGCCGCCACCGCGCAACCGCCGAGCGGTGACGCACGGCATCGGCCATCACGAGCGGCATCGTGCGCGTGAGCGAGCCGCGCGATGTCTCTTCGAGCGGCTGCAGCACGCCGGTCGACGTCTCGCCGTGGATGAGTGGCGACCATCCGCGTCTTCCGCCCCGCAGCGCGGCCGCGATCGGCGTCGGGCTCGAGCGCGCTGGCCCCACTCCCCGCGCACCGGGACCACGCTCGGCGCCGCAGCGCTCGGCGATCTCGATCAGGAGCAGGCCGAAGCGCCCGCACTCGCCCACGACCACGCGATCGCCCGGCTCCACGAGGAGGCGATCGCCGCCTCCAGCCCGGCGCGCCCGGTGCCGGGCACGGGAAACGCGCGCGCGTTCTCCGTCTGGAAGACGAAGCGCGACAGCGCCATCACCTCATTCATGATGGCGGTGAACTCGGGATCGAACTGGCCCAAGAGCGGCGTGGCCATGGCGCGGAGCACGCGCGGATCGGCCATGGTGGGGCCGGACCCCAGCAGGATGCGCGAGGAGGAGGAAGGAGATCGCCGAGCGAGAGGCATCCCATGGGCGAGACTCTACTAAGATCGAGCCCCGATGCGAAAGCCGCTCGGTCAGCCCACGCGGGCAAGACCGCCCCAATCGCCTCCGGAAGACGGATACCGTTCCTGGCGGTGGCCTTCCCCGCCTTCGTCCGCCACCTGCCCGGCCTCTACGTCGATCTGGGCTATGGCGCCTCACCCCGTGACCTCGCAGGAGACGCTCCACCGCTTGCGGCGACTCAACCCGAGGCTGACCGTGCTGGGGGTCGAGATCGATCTCGCGCGCGGTGGCGGAGGCGCAGCCCTCATGCCGGAGCCGGGTCTGGCCTTCCGGCATGGCGGCTTCGACCCCCGCTCGCGCGGGACGAACGGGTCAGCGTCATCCGCGCCTTCAATGTCCTGCGCCAGTACGACGAGACCGCGGCGGTGGCGGGGGCGCTGGCCACGCTGGGCGGAGCCCTCACCGAGGACGGACTCCTCCTCGAGGGCACGTCGGACCTGCATGGCCGGCTCCTCGCCTTCTAACCTGTTCCGGAAGGCGGGAGCGCTCACGAGCACGGGCGTGGTGCTGGCCCCGCGGGTCGGGGCGGACTTCGCGCCTCGCGCCTCCCGCGCGGTGCTGCCGAAGGCCTTCATCCATCACGCCGAGCCGGCGGGCGCCATCGATCGCTTCTTCGCCGCCTGGGAGGCGGCCTGGCAGCGCGCGCGAGGCCGCGGTATCACTCCGCGCCAGCGCTTCGTGGCCGCCGCGCATGCACTGGCCGAGGGCGACGGCTGCGCACGCTCGACCGCCGCGACGCCCTACTCCGCCGCGGCTTTCTCTGGCTCGGGCCGAGCTGGCCGGAGCGTGGGTGACGCCGCAGCAGGCGCGCGGCCGAGCCGCCTGGAACAGGGCGACGAGTGCGCGGAGGCGCAGGAGATCCAGCTCCGCCACCGCCCACATGCGCAGCCCGCGGAAGCGTCATGTCGGACGGGCGCCCAGTCCAGCGCGAAGTAGGGCTTGAGCCGGCGCCCGTGGTTGCGCCGGCCCTCGGCGCCGAGCCGCCGGCGCGCCAGGGCGATGGCCTTGAAGCGGCGGTTGTAGAGGCGCATGAAGCGATAGTTGAGCGAGGCGCCCGGGTGGCCGAGCACCGGCATCCACATGAAGCGCCTGTGGACTCGGTAGGCGGGGATCACCACGAAGAGGTAATACTGCGCGGTGTCCATCAGGAACGAAGCAGAGAGCAGGTCCTGCTCGCCCATGTAGTAGTACTTGTCGCGGCACACCCCTGGAAGAAGCGGTGATAGGAGCGCAGGAACGCTCCGTTGTGCTCCTTGATGCGCTCGTCCAGCGGCTCCCCGCCCGATCGGCCTTGATGATCTCCGCGGTAGCCTCCACGCTGAAGGCGGCGTGATCCAGCCCGGGCGAGTAGTAGGGATCGAGGAAGGCGGCGGCGTCTCCGAGCAGTGCCCAGCCCGCGCCCCATGTACTGGCGCGGTGACGTAGCGGCAGATGCGCGTAGAAGCGCAGGTCCTCCGCGCGAGGCTCCGCGCCCTCGAGCAACTCGGCCAGCGCGGGGATGGCGCGCGAGAAGGCGCAGAAGTCCGTCATGCGGTGCGGCTGTCGCTCAACCCGATCAGGCCGGGTGTCGTGGAGACGACGCCGATGCTCGTCTCTGCCGTTCCCGAGCGGGATCACCCAGATCCAGTAGCCGAATCCCATGTAGTGATTGGTGGAGAGCCGGCGCGAGCCGAGCCCGCGATGAGCAAGGCCACCGCCGGTGCGCGCGGCGATATCGTCGATATTGGCACGCGTTCTTCCAGCGGCACCAGATGGCCGCCGTCGGATGCTCCTCGTTCCGGTCGATGAGACCGAGGCGCTTGCCGAGAAAGGTCGCCTTGCCGGTGGCGTCGAGCACCCAGCGGCAGGTCACCGTCTCCGACCGGCCGTCGTGCTCGAAGGTCACCTGATGATCGAGGTCGCCCAGGAACACGTCGCCCACTCGCGCCGGCCGCACCAGCGTCGCGCCCTCCACCACCGCGGTGGCGAGGAGATGCTCGTCGAGCGCGTCTCGCCGGAGCTGGAAGGACGGCACCGCGCTGCGGAGAAAGCCCCCGGTCTCGGACGCATCCGCGTGGCTCCGCACCTTCTCGTTGGAGAACCAGTAGCGGAGGCCTTCCTTGGGGAGCTGCTCGACTTCCAGGTGGTTCCACATCGCGAGGCGGCGGGTGAGGAACATGGCCGACATCTCGGTGGTCGCCTCGCCTACCTTGGCGTCGAAGGCGGGGGCGCGCTCGATGATCGAGCACCGACAGCTCGGGCTGCTCGCGCCGGAGCAAGATGGCCGCGGAGGCGCCCGAGAAGGCCCCGCCCAGGATTACCACGTCGAAGCGGCGCATGGCCCGCATTCTAGCGCCGCGGCCGCCGGTTGTCTTGCCCCTCGGGCGTGGTAGCCTCGGGACGGAGCGAGCCATGAGCGACGAGCAGCAGGCCCGGCGAGACGAAGTCAGAAGTGGTGAGAATAGACGTCGAGGAGCGCGGGGCCGGCGGCCAGCGCGCTGGACCGGCAGCTCTTCATGCAGCTCCAGGTCTATGGCGGCTGCGCGGATCCCAAGCCGCTCGCGGCCGCGCTGGAAAAAGCGGGCGTGGAGGCAGCGCTCTATCGCGACGTCCAACGATCCCCGCGGTGTGGGCGTGCTTGGCATGCACGAGGACCCCGCGTTCTTCGTCACGCGCTTCCGCGAGAGTCCTGGCCGCCGAGCCCTTCGACGCCCTCATCCAGCGGCCGGCGCTGACCATGCTCGGGCGGACCTATGCCTCCGGCTTCGAGCCCGACCTCGCGGAATGGCTGCTTCGCCGGTCCCCGGCGGGACGGTGCTGAATCCGGCCTGGCCCTGGGCCATCTGGTAGTCCCCTACGCCGCACCGGCGCCTTCGCCATAGCTGTCGCGGGACGAGCAGGGAAGATCCTGCGCGAGACGCCACCATCGGCCGCGCCTACGGCGAGGCCGACCTGGCGCACGACATCCGGCTGGCCTGCTACGGGCTCGACACCCAACGACAATGACTTCGTCATCGGCCTGATGGGCGCCGAGCTCCACCCGCTCTCGCACCTGATCCAGGCCATGCGTCCGGACCATCCAGACCTCGGAGTACATCGAGCGGTTGGGCCCGTTTTGCGGCCACGCCTACTGGCAATCTCCCGATCGCCGGTAAGGAGCCTATCTGCTTCGCACGACGATCTGGTTCGCGACGGGCGGAAAGAGGTAGGGCGGGGGCTAGGGCAGGCGGATATTGATGCCGCCCCTGAGGGTCGGCCCATCGAGATCGCGGCGGAACATTCCCGCGCCCGCGCTCTCGGCGGGATCGGGATTCACGTGGAGGAACCGGTATTCGCCGAAAGAGCTCCACGCGCTCGAAGAGCTTCCACGTGAGCCCGGCGCCCACCTCCATGCCCTTGCGCGGATTCCGCGCGTCCTCGTGACAGCGGACTCGCCGCATCGCGGCCGGATTCGAGAGTGAACAGGCTGGCCCCCACCGAGAGGATAGGGCATGAAGCGGGCGAAGCGCGCCGTATCGCGCGCGTCCTCAGCGGGTCCCAGCGGCACGCGCAGCGCGCTCTCCGTGCCGTCGCGCACCACGGAAAGGTCGAGATTGCTCGGGAACGAGGGCGCGACGTCTGCGGCCTTCAGGGCATCGATGAAGGACAGGTCAGACTCCTCCAGCCAGCCGGCCGAGAGCGGGAGCGGGGTGAGCGCGAGAAGGACCCCCGCCATGAGGCCCGAACACCAAAAAGACTTCCCTGACGTTCGAGAACCGCATGCCACTCATGACACTCTCTAAGCATAGCGCTTCTGGCGCTGGCCGCAAGCCCTGAGCGCCGCCCCTCGAAAGCGACCGGGGCGCCACCCATTCGGATGGCGCCCTCGAGAACTGAGGCGGTCTTTCGAGCTGGTTCTTCGCGGCAGGCTTCGCGGGCTCGGCCGGCTTGGCCGGGGACCGCGGGCGTGGCCGGACCCTTGTCGCCCGGCGTGGCCGGCGTTGCCGGGGTCGCCGATACGGCTGGGGTCGTCGCGGACTTCTCGCCCGACTTCGTCATCTTCTCCTCGCCCTTGGCCTTGCCCTTGGCGGCCTTGGGGTCCTTCGCCTTGCCCTCTTCCTTGGTGGCGGACTTCTCCGCGGGCTTGTCGGCGGGCTTGGTGGTCTCCATGGCGTCGGCTTCGCCGGGTCCGCGGGCTTGGTCTCCGCCGGCTTGGCGGCCGGCGCGGGCGTCTGCGCCACGGCGGAACCCACGGTCCACACCGAGAACGCGGCGGCTACGAACATCGCTACGATGCGAGTCCTGCTCATCGGGTGCTCCTCCTGGTTGAGTTGTTCGACGACGGCGCGATGCTGGTCCGCTCGCCCGTCGCCGCTATCGATCCGTTCACCGGTCCTAACAGCCAGTGCCGTCGGAAGAGTTCACTCGTAACCGGTATGCCACGGGAGTGAGCCACGGGACCTGCTCCGTAAACTGGCGCGCAGCAAGGGCCTTCCGCCGCGCGCACGCCGCACGGAGAATTTTTCGTGGGGAACGAAAATGGAGGAATTACACGGGGAGAGTGTAGGCCTTGCACACTTGATCCGCATGGATCTGAGCACTCCCCACGACGCCATCGTGCTCGTCTCCTTCGGCGGCCCCGGAACGGCGCGACGACGTGATGCCATTCCCTCGAGAACGTCACGCGCGGGCGCGGCGTTCCCCGCGCGCGCCTGCTCGAGGTGGCTGAGCACTACTTCCACTTCGACGGCATCCAGCCCCATCAACGCCCAGAATCGCGCGCCTGCTGGCAGCGCTGCGCGCGCGCTCTGGACGCCCGCGGCCCCGCTCTGCCGCTCTACTGGGGCAACCGCAACTGGCACCCTACCTCGCGGACATCGGTGGCGAGGATGGCGGACGCCGGCATTCGCCGCGCGCTGGCGTTCGTCACCTCCGCCTTCGCCTCGCATTCTTCCTGTCGGCAGTACCTCGACGACGTCGGCGCGCGCCCGGGCGGAGGTGGGCGCGCGCGCCCTCATCGACAAGCTGCGACTGTACTGGGATCACCCGGGCTTCATCGAGCCGATGGTGGAGCACGCCGAGGCGGCGCTGGCCCGCGCTCGCCCGCGGACGCGCGGCCCGGCGCGCACCTGGCCTTTGTCGCCCACAGCCCTGCCGCGGGCCATGGCGGAGACCAGCGACTATGTGGCCGAGCTCTCGAGGAGGCCAGCGGGCTCGTGGCGGCGCGACTGCGGGAGCCAGGCAACCCTGGCGCCTGGTCTTCCAGAGCCGCAGCGGCTCTCCGGCCCAGCCCTGGCTCGAGCCGGACATCGGCGATCACCTGGCGGCTCTCCGGGGCAGGGCGTCACCGACGTGGTCCTCGTGCCCATCGGCTTCGTGTCCGATCACCTGGAGGTTCGGTGGGACCCTCGACATCGAGGCCGCCGCGCGCGCCCGCGCCTCGGCCTGCGCCTCGCTCGCGCCGCCACCGTCGGTACGCATCCCGCTTTCGTGGCCATGATCCGCGACCTCGTCCTGAGCGCACCGCGGGCGCCCCGCGTCTGGCCCTGGGGCGGCGCGGCCCCGCGCCCGATCAGTGCGCCCGGGCTGCTGCCCCGCGTCCGCCTCGCCCGACCCGCCGCGGCCGGGGCCGCGAAGGTTGTCGCGCGCGGCGCGTCAGGCGCGGCGGTTCCCACAGCTACCAAACCAAGCGGGGGCAAGAGACCGGCAGAAGGGTGTGCGCGTCGAGTGGAAGGACGAGGGGGACAAGACCCTCGTGAACCCCGGCACCCGCATGGTCGGTAAGGTGCACGAGATGCCAACCCCTGAGCGCCGCCGTCGGGCGCCGCCGGCCTCGCGGCGGGCGGCGCCCGGCTGGCCGCGGCCGCCGCGCTAGCGCGCGCGGCTTCACCCAGGTTTCCGACCAGGCGAGACACGCGCTCGAGCCTTGCCGGTCGCCCCGCATCTCCGGCCACACGCTGCCGGTGCGCCACCTTGCCGTTGATCTCGAGCTGGGCCGACCGCGCGGGGAAGAAGGTGCTGAACACCCCGATGGGACGGTCGTTGAAGCCGGGCGGCGCGTGGAGCACGAAGGGATCGATGCAGTCGTACCAGGTCAGCGGTGATCCGCGCGTCGGAGGAGGCGATCGTCTCCGTCGCCGCCGAGCGCGGCCCCCGCGCGCGCGAACTCCGCCGACATCACCGGCAGCGCGGTGTCGGCGAAGGCCGGAGAAGAGCAGGGTCTCGATGTTCTTCTGGAGCCAGCGGGCCACCGCGATATTGTCCGAGTAGATGCGGACCTTGTTGTCGGTGAGCGTGCTCTGGACGAACAGCGTGTGGCCGGCGCCCGCCGGGCACCAGAGCACGCGCCAGTGGCTCGTCCGGTCGGACATGTTCTTGCCGCCATCCGGGCTCAGCCGGATGAAGGAGTTCTCACCGGTCATCATGGGCTCATTCGGGTCGACAGGCGGCATCGCGGGTTCTCCTTATTCTTGAGGGTGTGGGACGCGGCTCCCAGGTGAACATAGAGGAAATGGCCGCCCGGGGCAAGCCGCGAGCGCGCTGGGGACTTCGAGTCCTCGACCCTCGTCCTGCTGGCCGCACTCGGCTGGGCGGGCTGGGAGTACTGGACCTGGCCCGACGTGGCGCGCCTCGCCCGCGAGCGCCCCGGCACCACCGCTTTCATCGAGGAATACCGGGCGCGCCAGCGAGCGGAAGGCAAGCCAGAGCGTGTCGCCTGGACGTGGACGCCCTACGCCGCCATCTCCCCAATCTCAAGCGCGCGGTGCTGGTGGCGGAGGACATCAGCTTCTTCTCCCATCACGGCTTCGAGCTGAAGGAGATGCAGAGCGCGGTGGAGGACGCGCTCCGCGAGGGCGGCCTGCCCCGGGGGCTTCCACCATCACCCAGCAGCTCGCCAAGAACCTCTGGCTCTCGTCCGTCGCGCAATCCGCTGCGAAAGGTCCGGGAAGGCGTGCTCACCTGGCAGCTCGAGCGCGCCCTGCCCAAGCGGCGCATCCTCGGAGCTCTACCTCAACGTGGCGGAGTTCGGCCCCGGCGTCTACGGCGCGGCCGCGGCGAGCCAGCGTTACTTCGGCAAGCCCGCCGCCGACCTCGAGCCGCACGAGGCGGCCGCGCTGGCCGCCGGCCTGCCCAAGCCGCGCACCTGGCATCCCGGGTCGACGTCGTCCGCGTATTTGCGGCGGGTGGAGAAGCATCCGTAATCGTATGGACAAGGCCGCCTTCCTCATCCGGCAAATCTGAGCCGGGACGCGGTATCATACCGGCCATGACCCCTTCCCTCTCGCGCCTCGACGGCATCCGTGTGGTGGATCTCTCCCGCGTCATCGCCGGCCCCTGGTGCGGCGCGCTCCTCGTCCGACCTCGGCGCCGACGTCATCAAGGTCGAGGACACCGGGCACCGGCGACGAGTCGCGCACCTGGCCGCCCCACAAGGACGGCGAGGCCGCCGCCTACCTGCTCTTCAACCGCAACAAGCGCGGCATGACGCTGGATCTCAAGGCGCCGGAGGGCGTGGAGGTGGTCGAAGGCGCTGGTCAAGGACGCGGACGTCGTCATCGAGAACTTCCGCACCGGCACCATGGAGTCGCTTCGGGCTCGGCTACGACGTGCTGGTCCGCGATCAACCCGCAGCTCATCTACTGCTCGGTCTCCGCCTTCGGGCGCACCGGGCCCCTGCAAGGACGCGCCGGGCTACGAGGCGCTCATGCAGGCCTTCAGCGGCATCATGTCCATCACCGGCGAGCCGGGCGGCCAGCCGGTGCGGCGCGGGCGTGTCGTTCCTCGATCTCTCCACCGGCATCCTCTGCGCGCTCGGTGTCGTCCGACGCGCTGCTCGCAGCGCGAGCAGACCGGGCTCGGCCAGCGGGTGGACGGCTCGCTGCTCGAGACCGCGGTGAGCCTGCTCGCCTTCCACGCCGAGGGCTATCTCCTGACCGGCGCGCATGCCCGAAGGCGCTCGGCTCAGGGCACCCGTCGCTGTCGCCCTACCGCAACTTCAAGTGCCGGCGACGGGCAGTGGATCTTCATCGCCGCCGCCAACGACCGCTTCTGGCAGCAGGCTCGCGCCGCGCGCTCGGCCTCGACCGAGCTGGCCGCCGATCCCGCGCTTCGCCAAGAACGCAGGAGCGGGTGAAGAACCGCGCGGAGCTCGAGGCGATCCTCGAGAGGACGATCGGCGAGCTGGACCGCGAGCCGCTCGCTCAAGCTGCCTGGAGGAGGCCGACGTGCCCGCCACGCCCGTCAACACCGTGGACCAGGTGATGAGCGATCCGCAGACCGCGGAGCGCGGCATCGATCAGCGCGGTGATGCATCCGCAAGCTCGGCGAGATCCCGGTGGTCGGCACGCCGCTCCAGCTTCTCGCGATGAGCCGGGCGTGCGGCGGGCTCGCGCCGCTGCGGCGGCGAGCACACCGACTGAGATCCTGGCCGAGCACGGCTACCGCCGGCGCGAGATCCAGGCGCCTGCGCGACAAGAAGGCGTCGTCACTGCCAGCGGCGCGTCGCCGGGGCGCCGAGGAGGAATCGTGATGCTGGGCTTCAAGCAAGCTGCTCTCGCTGGTCAAGTCGGACGAGGCGCTCCCGGCGGCGGGCCGCCAAGATGCCGGTGCCCGACGGTCGCACTTCGTCAACGGCGCGCGGCTCGAGCCGCCCTTCCCGGCCGGGACCGAGCAGATGGTGTGTCGGGCATGGGCTGCTTCTGGGGCGCCGAGCGTATCTTCTGGAGGATGCCGGGCGTGCTACACCAACCGCGGTGGGCTACGCGGGCGGCCACACGCCGAACCCAACCTACGAGGGAGTGTGCACCGGCACGACCGGCCACACCGAGGTCGGTGCTGGTGGTCTTCGATCCGGCAGGCGCATCCTACGACGTCCGCTGCCGCGCGTCTTCTGGGAAGGCCACGATCCCAACCAGGGGCATGCGCCAGGGCAATGACGGGCGACGCCAGTACCGCTCCGCCATCTACACCTGCGTGGCCTGGAGCAGCAGCGCGCGGCTCGAGGCGTCGACGCGACGGCTACCAGGCGGTCGCTCAAGGCGCGCTACGGGCAGATCACCACCGAGATCCGCCCGCGCCGCCCGTTCTACTACGCCGAGGACTATCACCAGCAGTACCTCGCCAAGAATCCCTGGGGATACTGCGGCATCGGCGGCACCGGCGTGGCGTGCCCGACTGGTCTCACCGCCAGCCGCTGAGAGCGCCCGCCGCGCGGGCCCCGGACACTCGCCAGCTGGCGCTCTCCAGCGCTTGACGGCTCGGCGGTTCCTCCGGCTCCGGCTTCTCCGCGCTGATCGCTCGGAGCCGACCTTCACGCCGTCCCGCAAGTCGTAGCTCGCCTTCACCCGCGCGCGCCCTCGGGGGAGTGGTCGGAGCCAGGCGGGCCTGCTGGCCGTCCAGCAGGATCTGCGTGCGGTCTGTGATCTGGAGCCGCGCGCCGAATATTCCTAGCAGGTCGGACGTGAGCTCCGATCCGCGAGTCAATCAGATCCACCTTCCGGAGCGTGGCGTCTTCCACCTCGGAAGCGAAAGCCACGCGATTCACGCGGGTGTCGGCCTCCGACACCGGCATCGGCGCCGGCCGGGCCGAGACGAACGCTCGCGTGGCGGAGTAGCCGGCGGTGAGGGCCAGCAGGACCGCCACCCCGATCGTCGCGGCCCGACGCGCCGTCCACCCATGTTCACGCCGCGTGCTCTCGCATCACCGGATCCACCCATGACCTTGCGTCCTGATGTGCACTGGGCCGACCGATCGGCGAGCGTTCGCATGGCACCGCGTGGCGAGCTCGTGCTGGTCCGGCGCGGGCACTCGGCCGGTGATCTCGCAGCGTCGGGTCCTTTCCGGGCAAGAGCGGCACGCATGCTGGCCGTCACCGCGAGGCCCGCGAGGCCGGGCTCGAGCATCAGCGCATCGGATACGCGGGACTGCAGCCCGAGCGCCTCGTCCTCGCGGCGGCGCCGCAGGTCGAGCAAGCGCCCGATGATCCCGATGATGAGCAGGACCCCGATTCCGATCGCCACCAGGGCCACGAAAACCTGCTCCTTGTCCGTTCATGGTGTCCTCCTTTCGGCCGCGCGCTGACCGTCATCGCATCCAGCGTCGTATCCGGCATGGTTCCCGGAGTCCGCACCCACCCTCACCCAATGGTGCCGGCGAGGCGCGAGCTTCGAGGAGGCGCTCGAGATGGCGCGAGACCGTCGCGGAACGTACGACGCAGTTCTTCCCACGTCATGCGGGAGTGAGTAGAGCATCTCCTGTGCCAGAGGCGCGCGTCGTCGCAAGCGCGCACTCTGCGCGCGCTTGCGGAGGGTCAAGCGTCCGGAGCGGCGCGGAATCGGTCAGAATCACCTGGTAAGGACGTGTAATTATTGCCGGGAGCCGAGGTCGTGGTCGCCCTTGAAAGGTGCGGAGCGGGCGCGGTCAGCTGCCCAGTGACGAGGCCGCCATCGATAGTTGATGGCCTGGCCGGTCATGTAGTCGGAATCGGGGCCGGCGAGGAAGGCCACTAGCCCCGCCACATCGTCCGCCGTCTCCGGGCGGCCGAGCGGGATCCCGGCAGTGCGGCGCTTCCAGGCCTCGCCCGGCGCGAGGCCTTCGAGCGCCCCCCACTCGCGATCGATCTGCTGCGCACATCGCGGTATCCACCGCGCCCGGGCAGATGCAGTTCGAGGTGATGCGCCGGCGCGCAAGGGCCTGCGCCGCGGTGCGCGTGAGACTCACCACGCCGGCCTTGGAGGCGGCGTAGGGGCCGACCATGGGATTGGCGCCGCGGTAGGCGGCGATGGAGGCAGTCTGGATGAGCTTCCCGCGCAGCTCGGAGCCGGGCATGGGCGTCTGGTCCACCATCCGGCGCGCCGCCGCCTGCAGGACGAAGAAGACCGCGCGGAGGTTCACGTCGAGCACGCGATCCCACTCCGCCTCGGTGGTCTCCAGCAGGGGCTGCACCCGGATGACGCCCGCATTGTTGAAGAGCACGTCGAGCGCGGCCCCAGCGCCGGTAGGCGCTCGTCCACCATTCGCGAGATGTCGGCCGGACGGGTGACGTCGGCGGCCACCGCGGCGGCGCCCAGCTCGGCGGCGAGCTTCTCCACCGCGCCGCCGTCGAGATCGGCCAGCACCAGCCGGCCCCCGCCGCGGCGAGGCGGCGGGCGGTGGCGGCGCCGATGCCGCCGGCCGCGCCGGTGATGAGCACGCTGCGCCCCTGAAGCGAGGGTCCCGAGGCGAGATCGGGCATGGCGCGTACCTTAGCGTGCGCCCGGCGTCCTGGCAATGGCGCCCGAAGTCTGGCTGCCGGGCGGGCCCGAATGCTATCATTTTCGCAGTTCGGTCCGGGGCCAAGGCCCGCGGGACCTCAAGCGAGGGGACCCCTCGATGTCGAGCCAGTTCCTGTACCGCCTGCCCGTCGAGCAGACGCAGTGGAAGGTCGAAGGTCAGACCACCACCGCCTTCACCTGGGAGTACGAGGACGGCAGCGCGGACCTGCTCAAGCTCTACGGCAAGGGCAAGAAGCAGCAGCAATACGTAACTGAACGAAGCATAC
>ERZ1370068.7400-contig-6317_pt1 | contig 79880 bp, 93 predicted proteins | sample MGYA00561227_ERZ1370068 | MGnify/ENA primary metagenome ERZ1370068 (study PRJEB38410, sample SAMEA6850437) | metagenome | study: Metagenomic assessment of the ecological functions of the soil: analysis of the soil microbiota associated with the...
AGGTTACGTATTGCTCGGGGCTCGTGTCGATACCGCTCGGCTTCCTCGCGGTGATACTCGGCTCGCTCTTCTATCGGGACCGGCGCGCGAACGACATGTGGGACGAGCTATATGCGCGGCAGAACACCGGATTCTCGCGGCAAAGGCGGCAGCTCACTAGCCGGCGATGATTACCACGGGGAGTGGATATCCGTTGAACAACGTGACGCGCGTGCGTTTCTGAGACTCCGAGCCTCCTGATCGATTCGACGCGCGAATTCCTGCGCAGGCACGCGCCGTTCGACCGGATGCCGGACGACGCGTTCGCGTTCGCCATTCCGCGAATGAGGCTCGCGTATTTCGCGAAGGATCGCGAGATACTGGCGCCTCGTCTCGGCGCGGCGACGCATCTCAATATCGTTCAGCGCGGCGCCGTTGGCAGTCGCGTCGAGGATCCGCGCGTCGAGCCCGAGCCGCCGCTCGGCCCCGGGGAGTGCTTTCCGGTCGGCGCGCTGTCGGCGGGCGGACCACCGACGAAGATCTACCACGCGCTGCAGGACACGTTCTGCTATCAGCTGCCGCGCGACGACTTCCTCGAATGGCGCCGGCTCTCGCCCGAACTCGAGCGCTTCTGCGCGCATGCGATCACCGAGACGCTGCAGCAATCGCTCGCGCAATTGGCCGCCCACTACACACAACGCGCGGCCGAGCAGCAGTCGATCGCACGCCCGCTGTCGGGGCTCGTGCGTCGTGAGCCCGTCACCTGTCCGGGTGACGAGCCGCTCGCAACGGCCCTCGCGAAGATGAGCGAAGCGCGCGTGCGCACGATCGTCGTCGTGGGGCCCGGCGGCGCACCGATCGGCATGTTCACGCTGGTCGACCTGCTGCGGCGCGTCGTGCTCGGCGGCAAGCCGCTGACCACGCCGCTGGCCGACGTGATGTCGGCGCCCGTCGTCGCGCTGCCTGCCGCGGCGACGGCGCACGAGGCGATGGCAACGATGGCGGCGCGCGAGGTTCGGCAGATCGTCATCGTCGACGGCAGCCGACTCGTCGGTGTCGTCAACGAGCGCGACCTTCTTCACGCTGACGCGCGCGTGTCGATGCGACAGGTACTGGACGGATTGACCGAAGCGCATTCGATCGCGGCGTTGAAGCGCTGCGCAGACGACATCCGCAACCTGGCCCACAGCCTGCTCGCGCAGGGCGTCACGTCGGAACCGTTGACGCGGACGATCGCGGCGCTCAATGATGCCCTCGCGCGGCGCGCGATCGAGCTCGTGCTGGCGCACCACGCGCGTCGGCGCGTCCGACTGGTGCTGGCTCGCGCTCGGCAGCGAGGGCCGCAGCGAGCAGACGTTCGCCACCGACCAGGACAACGCGCTGGTGTTCACGACGACCGGCGATCGTCGCGTTGCATCGCGGTCGCGCTGCTTGCGTTCGCGCAGGGTGTCAACGACGCGTTCGCGGGGCTTGGCATCCCGCTGTGCGAAGGCGGCGTCATGGCGGGCAATCTCGATTATTGCCTGACGTTCGACGAATGGAAGGAGCGGTTTCTCGGCTGGCTCACGGCGCCCACGCCGCCGGCACTGCTTGGCGCGAACATCGTGTTCGACTTCCGGCCGTTGTTCGGCAACGCGGCGCTCGCCAGCGAGCTGCGATCGTGGCTGTTCGGTTACACGATGGACAACGCGGTGTTCCTTCGTCTGATGACGCAGAACGCGCTCGAATCGGGTCCGCCGCTCGGGTTGATCCGGACGTTCGCGACCGACGAGGATGCGCCCATCGCGGCACGATCGACATCAAGACGCGCGGCACGCGCCTTTTCGTCGACGCGGCGCGTGTATTCGCGCTGGCATTCGGCATTCACGAAACAAACACCGTCGCGAGGTTGCGGACGGCAGGCAGCGCGCTCCGGATCGAAAGCCGGCACGTCGAGAGCGACGATCGAGGCGTTCCACTTCCTGCAATTGCTGCGCTTGCGCCTGCAGGACGACACGAATGTCGGCAAGGGCATCAATCGCCTGAAGCCGGACCTGCTGAACGAGGTCGACCAGCGGATGCTGAAGGAGTCCTTTCGCCAGGCTCGCAAGCTGCAGGAGCGCCTCAGGCAGACGTACGGTTCCTGAGGGTCGACGCGCACGCATGCGCAATCCTTCCCCGCTCGATCGCCGCGCTGATGGCGATCGCCGAAAGTCGACGGCGCCATGCGCGAGCGGTTGTCGGCATGGCAACGACTGCCGCGCGCCGACCTGTCGCTGCCGCATCGACACGCGCGCTATGTCGTCGTCGACGTCGAGACGACCGGTCTCGACATGCGACGCGACCTGCCGATCGCGATCGGCGCGGTCGGCTTTCGCGACAACGCGATTTCGTCTCAGCGACGCCTACGAGGTCGTGCTGAAGCAAAGTGCTGCGAGCGCCGATGCGAACATACTGATCCACGGCATCGGCGGGCAGATGCAGCTCGCCGGTCGCGATCCGGCGCTCGCGATGCTCGCTGAGTTCGTCGAGTACGCAGGATCGTCGCCGCTCGTCGCGTTTCGCGCGGAGTTCGATCAGGCGATGCTGGTGCGCGCTAACGCGGACGTACCTCGGCGTCGCGCTCGGTGCGCCCGTTCATCGATCTCGCGTCCTAAGCTTCCCGCGCTGTTCCGGCGGCGCCGAATGCAGCAGTCCCGACGACTGGCTCGCCGCATTTCGGCCGCGAGGCGCTGCGCGGCACGACCTCGTCGCCGATGCGTACGAGACGGCGCAGCTGATGCTGATCGCGCTCGCCGCCGCGGATGCGGTCGGCATGGAGAGCGCGCAGAGCCTTCTTGCGATGCAGAAGGCGCAGCGGTGGTTAGGGAGACGTCGGCGTACGAAACTTTCGTCCGTCAGGCGATGATTTGCTTGAGCGCGCCGGATTTGTATCGCTGAGGCGATCTTGTCGAGCGGCACGGGCTTGATCTTCGACGCCATGCCCGCGCACCCGAACTGCTGGTAGCGCTCCTTGCAGATGCCCTTCGCGGCAGCCATCGCCGGCTTCAGGTAATCGCGCGGATCGAACTTCGACGGGTTCTCGGCCATGTAGCGGCGAATGGCGCCGGTCATCGCGAGACGGATGTCGGTGTCGATGTTGACCTTGCGCACGCCGTGCTTGATGCCTTCCTGGATCTCCTCGACCGGCACGCCGTACGTCTCCTTCATGTCGCCGCCGAATTCGCGGATCTCCGCCAGCAGATCCTGCGGCACCGACGAGCTGCCGTGCATGACGAGGTGCGTGTTCGGGATGCGCTCGTGGATCGCCTTGATGCGGTCGATCGCCAGGATGTCGCCGGTCGGCTTGCGCGAGAACTTGTAGGCGCCGTGCGACGTGCCGATCGCGATCGCCAGCGCGTCGACGCTGCGTCGCGCTCGACGAAGTCGGCGGCCTGGTCGGGATCGGTCAGCAGCATCTCGCGCGTCATCGTGCCGTCGGCGCCGTGGCCGTCCTCCTTGTCGCCGCGCATCGTTTCGAGCGAGCCCAGGCAGCCGAGCTCGCCTTCGACGGTGACGCCGATCGCGTGCGCCATGTCGACGACGCTCTTCGGTCACGCTCGATGTTGTATTCGTAGTCGGCGATCGACTTGCCGTCCGCCTTCAGCGATCCGTCCATCATCACGCGACGAGAAGCCGAGGCTGCATTGCGCCCAGGCACACGGCCGGCGACTGGCCGTGGTCCTGGTGCATCGACGACGGGAATTGTCGGGATACGACTCCGACGGCGGCTTCGATCAGGTGGCGCAGGAACGATCTCGCCGGCGTATTTGCGCGCACCGGCCGACGCCTGCATGATCACCGGGCTGTCGGTTTCCGCGGCGGCCGTCCATGATCGCCTGTACCTGCTCCAGATTGTTGACGTTGAACGCGGGCAATCCGTAGCCGTTCTCGGCCGCGTGATCGAGCAGCTGGCGCATCGAAACGAGGGGCATTGCTTCTCCTGCGGGATGGTGCTTGGAAGGCCGCGATTTTAGCTTGCTTCGGCGTGCCGATGCCGGCACGTCAGCAAAACCTCGTCGCCGTCGCGTTTCCACCAGTCCTGCGCCGAGAAGATCTCGACCTCGTGCATGCCGCGATAGCCGGCGGCTTCCATCCAGTCGCGGATCAGCGGCAGGTCGATGACGCCGTCGCCCATCATGCCGCGATCGTTCAGCAGGTCGCGTCGTCGGCACGAGCCAGTCGCAGATGTGATACGCGAAGAGCCGGCTGCGCCGCGCCGGCGCGCGCTCGATCTCAGCGCGCAGCTGCGGATCCCACCAGACGTGGTAGACGTCGACGGCGACGCCCGAGCGCCGTCCTCGCCGTCGCAGGCAAGCTCGTCGCAGAGCGCGTTCGCCTGCGCGAGCGTGTTCACGCACGCGCGATCGGCGGCGTACATCGGGTGCAGCGGCTCGATCGCGAGGCGGCATGCCCGCGCCGCGCGCGTAGTCGAGCAGCGTCGCCGAGTGCCGTCGCGAACCATTTCGCGCGCGCCGATGAGGTCGCGCGACACGATCTTGCCGCCGCGATCCTTCGGCAGCCGCCGACGACGAGCACGAGGCACGCGCGCCGAGCGCGAGCGCCTCGTCGACCGCGCGGCGATTGTCGTCGCGCGCGGCGCGCCGGCCCTCGCGGTCGGGCGCCGGAAACATGCCGCCGCGGCAATAGCCGGTCACCGTCGAGGCCGGCGTCGCGAATGCGCCGCGCCGTGTCGTCGAGCCCGGCCGCGGCGACCTGGTCGCGCCACGGCGAGATGCCGCGGATGCCGTGCCGCGCGCGAGCGCGTCGATGATCTCGGGCAGCGGCCACTGCGCGCGCACGCGTCGCCGTGTTGATCGACAGCAGCGAGGATCGGGCGCGCTCATGAGCATCGGGCCGCCGCGCTCAGCTGGATCCGTGCAGCGCGACGCAGCGCCGCATGCGCGCGACGGCGCGTCGGATCGCGCAGCAACGATGCGGCATCGGCGAGGCGGAAGAGTCGGCGAGATGCACGACGCTGCGCGCGCTCTGCTGGCCGCTCGACCATCGTGAAGTGCGACTGGTGGCCGTTGAGCCACGCCATGAACACGACGCCCGTCTTGTAGAAGCGCGTCGGCGCCGCGAAGATGTGACGCGACAGCGGCACCGTCGGCGCGAGGATCGCGTCGAACGCGCGCGATCGCCTGCGGCAAGCGCCGACGAGCGCGGCGGACGCGCCGGGCGCGATCGCGTCGAAGATGCCGAGCAGCGCGTCGAGTGGCCGCTCGCGTCGCCGCCGATCAGCGCGGCGAAGTTGAAGTCGTCGCCGGTGTACATGCGCACGCCCGCGCGGCAGCCGGCGCGCAGCGCGATCTCCTTGCCGTGCATCGAGCAGCGAGATCTTGATGCCGTCGACCTTTCGCGGCGTTGCTGCGCGATGACGTCGCGCGCAGACGTCCATCGCGCGCGCATGGTCGGGATCGCCCGCGCTCGTCGCGGCCGAGCCAGTAGCCGGCGAGCGCCGGATCGAACATCTCGCCGAGCCAGTGCAGGATCACCGGCTGCCGACCTGCGCGAGCACGCGGCCGTAGACGCGCGCGTAGTCGTCGGGCGATCGCGCGCAGGCCGCCAGCGCGCGGCTCGCCATCAGGATGATGCGGCCGCCAGACGCGCTCGATCGCCGCGCACTGGCTCGTCGTACGCGGCGATCACGTCGTCGATCGTTGCCTCGGCGGTCATGCGTGACGTCGTCGGTGCCGGCGCCCGGAACACGATCGGCGCCCGGCGACGCCGCGCGGCTTCCGCCACGCTGCGCCGGATCAGCTCGAGCGACGTCGGCCAGTCGAGGCCCACTGCCGCGCTGCGCGGTGTCCATCGCCTCGGCGACGCCGAAGCCCAGCGACCACAGATGGCGGCGGTACGCGAGCGTCGCGTCCCAGTCGATCGCCGACGCCGAGCCACGGGTCGATGTGCGCGCGCGGATCGGCGACGACGTGCGCGGCGGCGAACGCGACGCGGTTCCACGCGCGGGCGCGAGCCCGGCGCGGCGTCCACGTCGCGTCGCCGCGCAGCGTGTACGCTGGCGAGCGTGCCGTCGGCGTTGCGGAAGCGACAGTGCGGCCATGGCCGACGTCAGCCGTCGAGCGCCGGAACGTCGAGCACGCGCCGCTCGGCCCAGCTTCGCAGCCCGAGCTCGGCGAGCTGCACGCCCTTCGCGCCTTCGAGCAGGTTCCAGCGGAACGGTCCGCCGTCGACGACGTGCGCAGGAAGAGCTCCCATTCGACCTTGAATGCGTTGTCGTACACGCGATTGGCCGGCATCTTCTGCCACGTGTTGTAGAAGTCGATCGTCTGCGGCACGTCAGGATTCCACACGGGCTTCGGCGCGTCGCGCGCGCGGCTGCAGATCCAGCAGTCGGTGAGGCCCGGCGACCGCGGAGCCGAGCGTGCCGTCGACGTGGAACGTCGACGAGGTCGTCGCGGCGCACGCGCGTGCACCACGAGCTGTTGATCTGCGCACGATCGACCTGCCGCCTGTCGGCGAGCTCGAACGTCGCGTACGCGGCGTCGTCGGCGGTCGCGTCGTAGCGCTCGCCGCGCTCGTCCCAGCGCTGCCGGAATGTGCGTCGCGCCGATGCACGATCACGCCTTGACGCTCGCCGAACAGGTTGTCGAGCACGTAGCGCCAGTGGCAGAGCATGTCGACGATGATGCCGCCGTCGTCCTCCTTGCGGTAGTTCCACGACGGCCGCTGCGCCGGCTGCCAGTCGCCTTCGAACACCCAGTAGCCGAACTCGCCGCGCACCGACAGGATGCGCCCGAAGAAGCCGCTGAATCGATCAGCATCTTCAGCTTGAGCAGGCCGGGCAGCCACAGCTTGTCCTGCACGACGCCGTGCTGCACGCCGCGCGCGCTCGCGCGCGACGGTAGAGATCGAGCGCGTCGGCGACGCGTGGGCGCGACCGGCTTTTCGGTGTAGATGTGCTTGCCGGCGGCGATCGCCTTGCTGGATCAGCGTCGGCGCGCAGGCCCGGTCGACGCCGAATCGAAGTAGAACGGTGTCGTCGTCGTTGGCGAGCGCGCGCGTCGAGGTCGGTCGTCCAGCGCGTCGACGCCGTTGGCGCTTGCGCCAGCGCCTCGAGCTTCGCCGCGTTGCGGCCGACGAGGATCGGGTCGGGCATGATCGCGCCGGCCGTCGGCGAGCGCCACGCCGCCCTGCGCGCGGATCGCGCTGATCGAGCGGATCAGGTGCTGGTTGGTGCCCATGCGTCCGGTGACGCCGTTCATGATGATGCCGACGCGAATCGTCCGTCACGGTGCCTCCTGTGCAGGAAGATCGACGCCGGGATCGCACGGGCGTGGATCGGCGGCGCGGGCATCGGGTCAGCAATCGCGGCGGCCGATGCGCGAAGCCGCGAACGGCGAGCGAATGCGAGTGCGATCCGGCCGTCGCTGGATCGCGAGCGCGCACGCGGTCGCCGTCCGCCGTACAGATCCGGATGACGCGGCGAGGAACGTCGCCTGCTCGCGCACGCTCGCCTGCTGTCCGGCGAAGCCCGCCGACGTAAGTGGTGGCCGTTGCGCTCGACGTGCGTGATGCCGAGCAGCGCCGCGAGCGCGAGGTCCTGCTGCAACGGCGAGGCCCGCGTTGCGCCGTCAGGTCTTCGCCGGACATGAAGCAGTGCGGCGCGTCTGTCCTCCGCTGCGTTCCAGCGCGCAGCGCGCGGCATTCGAGCGAGCGACTTGCAGAAGCCCTTGCAGTTCTTGCTCGACACGCCGCTGTAGCCGCGCGTGCGCGCGGCGGGAATGCGTCGAGCGTCGCATCGGATTCGTCGATGATCAGCGGCACGTCTGCGCCAGCAGCGAACGCACGTCGTATCGAGCGTCGACTCGCGCGGCGAGAACGGCTGCTCGATGGTAGAGCGCTGACGGACGAGGCGCGCAAGCTGCGTGTCGCCGCGCAGCGCGGCGACGGAATGCGGCGACGTCGCGGCGTCCGGGAACTGCTCGTTGCCGTCGAGCGTGACCGCGTAGCGCGCGCAGCCGCTCGAGCACGCGCGCGATCGCTGCGCAGTCGCGCGACATCCGCCGCGACGTCGCCGCGAAGCTTGACCTTGAAGCAGCGATGGCGGTAGCGCGCGATCACCTCGGTCGAGCGATAACCGGCAGTGCGTCGATCGAGGCCGCCGCAGCATCGACGTCGTCGTCGCGTCGAGCGGGTCGGCCATGCCGACCGTGTGCCGCGCGGCGATCGACGCGGCGCCTCCAGCGTCGCGAGGAACGCCCGAAGTCGAAGTGCGGCGAGATCCGGCGTCAGGTCGCGTCAATGCCGGGCAGGTTGAGCCAGAGCGCCGTGCCGAATCGACACGTCGCGCAGCCGGCACAGCGCGTCGAGGACCGCGCGATCGGCGAGCGCGCGCGCCATAGGACATCGTCAGCGGATTGCAGGCGCTGCGCGCGCGCCCTGATCGAGCAGCGCGCGATAGTGGAACGACGGCGTGGCCGAACGCGGTTCGCGGCGCGCGAGTTCGACGACGATACGGCGTCGCGCGCAGCGCCAGCGCGGCGCGCAGGTCGTCGATGTTCTCGCGCGTTCGACCTGCTCGGGCGACTTGTCGAACCACTTCGGGATCATCAGCTCGGCGGTCATGCCGCGCATCGCGTCCGTCGGTCGTCGCGGATCGATCGCGCGGACGAACGCCTGCGGCGCCTCGGTCACCGTGGCCGCGCCGAAGCGAAACGGCAGCCGCAGCGTGACGGGCCGCTCGTAGCAGCTCTGATCGCGGCGACTGTAAACGGCGGGGCACGGACGATCGCTTGGTCATCTGGCGTCTTACGCGTCGAGCGTGCCCTGCGCGTAGAAAGTGCTGCGGATGCGTCTGCGTCAGCGCGACGAATCGCGGGTCGCCCATCATCGCGAGCGAGCGCGGGCGCGGCAGCGGTACGTCGTAGATCGCGGCGATCGAGCCCGGCCGCTCGCGTCATCACCAGCACGCGGTCGGCGAGGAACACCGCCTCCGGGATGCTGTGCGTGATGAACAGCACCGTCTTGCGCGTCTCCGACCAGATCCGCTGCAGCTCGAGATTCATCTTTTCGCGCGTCATCGCGTCGAGCGCGCCGAACGGCTCGTCCATCAGCAGCACTGCCGGATCGTGGACCAGCGCGCGGCAGATCGACGCGCGCTGCTGCATGCCGCCGGACAGCTGCCACGGCGATGCTTGCGCTCGAAGTCCCGCGAGACCGACCATCGCGAGCAACGCACATGCGCCTTCGGCAGGTATCGGTCACGCGGCGAGCTTGCGCATCTCGATCTGCAGCATGACGTTCTCGAGCACCGTGCGCCACGCGAGCAGCACCGGGCTCTGGAACACGATGCCGACGTCGTCGGGCGGACCGTCGACCGTCGCGCCGTTCAGACGCGATCCGCCGGCGAAGCCGGCAGCAGCCCGCCGACCATCTTCAGCAGCGTCGACTTGCCGCAACCGCGACGGGCCCGACGATCGCCATGAACTCGCCGTCGCCGATGTCGAACGTACAGCGGCTTCAGCGATTCGACGTCGCCGTCGGCGCGTGCGATAGGTCTTGGCGACGCCGCCGAGCGGATCAGCGACGCGCGGCGCGTTGCCGACGCCGCTGACGGGTTGCGGCGCGGCGACGACGCCGGCAGTGCTACCCGTGTCGCGCAGTAAGCTCGACGCAGTCGACTCAGTCCGTGGTGTATCTGCCCTTGCGTCGCCTTGTCAAGCCCGCCGTACTCGACGAGCAGCGTCGAGCGACTCGTCCATGTTCTTCGCCGCCGACGCGCAACGGCGCGGTCGCTCGGATTGTCCGGTCCCGTGTGTAGAGCGCCGCGGTCGCTTCATGCCGACGAGTCGCGGTTTCGCTGCACGCCCGACTTCGGGTTGGCCTTCAGCATCGCGTCGACGGCGGCTTCAGGATTCTTCGCCGCTTCCTCGAGCGAGCGCGTCGCCGCGCGCAGGAAGCGCTTGACCATGTCGGGCTTGCGTCTTCAGCGTGTCCTTGTTGACGATGATGCCGGAGCTCGATCATGTTGACGCCGTAGTCGGCGAAGCGGATCGGATAGACCGGCCTTCTTGGTCGCGTCCTGCAGCTTGATCGCCTGGTCCATCACGTAGCCGAGCAGCAGGTCCGCCTGGCCGTTCATCACGGCGTTGAGCTTGGTCTGCGCGTCGCCGGAGACGGTCTTGAAATCGGCTTCGTTGAGGCCGGTCTTCTTCAGGAACAGCGGCCAGACCTGCGACATCGAGTCGCCCGGCGTGACCGCGACCGTCTTGCCCACGATGTCCTTGGGCATGCTGGATGTTCTTGTCGGCGAAGCCCATCACCGACATCGGGCGACGCTGCAGCGCAACGCCGACGCGCTGTGACCGGCGCGCCCTTGGCGGCCGCCTTGATCATCGTCGGCACGTCGACATAGCCGAAGGTCGCCGTGTTGGCCGCGACCGCCTGCACGGTGACGCCGGAGCCGCGGCCTTCCTGGATGTCGAGATCGATGCCTTCCTGGTCGTAAGTAGCCGCGCTCCTTGCCGAGGAAGAACGGCGCGTGCTCGCTGTAGACGTACCAGTTGAGCATCAGCACGACCTTGTCCTTGCGGCTGCGCGTGGACGCCGCCGGCGCAGACGACATCAGCGCGGCGCCTGCCAGCGCGGCGAATCGTCGAACAGCGATTCTTCATGCGTTTCCTCCTTGGGGCGGGTTGAACGCGGAATTGATCAGGCGGTGACGGTCATGACGTCGGCGCGGCGCGACTGCGTGCCACGGGATCATCAGCCGCTCGACCAGGTCGACGACGCACGAACAGCATGACGCCGATCATCGACAGCACGACCAGCGCGGCGAACATCAGCGGCAGGTCGAAATTGCCGTTGGCGATCTGCAGCACGTAGCCGATGCCGGAGTTCGAGCCGACGAACTCGCCGACGACCGCGCCGACGACGGCCAGCGTGACCGAAACCTTCAGGCCCGCTGAAGATCGACGGCAGCGCCTGCGGCAGGCTGAACTTGCAGGAACATCTGCCAGCGCGACGCGCCTTCATCGAGCGCGCGAGGTCGATCATGTCGGGCTCGACCGACTTGAAGCCCATCACGGTGGACACGACGACCGGGAAGAAGCCGAGCAGGAAGGCCGAGATCACCTTGGGAACGATGCCGAAGCCGAACCAGACGACGAACAGCGGCGCGATGGCGATCTTCGGGACGCTCTGCGAGAACACGAGCAGCGGATAGACGAAGCTCTCGACCAGTGCGCGAATACGCGATCACCATCGCCATCGGGATGCCGAACGCGATCGACAGCGCGAAGCCGCCGAGCGTTGCGTACGTCGTGGACAGGCTCTCGCGCCAGCAGCCGCGGCCATTCGTTGACGAGCTGCTGGACGACCGACTACGGCGCGGGGATCGAGGTACGGCGGGATGCCGAAACAGCCGGATCGCGAGGTCCCACGACGACAAGCAGCAGGATGACGACCAGCAGCACCGGCGCACCCACGCCGACAGCAGCACGCGCTGCCGAGCGGGCGCGGCTTCGGCGGTCGTGGGTGGTGACGGCGCGGGGTTCACGCGTAGCAGAATCGGTGACTTCGATCAACCGGATGGTTAATTATCGCGGCAGCCGCGGTGACGTCAACTGCGGCGATGGCAGACGTAACGGCGCTGGCGCGGGCGCGGCGTCACGGCCGGTTCGAGGCTGAGCGCAGATAGCCGAGGATCACGTCGACCATGTGCGCCAGGCGCTGCGCACGCGTTGTGTCCGGACGCGAGGTCGCGGCCGAACACTGCCGACGAGCGTGTGATTGTTGCCGAGGTAGAAGTACGACAGCGCCGCGATCGACACGTAGAGCTGCAGCGGGTCGACGCCGCCGCGGAAGCAGGCCGGGCCGCAGCCCTCGCGGCGAGCACCGTCGCGAGCGTCTCGATCAGCGGCGAGTTCATCGCCTGCACGTGCGCGAGCGCCGCAGATGCCGTGGCGTCGTGCAGGTTCTCGCTGTTGAGCAGCGGCAGGAACTCCGGGTGGGCCAGATAGTAGTCCCACGTGAAGCCGGATCAGCCTGCGGATTAGCCCTCGGCCGGCGGACGTCGAGCAGCGACAACTGCTTTCCGGCGTTGCTGGATGCCGCGTGCGTGTTCTCCAGCACCGCGAGGAACAGCGTCATCCCTTGCGGCCGAAATAGTAGCAGAGCATCCGCTTGTTGGTCTTGGCGCGCGCCGCAATGCGGTCCGACGCGGCGCCGCCCAGGCCGTGACGGGCGAATTCCTGCGTGGCGGCCGACGAGGATGGCGGCCTGCGTGCGCTGCGGCATCGCGCACGGGCCGGCGCAGAGCGGCGTTCGACGTCGCGGTGGGCTTGCGCATCGGCGCATTATTAACCGCATGGGGTTAATCGGCGCAAATCCACGCGGCGCCGGCTGCCCCGGCGCGTCAGTCGCCCGACGGCTTCGCGGCGACGCGATTCATCGTGTCAGGAGCGCATGAGATTCGAATGCGCATACGCGACCGCACCGGCGCGCATTTGGCGGCGCACGACCAGATAGTTTCCATCACTTCCTGCTCGGTCGCGCCCTTCTTGCCAGTCGCCCAGTTCCGTATGGCCACAGGATGCAGTACGGGCATTGGGTGACATGCGCGACCGCAACGGCGATCAACTGTTTCGCCCTCGACGGCAGCGCCGCCGTCGGCGAACACCCTTTTCTGGCTGAACGTCCGAAACGCCGCATGGGCGTCCGGCGCGAGCATGCGGCGCTTCTCGTGCGGGTCGCGAGTGGTTTCGGGGTGCATCGAATGATCCGCCGCAGGAGCTCCTGGGGACTGGACGCTCGCAGGTTGGCGAACGCCGAATTGCGCTGACTTCTGACTATTTGAGCGTTCGCCGCTCGCCGAAGCTCGCCGTTAACACTCGCTTGCGCTCATGTTGGCGAACGCCGAGATCGTAAGGTCTGCGACCGATGGTCATCCGACTCTTACGATCTTCATCGTGTTGGTGCCGCCGGACTTGCCCATCGGCTCGCCGATCGTCAGCACGATCAGGTCGCCGCGCTTGCACCTGGCCCGTTCGCGACCAGCAGATCCTCCGCGGCGAGCAGCACCGTCGTCGCGGTCGGTGCTCTGCTCGAGGAACAGCGGACTGCACGTTGCGGTACAGCGCCATCTTGCGCTGCGTCGCGACCTTCGGCGTCAGCGCGAAGATCGGGCAGCCGCAGTTGTGCCGCGACATCCACAGCGCGGTCGAGCCGGAATCGGTCAGCGACGCGATCGCCTTGACCTTGAGGTGGAAGGCGGTGAACAGCGTCGCCATCGCGATCGACTGGTCGATGCGCGTGAACGTGCGGTTCGAGGAAGTCGCGGTCGAGCTCGACGCGTGTCGGATTTCTCCGCCTCGACGCAGATCTGCGCCATGGTCTCGACGGTCTCGACCGGGTACTTGCCGGCCGCGGTCTCCGCCGACAGCATGACGGCGTCGGTGCCGTCGAGCACGGCGTTGGCGACGTCCGACACCTCGGCGCGGGTCGGCACCGGGTCGTGGATCATCGACTCCATCATCTGCGTCGCGGTGATCGTGAGCTTGTTGCGCTCGCGCGCCATCCGGATCATCCGCTTCTGCAGTCCCGGTACGGCGGCATTGCCGACTTCGACGGCGAGGTCGCCGCGCGCGACCATGATGCCGTCCGACGCGTCGATGATCTCCTCCAGCGCGGCGATCGCCTCCGCGCGCTCGATCTTGGCGATCAGCAGCGCGTGGCCGCCCGCGGCGCGCAGCAGCTGGCGCGCCATGTACATGTCTTCCTTGCTCTTCGGGAAACGACACGGCGAGGTAGTCGGCCTGCGAGCTGCGCCGCCGTCTTCACGTCGTCCATGTCCTTCGCCGTCAGCGCCGGGCGCCGTGAGCCCGCCGCCCATGCCGGTTGATGCCCTTGTTGTTCGACAGCGTGCCGCCGAGCATCGACGCGCGTGATGATGCGCGGGCCTTCGACCGACTCGACCTCGAGCCGGATGAGGCCGTCGTCGAGCAGCAGCACGGCGCCCGGCGCGACGTCCTGCGGCAGTTCCTGTAGTCGAGGCCGACGCGATTCGCGTCGCCGAGCTTCGCACTCGGCGTCGAGGACGAAGCGTCTGCCCCGGCTCGAGCTGCGATCTTGCCCGTCGGCGAACTTGCCGATGCGGATCTTGGGCCCCTGCAGGTCGGCCATGATCGCGACCTCGCGTCCGAGCTGCGTATGCGCCGCTGCGCGCACCATGCGCCGCGCGGTCGACGGTGATCGGCCGCGCGTGCCGTGCGAGAAATTGAGGCGCACGACATCGACGCCGGCGGCGCAGCATTCGCGGCGAGGATTTCCGGGTCGACTGCACGACGGGGCCGAGCGTGGCGACGATCTTGTGTTGAGCCGGGGCATGTCTTGAACGAACCTTCATCGAGTGGCGCCGATTGTCAGAGGCAATCCCCCTCAGCATCCGCTCGCGCGCGCGCTCTTCGAGCACGGCGACGGCCGGGAGCTTCTTGCCTTCGAGGAATTCGAGAAACGCGCCGCCGCCAGTCGAGATATACGAGACGCGGTCGGCGACGCCGAACTTATTGATCGCCGCGACCGTGTCGCCGCCGCCGGCGATCGAGAACGCGGGCGACGCGGCGATCGCCTCGGCGATCGCGCGCGTGCCGTCGGCGAACGCGTCGAACTCGAACACGCCGACCGGCCCGTTCCAGACGATCGTGCCGGCCTTCGCGACGATCATCTTCGAGCGCCGCGACCGTACTGCGGGCCGATGTCGAGGATCATGTCGTCGTCGCGCGACGTTCTCGATCGCCTTGCAGCGTCGCTCGGCGCGTCGCCGGCGAAGCTGCCTGCGCGCACGACGGCGTCGACCGGGATCGGCACCTTGCCCGGAAATGCGTCGAGCGATCGTCTTGCGCTCCGCCGACCAGATCGGGCTCGGCGAGCGACTTGCCGATCGTGCCGCCCGCGCGCGAGCATGAACGTGTTCGCGATGCCGCCGCCGACGATCAGCGCGTCGACCTTGGCGGCCAGCGCGCGCAGGATCGTGAGCTTGGTCGACACCTTCGAGCCGCGCGACGATCGCCACCAGCGGCCGCTGCGGGTTCGCGAGCGCCTTGGCCGAGCGCGTCGAGCTCGGCCGCCATCAGCGGGCCCGGCGCAGGCGATCGGCGCGAGCGTCGCGATGCCGTGGGTCGTCGCCTCGGCGCGGTGCGCGGTGCCGAACGCGTCGTTGCAATAGACGTCGCACAGCTTCGCCATCTTCTGCGCAAGCGCCGTCGATCGTCCTTCTTCTCGCCCGCGATTGATGCGGCAGTTCTCGAGCAGCACGACGTCGCCGGGCGTCAGCGCGCGTGCCACGCGCCGCCGTCGACCCAGTCGCGCATCAGCGGCACGTCGCGGCCCGAGCAGCTCGCCGAGCCGCGGCGCGACCGGCGCGAGCGAATCCGCTGTCGTCCACTCGCCTTCGGTCGGCCGGCCGAGGTGCGACGTCACCATCACCGCGGCGCCGCGCGTCAGCGCGTCGCGGATCGCCGGCACCGACGCGCGGATCCGCGTGTCGTCGGTGATGCTGCCCGCTGTCGTCCTGCGGCACGTTGAGATCGGCGCGGATGAACACGCGCTTGCCGCGGACGTCGACGTCGGCGAGCCGCAGGAACCGGCGTCGCCTTCGATAGCAGCAATCCCATCATGTGCACGTCGTCGTATCTCGCCGTCGAGCTTCTTGCCGCGCACGCGCGTGCCCTCGATGACGAAGCCCGACCTTGCGGTAGAGCGCGCGCGGCACGAACGTTGCGCGCATATACCGGTGAGCTCGATGCGCTCGAATCCCGCGCGCGCGCCGCGGCGTCGAGCGCGCAGCGATCAGCCGCTCGCCGAGTCCGCGGCCGCGGTACTCCGGCAGCAGCCCCATGCCGAGCATCGCCTCGTGTGCGCGTAGACGGGAATGGTCTCGCGCGCGGACGTCGCACCAGCCGACGATCGCGCCCGCATCGTCCGCGACGAGTTGCGGGTTGCCACAGGCGCAGGTTGCGCGCGACGAACGCCGCCGCTTCGTCGAGCGGAAACGCCTCCTGACGAACGCGAGCAACGCCGCGCTCGCGCATGACGACGTTCGCGACATCGCGGAACCGCTCGATGTCGCGCGAGCGCGATGGGCCGGATGACGGCGTCGGGCATCGGCCGCGTTCAGTCAACGCACCGCCATCAACGCTGACGCGGTGTCGAGCATCCGGTTGCTGAAGCCCCATTCGTTGTCGTACCAGCTCGATACCTTGACCAGCCGGCCCGAGACCTTGGTCAGCGTCGCAGTCGAACGTCGACGACGCCGGGTCGTGGTTGAAGTCGACGGACACGAGCGGCGCCGTGTTGTAGTCGCAGGATGCCGCTCGACAGCGGCCCTGATTCGGAGGCCGCCTTCATGATCGGCGTTGACCTCGTCGACCGTGGTGTCGCGCGCGGCGATGAACGACAGGTCGACGATCGACACGTTGATCGTCGGCACGCGGATCGCGTAGCCGTCGAGCTTGCCGTTCAGCTCCGGCAGCACCAGGCCCACCGCGGCGGCGGCGCCGGTCTTCGTCGGGATCATGCTCATCGTCGCCGAACGCGCGCGGCGCAGGTCCTCGTGGTAGACGTCGGTCAGCACCTGGTCGTTGGTGTACGCGTGCACGGTCGTCATCAGGCCGTTGACGACGCCGATCTTGTCGTGCAGCGGCTTCACCAGCGGCGCGAGGCAGTTGGTCGTGCACGACGCGTTCGGAGATCACCGTGTGCGACGCCTTGAGCGTCTGGTGGTTGACGCCGTAGACGATCGTCGCGTCGACGTCCTTGCCGCCCGGCGCGGAGATGATCACCTTCTTCGCGCCGCCCTTCGAGGTGCGCGGACGCCTTCTCCTTCGTCGTGAAGAAGTCCCGTGCATTCGAGCACCACGTCGACGCCGAGCGAGCCCCACGGCAGCTGCGCGGGATCGCGCTGCGCGAAGACCTTGATGCGGTCGCCGTTGACGACCATCGCGTCGCCGTCGACGTCGACCTTGCCCGGGAACTTGCCGTGCGCGGTGTCGTAGCGCGTCAGGTGCGCGTTGGTCTCGGCGCTGCCGAGGTCGTTGATCGCGACGATCGCGAGGTCGTGCTTCTTGCCGCCTTCGTAGTGCGCGCGCAGGATGTTGCGCCCGATGCGGCCGTAGCCGTTGATCGCAACCTTGATCGTCATGTGCTTCTCCGATGCGTGCAAACTGGGCCTGAATTCAGTGAGCGATCGAACCCGGCGGTTCCGTCATCACCGCGGTCGCCTCGATCAACGCGTCGATATCCGCGCAGCCGTACCCGACCTCGACGAGCGGCATGCCGTCCCACTCGAACGGCTGCTCGACCAGGAGCGTCGCGCCGAGCTGCTCGTAGAATTCGCGCGCGCCCTTGTTGCCGGCAATCACCCATACGATGAGCCCGCGGGCGCCATGGTCGCGCTGCGCGCTCGCGACGGCAGCGACGAGCCGGCGCCCGACACCGGCATGCTGGAACTCGCGCCGTACGTACGCGGCCGACAACTCGGCATCGAGCTCGTAGCTTGGCTCCGGCAGCATGTTGCCGGCCGCGAAGCCGACGACGTCGCCGTCGTTCTCGGCGACGAACACGCTGCGTGTTGTTCTTGCCGGCCGTCAGAACGCGGTCCCACAACGCGATGCTCTGCTCGACGTTGCATGCCGTCCAGGTACGCGTCGGGAATCAGTCCGCGGTACGTGCTGCGCCAGGAGGCGATGCGAACCGCCGCGATCGCGGGCGCATCCTGCGGTGTCGCGCGACGAATGGCGATCGTCATCGCGTCAGCCACCGCATGCAGCGATGCCTCGGACCGCCTGCGCGACGTGGTCGACGGTGAATCCGAAATGCTTGAACAGCGCGGCGGCGGGCGCCGATTCGCCGTAGCGGTCGATGCCGATGACGCCTGCGATCGGATCGTCGACGGCGCCGACGTACTTGCGCCACCCTTCGGTCGTCCCGGCCTCGACGGCGAGCCGCGGGACGCCGCGCGGCAGAACCGCGCGCCGGTAAGCGTCGTCCTGCCGGTCGAACGCCTGCGTGCACGGCATCGACACGACGCGCACGGCGACGCCGTCCTTGGCCAGCGCTTCGCGCGCGCCGAGCGCCAGCGGCACTTCGGAGCCGGTGGCGATGACGACGGCGCGCGTTGCATCCGGGCGCCGGCGAAATCAGCGAGCACGTAGCCGCCGCGCGCGATGTCGGCGATCTGCGGCGGCATCGCGCGTCGCGAACGCGACGTTCTGGCGCGTGAACAGCAGCGCCGACGGTCCGTCGCTCCGCTCGAGCGCCCGCCGCCACGCGACCGCCGTCTCCACCGTGTCGCACGGCCGCCAGACGTCGATGTTGCGGGATGAGCCGCAGGCTCGCCGCGTGCTCGATCGATTGGTGCGTCGGGCCGTCCTCGCCGAGGCCGATGGAGTCGTGCGTGAAGACGAAGATCGACCGCAGGTTCATCAGCGCCGCCATGCGCAGCGGCGTTGCGCGTGTAGTCGGAGAACGTCAGGAACGTCCCGACGTACGGAATGAAGCCGCCATGCAGCGCGAGGCCGTTGGCGATCGCCGCCATCGCGAATTCGCGCACGCCGTAGTTGACGTAGTTGCCCGGTTGCTTCGCGCGTGACCGTCGACGCTGCCCGACCAGTTCGTGAACACCGATCCGGTCAGGTCGGCCGACCCGCCGATCATTTCCGGCAAGACTGGCGCGAACGCCTCGATCGCCTGCTGCGATGCCTTGCGCGTCGCGATCGTCTCGCCCTTCGCCGCTTGCGCGCGGACGAGCGCGGTCGGCGGCCGCGGCGAAATTCGTCGGGCAAGCCGCCCGCGATCCGCCGCATGAACTCGGCGGCGAGCGCCGGATGCGCGGCCTGGTACGCTCGCGAAGCGCGTCGTCCCACGCCGCTTGCGTCGGCGCCGCCGCGCGCCGCGCGCGCTCCCAGCCGTCGTAGATCGGCTGCGGAATCTCGAACGGCGGATGTGTCCATCCGAGCGCCGCGCGCGTCGCGGCGACTTCGCTTCTCGCCGAGCGCCGCGCCGTGCGCGTCCGCGGTGCCGCGCCTTGGTCGGCGCACCCTTGCCGATCGATGGTCTTGCAGCAGATCGAGCGTGGGACGGTCGGCGATCGGCCTGCGCCGCGCGCGATCGCCGCGCTCGACCGCGTCGACGTCGTGACCGTCGACGTTCGGCGATCACGTGCCAGCCGTACGCTTCGAAGCGCCGCGGCGTGTCGTCGGTGAACCAGCCCTGACGTCGGGCCGTCGATCGAGATGCCGTTGTCGTCGTAGAACGCGATGAGCTTGCCGAGCCCGAGCGTGCCGGCGAGCGAGCACGCCTCGTGCGAGATGCCTTCCATCAGGCAGCCGTCGCCGACGAACACGTACGTGTGGTGATCGACGATCGCATGGCCCGGCCGGTTGAACGTCGCGGCGAGCAGTCGCTCGGCGAGCGCCATGCCGACGGCGTTGGCGAGGCCCTGGCCGAGCGGTCCGGTCGTCGTCTCGACGCCGGGCGTGACGCCGACTTCCGGGATGGCCCGGCGTCTTCGAGTGCGAGCTGGCGGAAGCGCCGCAGCTCGTCGATCGGCAGGTCGTAGCCGGTCAGATGCAGCAGCGCGTACTGCAGCATCGAGCCGTGGCCGTTCGACAGCACGAAACGGTCGCGATCGGGCCAGTGCGGATTCGCCGGGTTGTGGCGCAGGTGCCGCTGCCACAGCGCGACGGCGATCTCCGCCATGCCCATCGGCATGCCGGGATGGCCGGACTTGGCCGCCTCGCACGGCGTCCATCGCGAGCGCGCGGATCGCATTGGCGAGGTCGACATCGCGCACCGGCGCGGTCGGTTGTGTACAGGCTGCCGGAGTCGGGCATCGGGTGCAGTGCCTGGGAAATGATGGGCGCGCCGCCCGGAAAGCGGTGCGAAGGTCTTGAATTCAATGGCGGAAGCACAACCATTGTGCCATAATTTCACGTTTCGATTTCGCGCGGGAGCGCGGGGTTGTATCGATTACACCGACCGTCATGCGGTGCGAAAGCGCCGAACGATTCGTCAGCACACCACATTTGGCAACGGTTGCTCCGGGATCCGGAAGACGCCCGAGCGGGAAGCAGTTCCTGGGGGTAACGCGATGGAAGGAATCCATCTGCTGGGCGAGTGGTACGGTTGCCCGGCCGACGAACCTTTGCTGACGCAAGCCGGACGCATTGCGCGACGCTTGTCGCCAGGCCGTCGATGATTCGGGCCTCACGATCGTCGGCGACAGCTTTTTCCAGTTCGAGCCCCAAGGTGTCACCGGCACGGTCCTGCTCGCCGAATCGCATCTGCGCGATCCATACGTGGCCGGAGGCCGGGTTCGTGACCGTCGACGTCTACGTGTGCAACTACACGACCGACAACACGGCAAAGGCCGAGCGCGTGTTCACGGCGCTCGAAGTCGCGCTGAAGCCCAGCCACAAGCGGTTCCAGGCGATCCAGCGCGGCGGCAGGGAGACAGGTTCGCCGCCGGTTCCGACCGAACCGTTGCGTCGCCAGGAGCACGCCGCACGGCTCGTGCATGACCTCTGAGGCGACCGCGCCGGGCGACCTCGCGCCCGGCGTGATGACGGAATACCTGACCGACGATTGGGGCCTGTTCGTGCGCTCGCGCGCGACGCTCGCGAAGTTCCGCTCCGAGTTCCAGGACGTCGAGGTTCACGACAGCGGACCGTTCGGCAAGCTCTTCCGCCTCGACGGCCATTTCATGACGTCCGAGCGCGACGAGATTCTTCTATCACGAGAATCTCGTTCACATTGCGGCGCTCGCGCATCCGGCACCGGAGCGCGCACTGATCGTCGGCGGCGGTGACGGCGGCTCGGCCGAGGAGCTGCTGAAACATCCGTCGATGCGCTCGGTGACGATCGCCGAGATCGACCCCGCGGTGATCGCCATCTCGCGCGAGCATCTCGCGCACATCCACCACGGCGCCCTCGACGACCCGCGCGTGACGCTGCAGGTCGGTGACGGGTTCCGGTTCGTCGAAGACTCGCGCGACGAATATGACCTGATCGTCCTCGACCTGACCGATCCGGGCGGTCCGTCCACGGCGCTCTACACGCCGGCGTTCTACGCGGCGTGCGCGAGTCGCCTGACGGCAGCCGGCGCGATGACGATGCACGTCGGCAGCCCGGTCGCTCATCCGGGGCGGATACGCTGAGACGATCGCGCAACCTCCGCGATGCCTTTCCCCGTGTCACGCCGTATCTGACGTCGATACCGCTGTACGGCGGCGCTGTGGATGATGGCGTGCTGCTCGGCGCGCGCTCGATCCGCAACAGCAATCGGCCGCGTCCATCGACCTGCAAATCGCCGCGCGCGGCATCGGCGAGGCTGCAATACATCAACGGCGACACCTACCGCGCCGCGCTGGCGCTGCCGAATTTCGTCCGCGCGCTCGTGTAATCCGCGCGCCCGCCGGGGTCGCCCAGGGTCGGTCAAAACGGAGTATTACCGTAGGCGGAAAGCGGACGAAATTCACAGCGTTCGTCGCCTCGACACGCCTGCGGGCGGCCTGCATGATCGCATCGTCAGAGCAACGAGTGCCAAGAGGTACCGCGAGTGTCGTCGTCGTGACCGGCTTGAAGGGAAACCCTCGCGGCCCGCATCTACGGTTCGAGACAGGCGTTTCAACGCTAATCCCGAGCGAAGGTGACCATGACGCTCAAACTCAGCGACACCATGCACGATGCCGTTTCGTCGTGATCGACGGCGTCGTATTCGAGACCGCCTATGTCCGCGTGCCGGATGAGTTCACCGTCGCCAGACGACGTCGTGCTCGAAGCGATCCACGGCGAGACCGAGCTCGCGTTCACGCAGGCCGATTTCGAGGAAGCCGAGCACGTTTCCGACGGCTTCTATCGTCTCGCCGACGGCCACCTGCTGCGCTTCCTGACGAGCGCGACGATCCACTGAATCCCCGCGCGGCCGGGCGTTGACCCGGTCGTCACGATGCGCATATGCTCACGCGGCGATGCGCGTCCCGCCTCACATTTCGATGGGCTCGGCTGAAAGCAGCGCAGTCGCGCGCGGCGTCGGCTGACGTCGATGTCGAGAACGCCCCGCGTCCCCGGACGCATCCGGCCCGCACCCGAAAGCTCGAGCCGCCGCCGGTTCATCGAGGCGGCGCGGTCGTCACCAGCGACGCTGGCGCGCGCGCACCGTCCGCGCGGCCGACACGTCCTCCGACGTCCTGCCGCCTGCGGACCCGCCGTGGAGCCGAACGCTCGGCGCGCCGATCCTCGCGTCGCCGTACGGTGTTCCCGCACGTCACGAAGCGGGTGTCGTTCGCCGGCAAAGCCCCGGACGACGCGCACCGCCGCAATCGTCGGTGTCGTTCACGCCGCTGCAGAACCTGTTCGGCATCATCACGCCGTCGGGCCTGCATTTCGAGCGCCATCATGCGGGCGTTCCCGACGTCGATACCGCACCAGCACCGGCTGATGGTTCACGGACTGGTGCGCGCAGCCGCGGCTTTACACGATGGACGACATCGTCCGCTTTCCGTCGGTGTCGCGCATCCACTTCATCGAATGCGGCGCGAACACCGGCATGGAGTGGGGCAACGTCGCGGTGCCCGACCGTCCAGTACACGCACGGCATGCTCGGCTGCAGCGAATGGACCGGCGTGCCGCTCGTCGACGCTGCTCGACGAGGCGGCATTCGACCGCGAAGCGCGCACGCTACGTGCTGGCCGAAGGCGCCGACGGTGCGTCGCTCACGCGCACGATCCCGCTCGACATGGCGCGTCGACGACGTGCTCGTCGTGTACGGCCAGAACGGCGAGATGCTGCGTCCGGAGCAAGGCTATCCGCTGCGCCTGCTCGTTCCGGGCGTGCAGGGCGTGTCGAGCGTCAAGTGGCTGCGGCGGCTCGAAGTCGGCGACGCGCCGTGGAACACGCGCGAGGAAGCGCTGCACTACGTCGACCTGATGCCGGGCGGCAATGCATCGCCAGTACACGTGGATCCAGGAAGCGAAGAGCGTCATCACGTCGCCGTCGGGCGGGCAGGTGCTGCTCGACCGCGGCTATCACGCAGATCACCGGACTCGCATGGTCGGGTCGCGGCAAGGTGCGACGCGTCGACGTCTCGACCGACGGCGGCCGCAACTGGCGCACGCGCGAAACTGCAGGCGCCGGTCCTGGCGAAGGCGCTGACGCGCTTTCGGATCGACTGGACGTGGTACAGGCGGCGTGGCGCTGCTGCAGTCGCGCGTCATCGACGAAACCGGTTACGTGCAGCCGATCGATCCGCGCAATTGCGCGACGTGCGCGGCACGCGGTCGATCTATCACAACAACGCGATCCAGACGTGGCGCGTCGATCGCGACGGGCGACGTGTCGAATGTACAGGTTGTCGTCAGCGCCGTGGTCGTGGCGGTGACGTTTGCCGCGCTGGCCGCGCGTTGCGCACGCGAGACGCGACGCTGCGCTACGGATTCGGCAAGCCGGCGACCGCCGCGGAGATCGCCGGCTGGGACATCGACGTGCGTCCCGACGGCGCCGGACTTCCGCCGGGGCGCGGCAGCGTCGCCGAGGGACAGGCGATCTTACGATGCGAAATGCGCGTCCTGTCACGGCACGTTCGGCGAAAGCACAGACTACATGGCGATCGCCGGCGGCATCGGTACGCTCGCAGTCCGACCAGCCGATGCGCACGACCGGCAGCAAGCTCAATTACGCGACGACACTGTTCGACTACATCTCGCCGTGCGATGCCGTTCAACGCGCCGAAGATCGCTGACCAGCGACGAGGTCTACGCGCTGACGGCGTACGTGCTCAACCTGAACGACATCATTACCCGCGGATGCGCGTGCTCGACCGGCGCTCGATTGTCACGATGCAAATGCCCAATCGCGACGGTTTCACGACGCGGCATGGCTTCATGCGCGCCGACGGCAAGCCGGACACGCATGCGAAGGCGTGCATGACGGATTGCGCGGCGGAAGTCCGGCTGTCGTCGGAGATTCCGGACTATGCGCGCGATTCGCACGGTGACGTTGCGCAGCAGACAGGTCGTGCGACGGGCAACGGCGGCGCGAACGCCGGCCTGTCGAACACGCTGCCGCCGCGCGGAACTCGCCGCGCGTGCCGGCTGCCGTTGCACGCCACGGTGTGACGAACGGCGTGATCGGCCCCGCGTTTGCCGACGTTGCGCAGCGCTACCGCAACGACCCCACAGCCGCGGACAGGCTGCTGCGCAAGGTGCAGGCCGGCGGAGCGGGGAGCTTCGGTACGGTCGCGATGCCCGCGCAGCGTCTTGCCGGAGCGCGATCTGCGCGCGCTCATCGACTGGATTCTCGACCGATTACAATAGCCGTTCGGAATCAGGGCGGAGGTGCTGCGCATGGACATCACACGCAGGCAGGCATTGAAGACCGGGAGCGGCGTGACGCTGCTCGACGCTGCTTGCCGCAGCGGGCTGGCTTACACCCGGTGAGGCTGCCGCGGACGAGCTGGAACAAGGCTGCGTTCGAGACGCGAAGTCGATGGACGAGACGATGAAGGCGCTCGGCGGCGGCGACGCCCGCGCCGAGCAAGCGACATCGTGTTCTTCCAGACGCCCGAGCATCGCCGAGAACGGCGCCGTCGTGCCGATCGGCATCACGAGCAGCATCCCGAAGACCGAGTCGATCGCGATCCTGATCGAGAAGAACCCGAACATGCTCGCCGCCGTGTTCGATCATTCCCGCCGGCACCGAGCACGACGGTATCGACGCGCGTGAAGATGGCGCAGACCTCGAACGTCTACGCGCTGGTGAAGGCCGACGGCAGGTATTACGTCGCGTCGAAGGAGATCAAGGTGACGCTCGGCGGCTGCGGAGGCTGACGATGGCCAGACCCGATGAAGATCCGCGCGCATCCTGACCGCGACGGCGATTCGACCGAGGTCAAGGTGCTCATGAACCACGAGATGGAGACCGGCCAGCGCAAGGACGCGCAGGGCAAGACGATTCCGGCGTGGTTCATCCAGAACGTCAACGTGACGCTGTAACGACAAGAGCCGTGCTGTCGGCGCAATGGGGTCCCGCGGTGGCGAAGAATCCGTTCCTGTCGTTCAAGTTCAAGGGCGGCGCCAAGGGCGACAAGGTGAACGATCACCGTGGGTCGACAACCGCGGCGACACGCGCACCGACGAAGCGACGATCGCATGATGCGCTGTCGGCGACGGTTCGTCGCGCTGCGCGATCGCCGGTCATCGGCGTATCTGGCGATCGCCGGCGTCTGCGCAGAGCGTCCGCCGCCGACGAGATCGCCAAGTACCGCGCAGCGTTGCAGGACGGCAATCCGGCGGAACTGTGGGAGGCGCGCGGCGAGGAGCTGTGGAAGCAGAAGCGCGGCCCGAACCGCGTGTCGCTCGAGCGCTGCGACCTCGGCTTGGGCGCCGGCGTGGTCAAGGGCGCGTACGCGCAGCTGCCGCGGTATTTCGCCGACGCGGACCGCGGTCATGGATCTCGAGACCGCGGCTCGGTCTGGTGCATGGTGACGCTGCAGGGATTACGCCGAGGCCGACGCGACGAAGAATCCCGTTCGGCAACGGCAACGATCGCGAAGCTCCGGACCTCGAGGCGCTCGACCGCGTACGTCACGCTCGCGAGTCGCGCGGCGTCGACGATGAATGTCGCGCTGCGGCAGCCGCAGGAGAGTCGAGGCGTATCGCGCTCGGCGAGCAGATGTTCTATCTTTCGCGGCGGCACGCACGATTTCGCCTGCGCGACCTGTCACGGCGAGGAAGGCAAGCGCATCCGGCCTGCAGGACCTGCCGAACCTGATGACCGACGGAAGGCGCGCAGAAGGCGTACACGACGTGGCCGGCGTATCGCGTGTCGCAGGGCGAGCTGCGCACCTTCCGAGTGGCGCCTCTACGACTGCTTCCGCCAGCAGCGATTTCCCGAGCTCGTGTTCGGCTCGGACGCGGCGATCGCGCTGACGATGTTCCTGGCGCGCAACGCGAACGGCGCGCCCTTCGATGCGCCCGGCGATCAAGCGCTGACGCAGCGCCGCATCGTCATGCGTCGAACGTGCTGGTCGTTGTGACGCGCGCTCGTCGCGGCGTCGGCTGCGCCACGCGACCGCATCGCCGACGCGCCGAGACCGCGGCAAGCGCGACGGCGGCGCTGAAGGCCTCGTTCAAGCCCGCGCGGCCAGGCCGGGCTCGACCGGCTCGACCAGGACGAGACGCAGCGAGTCTGCAGCGCGTACGCCGGGAAGCCGCCGCCCGGAGTCGGTCGCGGAGAAGATCGAGCAGGCGAACCTCGCGACGATCCGCTATCCGGCCGACGGCGAAGCTCGTCGGCGACTGGAAGAACGGCGAGAAGATCGCGCAGGAGGGCCGCGGCAAGCAGTTCTCCGATGATCCCAACGGATCCCGTCGGCGCCAACTGCTATGCCTGCCATCAGCTGTCGCAAGGCCGAGCTGTCGTTCGGCACGATCGGGCCCAGCCTGTATCAGTACGGCAAGCTGCGCGGCAGCAGCGTCGAGTTGCAGCGCTATACCTACGGCAAGATCTACAACTCCGGAGGCGTTCGCCGCGTGCTCGCAACATGCCGCGCTTCGGCTACAGGGCGATCCTGACCGAGCAGCAGATCAAGGACGTTACCGCGCTGCTGCTCGACCCCGCGTCTCCGGTCAACCAGTGACCATCGCAGTCCGGATCCGGCGATCGCGGCGGGTGACGCGTGAATCGCCGCGATTTCCTGCAGACGCTCGCCGCGGCCTCAACGGCCGGACTGCCGGTCGCCACGGATCCCGCGCGCGCGCAGCGCGAAGCCGAACGCGTTCTACGCCGCTGCGCCGAAATTCGGCAACGTGCATCTGCTGCACTTCACCGACTGCCACGCGCAGCTGCTGCCGACGTACTTTCGCGAGCCCAGCGTCAACCTCGGCGTCGGCGACGCCGCGGGACAGCCGCCGCACCTCGTCGGCGAGGCGCTGCTGAAGCAGTTTCGGCATCGCAGCCGGGCACGCGCGACGCGCACGCGTTCACGCTCTCTCGATTTCGTGCGCGGCCGCGCGCGTCTACGGCACGCTGGGCGGCTTCGCGCATCTCGCGACGCTGGTCAAGCGGCTCAGCGCGCGATCGCGCCGGACGCGCTGCTGCTCGACGGCGGCGACACCTGGCAGGGCTCCGCGACCGCGCTGTGGACGCGCGGGCAGGACATGGTCGACGCCGGCCAAGCTGCTCGGCGTCGACGTGATGACCGGCGCACTGGGAATTCACCTACGGCGCCGAGCGCGTCAAGGGAGCTCGTCGACGACGACTTCGCAGGGTCGCATCGATTTCGTCGCGCAGAACGTGAAGACGGCGGACTTCGGCGACCCGGTGTTCCCGCCGTACGCGATGCGCGAGATCGAACGGCGTGCCGGTCGCGATCATCGGCCAGGCGTTTCCCTACACGCCGATCGCGAATCCGCGCTACTTCGTGCCCGACTGGACCTTCGGCATCCAGCGAGCAAGAGCTGCAGAAGGTCGTCGACGAGGTGCGCGGCAAGGGCGCGCAGGTCGTCGTGCTGCTGTCGCACAACGGCATGGACGTCGATCTGAAGCTCGCCTCGCGCGTGACCGGCATCGACGCGATCCTCGGCGGGCACACGCACGACGGCGTGCCGCAGCCGTCGATCGTCGCCGAACGCGCGGCGGCAGACGCTCGTCACCAACGCCGGCTGCGAACGGCAAGTTCCTCGCGCGTGCTCGACTTCGACGTGCAGCGGCGGCCGGGTGCGCGACTTTCGCTACCGGCTGCTGCCGGTGTTCGCGAATCTGCTGCCCGAGGACGCGACGATGGCGCGCGCTGATCGACGAAGCTGCGCGCGCCGTACCGCGATCAAGCTCGACGGAGCGGCTCGCGGTCACCGAAGCGCTGCTCTACCGCCGCGGCAACTTCAACGGCAGCGTTCGACCAGCTGCATCCTCGACGCGCTGATGGCCGAGAAGAACGCCGAGATCGCGTTCTCGCCCGGCTTCCGCTGGGGCACGACGCTGCTGCCGGGCGAGGCGATCACGCTACGAGCAGCCTGCATGGACCAGACCGCGATCACGTATCCGTACGTCGACGCGTCAACGAGCTGACCGGCGAGACGATCAAGACGATCCTCGAGGACGTCGCCGACAACCTCTTCAATCCCGACCCGTACTACCAGCAGGGCGGCGACATGGTGCGCGTCGGCGGCTTGCAGTACGCGCTGCGACCCGGACGCCGGCGATGGGCAGCGCGGATCTCGGCGATGCAGCTTGCGCGGCCGGCCGCTCGAGGCGGACAAGAAGTACAAGGTCGCCGGCTGGGCGCCGGTCGTCCGAGGAGGCGCGAGCGGCGGGGGCGAGCCGATCTGGGACGTGGTGGCCGCGTTACCTGCGGGCGCAGAAGACGATCACGCCGCGCCCGCTCAATCGTGCCGACGTTGATCGGCGTGCGACGGGCAACCGCGAGGCTCACCTGGCTACCACGACCGTGACGCGCGCGAACTTGCGCTTGCCGGCCTGGACGATCGACCGTCGTGCCCGCCGCAACGATCAGACGCCTTGTCGACGACGACTTCGCCGTCGAGCTTCATTCCGCGCTGCGCGATCAGCCGCAGACGCCTCCGAGGTCGAGTCGACCACGCCCGCCTGCTTGGCGAGCTGAGGCGATCGGCAAGCCCGCGCCGTTCGTGCGCAAGCGTGACCTCCGGCATGTTTTCCGGCAACGCGTGATCGCGAAAGCGCGCCTCGAACGCGGCGAGCGCGCTCGTCCGGCGGCCCGCTGCGAGTGGAAGCGCGCGACGATCTCCTGCGCGAGCAGCACCTTCGCGTCGCGCGGATTGCGGCCTTCGGCGCACTCGCGCTTCAGTTGCGCGATCTCGCTTCCGAGCGGCGGAACGACAGCAGCTCGTAGTAACGCCACATCAGCTCGTCGGAGATCGACATCAGCTTGCCGAACATCTCGTTCGGCGGCCTCGGTGATGCCGACGTAGTTGTCGAGCGACTTCGACATCTTGTTGACGCCGTCGAGGCCTTCGAGCAGCGGCAGCGTCAGGATGCACTGCGGCTCCTGGCCGTAATGGCGCTGCAGCTCGCGGCCGACCAGCGAGGTTGAACTTCTGGTCGGTGCCGCCCAGCTCGACGTCGGCCTTCGAGCGCGACCGAGTCGTAGCCCTGCGCCAGCGGATAGAGGAACTCGTGAATGGCGATCGGCTGCCCTTCGCGGTAGCGCTTGCGCGAAGTCGTCGCGCTCGAGCATCCGCGCCACCGTGTACTTGGCGGCGAGCCGGATCATGCCGTCGGCGCCGAGCGCGGCACAGCCACTTCGAATTGAACGCGACCTCGGTCTTCTCGCGATCGAGGATCAGGAACACCTGGTCGGTGTAGGTCTTGGCGTTGGCCGCGAGCTCTTCGCGGATCAGCGGCGGCCGCGTGACGTTGCGGCCGGTCGGATCGCCGATCATCCCGGTGAAATCGCCGACTAGGAAGATGATGTGGTGGCCGAGATCCTGCAGTTGGCGCAGCTTGTTGAACTGCACCGTGTGGCCCGAGATGCAGGTCGGGACGCGTGGGGTCGAAACCTTCCTTGATGCGCAACGGCTTGCCGCGTTTGAGCTTTGCGACGAGCTCGGCCTCGACGATCAGCTCGTCGGCGCCGCGCTTGAACACGGCGAGCTGGTGGTCGATGTCGGAGATGCATGGGGCCGTGGCGAGTCTGCTACAATCCGGCGCCTGCCTGAGGCAGGCGCGGCGACGACGCGGGTTGGGACGAATCGGATGGAGACCGGTTGCGAACATCTGAGCAAGTCGGCGCATGTTACCGCAAAGCGCTGGCAGCAAGCTCGGCGGCCAGCATTCGCGTCGGTCCGCGTTTGTCGCCGCCGTCGTGCTGATGGGCGGTGGGCGTGGTCGCCGCGTTCGGGCTCGCGCCGGGACACGACGCTTCGAGACCGATACGCCGACGGAGCGAACTCGTGCGGCGCGACCTGACGGTACCCGGCGCTGCAGCCCTGGCGAGCGAAACCGAGGAGCGGTTACTGGCGCGAAGAGCGCATGCGGCGCGGCGACACGATGGGCAGCCGTGCTGGCGCGCCTCGGCGCCGACGATGCAGCCGGCGCAGCGATTCCTGCATACGGATCCGCGCGCACGCGCGCTGTATCAGCTGCGAGCCTGGCAAGTCGGCTGCGCGTCGCAGACCGATTCCGACGCACGGCTGCTTGCGCTGCGCTATTCGCTGACCCAGACCGGCGAGCAGCTCGCCGTGCGACGCAGCGATGGGCGAGGGCTTCGTCGCGCGCAGACGCCTGCCCCTGGGGCCACGGTGCGCCTCGAGCTGCGCGCGGCCGAAATCCGCTCGTCGCTGTTTGCGGCGGCGGATGCGGTGCGGTCTGCCGGACGCGATCACGATGCAGCTCGCCGACGTCTTCTCCGGCGATGTCGACTTTCACCACGATCTGCAGCCGCGGAGACCGCTTCACCGTCGTCTACGAGATGCGCGACGTCGACGGCGAGCCGCTCGGAGCGGGCGCAGTCGCAGCCGCCGAGTTCGTCAGCAAGGTGCGTGCGCATATCGCGCATTTCTCGTGGCGCGGCGCCGACGGCAGCGAGGGCTACTACGCGGAGGACGGCAAGAGCTCTGCGCAGGGCATTCCTGCGCTCTCCGCTGGAGTTCACGCGCGTCACCTCCGGATTTTCGCTGGCGCGATTCCATCCGTTCATCGCAGACGTGGCGCGCGCGCACAAGGGTGTCGATTTCGCCGCGCCGAGCGGCACGCCGGTGCGCGCGGCAGGCGACGGCACAGGTGGCGCTCGCGGGCCGGCAGAACGGCTACGGCAACGTGGTCGTGCTGCAGCACGCGGGCGCATATCTCGACGCGTCTACGCGCACCTGTCGCGCTTCGCTGTCGGCGTCTGAAACCGGCGCGCGCGTGCAGCAGGGCGATGTGATCGGCTACGTCGGCGCAAACCGGATGGGCGACCGGCCCGCATTTGCACTACGAGTTCCGCGTCAATAACGAGCAGCGCGATCCGCTGACGGTCGCGCTGCCGCAACGCGCAACCGTTGCCCGCGGCAGACAGCGATCCGGCTATCGTCGAGCAGCGTGGCGCCTCTTGCGGCTGCAACCGCTCGCGCTGACGTCGATGCCATGGTCCTCGCCGGCGCCGAATAGACACGACCGAGTACAACCGAAGGCTGTGGCGTCCGAGCTCTACGTCGGGCTCGATGTCCGGGACCAGCCTCGACGGCGTCGACGCGCGTGCTCGCCGACTTCGCCGTGCCATCCCGCTGCGTTCGATCGCCGCGGTCCATGTTCCGTTCGCCTCAGCCGCTGCGCGACGAGCTGAGCGCGCTGCAGCGGCCAGGGGCCGGACGAGGCTGCATCGGTCTGCGCTCGCCGCGAACGCGCTGATGGACTGCTGTGCCAGCGGCGGTGTCGGCAGCTGCTGACTCGGCGGCGAGCTCTGCCCCGAGCAGGATTGCGGCCGCCGGCGTTCACGGCCAGACGATCCGCCATCGTCCCGGGATCGGGCTTACAGCCTGCAGCTCGCCAACCCCGCGCGCGTTGGCCGAAGCGATCGGGATCACGGTGGTCGCGGACTTCCGCAGCCGCGACATCGCCGCCGGCGGCAGGGCGCGCCGCTGGTGCCGGCGTTCCACGCCGCGCTGTTCGCGCACGGCGACCGGCACCGCGTGGTGATCAACATCGGAGGCATCGCCAACATCACCGACCTGCCGCCGAACGGGCACCGTTCGCGGCTTCGACACGGGCCCGGGCAATACCTTGCTCGACGCGTGGTGCAGCGCGACACTCGGTCAGCGCTTCGATCGCGACGGTGCGTGGGCCGCGACGCGGTGACGGTGATCGCCGAGCTGCTCGGCGGCGCTCGAGGCCGACCCGTACTTTCGCGCTCCCGCCGCCCAAGAGCACGGGCCGCGATTACTTCAATCCTGCGCTGGCTGCAGCGCGATCCTCGAACCATCCTACGCGGCGGCCGCACGTGCAGCGCACGCTTACCGCGCTGACCGACTCAGACGATCGCCGGCGCCGTCGTCAGTCCCACTGCGTCGGGGCGACCGAGATCACTGCGTGTGCGGCGGCGGCGCGCAACAACGCTGACAGCTGATGCACGAGTCTGGCGGCGGCGCTCGCGCCCGCGCGCTCAGTGCGACCACCGCGGCGCTCGGCGTTCCGGTCAACGAAGTCGAGGCGCTCGCGTTCGCGTGGCTTGCGCGCGAAGCGCTGGCCGGCCGCGCCGGCAATCTGCCCGCCGTGACCGGTGCGCGCGGCGCGCGCGTCCTGGGCGCGATCTATCCCGCCTAGAATGAAAACGGGGCCCTGCAGCCCCCGCCGCGGGAGGAAGCGCGTTACGTCTCTCAGGCGCGAGAACGACGACCCGCAGCCGCAGGTCGACGTCGCGTTCGGATTCTTGATCACGAACTGCGCGCCCTCGAGGCCTTCCTGGTAGTCGATTTCGGCGCCGACCAGATACTGGTAGCTCATCGGGTCGATCAGCAGCGTCACGCCGTTCTTCTCCATCGCGCGTGTCGTCCTCGGCTGTTTGCTTCGTCGAACGTGAAGCCGTACTGGAAGCCCGAGCAGCCGCCGCCGGTGACGAAGACCCGCAGCTTGAGGTCGGGATTGCCTTCCTCCTCGATCAGCGATCTTCACCTTCGTCGCCGCCGCGTCGGTGAAGACCAGCGGGGCGGGCATTTCGGTCATTGCATTCATTGCATACTCCCGGATGTCCAGCCACAAGTTATCAGACGGCAGCCAGCAGGTGGTCAATGTCCATCCTCCGGGCCTATTCACCCGTCGCGCGCTTCAACTCGACGATCGGAAGCCGATTCCGGCTCGGCGTGCAGCAGCTTGCCCTGTACGATCGCGCCGACATGCATCTCGAGCGGTCCGATACAGCACATCACCGTTGGACCCGCGCCTTGGCCTGCAGTTCCAGGTAATCGTTCGCCGTCACCGGCCCGCATACGACGCCGTTGATGACCACATGCGAAACGCGGACTTCTCCGTCCACCCGCGCCTGCTCGCTGACCACCAGCGTGCCCGGCTGGTTGTCCACCGTCTCGACCTTGCCGTGGATCGCTCCGTCGATGCGCAGACCGCCGGTGAACAGTCACGTCGCCGTGCACGGTGGTGCCGGCGCCGATCAGGCTGTCGAGCCGCTTTTGCGGTGCAGAGACTTCTTGCGTCTCGAACATGGGGCCCTCCTAGCATGAGATTCAAGCTGCGGGTCGCTCTTGGGCGTAGTCTTGCCCGGCTTCGAGCACCTGCGCCTGCAGGCGTACGTTCAGCTGACCCTGCGGGATGCGGAACGTTCCTTCGACGCGCTGATAGTACTTGAACTTGAGCTTCGAGCGCGGCGGCGGTATCCGGTTGGTCATCAGGCAGGGCGATCAGCGTCGTCGCGCGCCCGCCGGCGCAGACGTTTGCAATGAGGGTCATCTGGCCGGAGAAATCATCGGTCGGGTTTGCCCCGCGCACGATGAGCAGGCTGTAAGTGATATGCGTCGTCATGGTCGCGTCTCGGCGGTCACGCGCTGGATCGGTGACCGTGCCCTGGCTTGCCGCTGTCGCTGAACAGCGTTCTGCAGGAACGCGAGCTCTTCCTTGATCTGCGTGTTCTCGCACCTGCAGATCGAGCGCCTGCTTGGACAGCGTGGCCTGCAGCCCCGCGCGTGATGTTGAGGTCGCTCTCGAGTTCGGACGTGTCTGCACGCGGAGCCGAGCGTTCACGCTCCGGCGCGGGCGGCATCGAGCTCCGCTTCCAGCCTGGCCTGCTTTCGCGCGACGGCGCTGCGGTTGAAGCCGCCCAGAAATCTGGCCGAAGTCGAAGCCCCACCACCACATGCCGGCGATGCCAGCCGACCAGCGCGAGCACTGCCGGCACCTTCCAGCGCCACGAAAGGTGAGTGCGTACCGCCATCCGCGGTGCGCTGATGCCGAAGGTCTGGCGCAGCTTGCGCGCCGAGCGCTCGGAGCGTGCTGCGCCATCAGGGCAGCGACCGGCGGCGGCGGTCAAGCCCGGTCGTCTCGGGCAGGCCGAACATCAGGTTCATGTTCTGGACCGCCTGCCCGGCGGCGCCCTTGACGAGGTTGTCGATCGACGGCGAGGATCGACTGCGATGTCCCCGCCCTGCGGGCCGATGAACGGCAATCCGGCAGACGTTGGCGCCGCGCACCGAGCGCGTGTCCGGATGGCTGCCGGCGCGGCATTACATCGACGAAGGGCTCGCCGGCATAGCGCTTTTCGAACAGCGCCTGCAGGTCGACATCGGTGTCCGTCAGCCGGGCGTAGAGCGTCGCGTGGATGCCGCGGATCATCGGCGTCAGGTGCGGCGTGAACACCAGCGTGACCGGCGTCCTGCTGAGCACCCGTCGAGGCCCTGCACGATCTCCGGATGGTGCCGGTGGCCGCCGACGTTGTACGCCCTGAAGTTGTCGGATGCCTCGCTGAACATCAGTCCGAGCTCGGCCTTGCGTCCGGCGCCCGAGACTCCGGATTTGGCGTCGGCGATCAGGTGCTCGGCGATCGACGACGCCCGCCTCGACGAGCGGCAGGAAGCCCGAGCTGGATCGCCGTCGGATAGCACCCGGGATTGCCGACGATGCGCGCCTTGGCGGATCTGCGTCGCGGTGCATCTCGGGCAGTCCGTAGACCGATTCGGCGAGCAAGATCCGGGCACGCGTGCGGCATCTTGTACCAGCTGCTCGAACTCGGCGAGGTCCTTGAGCCGGAAATCCGCGGCCAGATCGATGATCTTGACACCGGCGCCGACGAGCTCGCGTGCCTGCGCTCATCGCGACGCCGTGGGGTGTCGCGAAGAACACGACGTCGCAGGACCTGGAGGTCGGCGTCGCTGCCGGATCGCTGTAGCGCAGGTCGCTGATCGTGCCCATGCGCGCAGGCTGGGGAACATCTCGGCACACCGGTGTGCCGGCTTCCTTGCGCGAGGTGATGATCGCGCACCGTCGAAGCTTGCGGATGTACCGCGCCAGGAGCCGCAGCAGCTCGACGCCCGTGTATCCGGTGCCGCCGACGATGCCGATCTTGATCATCGCTTGCGCCTCGATCTAGGGCAGATTCTACCGATTCTAGCACCGCGTGGCCATTCTATGACGTTGGCATATCAGGGCCGCGACGCGCGATTGAACATGGGCATGCCCGAAAGCGCAAGGGCCGCCTTGCGGCGGCCTTGGCACGGATGCACGAGCGACTCGCCGGCTAGCGCTTCGAGAACTGCTTGCGCCGGCGCGCCTTGTGCAGGCCGACCTTCTTGCGCTCGACTTCGCGCGCGTCGCGCGTCACCAGTCCGGCCTTGGACAGCGTCGGCTTCAGTTGGCGCGTCGTAGTCGATCAGCGCGCGCGTGATGCCGTGGCGCACGGCGCCCGGCCTGGCCGGATTCGCCGCCGCCGTTGACGTTGACCATGATGTCGAACGTGGCTTCGTGGTTGGTCAGCTTCAGCGGCTGGCGCGACGACCATGCGGCCGGTCTCGCGGGTGAAGAATTCGTCGACGGGCTTGTCGTTGACGATGAACTTGCCCGATCCCTGCTTGATGAACACGCGCGCCACGGCGCTCTTGCGCCGGCCCGTGCCGTAATAGTAGTTGCCGATCATGAGCAAGCCTTGGTTTACAGTTCGAGGGTCTTGGGTTGCTGCGCCGCGTGCGGATGCGCCGGGCCGGCGTAGCACTTGAGTTTCTTGAGCATCGCGTAGCCGAGCGGACCCTTGGGCAGCATGCCCTTGACTGCCTTTTCCAGCGCGCGGCCCGGAAAGCGCTGCTGCATCTTGCCGAAGGTCGTCGGTGCGGATGCCGCCGGGGTAGCCGCTGTGGCGGTGGTAGAGCTTGTCGTCGACCTTGTTGCCGGTGACCTTGATCTTCTCGACGTTGGTCACGACGATGAAGTCGCCGGTGTCGATGTGCGGCGTGTAAGATCGGCTTGTGCTTGCCGCGCAGGCGATGCGCGATCGCGCTGGCGAGCCGGCCGAGCACCTTGTCGCTGGCGTCGACGACGTACCAATCCCGCGTCGACATCGTGCGGGCTTGGCGGAGTAGGTTTTCATGGGCGAATGCTCAGTTCGAATTCGATTTTAGCAAAGCCTTGCATGATAATACCGCGACGCCAGTGGCTGTCAAACCAAGCCCTCGTGGGCCTCCTCAGGTTCGACCAGCGCCGCTGTCTCGCCGCGCAGTGCAAAAAGGCGCGGCCGGGCGGCCGCGTAAGCGATTCCGCCATAGGAGGAGAATGGAGGAATGCGTCCTGCAGTGGAAACGTGGCGGATCCCGCCCGCAGGGTCGACTTAGATGCTCGCATAGTGCAGCTGCACAACGCAAGCGTTGCTGCTGGTGGGGGCAGGGCAAGTTGTCGGATTAGTTTCGCTTTGCGCATGACGGCATGATGAAACATCAGTCGCTCTGCATCGGTCCGGGAGAGCGCCAATGAAAGCAACGCATCAAGTGGATCGAGGGCGTGAGCTTCGTTGCCGAGACGGGAAGCGGCCACGCGATTGTCGTCGACGGCGCGCCGGACGCGGGCGGCCGCAATCTCGGTCCACGGCCCATGGAGCTCGTGCTGGCGGGCACCGCCGCCTGCACGGCGTTCGACGTCGTCTGGATTCTCAGGAAGGCGCGGCAGCCGTGTCGCGACTGCGTGGTCGAAGCCGAAGCCGAGCGCGCGCCCGAGGACCCAAGGTGTTCACCCGCATCCACTTCAAGTACCGGATCACCGGCAGCGGCCTCAACCGCGCGCAGGTCGAGCGCGCCGTCAAGCTGTCGAAGGAAAAGTACTGCTCGGCGACCCTGATGCTCGCCAAGACGGCGGAGATCACGCTTCGAGATCGCGATCGATCGAAGCCGCCGACCTGAAGCGTGGACCGCCAGTCGCGCAGCGATCAGGACTCCGCTCGCCTTGTCGCGCAGCAGGCGGATCAGGCTCGAGGTGTCCCAGCGCCCGCCGCCCCGCGCCTGGATGCGCGGCATAGAACTGGTCGACGAGCGCGGTCACCGGCAGCGCGGCGCCGTTGCGCGCGCGCCTCGGCGAGGCAGATCGCGAGGTCCTTGCGCATCCAGTCGACCGCGAAGCCGAAATCGAACTTGTCGGCGACCATCGTCTTGCCGCGGTTGTCCATCTGCCACGACTGCGCCGCGCCCTTGCCGATGACGTCGAGCACGCGCCTCGATGTCGAGCCCGGCGCGCATGCCGAAGTTGATGCCTTCGGACAGGCCCTGCACCAGGCCGGCGATGCAGATCTGGTTGACCATCTTGGTGAGCTGGCCCGAGCCCGGGGCCGCCCATCAGCGTGACTGCGCGCGCGTAGGCGGCCAGCACCGGCTCGGCCGCGGCGAATGGTCCGGCGTCGCCGCCGACCATGATCGTGAGCTTGCCGTTCTCCGCGCCGGCCTGGCCGCCCGAAACCGGCGCGTCGAGAAAGCCGACGCCGCGCGCCTCTGCCGCGGCGTGGACCTCGCGCGCGACGCTCGCCGACGCCGTCGTGTGGTCGACGAGGATCGCGCCGGGCTTCATCGCCGCGAAGCGCGCCATCGGGTCCGAGCGCGACCGCGCGCACGTCGTCGTCGTTGCCGACGCACAGCATCACGATCTCGGCGCCGCGCCGCCGCGGCCGGCCGGGGCGTCGGCGCCGATCTGCCGCCGTATTTCTTCGACCCATTGCGCGGCCTTGCGCGGCGGTGCGGTTGTAGACGGTGACCGTCGTGCCCTGCGCGCGCGCAGATGTCCGGCCATCGGAAAGCCCATGACCCCAAGCCCGAGAAATGCCACTTTCGCTAGCATCCATGTGACTCGCTCGCTCCTGACTTGATGCTGTGAAGACTTGAGCACGCCGCGGCCAGGTCGACGGCTCAGGCGCGGTCGAGCGCCGCAGCGTGCCGCGCGGATCGCAGCGCGCACCTGCTGCGCGGCGCGGTGCCGCCCGGATGATCGCGGCTCGCGACCGAGCCTTCGAGCGTGAGCAGCGCGAACACGTCGTCTGCGATCGACCGGCGAGAAGCCGCTGCAGCGTCGCAAGCGGCAGATCGGCAAGATCGCGGCGCCTTCTGCTCCGCGTGGCGCACGGCGCGGCGCGACCGACCTCGTGCGCATCGCGGAAAGGCAATGCCCTTGCGCACCAGGTAGTCCGCGAGATCGGTCGCGGTGGCGAAGCCCTTCGCGGCGGCGGCGCGCATGCGCTCGGGGACCGGCGTCGAGTCCGGTCGCGATGAGATCTCGGTCATGATCGCGAGGCAGTCGGTCGAGCGTGTCGACGGTGTCGAACAGCGGCTCCTTGTCTTCCTGGTTGTCCTTGTTGTACGCGAGCGGCTGGCCCTTCATCAGCGCGAGCAGCGCGACGAGATGGCCGATCGACGCGGCCGGTCTTGCCGCGCACCAGCTCGGGCACGTCCGGGTTCTTCTTCTGCGGCATGATCGAGCTGCCGGTGCAGAAGCGGTCGGCGATGCGCACGAAGCCGAAGCGCGGGCTCGACCACAGGATCGAGCTCCTCGGCGAAGCGCGACAGGTGCACCATGGTCGAGCGCAGCGGCGGCGGCGAACTCGATCGCGAAGTCGCGATCGGACACCGCGTCGAGCGAGTTCGCGCACAGCGCCGTCGAAGCCGAGCTCGCGCGCGACGCGCTCGCCGGTCGATCGGAAACCGGTGCCGGCCAGCGGCGGCTGCCCAGCGGCAGCCGATTGACGCGGCGCCGGCAATCGGCAAGCCGCGCGCCGTCGCGCGCGAGCATCGCCTCGTAGGCGAGCAGGTGATGTCCGAAGGTGACCGGCTGCGCGACCTGCAGGTGCGTGAACCCGGGCATGATCGTGGTCGGCATGCGTCTCGGCCAGGTCGAGGAGCGCGCGCTGCGCAGCGCGCGCAGCTGCCGGCGAGCGCGTCGATCGCGTCGCGCAGCCACAGCCGCAGGTCGGTCGCGACCTGATCGTTGCGCGAGCGCGCCGTGTGCAGCCGCTTGCCGGCGTCGCCGACGAGCGTCGATCAGGCGCTGCTCGATGTTGAGATGCACGTCCTCGAGATCGCGGCGACCATGCGAATTCGCCGCGCTCGATTTCGCCCGCGAATCTGCCGCCATGCCGCGCTCGATGGCGGCGAGATCAGCGGCCGTGAGAGGACGCCCGTGGCGCGCGAGCATCCGCGCGTGCGCGCAGCGACGCCGGCGATATCGGCGGCGGCCAGCCGCCGGTCGAAATCCACCGAGGCGTTGAAACGCTGCACGCGCTCGGACATCGGCTCGCCGAAGCGGCCGGACCAGCCGCGCGCGGCGGCGCGCCGCGTCTGGCTTGATCGCGGGCTTGTCGGGTCTGACATGGCTTGCCTCACCCGAGGCTCTTCCCCACAATAGCCGGGCGGCAACGATCGGATCACGCTGCCGCGCGCGCGGAGGATTCGCGAGAACTCGCGCGGCGCCGATCCAGCAGCAAACGATGCGCGCGATTATAAATCAAAAGCCGGATTCCCACTCGCCTGCCGGAGTTGCGCAACCTCGGCACGGTGCTGCGCATCGTGCCTCGCGGTCAACGGCCTGGCGTTGCGTCGCGGTATTCGTGCGCGAGCCGCAATTGGCGAGGCTGGCGCCAGCGTGGCTCGAGATGGCCGCGGTCCGTCGAACCGCACTTTGCTCCTGGAGCCTGCTGCTGCTCTACTCGCGGTTGCGCCATGGCTCGAACGGCATGCCCTACCGCTTTGCGGCGCTCGTCGATCGTGGCGCTTGCCGCTCGCAGTGACGATCGGCGCTTGACGCGGCTCTTCGCGACGCTAGGCATGGATGTCGACAAGACCGGCGTCGTGCTGCGGCACGCTGCTTTCGCGCTGCTGCGCACCGGCGCGTGCTGCTGTTCTATTTTCACCTGCGCGCCAAGGCGCTGTCGCCAGCCATTTCGGAAGCGCGACTGCAGGCGCTGCAGGCGCGGATCCGGCCGCACTTCCTCTTCAACAGCATCAACGCAGTGCTGTCGCTGGTGCGGAGCGAGCCGCGGCGCGCGGAGACGAGCGCTCGAGGATCTGGCCGATCTGTTTCGCGTGCTCGATGCGCGACAATCGGCAGCTCGCGCCGCTTGCCGATGAGGTCAGGCTGTGCCGGCAGTATCTGGAATCTGAGAAGCTCCGCTTGGGCAATCGCCTGAGCGATCGAGTGGCACGTCGAGAACATGCCGCGACGACGCGATGGTCCCGCCGCTGGTCCTGCAGCCGCTGCTCGAGAACGCGGTCTATCACGGCATCGAGCCGTCCAGCGCGCCGGGAGTCATCGCGATCAACATCTTCCTGCGCCGCGGCGAAGTTCACGCCATCCTGCGCAACCCGTATCAGCTTCGCCGGCGAGCCACCACGGGGCAACAAGATGGCGATGGACAACATCCGCGAGCGCCTGGCGCTGCATTTCGACGCCGAGGCCAGCCTCGAGAGCAAGCGTCAACCGAGACAGCTACGAGGTGCACATCCGCATGCCGTACCGGGCGCGCGACGCGGGGCGGAGGAGACATGCGTGTCTGAGGCGCCGCTCAGGCTACTGATCGTCGACGACGAGGCGCCGGCGCGCGCGGCGTCTGCGCGAGTTGCTCGATGACTGCTCGGCGCGCTGTCCGCTGCTGGTGGTCGGCGAGGCGGCAAGCGGACGCGAGGCGCTCACGCTGCTCGGCACGACGCCCGCGGACCTGGTGCTGAGCGACATCCACATGCCCGACATGGATGGCATCGAACTGCGCGCGCCACCTGCTCAAGCTGCCGATGCCGCCCGTGCTGATTTTCACGACCGCCTATCACGAGCACGCGATCGCCGCGTTCGAGGTGCATGCGATCGACTATCTGGTGAAGCCGGTACGGGTGCAGCGCCTGCTCGCGGCGCTGCAGAAGGTGCCGCGCCTGAGGCCGCTGTCCGGGTGCGAAGCTCGAGCGCCTGCCTGCGGCGGCGCGCCGCTTCCTGTCGGTGACCGAGCGCTCACGCGTCGTGCTCGTGCCGATCGAGGAGGTCGTCTATCTCAAGGCGGAGCTCAAGTACATCACGATCCGCACTGCGGAGCGCGAGTATCTGCTCGAGGAATCGCTGACCAAGCTCGAAGAGGAGTTCGGCGCAGCGCTTCGTGCGCGTGCACCGCAACTGCCTCGTGGCGCGCGATGCGATCCGCGGCTTCGAGCGCCATCGTGAGCGCCGAGGGCGACGCGCACTGGGAGGTGCTGCTGCGCGGCGTGCCCGAGGCGCTGCCCGTATCGCGGCGCCAGCAGTTCATCGTCCGCGAGATCGGCACGCGATGAGCACGCCTGAGTCCCCGCACGGCACGGAGGCTCAGCTCCGCGCACGCTCATCTGCGGCTCGCTCGCGCGTCGACACCATCATGGTGTTTCCCGACCGCTTCGCGCGGCACATCCTGCCCGAGCGAGACGCACGTGCTGCTCGGTTTCGTTCCAGATCGGCGAGATGCGGCGCGAATGGGGCGGCTGCGCCGGCAATATTGCCTACAACCTCAAGGCGCTCGGCGGCGAGCCGGTCGTGATGGCCACGGTCGGCGACGACGGCGAAGCTACCGTCGAGCGGCTGCGCGGCGCAGAACGTTGCGACGGACGGCGTGCGCGTCGTTCCGGCACCTATACGGCGCAGGCGTTCATCATCACCGACCTCGACGACAATCAGATCACCGCGTTTCATCCCGGGCGCGATGAACGAGTCGCACCGCAATCGCGTCGGCGACGTTGCGCGACATCGCGCTCGGCATCGTCGCGCCGGACGGCGCGCGAGGGCATGCGCGAGCACGTGCGCGATTTCGCCGCCGCGGGCGTTCCCTTGCATTTTCGATCCGGGCCAGGGGTTTGCCGCTGTTCTCCGGCGCCGAGCTGATCGAGATGATCGAGTTGCGCGGACTATCGTCGCGGTCAACGATTACGAGGCGCGGCTGCTCGCCGAGCGCACCGGCCTCGTCGCTCGAGGCGATCGCGGCGCACGTCGACGCGCTGATCGTCACGCTCGGCGGCGAGGGCTCCCGCATCTACACCGACGGCGACGGTGCTCGACATTCCCGCGGTCAGCGCCGGCCGCCGCTGATCGATCCGACCGGCTGCGGCGACGCGTATCGCGCCGGACTGCTCTACGGCATTGCGCAGGGACTGGGACTGGGAGCGCACGGGCCGGCTCGCGTCGCTGCTGGGGTCGATGAAGATCGCTTCGCGCGGCGGGCCAGAACCACCCGATCGACCGCGGCGTGGTCGCAACGCTGTTTCGCGAGCGCTTCGGCCAGACGCTGTTCTGAGCGGCGATCACTCGGACGACACTCGCGTGCCGCGACCGCAGCGGCTCGGAACCTGGAACACGCGCGGTCGTCGAGCCGGATCGCCGTGAGCGTGCCGCCCCAGACGCAGCCGGAGTCGAGCATCAATCACGTTGGGCGCGAGCATCAGGTCGAGCGAAGACCAATGCCCGCAGCAGATGGTCGACCCCGGCGGACTTGCGCTCGTGGATGCGCGAACCAGGGAAGCGAAGCCCGCGGCAGCGCGTGATGCCGGCCCGCGCTTCTCGGCGAGCGATCATCGTGTCGTCCCCGGCAGCAAAAACGCAGCCGCGTGCAGGCGTTGACGATGACGCGCAGGCGGTCGTAGTCCGGTAAGCGCGTCGTCCCAGCGCGCGGGCTGGTCGCCGTACAGGCTGTGCAGGAAATCGTCCTGCTGCTCGGAGGCGAGCATCGCCTCGACCTCGCGCGACAGCGTCACCGCCTTGCGCGGGCGTCCACGAGGGAGCAGCCCTGCATGCACGAGGAGCAACTCGCCCTCGCGGACGACCAGTGGTCGCCGGCGCAGCCAGTCGAGCAGCTCGTCGCGGTCGGGTGCGTTCAGGATGGCGTCGAGCGTATCGCGCACGGTGCGCCGCGCTGATGCCCCGCTGCGACGGTGAGCAGGTGCAGATCGTGATTGCCGAGCACGGTGGTCGGCCGCGTCGCCGAGCGCTTCTGACCGTGCGCAGCGACCGACAGCGAATCGGGGCCGCGATTGACGAGATCGCCGACGAGCCACAGGTCGGTCGCCCGCGCGGTCGAACGCGATCATATCGAGGAGCTGCCGCGAATTCGGCGTAGCAGCCCTGAATGTCGCCGACGACGTAATGACTCATGGCAGCTGCAGGTGCGGCGCCTGATGCGCATGCCGGCACGACGCGCACCTGAAATACCGCGGTCACGAGCGCGAAGGCCTGTTACTTCTGAGCGACAGAGATCCAGGTGACCAGCGCCTTGATATCGGCGTCGGGAACCTGCGCGTTGGGAGGCATCGGCACGGGCCCCCATGCGCCCGACGCCGCCGGCTTTGACCTTCTGCATGAGCTTTGGCGAGCGCGTCCTTGTCGCCCTTGTATTTCGCCGCGACTTCCTGAAAGTGAGGCCGGACCGACGATCTTCTTGTCGACGCCATGGCACGCGGCGCAGCCGTCCTTTGCATCATCGCGGTGCCGCTCGCCAGGTCGAGCAGGCGAACCGGAAGCGGCGGCTCCGGGCGCTGTGCTCGTCGCGGCGGTAACTGGCGCTGCCGGCGGCGGTGGACGCGCAGCGGCGGCGCAGCCGGCGCCGCGGGTGGTGCGGCAGCAGTTGCTGCGGTGTCAGTCGGTGCCGGCGGGTTCCCTTGAAGCTCGCGCCAGAGCGGTTGGCCATGTAGACGACCGCGCGCTGCACTTCGGTCTCGGTCGAGGTTGCTGATTGCCGCCTTTCGGAGGCATCTGCGTTCTTGCCCTTGAGCGCGACTCTGGCGCAGAGAGCGCATCGATACCGGCGCTTGATGCGCGGCGCCCAGGCAGCCTTGTCGCCGAGCTTGGGCGCTCCAACGAGACCTGCCTCGTGGCAGGTCTTGCACACGGTCTTGGTAAACCTGCTCGCTCGTCACGGTCAGCTCGCCGGCGCGCTCGCTTCGGCGAAGCGTGACCTGACCCACGGCCAGGATGCGCTTCAGAACGTCGGTTCCGGGATTCGGGAACGCCCGGCGCGACTCCGGTGCACGAGTTGCGACACGAGGCACGATCAGCGCGATCGGCACCGCGAACGCGAGAACGACGACGATGGCGAGTTGACTGCGGCGTCTTGATGAAAGAGGTGCGCTCTGTCAACGCTCATCGCGGCTTCCTGGACGTGAACGGCTGCGGCTCGCAATGCTGTAGCGCACATGATGGTAGCCGCAGGACAAAGACGCGAATTATAGCGTTCGCCGCGATCACGCGAGAGGGACTCGGTGGACTGCCCGTTCCGGCGACGCGGTAGAATTCTGCCGCGTGCGCCCGTAGCTCAGTTGGATAGAGTGTTGGTTTCCGGTAGCCAAAGGTCACAGGTTCGACTCCTGTCGGGCGCGCCACCGAATCCTCGCGTGACCAACTGCCCGACCGATGCGTGATCACGCGTTCGCGCGGCAGCGAGATAACTGGTCACGAGATACAGCGGAGCGCTTGGTCTCACTGAAGATTCGCCCGAGACGCTCGCCGATCACTCGCAGCGACAGCAGCCGCACGCTGCCGAGTAAAGGGATCATCACCGTCAGCGACGGATAGCCGACCACCGGGTCGCACGGTACGCGGGCGTCTCGTACATGCTCAGCGGCGGGTCGACCACGCGGCGCCTCGACGACCGTCGAGCGCATCGATAGTGCGAGGTCTGGCACGGTGGCGCGCACGCCCTCGCGGCTCCTCCGCGTCGCTGCCGAATTCCGCGATGTGTGGGCAAAGTAACAGCGGTCTGGCCGCTCCCAGGCGGAACGGGTTCGAAATACCCCGCCCGATGCCATTGGCATGGCCGTGTCGATTCGCGCCTGCCCTGTCTCTAGATGCGCGGATTCTCGTCGTTTTGTACACCACGGAATGCACTTCTCGCATTTCACCTTCACAATCAGTCCTAAGATCATATTTTCTATGGAAATTAGATCATTGCTGCAGAAATGACCCTAAGTCTTTGTTCGGAAACCGGAATCATGTTGACCTGCTGAAACGATTCCCTTATAGTGGCGCCGGGTGGGAAAAAGTGGGTTAAAGTGGACGCTCACCGCTGGAGGCGCCTCAAGGAGGAGGGAGAAGGTGTTCCGAGGGGTCACCCATCTCGCGCTGGACAACAAGGGTCGCCTGGCGATTCCCGCTCGGCACCGCGACGCGCTCATGCACCAGGGCGATGGAAAGCTGGTGCTGACCGCCGATCCCAGCCACTGCCTGCTGCTCTACCCGCTGCCCAACTGGGATCCGATCCAGCAGCGCCTCGATGGCGCTGTCCAGCTTCAACGACAAGAATCCGCAGCGCTGCAGCGGCTGCTCGTCGGTCATGCCGACGATGTCGAGGTCGGACGGTGCCGGCCGCATCCTCGTCGCCGCCGGCGTTGCGCCAGTACGCCGCGCCTCGAGAAGCGCGTCGTGCTCGTTGGGCAGGGCAACAAGTTCGAGCTCTGGGACGAAGCGAAGTGGCTAGAGCGAGACCGCGCAGGCAATCGCTTTCCCGGCGGCGGCTTGCCGCCCGAGCTCGACGGTTTCTCGCTCTGATGCCCGATGGCGGCCACGTCCCGGTCCTGCTCGAAGAAGCCGTGGCCGCGCTGGCGATCAAGCCGGCGGCATCGTACGTCGACGCGCACGTTCGGCCGCGGCGGTCACGCTCGCGCGCATCCTCGCCGCGCTCGGCCACGACGGCCGTCTGGTCGCGCTCGACCGCGATCCTGCTGCGGACGCCGTCGCGCGCGCGTGGCACGACGCGCGCTTCACGCTTCCGCCGCGCATGGTTCTCGGATCTGCACTCGGTCCTCGACGAGCATTGGCGTCGTGCAAGTCGACGGCGTCCTGCTCGATCTCGGCATCTCCTCGCCGCAGATCGACGACCCGGAACGCGGCTTCTCGCTGCGCGCCGACGGGCCGCTCGACATGCGCATGGATCCGTCGCGCGGGAATAGCGCCGCGCAGTGGCTGGCCGACGCGACAGAACGTGAACTCAGGGAGGTGATCGCGAACTATGGTGAAGAACGGTTTGCTCAACAGATTGCGAGAGCGATTGTTGCGGCTCGCGCGCGCGAGCCCATCTTGCGCACGCGGCAACTGGCCGCGATCGTGGCAGAAGCCGTCGCGCGCGCGCCCGCGGCGTGATCGAGTCAGGATCCGGCCACGCGGACTTTCCAGGCTGCTACGGATTCACGTCAATCAGGAGCTCGAGGAATTGCCGCTAGCCCTGGATCGCGCTCTGCCTCGGCTCGTCACGGGCGGGCGGCTCGCGGTGATCAGCTTCCACTCGCTCGAGGACCGGCTTGGTCAAGCAGTTCTTTCGTCGGCACGCGCAACCGTTCGGCGGCGATGCACGCGCTGTCGCGCATTCCGATCGCGACCGACGCGCTGCCGGTGCCGCCGCTGAGGCTCATCGGTCGCGCGATTCCGTCCGAGCGAGTCCGAGTTGCTGGACGCAATCCGCGAGCGCGCAGCGCAACGCTGCGCGGCAGCCGAGCGCACCGCAGCGGGCCGCTGCGCATGATGGTTCGTCTCAACCTGTTTCTGCTGTCGCCGTGCTCGTCGCGTGCGCGCTGTCGCTGGTCACTTCGCGCCACCAGGCGCGCAAGCTCTTCGTCGAGCTCGAGCGCGAGCAGACGCAGAGCTCGCGCCTACGACGTCGAATACGGCCAGCTGCAGCTCGAGCAGAGCGACCTGGGCGATGCCGGGCGCGCGTCGAGAAGATCGCCCGCGAGCAGCTCAGGATGCAGCTGCCGGGCCGGGACGCGATCGAGGTCATCGACGGGGGCTCGCGATGAGGCACGCGCGGTTGCCGCGCGCCGCGCCGGTCCAGCGCTGCCGCGCTTGCGCGCGCCGCTGGTGTTCGGCGCGCTGCTCAGCGCTGCTCGCCATGCTCTCGGGCGCTCGCTGTATCTGCAGTCGGATCGACAACGAGTTCCTGCAGGAACAGGGTTCGTCCGCGCTATAGCCGCGACCTCGAAGTTCCCGGCGCATCGCGGGCGCATCGCTCGACCGCTTCGGCGAGCCGCTCGCGATCAGCACGCCGGTGAAGGCAGTCTGGGCGTGGCCGGAGAAGGTCGAGGCGACGCCGAAGCAGCTGCAGCGCGCTCGCCGCCCGCTCGAACTGCACGCCGGCGCGCTCGCGACAAGACTCGCCCAGCGGCGATGATTTCGTCTACCTGAAGAAGCCGTCGCGCCCGAGGTCGCCGCGACGCGTCGCGGCGCTCGGCATCAAGGGCGTGCACGACGACGACGAATACCGGCGGTACTACCCGGGCGGCGAAGTCGATGAGCCAGGTGCTCGGCTTCACCGGCGATCGCGACGTCGGGCCAGGAAGGCATCGAGCTCGCGCAGCAGTCGTGGCTCGGCGGCATGCCCGGCAGCCGCCGCGTGATCATCAATCGCCGCGGCGAGGTCGTCGAGGACGTGGCGAGCATTCGCGCGCCGCAGGAAGGACGCGATCTTGCGCTCGTCGATCGACAGCCGGCTGCAGTACCTCGCGTTCCGCGAGCTCAAGGCGGCGGTCGAAGTCGAACAAGGCGAAAGCGCGGCGGGCTGGTCATGCTCGACGTGCAGACCGGCGAAATCCTCGCGCTCGCCAACTGGCCGACGCTACAACCCGAACAATCGCAGCCGCGTGCGCGCGCGAGCGAATGCGCAACCGTGCGCTCGACCGACAGCTTCGAGCCGGGCTCGACGCTGAAGCCGTTCACGATCGCCGCGCGCTCGAGACGCGGAAAGCTCCGACCCGACACGGTGATCGACACCGCGCCGGGCACGCTGACGATCGGCAACGCCACCATCCACGACGCCCATCGCGAGGGCGCGCTCACCGTCGAGCAGGTCGTGCAGAAATCGTCGAACGTCGGCGCGGCGAAGATCGCGCTCTCGCTACCCGCCGGAGACGATGTGGCAGATGCTCTCAGGCGCCGGCTTCGGCACGCCGCCGAAGACCGGGTTCCCCGGCGAGGTCTCCGGGACGACTGCGGCCGGCGAAGTCCTGGCGACCGATCGAGCAGGCGACCGATGGCGCTACGGGCATGGCATCTCGGTGAACCTGGTGCAGCTGGCGCGCGCTTATACCATCTTCGCAACCGATGGCGAGTTGAAGCCGGTGACGCTGTTCAAGGCAGCGGCCCGGTGGCGGGGACGTCCGGTGCTGACGCCTGCAACGGCGCGCGCGGTTCGGCACATGCTGGAGATGGCCGTGTCTGCCGGCGGGACGGCGCCCGAGGCGCAGATCGCCGGGCTATCGCGTCGCCGGCAAGACCGGCACCGCGCACAAGCTCGAGGACGGGCGCTACGTCAACCAAGTACGTGTCGTCGTTCGTGGGCTTTCGCTCCGGCGTCGAACCCGCGACTGCTGGTCGCGGTGATGATCGACGAGCCGGCGGCCGGGCCAGTATTACGGCGGCAGCGTCGCCGCCCCGTGCTTCACGCAACGTGATGGGCGCCGGCGCTGCGCCTGCTCGGCGTTCCCACCGACGCGCCGGTGAACAACGTCATCCTGCCTGCCGACAGTCGCCGAAGTGCGGGAGGAGACATGAGACGCCGCGACCGCCATCGCCGACATCGCCGTTGCGAATTGCTCGTCGCGGTTGCCCGCCGCGGTGACGCGGATCACCTCCGACAGCCGGCAGGTTCGACCCGGTGATGCCTTCGCGGCGTACCCGGGCACGCACCACGATGGCCGCAGCTTCATCTGCCGACGCGATCAACCGCGGTGCCGGATCGATCATCTGTGGGAGCGCGCAGGGCTTCAGCTGGAATCGCGAGTGGACGGTGCCGCACCTTCCGGTCGAGAACCTGAAGGCGAAGCTCGGCCCGATCGCTGATCACGGTTTACGGACATCCATCGCACGAGCTGTGGATCGTCGGGCGTCACCGGAACCAACGGCAAGACCTCGTGCGCGCACTGGATCGCCGGCAGGACTCGACGCCGCCGGTCGCCGCTGCGCCGTCGCTCGGTACGTTGGGCAACGGCCTGTGGGGAGCGCTCGCAGCCGCGCCGAGAACGACGACGCGCCGACGCCGCTGAAGCGCACGAATTGCTGCGCGGCCCTGAAGAGCGCGGGCGCCGAATCGGTGTCGATGGAGGTCTCCTCGCACGGGCTCGATCAGGGGCGCGTCAACGCGATCGCGTTCGATGTCGCGCTGTTCACCAACCTGTCGCGCGACCACCTCGACTACCACGGAACGATGGCCGCGCTACGGCGCGGCGAAGCCGAGGCTCTTCGCGTGGCCAGGTCTGCGCGTCGGCGTGATCAACGCCGACGACGCGTTCGGCCAGAGTCTGATCGATGCCGCGCGCACAGCGATGGCCGCAAGGTGCTGACCTATGGCTTCGGCACCGCCGATATCGTCGGCACGCGGCTCGGCTGCGACCCCGTCCGGTCTCTACTTTGCGGTCGAGACGCCGTGGGGCAGGGGCGAGGTCCGATACGCATCTCATCGGCGCGTTCAACGCGGCAACCTGCTCGGCGTGCTGGGCGTGCTGCTCGTGAGCGGCGTGACGCTCGAGCCGGCGCTCGCTTTCCTCGCGCAGGCCGAAGCGCCGCCGGGACGGATGCAGCGTCTGGGCGGCGAGGCTCGCCGCTCGTCGTCGTCGATTACGCCCACACGCCCGATGCGCTGGCCAGGTGCTGACGCGCGCTGCGCGCCTGCGTCGGCCGGGCGGCGAGCTCGGTGTGCGTGTTCGGCTGCGGCGGCGACCGCGACCGCGGCAAGCGACCCGAGATGGGCGCGCGTCGCCGGCGCGGCTCGCCGACCGCGTGATCGTCACCAGCGACAATCCGCGCAGCGAGGACCCCGAGGCGATCGCGAGCGACATCGTCCACGGGATCCGCGATACCGGCAACCGCCGCTACGCGGTGGATCTCGATCGCGCCAACGCGATTGCGACGCGCCATCGGGAAGCGGGACGGGCGACGTCGTGCTGCTTGCGGGCAAGGGGCACGAGACTACCAGGGAACGTGCGGGAGTCCGCGCACCGTTCCTCGATGCCGATCACGCCGCGCGCGCTCTGGCGTCGCGGAGAGCGCGATGATGGATACGGCAACCGCCGCGCGCGCCATGGCTGGCGACGGTCTTCGGCGGCAACGTCGCGTTCAGCGGCGTCGCCACCGATTCGCGCGCCCTCAGATCCGGGCGAGTCTGTTCGTCGCATTGAAGGGCGAGCGCTTCGACGGTCACGACTTCGTTCCGAGGCGTTCGAGCGTGGCGCGGCCGGCAGCGGTCGTCGCCTGCCCGATCGCGCCGGCGCGCTTCGAGGGTCGCGTCGAGCGGCAGCCTGCTCGCGGTCGCCGATCCGCTCGCGGCGCTCGCGGCGCTCGCGGCGTACTGGCGTCGCTGTTTCGCGCTGCCGGTGGCGGCCATCGTCGGGAGCAACGGGAAGACGACGGTCAAGGAGATGACGTGCGGCCATCCTGCGCGCCGAGTTTGGCGCCGATCACGTGTTCGCCACGCACAGGCAATCTCAACAATCAGATCGGCCTGCCGCTCACCGCTGCTCGGCCTGCGCGAGGCGCATCGTGCCGCCGCGGTCGAGATCGGCATGAACCATCCGGGTGAGACAGCGACGCTCGCCGCGCATCGCGCAGCCGACCATCTCGCGTGATCAACAACGCGCAGCGCGAGCATCAGGAGTTCATGAGCAGCGTCGCGGACGTCGCAGCGGAGCACGCACGCAGTCCTCGAACGCGCTGCCGAGCGCACGGCATCGCCGTCATCAACGCGCGACGACGACTACGCGCCGTTCTGGCGGCGCGAGTCGTGACCGGCGCAACGCAGAGGGAGCGAACCTGGCGGTCGCGATTTCGGCCTGCGCGCGCCCGCCGCGGTTATCGGCCCGCTATCGCACCGAGGCTGGGGCGGCAGTGAGTCGACATCGAGTCGCCAGTGGGCGCGACGACGAGTCGCGCTGCACGCCCCCAGGCGCCACAACGTCGCGAACGCGCTCGCGGCGAGTCGCGGCGCGCGCGACGGCGGCCGGCGCCAGGCTCGACGTCAGTGCGCGCCGGGCTCGGCGCGTTTGCCGGTTACCGGCCGCCTGCAGAGTCAAGGCCGGCATCGCGCGGCGCCACGATCGATCGACGATCGTACAACGCGAATCCCGGACTCGGTGCGCGCGGCCATCGCGGTGCTCGCGCACGCGCGCGGCGCGCGAATGGCTGGTCCTGGGCGACATGGGCGAAGTCGGCGATCATGGGTCTGCGTTCCATCGGGAGATCGGCGAGCATGCGCGCGCGCGGCGGGCGTCGATCGCCTGCTGGACGACGGGCACGCTCGCGGCGCACGCGGTTGCCGCTTCGGCGCGGGAGGCGGGCATCTCGACGATAGCACGCGCTGATCGCCGACGCTGCGGCGCGAGCTGGGCGCGCCCCGCTCGCTCCGGCGTCACGGTGCTCGTGAAGGCTCGCGCTTCATGCGCATGGAGCGCGTCGTGGCCGCGCTTCGCCCGCGACCCGCGGCGGTGGAGAGCCACTGATGCTGCTCGCTCTCGCCAACTGGCTGGCGACCGACGTGCGCAGCTTCAACGTCTTCGGCTACATCACGCTGCGCGCGGTGCTGGCCACGATGACCGCGCTGGTCATCTCGTTCGTCGTCGGCCCGTGCATGATCCGCAAGCTGACCGCAATACAAGATCGGCCAGGCGGTGCGCGACGACGGCCCGCAGACGCACCTGACCAAGGCCGGCACGCCGACCATGGGCGGCGCGCTGATCCTGGTCGTCGATCGCGATCACGACGCTGCTGTGGGGCGATCTCGCGCAACCGCTTCGTCTGGGTCGTGCTGCTCGGTGACGCTCGGCTTCGGCGCGATCGGCTGGGTCGACGACTATCGCAAGGTCGTGCACCGCAATCCGAAAGGGCTTCGCCGGCGCGAGAAGTTCTCTGGCAATCGCGCGATCGGCGCTCGTCGCCGCGGTCTATCTCGCGTTCTCGGTCTCGGCGCCCTCGAACACGCAGTTCCTGCAGCTGTTCTCACGCGTGGCTCGGCAGCGGCTTCAACCTCGACCTGCCGCCGAAGGCCGACCTGATCGTCCCGTTCTTCAAGACAGTGTCGTATCCGCTCGGGCGTGTGGGGCTTCATCTTCCTGTCGTACTGCGTGATCGTCGGCGCCAGCAACGCGGTCAACCTTACCGACGGCCTCGACGGACTGGCCATCATGCCCACCGTGATGGTTGGCGGCGCGCTCGGCATCTTCGCCTACGTCACGGGCCGCGCCGATTTCTCGACCTACCTGTCTGGTCCCGCACATTCCCGGCGCGGGCGAGCTCACCGTCATCTGCGCCGCGATCGCCGGCGCGGGCCTGGGCTTTCTGTGGTTCAACGCCTATCCCGCCGAGGTGTTCATGGGCGACGTCGGCGCGCTGGCGCTCGGCGCGCGCGCTCGGAGCGCCATCGCGGTCATCGTGCGGCAGGAGATCGTGCTGTTCATCATGGGCGGCGTATTCGTGGTCGAAACCCTGTCGGTGGTGATGCAGGTCGCCTCGTTCAAGCTGACCGGCAGAGCGGGTGCTTCCGCATGGCGCCGATCCATCACCACTACGAGCTCAAGGGCTGGAAGGAGAACCAGGTTGTCGTTCGCTTCTGGATCATCACCATGCTGCTGGTGCTGTTCGGCCTTTCGACGCTGAAGCTGCGCTGATCATGAAGCTACGCGGCAGGCACGTCGTCGTCGCTCGGGCTCGGAATGACGGGGCTTTCGGCGGCGCGCTGGGCCGCGCGCGCATGGCGCGCGCGGTCGCCGTTGCCGACACGCGCGCCGATGCCGCCGCGCGCGGCGACAGCTCGCGAGCGCGAACTGCCGCAGACTCGCCGTCGCGACCGGGCAGATCACCGACTCGACGCTAGCCGAGCGCCGAGTTGATCGTCATCAGTCCGGGACTCGCCGAAGGATCAGCCGGCGATCGCGCGACGCGGTTGCGCGCGGCGTCGAGCTGGTCGGCGACATCGAAGCTGTTCGCGCGTGCGCTGCGGCGCGGCAGAAGCTCCTGGCGGTCACCGGCTCGAACGGCAAGACGACGGTCACCGCGCTGCACCGCCAGAGCTGCTGCGGCGCGGGAGGCTCGTCGGCCGATCGACGTCGGCAACATCGGCGAGCCGGTGCTCGACGTCCTGCCGCGCACGAGCGGGGCGCGCGTGGCCGGACGCGTTCGTCGTCGAGCTGTCGAGCTTTCAGCTCGAGACCACTCGAGCCTCGCACCCACGGCCGCGACGGTGCTCAACGTCACGAGAACCATCTCGACCGCTACGCCGGGATCGCGGACTACGCCGGCGCGCAGGCGCGCATCTTCGCCGGCGGCGGGGAGCGAGATAGCTGAACCGCGACGATCCCGCGCTCGCCTGGCGATGCGCCTGCCCGGGCGCATCGTGCAGACCTTCGGCGCCGGCGATCCCGCAAGGCGAGGACGACTGGGGACTCGTGATGCAGCACAGAGGGCGCTCCTGGCTCGCGCGCGGCGGCGGCGCTGCTGCCCGCAGCGAGCGACCTGGCGCTGGTCGGACGCCACAAGCGTCCTCAACGCGCTCGCGGCGCTGGCGCTTGCCTCGACGGTCGCCAAGATCGATGCGAAGGTGCTCGCGGCGCTCGCGGCGTTCCGCGGCTTGCCGCACCGGATGGAACGCCTGGCCGAGATCGGCGGCGTCGCTGTTCGTCAACGACTCGAAGGGCACGACCGTCGCCGCCGACGCGGGCCGCGCTGCAGGGCCTCGGGCGGCCCGCGGTGCTGATCGCGGGCGGCGATGGCAGAGCCAGGACTTCGCGCCGCTCAAGGCGAGCGTCGACACGCATTGCCGCGCCGTCGTTCTGCTGGGACGCGACGCGCCCGTCGATCGCCGCAGCGCTCTCGGGCGTCGAAGCCCGCGATCGAGTTCGCACCGCGCGCTCGGAGGTCGCGGTCGCGCGCGCCATCGCGCTCGCGCGGCCCGGCGACGCGGTGCTGTCTCTCGCCGGCTTGCGCGAGCCTCGACATGTTCCGCGACTACGTCGACGCGTGGCGAGCGGTTCAAAGCGCGCGGTCGCCGCGCACGACGCGGGAGGCCGCCCATGCCTAGAGACGCGGGCTGCCGCTGCCGCGCTGCCGCGGTTCTCGCTGCTGTCGGCGCCTGCGCGCGAGCCACGTGCATGGCGGACTACGACGCGACGCTCGTGCCTGGGCGGCGCTCCTGCTGCTCGCGCTCGGCCTGGTCATGGTGTACTCGGCGTCGATCGCGATCGCCGAAGCCTCCGCGCTACACCGGCTATCGCCCCTGGTACTTTCTGGCGCGCCACGCGGTGTTCGTCGCGGCCGGGCCTGGCGCGCGCGCGCTGGTCGCGTTCCAGATTCCGCTCAGGGCCTGGCGCGTGCTCGCGCCGTATCTGTTCATCGCCGGCGCGCGCTGCTGCTCGTGGCGGTGCTGATCCCGGGCATGGGTCGCGCGATCAACGGCAGCAAGCGCTGGCTCGTCGCTCGGCATGGTCAATCTGCAGCCGTCCGAGTTCATGAAGTTCTTCGTCGGTTCTCTACGCTGCGAGCTACGCGGTGCGCAAGGCGGCGTTCCTGCATGCGCGAGCAGCCGCTGCAGGCAGACGCTGCATGCGCGGGTTTCTGCCGCTGCTCGCGGTGATGATCGCTGGTCGGCGCGCTGCTGCTGCACGAGCCGGACTTCGGCGCCTGCGTGGTGATCGTCGCCATCGCGTTCGGCATCCTGTTCCTGGGCGGGCTCGACTGGCGCCTCCTGATCGGCCTGGGTGTGCTGCTGCCGGTCGCGCTATGGTGATGATCCTGCGCTGGCGCCCTATCGCCTGCAGCGCTTCACCGGTTTCCTCGACCCGTGGGCAGACGCGCTACGGCAAGGGCTACCAGCTCTCGCATTCGCTGATCGCGCTTCGGACGCGGCGAATGGTTCGGAGTCGGTCTCGGCGCGAGCGTCGAAAAGCTGCTCTACCTGCCCGAGGCGCACACCGACTTCCTGCTCGCGGTGCATGGCCGAGGAGCTGGGCTTCGTCGGCGTCTGCGCTGGTGATCGGACTGTTCGCGTGGCTGCTGATCCGCGCTTACGCCATCGGCGGGCAGGCGGCGCGCCTCGAGCGGCCGTTCGCGGCGCTGGTCGCACACGGCATCGGCATCTGGCTGGGCGTGCAGGCGTTCATCAACATCGGCGTCAACATGGGCGTGCTGCCGACCAAGGGGCCTGACGCTTGCCGCTGCTCGTCCGTTCGGCGGCAGCGGCATCGTCGCCAACTGCGTCGCGCTGGCGATCCTGCTGCGCGTCGATTACGAGAATCGACGGCTTGCTCCGCGGATTCGCCGGTATGAGCGGGACCGTCATGATCACCACCGGCGGCACGGGCGGACCACGTCTTCCTCGGACTCGCGGTCGGCGCGCGTCTGATCGCGCAAGGGCTGGCGAGTGTTCTGGCTCGGGCACGCGCGACGGAATGGAGGCGAGGCTCGTGCCGCAGCACGGCGTCGACGTTCGAGTCGATCCGTTTCGCGGGCGTGCGCGGCAAAGGGGCTGCGCGCGCCTGCTGCTCGGCCCCGTTCGCGCTGCTGGCCGGCGTTCGCGCAGAGCGTGCGGATCATCCGCCGGCGCGCGCCGGACGTCGTGCTCGGACTCGGCGGCTTCGCATCGTTTCCCGGCGCGTTGATGGGCGTGGCGTGCCGGCAAGCCGCTGGTGATCCACGACGCGAACGCGGTTGCGGGACTCGCCAACCGCATCCTCGCGTTCGGCGCGCGATCGCATCCTGCTCGGCTTCCCCGACGCATTGCGCAGGCGCCACGCGGCAAAGGTCGAGTGGGTCGGCAATCCGATTCGCGACGGATATCGCCGCGCTGCCGCCGCCGGAAGAGCGATTCGCCGGGCGCAGCGGCCCGCTGCGGCTGCTCGTCATCGGCGGCAGCCTGCGGCGCAGTCGGCGCTGAACGAACGCGTGCCGGCGTCGCTGGCGCTGCTGCCGGCGCCGTCGCGCCCGCTGGTCACGCATCAGGCCGGCGAGCGCCACATCGACGCTCTGCGCGCCGCCTACGCGGCCGCGGGCGTCGACGCCGAGTGTCTTGCCCTTCATCGACCGACATGGCGCAGCGCTATGCGGTAGCGGATCTCGTGCTGTGCCGCAGCGGCGGCGCTGACGGTCGCGGAACTGGCCGTCGCGCGGGCGTCGGCGGCGGTGCTCGTTCCGCTGCCGGGCGCGATCGCCGACGAGCAGACGCACAACGCGCGGTTTCTGGTCGATGCCGGCGGCGCGGTGCTCCTGCCGCAGGCGCGAGCTATCGCCGGCACGGCTCGCCGAATTTCCTCGGCGGCTGCTCGCGCGAGCCGTCTGCTCGCGATGGCGATGGCGGCGCGCGCGGCTCGGCCGCGCCGATGCGACCGAGCGCGTCGCGCAGGCGTGCATCGCCGGAGCCGCAAGGCGGCGCATGAAGCACAAGGTCAGGCGCGTGCATTTCGTCGGGCATCGGCGGCGCCGGGATGAGCGGCATCGCCGAGGTGCTGCTCGACGCAGGGCTATCGAGGTCAGCGGCTCGGACGTCGCGCCGCGCCGCGATGACGCGGCGTCTCGCGCGAGCTCGGCGCGCGCGTCGCCGCCGGCCACGCCGCGGCACAACATCGCCGGGCGCCGACGTCGTCGTCGTCTCGACCGCCGTCGCCGGCCGACAACCCCGAGGTCGTCGCGGCGCGCGAACAGGGCATTCCGGTCGTGCCGCGCGCGCTGATGCTGGCCGAGCTGATGCGCCTGAAGCAGGGGTATCGCCGTCGCGGGCACGCACGGCAAGACGACGACGACCAGCCTGATCGCGAGCGTGCTCGCCGGAAGGCGAGCTCGATCCGACGCTTCGTGATCGGCGGCCGGCTGCTGTCGGCCGGACGCCAACGCGCGTCTCGGCAAGGGCGAGTTCCTGGTCGCCGAGGCCGACGAGTCCGACGCGTCGTTCCTGGTGCTGCAGCCGGTGCTCGCGGTGATCACCAACATCGACGCCGACCACATGGAGAACTATGGCCACGACTTCGCGCGGCTCAAGGAGGCGTTCGTCAACTTCGTGCAGCGGCTGCCGTTCTACGGCGTCGCGGTGCTGTGCGTCGACGACGCGAACGTGCGCGACATCCTGCCCGCGATCTCGCGAAGCCGATCGTCACCTACGGCCTCGGCCGAAGACGCGCAATTGCGCGCGATCGACGTCGCGCACGCCGTCGGGCGCATGCGGTTCGTCGCGCACAGCGGCGACGGCCGCCGACCTCGCCGTCGAGCTCAATCTCGCCGGCGTGCACAACGTGCAGAACGCGCTCGCCGCGATCGCCGTCGGCCGCGAGACCGGCGTCGCCGATGCAGCGATCGCGAAGGCGCTGTCCGAATTCCACGGCGTCGGACCGCCGGTTCCAGCGCTACGGCGACGTCGCCGTCGCGCGGCGGCGAGACGCTACGCGCTGATCGACGACTACGGACATCACCCGGTCGAGATGGCTGCAACGATCGACGCCGCGCGCGCGGCAGCTTTCCCGGGCGGCGGCGTGGTGCTCGCGTTCCAGCCGCACCGCTATACGCGTACGCGCGACCTGTTCGAGGATTTCGTGCGGGTCTTGCGCGACGGCCGACGCGCTCGTGCTGACCGAGGTCTATCCGGCGGGCGAGGCGCCGATCGTCGCCGCCGACGGGCGCGCGCTGGCGCGCGCGCTGCGCGTCGCCGGGCAAGGATCGAGCCGGTGTTCGTGGAGGACGTCGCCGACGTGGCCGATGCGATTCGCGCGCGTCGCGCGCGACGGCGACGTCGTGCTGACGATGGGCGCCGGGCTCGATCGGCGGCGTCGCGCGCGCAGCTCTCGCACGGCGTCCGCGATGAACATGGTCGAGCCGCGCGCTTCGACGGTCTGCGCGGAATCGCTCTCGCTGCGATGCGCCGCTCGCGAAGCACACGACCTGGCGTGCCGGCGGCCGCGCCGACGTCGCGTATCTGCCGGCCGATCGCGACGACCTCGCTGCGTTCCTGCGCCAGCTGCCGCCGTTCGAGCCGGTGACCGTGCTGGGGCTGGGCAGCAACACGCTGGTGCGCGACGGTGGCGTGCGCGGCGCGGTCGATCGCTGCTGCACAACCCCGGCGGTGCGCTCGCGGTCGCCGACGGCCTGATCTACGCGGAGGCCGGCGTCGCCGTGCCCGAAGCTTGCGCGGCTTCGCCGCACTGCATGGCTGCGGCGGACGCGCGAGTTCCTGGCCGGCATTCCCGGCACGATCGGCGGCGCGCTGGCGATGAACGCCGGGCTGCTACGGCGGCGAGACCTGGGACCACGTCGCGCGCGTCGAGAGTCCTGCAGCGCGACGGCACCTTCGCCGTGCGCACGCCGGCGGACTACCAGATCGGCTACCGCAGCGTGCAGCGCGTCGACGGGCGCGCCGCGGACGGCATCTTCACCGGCGGCCTGGTTTCAGCTTTCCGACCAGGCGATCGGCGACGCGACGCGCGCGCGATCGAGAGCTGCTGCGCAGCGCGGATCGCGACGCAGCCGCTCGACGTGCCGAACGCGGGCAGCGTATTCCGCAATCCTCCGGGCGATCACGCCGCGCGGCTGATCGAGAGCTGCTGGCCTCAAGGGCTTCGCCATCGGCGGCGCGCGCGTGTCGGAGAAGCACGCGAACTTCATCGTGAATCCGCAGGGCAGCGCGAGCGCCGCCGACATCGAGGCGCTGATCGTGCACGTGCGGCGTGTCGTGCGCGGACAGGACCGGCGTCGATCTCGAGCCGGAAGTGCGGATCATCGGAGGACGCGGCCGCGGATACGCCGATGAGCGAGTTCGGCAAAGGTGGCGGTGTCTGCATGGGCGGCCCGTCGGCGGAACGCGAGATCTCGCTGCTGTCCGGCAACGCGCGTGCTCGGCGGCGCTGCGCGAGCAGGACGTCGACGCGCATCCGTTCGATCCGGCCGAGCGCTCGATCTGTGCGAGCTCAAGCGCGACGGCTTCGACCGCGTGTTCATCGCGCTGCACGGCCGCTTCGGCGAGGACGGCACGGTGCAGGGCGCGCTGCGAAGCGCTCGGCATTCCGTACACGGGCAGCGGCGTCATGGCCTCGGCGCTGGCGATGGACAAGTGGCGCACCAAGCTCGTCTGGCTCGCGAGCGGCATTCCGACGCCGCGCTATCGCGTCGTCGACGCGACGACCGACTGGATGGCGGTCGTCGCCGAGCTCGGGCTTGCCGCTGATCGTCAAGCCGCGCGCGCGAGGGCTCGACGATCGGCATCACCAAGGTCGCCGACGGTCGACCACGACGAGCTTGCGCTCGCGTACGAGATGGCCGCGCAAGCACGACGAGCTCGTGCTCGTCGAGGAATTCGTCGCCGGGCCGGAGCTGACCGCGTCGATCCTCGGCGAGCGCGCGCTGCCGCTGATCCGCATCGAGGCGCCGCAGGGCAACTACGACTATCACAACAAGTATTTCTCCGACGAGACGAAGTATTTCTGTCCGTGCGGGCTTGCCCGACGCGACCGAGCAGCGCGATCCGCGCGCAGTCGCTGCGCGCGTTTCGACATCGTCGGCTGCACCGGCTGGGGCCGGCTCGACCTGATCCTGCGCAGCCGACGGCGACTGTTCGTTCCTCGAGGTGAACACGTCGCCCGGCATGACCGGCCACAGCCTGGTGCCGATGGCGGCGCAAGCAGGCCGGCATGTCGCTTTGCCGAGCTCTGCGTCGAGATCCTGCGAGGCGCGCATGTGGGATGACGCGAGCAGCTCAACGCGTTGCCGCGCCGCTTGCCGCGTCGCGGCGGTCGCTGATGCTCGCCTGGCGGCGCGGTCGCGTGGGCCGTGCGCCAGCCCGCGTTCGCGTTCCGCGAGGTCGTCGTCGACGGCGCCTCCGCGCGCGTCGAGCGCCGCGCACCTCGAAGCGGTGATCCGCGAGGAGCTCGCCGGGACGTTCTTCACGCTGAATCTCGACGAGCGCGCGCGCGTCGCTCGCAGCGCGTGCCGTGGGTGCGCAGCGTCGCGCTGCGCCGGCAGTGGCCGCGGCCGGCTCGAGGTCGACGATCGACGAGCACGCGCCGCTCGCGCGCTGGAACGACGCGGCGCTGCGTCGACACGCGAGGCGAGGTGTTCACCGCCGACTACGACGGCGAGCTGCCGCAGTTCGCCGGGCCGGACGGCGACGCGCCGCGGAGATCGCGCGCGTTACCGCGAATGCGACGCGACGCTCGCGCCGCGTCGCTCTACGATCGCGCGACGCTGCGGCTGTCGCCGCGCGGCGGCTGGCAGCTCGGCGCGACGGCCCGCAGCGCCGCGCTGACGATCGAGCTCGGCCGCGACGAGCCGGCGCGCGGCTCGCGCGCTTCGTCGCGCGTCTACGGACGCACGATCGCGCGCTCTCGCGCGCGCGGGACGCGCAGTCGACGCACGTCGATCTGCGCTATCGCAACGGATTCGCGGCGCGCGTGCCGGGTTTCCGCGAAAAGCCGGCCGACGCAGAACGGCGTAAGGAGATCGGGGACGCATGGTGAAGGACAGCAAGAACCTGATCGTCGGCCTCGACATCGGCACGTCGAAGATCGTCGCGATCGTCGCCGAGGTCGACGCCCGAGGAGCGACTCAACATCATCGGCCTGGGCACGCAGCCGTCGCGCGGGCTGAAGAAGGGCGTCGTCGTCAACATCGAGGCGACGATGGCGTCGATCCAGCGCGTGCTCGAGGAAGCCGAGCTGATGGCGGACTGCCGGATCACCGAGGTGTACACCGGCATCGCCGGCAGCCACATCCGCAGCCTCACACTCGAGCGGCATGGTCGCGATCAAGGAAAAGGAAGTCACGCAGGCCGACATCGATCGCGTCGTCGAGACGGCCAAGGCGATCGCGATCCCGAACGACCAGCAGATCCTGCACATCCTGCCGCAGGAATTCATCATCGACGGGCAGGAGGACGTGCGCGAGCCGCTCGGCATGAGCGGCGTGCGCCTCGAAGTCAAGGTGCACATCGTCACCGGCGCCGTCTCCGCGGTCGGAGAACATCACCGAAGTGCGTGCGCCGCTGCGGCCTCGAGGTGCGAGGACGTGATCCTGCAGCCGCTCGCCTCGGCGATGGCGGTGCTGAACGACGACGAGAAGGAGCTCGGCGTCTGCCTGATGGACATCGGCGGCGGCACGACCGATCATCGCGGTGTTCGCCGGCGGCGCGATCCGGCACACGGCGGTGATCCCGATCGCCGGCGACCAGGTGACCAACGACATCGCGATGACGCTGCGCACGCCGACCAAGGAGGCCGAGGAGCTGAAGCTCCGCCACGGCTGCGCGCTGCGCCAGCTCGCCGACCCGAACGACATCATCGAGGTGCCCGGCGTCGGCGACCGCGCGCCGCGCAAGCTTTCGCGGCCGATGCTCGCCGAAGTGATCGAGCCGCGGATCGAGGAGCTCTACACGCTCGTGCAGGCGGAGCTGCGCCGCAGCGGCTTCGAGGAGCTGCTCTCGTCGGGCATCGTGCTGACCGGCGGCTCGGCGCTGCTGCAGGGCATGGCCGAGCTCGGCGAGGAAGTCTTCCACCTGCCGGTGCGCATCGGCGTGCCGGCGTACATGGGCGGGCTCGCCGACGTCGTGCGCAGCCCGCGCTACGCGACCGCCGTCGGGCCTGCTGCTCGACGGCCGCGACCAATGCGCTGCGCGGCGAGGCCGCGCGCGCGCAGGTCGACGGCATCTGGCGGCGTCGGCGGAACGGATGAAGCAATGGTTCAAGGCGAATTTCTAAGGCCGGCGAAAGTGCAAACCTACTTTCGCCGGAGATCAGTTCCGAAATCGCTGGCGAAGCCCAGACGATTCTCGGCGGCAAGCGCACGACAAAAACGCAGCGTAGAGCCACCGGTCATTTCAACTCGACAGGAGAAAGGAGCACACCATGTTTGAGATCATCGACCAGAGCTCCGCAGGAAGGCGCAGTCATCAAGGTCATCGGCGTCGGCGGCTGCGGCGGCAACGCCGTCGAGCACATGATCGCGCAAGGGACTCGTCGGGCGTGGAGTTCATCTGCGCCAACACCGACGCGCAGGCGCTGAAGCGCTCGACGGCGCGCACGCAACTGCAGCTCGGCAGCGGCGCTGACGCGCGGGCTCGGGCGCGGGCGCGCGGCCGGAGATCGGCCGCGACGCGGCGATGGAGGACCGCGACCGCATCGCCGAGACGATCGACGGCGCCGACATGCTGTTCATCACCGCGGGCATGGGCGGCGGCACCGGCACCGGCGCGGCGCCGGTCGATCGCCGACATCGCGAAGAGCACGCGGCATCCTGACCGTCGCCGTCGTCACGCGGCCGTTCAAGTTCGAGGGCAAGCGGCAGAAGGTCGGCGCAGGCCGGCATCGAGGAACTCGGCGAAGAGCGTCGACTCGCTGATCATCATCCCGAACGACAAGCTGATGCAGGTGCTGGGCGAGGACGTGTCGGTGCTCGACGCCTACGCGGCCGCGAACGACGTGCTGCACGGCGCGGTGTCGGGCATCGCCGAGGTCATCAACAACCCGGGCCTCGTCAACGTCGATTTCGCCGACGTGCGCACCGTGATGGGCGAGGTCGGCATGGCGATGATGGGCTCGGCGACCGCCAGCGGGCGCGGATCGCGCGCGGCGCGGCCGCGCAGCGCGCGGTGCAGAGCCCGCTGCTCGAGGACGTCAACCTGGCCGGTGCGCGCGGCGTGCTGGTCAACATCACGGCGTCGTCGGGCCTCAAGATGAAGGAGTACCACGAGGTGATGAACACGATCAAGGAGTTCACCGCGGAGGATGCGATGGTGATCGTCGGCACGGTGATCGACGACGCGATGGAGCGACCGGCTGCGCGTGACGATGATCGCGACCGGGCTGGGCGGCGCGCGGCGGCGAAGCGCGAGCGCGCCGCAGACTCGAAGATCGTGACGAGCGAGGTCGTCGAGCGCACGGGCACCGACGGCGCTGGCGCTGCGACGACGGAGCGGTCGACTACGATCGCCTCGGCGACCAGCCGGCGGTCGTCGCAGGCGCGGAGCGCGTACGGCGCGCCGGAGGGCCGTCGCGCCGGGATTCGATCCGTCCGACATTCCGGCGTTCCTGCGCAAGCAGGCGCGACTGAGGCCGCGAGCACGGCCGCGCGTCCTCACGGTAACCTTCTACCTGCTATAACGCTCACGACGCGCTAAAACTTGACGACCTGAAGCCGACGCGACCCGACGGCCGGCCAGCGCTGACGACCGATGCTCAAACAACGCACGCTCAAGACGCGCGATCAAGACCACCGGCGTCGGTCTGCATACCGGCGCGCGCGTCGAATCTGACGCTGCGGCCCGCGCCGCCGGACACCGGCATCGTGTTTCATCGCGTCGATCTGCCGCGCAGGCGGTCGCCGATTCCCGCGCACGCGGCGCAATGTCGGCGATACGCGCTTGTCGTCGACGCTCGAAGACGGACGGCGCCAGCGATCTCCACCGTCGAGCATCTGATGTCCGCGCTGCGCCGGGCTCGGCATCGACAATCTGCACGTCGACGTCGCCGGCCCCGAGATTCCGATCATGGACGGCAGCGCCGGTCCGTTCGTGTTCCTGCTGCAGTCGGCGGGATCGACGAGCAGGCGGCGCCGCAAGCGCTACCTGCGCATCGTGGCAGCCGGTCGAGGTGCGCGACGGCGACAAGTGGGCGCGCTTCGAGCCCTTCGACGGCTTCAAGCTCGATTTCACGATCGACTTTCCGCATCCGGTCTTCGGCTCGGAGAACCGGCACGTCGTCATCGACTTCGCCGAGCATTCGTACGCCAAGGAAGTCGCGCGTGCGCGCACGTTCGGCTTCATGCAGGACGTCGAGGCGATGCGCGCCGCGGGCCTGGCGCTGGGCGGCAGCCTGCAGAACGCGATCGTGCTCGACGAGACGCGCGTGCTGAACAGCGAAGGGCCTGCGCTACGACAACGAATTCGCCGCAGCACAAGGTGCTGGACGCGATCGGCGACCTGTACCTGCTCGGCCACCCGCTGATCGGTACCCTATGTCGCGTTCAAGCCCGAGGCACACGCTCAACAATGCGCTTTCACGCGTACTGCTCGCGCGCACCGATGCGTGGAGCTGGATCAGTTTCGACGAGCCTGCCGATCTCCCGACCGCGTTCCAGGGCCGGCCGTGCTTCAGGGGCGGGTTGACGCCGCCGCGGCGTCCCAGGTCCCACGGCTCGACTAGGCGCTGCCGAGAGCCCCGTGGTTCTGGTCCGACTGCTGCTGTCCATCGCGCTTGCCGCGATCGCCGTCGCCGCGGTGCTCTATCTCTTCCGGCGAGACCGTCGCTATCTCCGGTTCATCGGCCAAGTCATCAAGTACACGATTCTGCTGCTGGCTCGGCGCGTTGCTCGTTTACGCGGCTCAGCGGTTGCTCTTCGTCTGATCTGCGAGATCCACGCGCGCCCCGCGAGGCGCAGCAGGCCTCGCGCAGGGCCGGATCAGTGAGCGCCCGGCGCCCGCGCCGTACAGCCTGGCCGCGGAAATCGCATCGATCTGTTTTGAAATGCTTTTTTCCGGCAATCCACCCGCCGAGCGGGGTTGCACGCGAATGCGTATTCCAGTAAATTTCCACCCTTCGCGCTCGCAGGGCTTTGAGCAGTTCCGGAACGCGTTGACGCAGCGAGCGCGTGCAGCGCGCCGCCGGTTGCCGCGAGCAACTGACTGCCTGATCCGGCATCGGCGTTGCTCGACATGGGGCGCAATGCCGGGGCAAAGCGCGCTTGACCTGCCGCAGGACGGCGTGGTCGTGTTGCTGGCGATCGAGCCAGCGGTGAGCGCCGGTTCAGCAGCCAGTATCTGTCGTATCGGGCGCAGCGGGATTCGATTTGGGCCCGAGCTGAACGCACCGCCGCTGGCGGGCGCGACGAGAACGGGAAAGGGGTCATTTGAACATAATTGTCGTGTCCGGCGCGCATGGGCCGCGCCCGGACCTTGACGCTGGACTGGCGGCCACCGACCTTCGGGGGACTTGGCCGCTGACGCTGTTCCTCGCGTTCACGCTGCTCTTCAACTATCTGACGTGCGCTACGCGGCAGCGATCAATCACCCGATCCTGCAGGCGATACTCGCTGGCCGACCAGCGTGAGGAAGCGCTCAAGGCGCAGGAGATCGTCCAGGGCCATCTGAACGCGATGGCGGTCAGGCTCGGCGAGCTGCAGGCGCAGATGCTGCGGCTCGATGGCCTGGGCGAGCACGCCTCGCGCAGATGGCAGGCCTCAAGCCGCACGACCTGCCGCCGCCGCTTGAACCGGGCAAGGCGCCGGGTCGAGGCGGCCCGGCGCCGACCTTGTCGCGGGACCTGACGGTCGACGAATTCCAGCGACCTGCTCGGCCAGTTGTCGCGCCAGGTCGAGGAGCGGTCCGATCAGCTCGGCGTTCTGGAGGCGCTGCTGGTCAATACATCGGCAAACAAGAAGTTCCTGCCGACGCTCTTTGCCGATCGAGGAGGGCTGGTTCTCGTCGAACTATGGCTGGCGGATCGACCCGTTCACGGGGCAGAAGAGCTTTCACGAGGGAATCGACTTTCCCGCGCGGAGGTTGGAACTCCGATCGCGTCGCGGCAGCGAGCGGGATAGTGATCTTCTGCCGACGTGCACCCCCAGTATGGTAAAATGATCGAGATCGATCACGGAAACGGCTTGGTCAGCCGTTACGCTCACGCTTCGGTGCTGCTGGTCAAGGAGGGCGACTTGGTCGTCCGCGGCCAGCGGTTGGCGCGAGTGGGCACGACGGCCGCTCGACCGGACCGCATCTGCACTTCGAAGTGCGCTCGAATGGCGCGCCCCAGAACCCCGCCCGGTTCCTGCAGTCGGCCGGCTGATCCACGCGGAGCATAAGCGAGAAGCAGGGGTGAGGAAGACCCTCACCCTTGCTTTTCGGGCGGTCGGCAGCAGCTACCAATCATGAATTGGAACATCCTCACCAAGGTTTTCGGAAGCCGTAACGAGCGCCTGCTCAAGCAGTACGGCCAGGTAGTCCGGCAGATCAACGCCCAGGAGGCGACGATCGCTGCGCTCTCGACGACGAGTTGCGGTCGCGCACGACCGGCTGCGCGAACGCGTCGGAAACGGCGAAGAGCTCGATTCGGTGTTGCCTGAGGCATTCGCGATCGTCCGCGAGGCCGGCAAGCGCACGCTGCAGATGCGGCACTTCGACGTGCAGCTCATCGGCGGCATGGTGCTGCATTACGGCAAGATCGCCGAGATGCGCACCGGCGAAGGCAAGACGCTCGTCGCGACGCTGCCCGTCGTATCTCAACGCGCTGGCCGGCAAGCGGCGTGCATATCGTCACCGTCAACGATTATCTGGCGCAGCGCGACGCCGACTGGATGGGGCGGATCTACCGCTTCCTCGGACTTGTCGGTCGGCGTCAACCTGTCGCAAATGAGCCACCGCGACAAGCAGGCGGCCTACGCAGCCGACATCACCTACGGCACCAACAACGAATTCGGCTTCGACTACCTGCGCGACAACATGGTGTTCCAGGTCTCCGAGCGCGTCCAGCGGGGACTCGCACTACGCGATCGTCGACGAGGTGGACTCGATCCTGATCGACGAGGCGCGCACGCCGCTCATCATCTCCGGCCAGGCCGACGACAACATCGAGCTGTACTATCGCCTGAACGAGATCGCGCCGAAGCTGCAGCGCCAGCCGGAGGAGACGGGTCCGGGCGACTACTGGGTGGACGAGAAGGCGCACCAGGTGCTGTCTGTCGGAGGCCGGGCACGAGCGACGCGGAGCACATCCTGGCCGACGCCGGACTGCTTCCCGTCGGGACCGAGCCTCTACGGCGCGCAGGCACATACTCGCTCATGCACCATCTGTACGCGGCGCTGCGCGCGCACGCGCTCTTCCACCGCGACCAGCAGTACGTGGTGCAGAACGGCGAGGTCGTCATCGTCGACGAGTTCACCGGCCGGCTGATGGCAGGCCGGCGCTGGTCGCGACGGGCTGCACCAGGCGGTCGAGGCGAAGGAAGGCGTGCCGATCCAGCGCGAGAACCAGACGCTGGCGTCGATCACGTTCCAGAACTACTTCCGGATGTACGGCAAGCTCGCCGGCATGACCGGCACGGCGGACACCGAGGCGTTCGAGTTCCAGCAGATCTACCACCTCGAGACGGTGGTGATCCCGACCAACGTGCCGATGATCCGCAAGGACGAGAACGATCTGGTGTTCCGGACGCTCGCAGGAAAAGGTCGACGCGATCATCGGCGACATCGAGGATTGCTACGAGCGCGGCCAGCCGGTGCTCGTCGGCACGACCTCGATCGAGAACTCGGAGATGCTGTCGGGACACCTCGAGAAGCGCGAAGCTGCCGCACCAGGTGCTGAACGCCAAGCAGCACGCGCGCGAAGCCGAGATCGTCGCGCAGGCAGGCCGGCCGAAGATGATCACGATCGCCACCAACATGGCCGGCCGCGGCACCGACATCGTGCTGGGCGGCAGCGGTCGAGCCGCAAGTCGCTCAAGATCCGCGAGGACGAAGCGCTGTCGCACAGCCGAGAAGGAGCTGCAGATCGCGCAGCTGCGCGCGCGATTGGCAGAGCTGACACGACACGGTGATCGCCGCCGGGCGGCCTGCACATCGTCGGCACCGAGCGCCACGAGTCGCGCCGCATCGACAACCAGCTGCGCGGCCGCTCGGGCCGCCAGGGCGACCCCGGCATCCTCGCGCTTCTACCTGTCGCTCGAGGATCCGCTGCTGCGCATCTTCGGCGGCGAGCGCCTCGGCCGGCATCATGCAGCGGCTGAAGATGCCCGAGGGCGAGCCGATCGAGCACCCGATCGTCAACCGCTCGATCGCCAAGGCGCAGAACCGCGTGGAGTCGCGCAACTTCGACATCCGCAAGCAGCTGCTCGAATACGACGACGTCGCCAACGACCAGCGCCGCGTGATCTACCAGCAACGCGACGAGCTGCTCGAGCAGCGACGATATATCGGAGACCATCCGCAACATGGTCGCAGGCGCAGGTCGAGGACAGCGTGCGCGTGTACGTTCCGCCGGAATCGGTCGAGGAGCAGTGGGACATCGCCGGCGCTGGAGGCGGCGCTCGCGGCCGAGTACAAGCTGCAGCCGACTCTGGCGAGTGGCTGAAGACGGAGCCGGAGCTCGAACGAGGAAGCCGATCCGCGTGCGCGTGCGCGATCTTGCGCTGAAACAGTACGAGCAAGCTGCGAGCTGCGTCGGCGCGGAGTTGTTCCATGATTTCGAGCGCCGGCTGATGCTGCAGAGTCGTCGATCAGCACTGGCGCGAGCACCTGGCTGCGCTCGATCATCTGCGGCAGGGGATCCACCTGCGCGGCTACGCGCAGAAGAACCCGAAGCAGGAGTACAAGCGCGAGGCGTTCGAGCTGTTCTCGGACATGCTCGATCGCATCAAGCACGGACGTCGTGCAGTACGTGCTGACGGTGCAGGTGCGCACGCAACAGGACGTCAAGGCGGTCGAAGAGGCGCCGGCGGTCTCCAACGTGCGCTACCAGCATGCCGACTACGACGAGGCGCTGGCAGCGGCCGCCGATGACGCCGGCGGTCGCCGCGTCTCCGCCGCCGTTCACCGCGTTCGGGACAGAAGGTCGGGCGCAACGATCCCTGCCCCTGCGGCTCGGGCAAGAAGTACAAGCACTGCCACGGCCGGAGCTGTGTCGCTCAGCTCGCGCTCGCGCACTGCGGTAATAGTCTCGCGGTCGCTGCGCCTGCGGCGCTCACGACGCTTTGCATCCGTCAAACGCGTACCTATGCCGGTTAATTACACGCCTCCGTCGCCCGAGGAGCTCCTGCCGTTCCGGGCGTGACGCTCGGCACGGCGCGCGCCGGGATCAAGAACTGGTCGCGCGACGACCTGCTGCTCGTCCGGCTGGCCCCGGTGCGCACGCGGCGGGCGTATTCACGAGGAATCGCTTCTGCGCGGCGCCGGTCATGGTCTGCCGCGAGCACCTGGCGCGCGCCACGTCGATCGCTGCGTTGCTCGTGAACGCCGGAAACGCCAATGCCGGGACCGGCGCGCAGGGGCTCGCGGATGCACGCGCAGCCTGTGCCGCGGTGGCGAGACAGGTCGGTTGCGAGACTCGACGCGGTGCTGCCGTTTTCGACCGGCGTTATCATGGAGCCGTTGCCGCTCGACAAGATCGTCAGCGCCCTTCCCGCCTGTCGGCGCAGCGCTGGCCGAGCACGGATGGCACGCCGCGGCGCGCGCGATCATGACGACGGACACGGTGCCGAAGGGAGCTTCCGAACGGGTGCTCGTCGATGGCGTGCCGATCACCGTCACCGGCATCGCCAAGGGTTCCGGCATGATCGCTCCGAACATGGCTACGCTGCTTGCTTTCGTGGCTACCGACGCGCCGTTGGCCGCTCCATTGCTCGCGGAGCTCACGGCAGATGTCGCGCGGGCATCGTTCAACCGCATCACGATCGACGGCGACACGTCGACCAACGACAGCTTCGTCGTGATGAGCTCGCAATCGAGCGCCGATGGCGCCGGTGCGGGAGCGCCAACGATCCGCGACTGCCCGCGATCGCGGAGGCGATCCTGGCGGCCGCGACCAGGCTCGCGCAGGCGATCGTGCGCGACGGCGAGGGCGCGACCAAGCTCATCAGGATCACGGTCGAGGGCGGACGCGACGAAGCCGAATGCGACCGGGTCGCTCGAACCATCGCGCAGTCACCGCTCGTGAAGACCGCGTTTTTCGCTTCGGACCCGAATCTCGGATCGAATCGTGTGCGCGATCGGCAACGCCGGCATCTCCGACCTCGACCCCGCAGCGGTCTCGTTCTGGCTCGACGAAGTGCCGGTCGTCGTCGACGGGGTCGCGCCGCGTCGTACCGCGAGGCTGATGGCCAGCGAGTGATGGCGGAGCCGGAGATCACCGTCCGCGTCGCGCTGGGCCGCGGACGCGCGGAAGCGACCGTTTGGACCTGCGACCTCTCGCACGAGTACGTCCGCATCAACGCGGACTATCGCAGCTGATGGCGCGCGAGAAGCCCACCGACCCGCTGTCGCGCGCTCTCGGCCGCGCCGAGGCGGTTCTTGCGCGCCTGGAGGCCCTGCTGCCGCCGCCGCCCGCCCGGCCGGACTGGAGCGCGCGTGCCTTCCGCTGGCGAAAGCGCGGCCAGCACGGGTACCTGCAGTCGGTCTTCCACCCGCAGGCAATCCGCCTCGACGATCTCGTGGCGATCGATGCGCAGAAACGCGCCATCGACGGCAACACGCGGCAGTTCGTCGCCGGGCTGCCGGCGAACAACGTATTGCTTACCGGATCGCGCGGCACCGGGAAGTCCTCGCTCGTCAAGGCGATGCTGGTCAAATATGCCGCCAAGGGTCTGCGTCTGATCGAAGTCGACAAGGGCGATCTCGTCGATCTGCCCGACATCGTCGACGGCATCGCCGGACGGACCGAGCGCTTCATCGTGTTCTGCGACGACCTGTCGTTCGACGCGAGCGAGCCCGGATACAAGGCGCTCAAGGTGATGCTCGATGGCAGCGATCGCGGCGCCATCGGTCAACGTGCTTATCTACGCGACGTCGAACCGGCGGCACCTGCTTCCGGAGTACTTCAGCGAGAATCTCGAGACCCGGCATGTGGGCGAAGAAGTCCATCCCGGCGAATCGGTCGAGGAGAAGATCTCGCTCTCCGAGCGCTTCGGGTTGTGGATCTCGTTCTATCCGTTCAGCCAGGATGACTATCTTGCCGCCGTCGACAGCTGGCTCGGCTTCGTTCACGGTGCCGGTACCGCGCGATGCGGCGGACCTCGAGGCGCTTGCATCGCGAAGCGATCCAGTTCTCGCTGCAGCGAGGTTCGCGCAGCGGTCGCGTCGCGTGGCAGTTCGCGCGCGCGCGCACGCCGGCGCACGGGGCTGCACGCGGCAAGGAAGCGTTGATCAGCAGCGCGATCGTGCGAGTGGCGGCCGCTATCCTGCGGCGGGCGGATGGGCGCGTGCTGCTCGCGCAGCGGCTCGCGGGACGCCGTATCCCGGATATTGGGAGTTCCCCGGCGGGAAGCTCGAGCCCGGCGAGTCTGCTTCGCACGCGCTCGCGCGGGAGCTCGACGAGGAGCTCGGCATCGAGGTCGCTCGCGCGGCGCCATGGCTGGTCCGAGCGTTACGCCTATCCGCACGCCGAGGTCGAACTCAACTTCTTCCGCGTGCTCGAATGGCGCGGCGAGCCGCACGGGCGCGACGGGCAGGCGATCGCCTGGCAGGCGCCGGGAGCGTTCGACGTCGCCCCGCTCCTGCCCGCGAACGCGGCGATCCTCCGCGCACTCGAGCTGCCGGCCGTCTACGGCATCACGATGGCGGAGGAGCTGGGCGAGGAGCTTTTCTCGAGCGGGCTCGCTCCGCGATCGCGGCCGGGTTGCGGCTGATCGAGTTGCGCGAGAAGTCCTGGCCGCTGACAGGTTAGGGAAGCTGGCCGAGCGTCTTCTCCCGATCGCGCGTCCGGCCGGAGCACGCGTCCTGCTCAACGGCGATGCTGCGCTCGCGCGCCGCCTCGGTTGTGACGGAGTCCATTGGCCCGCCGCGACGATGCTCGACGCCCGTAGCCGCGCCGAGGGAATGCTGTGCGCGGCGTCCTGCCACAACCCGGCTGAACTCGCACGCGCCACCGAGCTCGGCCTGGACTTCGCGGTCCTCGGACCGGTCGCGCCGACGCCGACGCACAACTACGGCGAGCCGCTCGGATGGGCGCGCGCGGCGGCGATGTTGCGCGGGATCTCCATACCCGGTGTACGCACTGGCGGACTCAGCCGTTCCGATCTGGACGTCGCGATCGCACACGGCGCCCACGGCGTGGCGCTGCGGCGCGCAGCCTGGGAAATCTCAGGCGTCGTCGTCGGACGCCCGAATCATCGGCATCCGGACGATCGCTGCCGACGGCAACGCGATACGACTCGCTCGCCCAGGCGCCGAGATCGATCATCCTGCAGCGCTCGGAACAGAACGGGCGGTACGGATTCGCAGGGGCCCATTCGACAGGGGTCCCGCATCGGGGGCAGGCGACTGAGCGGTGGTGCATCTTGCGGCTCAGAGATTGCAGAACATCAGATCGAACTCGACGTCGCCTTCGTAAACCGAGCCGCGATCCATGCCGGCGACGCCGACGAAGCGGATGTTGAGCGCGTACTTGTTGGCGCTTATCTCCGGGACGCATGGCAGATCACGCGCGAGCGACAGGCGCAGAAGCTGGGCCACCTTGGCGGTCGTCAACATCGACTGGAATACGCCGCGATACGCCACCTGGCGACTCGTCTTTCCGTTCTCGCGCAGCAGCCTGAGGATGATCGAGAGCCCCGAATGAATCGGCAGCAGCGGCGCGAGCCACTGACTGCAGATCGCTTTGCCGGGCGACGGGAGCGTCGTGGAGCCAGTGATGATATGCGGGAAGATCGAACTCGCAGACGCCGCCAGGAATTCCCGTGCGCTGCTTGATCGCCATCAGCCACTCGTTGTCGCGCAGGTGCTGTCCGACCTTGCCCGTCTGGGCGAGCAGCCTCGTGCTGGCCCGGTCGATCTCGGCCAGCACCGCATCGAGCGCCTGCGACTCGATCGCGCGGGTTATGCTTGCAGCGGAACGAGCAGCTGGCGTTGTCGCTCCAGCTCCTGCAGCATGCTCGGTCTTGAGATCCGCGCGCGCCCGCGACGTCGACGATCTCGAAGAGCGCCAGCAGCGCCGCATGATGCTCCGCGGGCTCCGTTTGCGCGGTGAAGAACACGGCCCTGCGGTACAGGTCTTCGAGCCGCATCAGGGTGCGTATGCGCTCGTTCAGCGGATGGTCGTAGCAGATCACGTCCGTTGCCTGCCGTTTGGCTGGCGACATTGTGCACCAACTGCCGACCTCTGCGCATCGGGCGTGACCGGCACAGCGATTCTCACGTGGCGCGCGCGCGGCCGACAACCTGCGGTAGCGGCTGTCGAGAACGGCCACCTGTGGAGCGATTGCGTCAGGCGGGCCTGAGTTGTCGACGACATCGTCGGCCGCCGCGAGCCGCTGTGCACGACCGACCTGCGTGGCCATGATCGCCCGACCGGCCGGCGTCAGCGCGCTTCGCGCAACGACGCGCGACACCTGGTCGTCCTCGGAGCAGTCGACGACGAGGATCCGGTCGACGACCGACCGCAATCCTCCGCGCTCGAGCAACAGCGGCACGACGAACACGCCGTACGGACCAGTCCAGCGGCCGCCTGCCTTTCGCTTCCGCACCGATCAGCGGGTGCAGCGCGCCTCGAGTCTGGCTCGCGCATCGGCGTCGGAGAAGACGAGCCGGCGCACCGCATCGCGATCGAGCTCGCCGTCGGGTCGCAACGCACCGTCGCCGAGCGCGGCGCGTATCGCCGCGAACCCGGCTGGCCCGAGCGCGGACAGCCGGTGCGCGATCGCATCGGTATCGACGATCTCGACTCCCAATCGGGCAAACGCGTCGGCCACCGCCGTCTTGCCGCTACCGATGCCTCCCGTCAGGCCGACGATGTAACGCCACGCTGGGCGCCTAGGTCGGCATGTAGAGCGCGACCAGCGCCTTGCCGAAGAACAGCACGACCGCGCCGGCGATCGCGAGGAAGGGTCCGAACGCGAGCGGGACCTGATGATCGCGTCCCTTGAATACGGTCAGGCTGATCCCGGATCGCAGCTCCGACGACCGCCGAGAGCAGAACGATCGGCAGCAGCATTTTCCAGCCGAGCCATGCGCCCAGAGCGGCGAGGAGCTTGAAATCCCCGTAGCCCATGCCCTCCTTGCCGCGGATCAGCTTGAACAACCAGTAGACCGTCCACAGGAACAGATAGCCGCCTGCTGCTCCCAGGACCGCGATCGCGCAGACTGCACGCCGAAGATCCCCGCCGCGTTGACCAGGAGCCCGCGCCCACAGGAGCGGCAAGGTGATGCCGTCGGGAAGCAACTGGGTGTCCGAAGTCGATGAACGTCAGTGCCACGAGCGCCCAGCAAGAGCAGGCACGCGGCGGCGCCGGCCGGCGTTGCCCGAAGCGGAGCACCGCAGCCACGCTGAGCGCGCCGTGCAGCAGCTCGACCATCGGGTAACGTGCGGAAATCGGCGCCCGGCACGCCGAGCAACGTCCGCGGAGGAGCAGGAAGCTCACCACGGGAATGTTCTCGAGCGCGGAAATCGGGTGGCCGCAGGAGGGGCACTGCGAGCGCGGCGTGACGAGGTTGTAGTCGGGCAGGTCGGCCGCGGGTTCTCCCGCCAGCTCGGCGCACTGGGCACGCCAGCCGCGCTCGAGCATCTTGGGCAGACGATGGATGACTACGTTGACGAAGCTCCCGATGCAAAGGCCTACTATCCCGGCGACAGCCGCCGCCGCCAGCGGGTCGTTTAAGAGCGCCGGCACGCGGAGGGCGCAGCCGATCAGATGACTGCGCCGAGCTTGAAGATCGGCAAGATACATCGCGACGCACCAAACCGCCGATCACGACGCCGAGAAAGACTATGATGATCGGCTCGAGCAGGCTCGACAATGCCGCGACGGCATCGTCGACCTCGCGCTCGAGAAGTCGGCAACCTTGACAGCATGCGCGTCGAGCGAGCCCGACCCTCGCCGATCTGCACCATCTGCAGCACCATGCGTCGGGAAGCAGACCGGTATTGTTCATCGCATTCGTGAGGCTCGGTACCGGTGCTGACGTCGGTCTGGATCTTCTTCGTGCCGTCGGCGTAAACCGAATTGCCGGAGGCCCCACCGACCGCGTCCAACGACTCGACCAGCGGCACGCCGGCGGCGAACATGGTCGCCAGCGTCCGGGTCCACCGCGCGATGGTCGCTTTTTCCACGATGCCGCCGATTATCGGCGAGCTTGAGCGTGAGCCGGTCGATCGCGTATCGGAAAGCGTCGCCGACCGCCGATGCAGGGAGAAGAGCGCGATGATCGCAGCGACGATGATGCCGGCCATCAACCACCAATAGGCCACGAAGAAGTCCGATATGGTCGATCACCATCAGCGTCGGGGGCGGGAAGATTGGCGCCGAAGTTGGCAAACACGCTCGCTTGAACGACGGAATCACCCAGACCATGATCACCCGACGACGACGACGATCGCCACCGACATCGACCGAGATCGGATAGAAGAGCGCAGACTTGATCTTGCTCTTGATCGCGAGAATCTTCTCCTTGTAGGTGGCGAGCCGATCCGAGGATCGCGTCCAGCGTCGCCGGAGGCCTCGCCCGCGCCGACCAGGTTGCAGTAGAGCGCGTCGAACTGCCCCGGATGCTCGCGGAAGGCCTGCGGAAAGGCTTGACCCCGCCTCGACGCGGCTCTTGATGTCCATCATCAGGCGGGAGAAGCGCGGCGTTGCGGTGACCGCGCGCCACGATCTCGAACGCCTGCAGCAGCGGCACGCCGGCCTCTAAGCATCGTGGAGAGCTGGCGCGTGAAGAACGTGATGTCGCGTCTCGGTGACCCGGCTGCCGCCGCGGAAAGATCTGCGCGCCGGAGCTTGGTGATCGCGGATGCCCTGGCGCCGCAGATTGGAGCTGACGACCGTTTCCGACGCGCGCCTTGGTCTCGCCGCGTACGCTGCGGTTGTTGCGGTCGACGCCTTCCCAGAGGTAGGTGAATTCCTTGATCTGTCGGATCTCGACGCTGCGCAGGGTCGCGGTGGCCATGATGGTAGCCTTCCGTTCGGTTTCCAGCTTTACTCGTTGGTGACGGCCTCGATTTCCTCGAGCGAGGTCACCCCTGTCTTGACCTTGAGCAGGCCCGACTGGCGGAGGTTGCGAATGCCCTTCCTTCTGGGCCTGGTCCGGCGATATCGAGAGCAGTCGCGCCGCGCATGATGAGCTGACGCATCTCGTCGGAGATCGGCATTACCTCGTAGATCGCCGAGGCGGCCCTTGTAACCGGTACCGCGGCACTGCTCGCAGCCGACCGGCCCGTAAGGCCTGCCACGAGCCATCGAGATCCTGCTCGGTGAAGCCGGCGCGCAGCAGCGCCTCGGGCGGAATCTCCTCAGGGCGCTTGCAGTGCGTGCAGAGCTTGCGCGCCAGCCGCTGCGCCGTGATCAGGATCACCGCTCGACGCGATGTTGAACGGCGCGACGCCCATGTTGAGCGAGGCGCATGAGCGTCGCGGGGCATCGTTGGTGTGCAAGGTCGGACGGTACGAGGTGGCCCGTCTGCGCGGCCTTTGACTGCGATGTCGGCCGTTTCGAGGTCGCGTGATCTCGCCGACCATGATCACGTCGGGATCCTGCCGCAAGAACGCGCGCAGCGCCGTAGCGAAGGTGAGGCCGGCCTTCTCGTTGCACGTTGACCTGATTGATGCCGGCGAGCTGGATTTCGGCGGGGTCCTCGGCGGTCGAGATGTTGATCCCCGGCTGGTTCAGAATGTTGAGGCAGGTATATTGGGACACCGTTTTGCCGCTGCCGGTCGGCCCCGTCGATGAGGATCATCCCGTACGGGCGGTGGATCGCGGCGAGGAGCGATTGCTGCTGGTCGGGCTCGTAGCCCAGCACCTCGACGCCGAGCTTGACGCCGGCCTGATCGAGAATCCGCAGCACGAGCTTCTCGCCGTACAGCGTCGGCAGAGTGCTGACCCGGAAATCGATCGACCTGGTTCTTCGACAGCACGAGCTTCATGCGGCCGTCCTGCGGCACTCGCTTCTCGGAGATGTCGAGTTTCGAAATCACCTTGATCCGCGAGGCGACCTTGTCGCTGATTGCGAGCGGCGGTTGCGCGACCTCGGTCATCACGCCGTCGAGACGGTAGCGGATCCGGTAGAACTTCTCGTAGGGCTCGAAGTGAATGTCCGGAGACGCCGGCGCCGATCGCGTCGAGAAGAACCTTCTGGATAGCAGCGCGACGATCGGTGCGTCGTCTACGTCCGGGTTCGCCTCCTCGCTGGGGAGCTTGCTGGCACTGTCGAGATCGATCTCGAGATCGCTGTCGGTGACGAGTCCTCGAGCTTCGCTCCATCGTCTCGGCGAGCTTGGCGATCGTCTGCCCGAGCTTGTCGTCCTCGACGACGACGGGATCGATGACCAGATTCGTCTTGAACCGGACTTCGTCGAGCGCCTGCAGGTTCGCCGGGTCTGGAGACCGCGACGAAGAGGCGATTGCCGCGTTTGTGCAACGGCAGTACGCGCGCTGGCCACAGCGATCTTGATGTCTACCAACTTCCTGTCGATGTGCTCGACGTCGAAGCCGTTGAGGTCGAGCAGCGGTGCGCGGAAGCCGCGCGATGCGAACACCGCGACTTGTGCGGCGGTCATGCGTCTTGTTGATCAGCAGCTGCTCGACGAATCCGACGTTTGGCGGCCTGCGCCTGGTCTGGAGCGCATCGGCGTCGTATTCGACAGCAGGCCGTGCTGCACCATCGCTCGTGCGAGGCCCGCTCATGTCCCGGGTTGCCGGATGCGTCGCCATCGATCAGGTCCGTCGGTTGATTGCTCAGAGCTACAGCATAAAAGTTAACCAATTGATGATGCCTGCTCGCCGCTGAGCTCAGGACGCCGGCGCCGCGTTGCGGCCGACCGGGGAAGCAGTTGTCACGATCTTGACGGCGCGGTCCTGCACCTGCATGACTTCGATCGATTGACCGGCGAGGCGGAGCCTCGCCCCGGCATCGGGAATCTCGACGCTGGCCCGACGATGAGCCCGTTGAGCGTCTTCGGGCCCGTCGAGCGGAAACGCCGTGCCGAGCTTCCTGTTGAGTCGCGCAGCGGAGTCATTCCGTCGACAACGATGCTTCCATCAGTCTCGGGCCGCTGATAGCCGTCGCTGCCTCCCGGGCGCGCCGGGTGGTGAACTCGCCCGTTCTGCGAGGATGTCCCTCGAGCGACAGCGGCATCCTGCAGCTCCGCCGTACTCGTCGACCACCAGCACCGAGGCGCTGACCGGTCAGACCTGGAACTGAATTTGCAGCTGGGTACGGAGCGACGGGTGCCGGCGGGCACGTAGTACGCGGCCGCAGGATGGTGCGCAGAGGTTAGCTCGGCACGTCGGGATTTCGCTGGCCTGCTGGAGGCGCAGCACCGTGCCCTGAGGTGGGGCGATGCCGACGATGTTGTCGAGCTGGTCCCCTGCGAAGGCGGGGCAGGCGCGTGTAGTAGCTTGGTCACGAGCTGGGGCGAGCGGCAACGACGCGCTGGCGCTGAGATCGATACGCGTCGATCTGGCTGCGCGGCAGTCAATGATCGACGTCGTCGACGGTGACCGAGTCGGAGATCGAACAGGTGATTGGCGAGCATCGCACGGTGCTTGCACGCGGAAGTAGTGCCCCTCGAGCACCAGAGCTGCGCAGATCTCCTCCTGCGAGAGCACTCGTGGCATCGGCGCCGACGTCCGGCCTGGAGCCGGAACAGCTTGAGCAGGCCCTGCACGAACTATATTGACGAGCCAGACGATCGGCGTACGCGACCCTGCGGCAGCATCGGCGCGGGCGCGCCAGCTCACGATGCGGCGCTTCAGGCGATCGGCGTGCGCCGCGCCGGCGACCTTCGGCGCGTGATCTCGGAGAAGACCTGAGCAGCGCAGACAACGGTAATGGCGACCGTCCCCGCCAGCGCGAGCGCGACCTCGCCTTCGCCGAACAGCGCCGCTTCAGTGATGACCGCGGTGATCGTCGCCGCTGCCGCACGCAACGAGCGTGTTGCCGGGCAGAATGACGCCCAGCAAGCTGGTCGGTCTTGCGCCAGCAGGAGCGGTCGGCGCGAGCTGCGCTCCCGCGCGCTCCCTGCTTGGCGCTTTGATGCCGGAGCCGGTAGCGATTGACCGCCACCATCGGTTCGGCGATCGAAAAAAGCCGGAGATCACGACACGCGCCGTGAGCGCTATATAGAAGGCTGGCTGTTCAGTGAGACGTCGTCCGCAGACAGGAAGGGCGCGACTGGTATTTGGCCGCGCGTGGCGGCGGTGTCAAGGCGGGAAGGGCTTCAACTGCCGCGCGCGCCGCGGAAGGTATCAGCGACCGAGGATGACCTCGAGGACGAACTTGTTGCCCAGGTAGGCCAGCGCCACCAGCACGGCTCCGACCACGATGCTGGCTGGCGCGGCCGCGCCAGCCGTAACGATGGCGACCGACGAGCAGAGCGCTGAAGACGAGCCACCCGGAGCACCGAGCAGAAAACGACCTTGTGGGTGAACTGGAACGGTTTGCCGAAAACCTCATCCGAGAAGATGGCACCGCTCAAGCAGCGTAAGAGCCAGCAGCACGTAGCCGATATCGACCAGGCGAAAGAGGAAGCGCTCGAGCGTCACAGCGGCGGCAACGCGTCGGCGGCCGGGTCGAGCATCGCGCGATGCACCCGCGTTCGAGTCCGAGCAGCACAACGGCTTGCAGCGCGGCGACGATCAGCAACGCATACGAGATCAGCGCGACGTGATATGCAACGCGGCCAACGACTGGTCGCCGGCGGAAAACCGATGCGGATTCGGCAGTTGAGCGCGCGGCGAGCGCCGCGACGGGGCAACGTGGATACAGATGCCGGGCAGCGTGCCGGCGGTCGCCCCTCGCGGAGTGGCACAGCCCGCGACCGCTCGAGAGTGCTGCCACGCTCATGTCGACGCCGTCGCTGGTGAACACGGCGTTCGCGACGAATCGTGTGCCCCGCAAAGGCGGCCACAGTGGGCCAGCGGCAAAAAGAGCGCGGTGATGGGGTTGCCGGTTGCGAAGCACCTGATGTTATCGCGTTACGCCTGAACAGCGCCGCGACCATGATGCGTCGGGACGAGCAAGTAGAGTAAAATCATCGTCGGCCGCACTCTTATTTCGCGCCCAGTGCGGGCCACCAACGCCGGGCGGTGGCTCACGGCGCGCGCGAACTCCCGACGATCGTTTCCCGATGCTCGACCATTCGACCCAGCGGCTCGGCGCCGCGTCGTGAAGGCTCTGCGGCGAGGCGCGTCTCACCGACGCGCGAACATCGATGACGCGCTGCGCGAAGTTCGCCTCGCGCGCTCGAGGCCGACTGCCGCGCTGCCCATCGTAAAAGCAGTTCATCGCGGCGGCTGGGTCACGGTAACTGAACGAAGTACAA
>ERZ1370068.7863-contig-6756_pt1 | contig 79868 bp, 130 predicted proteins | sample MGYA00561227_ERZ1370068 | MGnify/ENA primary metagenome ERZ1370068 (study PRJEB38410, sample SAMEA6850437) | metagenome | study: Metagenomic assessment of the ecological functions of the soil: analysis of the soil microbiota associated with the...
GTTGTAGCTGCGTTCAGTTACGTATTGCAATTTTGTCATTCCCGCCCCAAGAATAACTCATAGAGCGGGAATCAGGGCCCTGGGTCCCCGCTTAAAGACTGATTCTCGTGGCGGGGACGACCAGACACAGACTCAAAGCGACTTTTTCGGGATCGACTAAAAAAAGGGCGTCCACTTTGGATCGGACGCCCCTGGGTGGGATGTTCTTTAGAATCGAGGGCTACGTCATTCCGCCCCCATGCCTCCCCATGCGGCCGTGTCCGCCCATCGAGAAGAGCATTTCTTTTTCTTCTCCTCGGGCTTATCGGCGATCAGGGCCTCGGTGGTGATCGCCGAGGCCGGCCACGCTCGCCGCGTTGCGAGAAGGAGCATTTCGGGTCACGCCGGGTGGGATCGAGAATTCCCGCATCCAGAAGGTCTTCGAACTTGTCGCCAACTGGCGGCGTTGTAGCCACGCCGCGAGCGCCTTTGTGTGTCTTGCAGTCTCATCGACCACGATCAGCGCCTTCCACGCCGGCGTTCCGCCGGCGATCTGACGAGACCGCGCTCTTCCAGCGCGCGACGGATGATGTTGATGCCCGGCCTGCTCTTCGGGAGCGGAGGCGCTTCAGCTTTCAATGGCGGGAGTGCAGCGGATCAACGCCGCTCCGCCTCCGGGCACAATGCCTTCCTCCACCGCGGCGCGGAAGTGGCGCCCGAGCGTCTTCGACGCGGGCCTTCTTTTCCTTCATCTCGGTCTCGGTGGCGGCGCCGACGTTGATGACGGCAACGCCGCCGACGAGTTTCGCCAGGCGCTCCTGCAATTTCTCGCGGTCGTAGTCGCTGACGTGGTCTCTTCAATCTGCGCGCGGAGCTGCTTCACGCGGCCTTCGATGTCGGCCTTGCTTGCCGGCGCCTTCGACGATGGTGGTGTTGTCCTTGTCGATCGACGACGCTCTTGGCGCGGCCGAGGTCTTCAGACCTTGATGTCTCTCGAGCTTGATGCCGAGGTCTTCGGTGATGCACTTGCCGCCGGTGAGGATGGCGATGTCTTCGAGCATCGGCTTTGCGGCGATCGCCGAAGCCCGGGGCCTTCACGGCGCGACGTTCAACGTGCCGCGCAGCTTGTTCACCACGAGGGTCGCGAGCGCTTCGCCTTCGACATCCTCCGCGATGATGAGCAGCGGCTTGCCGATCTTGGCGACCTGCTCGAGGACGGGCAGCAGGTCCTTCATGCGAGCTGATCTTCTTCTCGTGAGATCAGGATGTAAGCGGTCTTCGAGCACGCATTCCATGCGTCTCGGCGTCGGTGACGAAGTAGGGCGACAGATAACCGCGGTCGAACTGCATGCCTTCGACCACTTCGAGCGTCGTCTCCATGCGTCTTGCGACTCTTCAACGGTGATGACGCCGTCTTTGCCGACTTTGTTCATGGCTTCGGCGATGATGTTTGCCGATGGTCGTCGTCGCTGTTGGCGGAAATCGTTGCCGACCTGCGCGATTTCTTGCTCGTCCTTGACCGGCTTGGCGAGCTTGCTCGAGCTTCTTCGATCGCGCGCTTCGACGGCCTTGTCGATGCCGCGCTTGATGGCCATCGGGTTGCGCGCCGGCTGCAACAGTCTTCACGCCTTCGCGGAAGATCGCCTGGGCCAGGCACGGTCGCGGTGGTGGTGCCGTCGCCGGCAGCATCGGAGGTCTTGCGAAGCGACTTCGCGCACCATCTGGGCGCCCATGTTCTCAAGCGGATCTTCCAGTTCGATCTCGCTGGCCACTGGTTGCGCCGTGCTTTGGTCACCGGAAAGGGAGACTGGACGAAACTCTTACCGTGGAGAACCACGTTGCGGCCTCGGGGACCAAGGGTCGCTGTCGCTGCGTCGAAGCGAGGATATCCGCCCACACCTCGGCGAATCGCTGCGCTCGAGCGCTGCTGTTCTCAATGAATGTTGAAGGTCTTAGCCATATCTATATCCTCACTTAAAATGCAGGGGCGTGTGGTGCCATGCACTCACTACGGCTAATTCAAGGTAAGGCGCGCAGTTCGATCGCGCACCTGGACGTCTTCGTTCGACGGACGATGAGGTGTTCCTCCCCCTCGATCGTTGTTTCCAGTCGCGGGACGTTTCGAAAAATAAGAATCTTATCGCCCCCGCATTCACATCGGGATGGGGTTGTGACTTTCCACGATGCTTCGTTCCACGACCGCTTGCCGCCGGGCATTATCGCTTCCCCTCTTTGAGGGTTTCTCTATTCGCCGGATCGGGGATTTGATGTTTTATGCCCGCCGCTGGTCTTCGCCTCTTCTTCCAGGGCGCGCTTCACGTACGATGGAAGGCGGTCTCGAAGGGGACGGATATTCAGTTTCTTCGCTTGCATAGTTTTTCCTCGCTTTCTACATGGAAATTTCTGCTGTGGATAAGTAAAAATTAGGTCTGGAAGGAAGGGTTTTACAACAAGGGCCCTTCCCACTCTTTGCCTAATTCAGTCTTTTGATGCTCTGGCTGCGAGGAAGGTCAATAGCTGATTCATGGGACTGGTGGCTCTTTTTGTATGACCTTTTTTGAAACAATAAGTCACCTCTATCCAGGCCGAGGGTGATATAAACATTTGATAGAAGTGATTGTTGCGAGGGGAGTGAATTTAAAAATAAGGCGAGCAGATCTTTTTCTCGTGGGGAGCTAATAACCGCCCCAGTTTTGCAAGGGCCTAAGGGGCGTTTCAAGAAGGATCCCAAAACTTTCGTTTTTGCGCCTCTTTCTTCGTTAATATTTCGTATAAAGGATCGTCCCATGAACTAACCAGCGGGCCTCAATTCCACCACTATCGCTTCGAGGGAGGCGAGTGCGCTTTCGCGAACCGCGTATCGATCGATCTCGTCGCGGTTGGACGTGCAGGTAATTATAGACGGTTTAGGCGTTGATCGCCTTCAGGGGCCTCATTCGTCATGCCGGTATAGTCCGGCGAGGATCGCTTCACCGTAAAGGCCAATTACTGGGCTGAGATGGGGTGATCAGGAAATCTGGCTGATGCGGCTCTTCGGATAAACGTTTTGCGCCTTGTTCTTTGCCCCAATCTCGCATAAAGTGCTGAGCACCTCATAATCCAGATTTTCTAAATCCTAAACAGTGTCCAGGTACTTTGGGAATCCTTCAGGGGCTCAAAAAACTTTCGTGTGAATCTTAGGAAATTTGAATTTTGGATTTGTTTGGGAGTTTTGGTCTTGGGGATTAGATTTTTGGCTTTCCTAAATGATGAGAATTCTTCTCCTTCACTTCAACTGCTTCTTGATCATCACAGGCTTTTCACCTTCTGCCCTTTGGTCCAGTTGGCCGCTGGCTGATTTGCGTTTACGATATTCCTAGCTCCATCGAACTCATCTCATGATCGTCGATCTTGTCTTCTTCGGTGAGATTCTTCGTGATGATCTCATGCGCCGATCTTGGCGAAGGATTTTTATCTTCGAAGCACTTATTAGTTTCGCGGACTTCGTTGGCCTGGAGGGGCCTTCACCACGAGGTGAGAGAGGTCTTATCGATTTGTTCTTTACATTGAGGCGCATGGATGAAGGCGGCCATCCTGCCTCTTTTCGGGGCCCCATGGCAAGGAAGGATTGGAGAGAGACTCCGTCTTGATATTTTCCATGGAGAAGTTCATCATTTCAGAAGATGGGTTGGGTTCCAACCTTGTCCTCTCAAATAAAAGAAGGGATCTCAAAATATGCTGGGGGTGTTATTCTATGCGTTCTTTGCTTTTCAGGTTCGGGCAGATGGTTTTAGCGGCAGTGGCTTTCCAGTCTTCGCCGTTTTGCCGAGGCGCTTGGGGGCGAAACACCTGGGAGACTCCGCCTCCTTCCAGCCAGCGGCGCCATGGCGGCATTCCGACACGCCCCTCCCCTACCGCCGGGCGGACGGATCTACACGCAGCTCGCGGGAGCGGCGTCGGTAATCCTTTCGAGAGATCGGAAGTGTGAATACCTGGAGAGAGGGCAATGGAGCGCCCTCGCCGCTATCTCGAAAACGGAACCGCCGCTGGGTGGATGGGCGGGGCGAACCATGCGGCACGCCTGGCGGCCCCATCGTAATTCTTAGTGGGAGCTTGCCGGCGTCGGGCACTCTCTCCGAATCGGTCGTCTTGGATTAGCGCCAGCTCAGAGCGCATGGAGGGTCAACTACCCCGGCATCTCTGCCAAAGAAGGATGTTGGAAGGAGGTCTGCGACTTCAGGCCGATGTCTCTCCCACGGACGGTTCCTCGCAGAAGATCAAGCTTCTGGGTTCAACTTACCCTGGGAACTTCAGGTTCAAGAGCCCGTCCTCATCCATCCTGGACCAGCACCCAGGTGGTTGAAGTTTCGTCGGTCGCTCCGAGTGGGGGCATCCCCAACTCACCCGGAGCACTATGGGTGGGACTGTGACAGAGGCCTATGGCACGGAGCCCTTTGGGTGGTGCAGGGCTGCCCCTTTCATCGGGCCTTTTTCTTAAGCCAATTACTGCCGCCTCTGGGTTCGGATCGAGACCTGGGAAACACGGTGAAGAGGGATGTTAATTACCAGGGCGCCGGCGTTTTCGACGGCACGACGGATGGGCGCGTTGGTTCGGACGCCACGGGGTAAGCGCCAAAGACCAAAGGGGAAGAAAATGGGTACTGCCTGGTGGTCCCTTTCAGCGCCTTGGGGACTTCATCGGCGGCTTTGGTGGTTATCGAGACCGGGAGCCGCTGAAGCGGGGGCCTGGGTTCGGCGAGCGAGCCAGGCGGGAGAGGTGGCGTCTTTGCTAAGTCAGATACCTGAACGACCGAGCGCCCTCGCTTGCGGCGGGCACGAGCAGACGGGCGGACGGCTCGATCACCCTATCGGCATCCATTTCGAGTACGACTCCGACAAGATCTACGACCCGAATTCCGAGCCCGCCTCAAACGGGGTGCTTGCTCTCCATCTGCAGAAGCTGCAGCCGCACGAAGGGCTGGTGCCATCGAGATCAGAGGACCGCACCGACTTTGCAGAAGGGAACGATGCCTACAACCTTGCGCTCTGCGCAACGCCGCGCCCAATCGGTCGTGGAATATGGCTCAGCGCCAAAGGGGGTTGCCGGTTCTCGCTCCCTGGCGTGGCCAAGGGATGCTGCAGGAGACGAAAACGCAACCTGTCTCCGACAACCTCACCCCCAGAGGGCGCGCCTGAATCGGCGGGTGGGAGTGGTGAAGAAACAAGCTTGGCAGGCGACCGCGGGACTGGGCCCGGCGAGGCGTGCTGCGCGAGGCAACCTGTCTCAATGTACTACCCGGCACGTGCCGGAGACCCCACCTCCAATCGTTCATCGGCTGCGTAAAAAGGGTTGTGAACCGTGTTTGCGGTTTGGCCGTCGATTACTGCTCCGCGGCCGTATTCAGGTTGGCGGATGGATCGAGCTGGAGCCCCAGGCGCTGGCATGGTTCGCCCGACGATGCCCCACTTCTTGCTGCAATCACGTACTGAAGAATCTCGGTTCGGTGTGAGGGGTTCCCACAGCTTCGACTGCTCGAGCAGGTGGGGTTTGTCTTCCGGTTTTTGGATCATCACCTGGGGCGAGGTGCGCGGCGCTGCCGGGTTCGCCCGAAAAGCTGGCGACGCCCTTCGGTCAACGATCGTTGGAACCTTTGCGGAGCGTGCCGACCATAGAGCTTGTATGGGTTCCTAAGCTGAGGAATAAATTTGCCGCTTGGGGCGTGGCCGAGCGGATCCGATCGCTTCAGCACACAGCGAATCCTCGTGGCTGTTCAAACTGCTTATAAAAACTCCCATTGCGCCCTACATTTCGAAGGACCCAGTGAATGGCGGGTCAAATCCACGCATCCCCAAAAAGTCAACAGAATGGGCGGCGGGAATCCCAAGATGTTGAATCCCGCCGTTATCGCCCCAGGCCTGAAGGCGCTCGACCGTATCGAAGACGGGGAGATGCTTTTTCCCTTTGGCCTGAAGGGATCCCGCCGGCGCAAAACTTTTTCTCGCCTGATTGTCGACCACGCTGGGGCGCGTTTTCACGATCAACCAGGCCGCGGGAAGTGGGACGACGAACGCCAGGTTCCCGTAGTGATGCAGAAAGAGATTCGCAAACTCGTTTTTGCCGCGCCTGGATCTTGCTGGGGCCGACGCGCAGAGGCAGGAGTCGAGGGGAGGTCATGAGCGAGGTCTCCTTGTTTTTGCGGGAGCAGAGGGTTTTGGTATCTGGATGAAGTGGGAGGGGAGTTGTGGGGAGATAATCGCTAATAAAAGGAACTAAAGCGGTCACGCCTGTAGAAAAAACCGAAGATCTTTATTTTTCAAGTACTTCTGGAAGGGTCTCCCGGCACGGTTGCCGAGAGACCGAGACGAAGTTCGCGAACGTCTCTGGTGAGTAAACGCCTTCAGCTCAGGAGGGCGTCAGGAGTCGGCCTGCGCGCACGCCTGGGCGCCCATGGTGGTCGCGTCCATGCTGATCTTGCCGGCGCGATGTGTTTGGCATCCTTCGCGGTGGTCTTGGGTCGCTCGGCTCCACCGTGCCTGAATTTACTGAACCAGACGCTCCGTTGGTCATGTCGAACACGTCGAGTGATTCGTATCGCGGCCTGAAGACCAGAGATCGATGCTCCCCTTCGCTGCTCTCGTCGCTGCCCCATCCACCGCTCATCGGTGGCCGCAGCCTTGGATCTGCCCACTCGGATATCGTTTCCCGACAGCTTCGAGGGCGCTCAATGATCTTGCAGGGGTCACGCGCATCCGGCCACGGCCTTTGATGAAATAAGAGAATTTCAGAGCCACCGTTTCCTCTCCGGATGGGTGAGCGTGCCTTTTGGTTTTCTCACTGCGAAGGAAGGGTTTGCGGAAAAAGAAGAGTGAATAAAGAAAAGTACTTTCTATCAAGACGACGGTACGGATGATAGGTTTCATGAGAAATCCTCCTTAGATTTTCTGGCTCTGAATAAAGGACAAAAGTCTTATAATTTTTCGAACCCTTCCAGTTTGCACGGCACCGATGTGTTTCCTCTTTTTAAGAAGTGGCGAATAAGATTAATTCCGAAGAGATGTCGCGGTCTGCTTTTAAGAGCTTGGATATAATACTCGCGGAATCTGCCTTTCTGAATCATTTCTTTTGTTCCCCAGGTTAACGTTGGAGCTCCGACCTCTCGGATGAAAAGATCCGCCACCAGCCGCGCATGACGCCCATTCCCATTGGGGAAGGCGTGGATGCAAACCAAGCGATGAACGAGAATCGCACGGCGATTTCAAGGGGAGGATAAGTCCGGTTTTCCTTCCCAATATTTAAAAAATCCATCCCCAACTTTTTCATCTCTTCTGGAATTTTTCCACCATTCGATTCCCAGATTCTTATCCGAGCTTCGATAAGTGCCCGCCCATTCCATGTCTCCGTCAAACATTTCCCGGTGGATCTTCCTTGAGAAATTCCGGATGCGTGCAGATCGAATCGGCGGACGCCGAAAGATATTTTTGCTGTGCCTTTGAAATATTGGAGGCTTCCCATTCGTTTGAAAAGCTCGGATCTGGTTTGGATGTGTCTAGGAATCAAAGCTTCCTTTTCATCCGGTTCCAGCGGTGTTTGCCCCGCTCAAGCTCAACAGGTCGGGCATCGAAATCCTCCCATAAGCGGCGGCGGTCTTGCGTTCAGACGAGATCCTCGACGTTTCCCGAATCTGCTCTTCTTGAAATTTTGAATTGGTTCCTTGTGCTTCAAGGCTCATGTGGAGATTAGTTCACGTGGACGATTTCTCTCGCCTTCGCCATCGCCCGATTGTGGATCATTTTTCCAAGAGATTCACGAGGTACTAAACTTACGCGCAGTCCACAATTTAATGCGTCCGCCACTCTTTGGAAAGTGGAGGAAGGTAGTATGATGCCTTTCTCCTCAGACGATTCGATCAATCCCATGGTTTGTTTTGTGATTCGCAATTTTTTGGCCAACTGGGTCTTCGACATTCCCAGGCTTTCTCGAATCGTTCAGTCATCCGCCTTTTGGCTTCTTATGGAGTTTTCTTTCTTTCCTGCCTGAGTTCATCACAATTGTTTCTAAATAGATTTTAGAAGAAGCTTTTCTATTCATAAATAGATAGTAAGCTTAAAAACTTATATTTTACAATATAAAAGACAGTTTATAAACTTACTTATATGTACTAATAAGTTGTAGCTTTTAAGGTGACTAAATTAATTGAATATTAAAATTTATGAGAATTGTTCTGCTTGGCGTTTGAAGGGGTTTTTAATAGCAAAGTTTAGCGATTTTGTAATTGCAAGTGCCTCCGTCTGAGGTTTTCATATTCAAACTCTTCCCAGCATGCACGGCACAGATGTGTTGACCTTATGAGATAAGGCCGATCTTTAAAGAAAGATTCGACAATTTCCGCTAACTGCCCTCACCGGTGTTTAGCCTTCGGGGCTTTGTATCAGAATAGGGAGCTCTAGGGATCGATTGTTATATTGTGTGAGGTGTAAACCACGAAGAGAAGACTGATGATTTTGCTCTCTTGTTTCTCCTTTGAGGATTGACTTCCTTTTCAGAGAAGACACCTATCTTTTGCTCTGAGTGGCGCACTTCCTTATTGAACTTGGGAGCACCATTTTGCCAAGTGGCTCATTGAACCTTAACGCAACATTCGGTCGTGTACATATCCCAAACCCACGGGTGTTGTTGACATCCGTATACCCAATCGCGCAAAATTTCGGTTCATAAAAATCGGAGATCCCCAGATTGCTTCCAAAGCAGGATCCGTATTACGACGGTGTATCCGTTATATGTTCCATCAGAAGGGTTGGTTAACGTTATTTCAACCCCGCCAGCCCGCCGGACAACTCGTTGCCTCGCTTGAGAAAAGGACCTTTACACTCAAAACTGACGGTGGGACTGGTTTCGATGAAGCATTGCCGGGCAGAGCCCTTGATTAATCGCCTCTTGAGGCTGATCCTAAACCGGTGGGTGCAGGCGAAGATTCTAGGACGGTTTCCCGTCGAAACCGATCCCTACGAATGCTCCCGTGCAAAACGAGTCATTGGAATTGAATAGAAGTCCCTCCTCTACAGAGTGAGAGGGATCGACATTTCGAAACAGGGGGCACCGGAAGCCCCGTCCCGCCCTACGATTTCGCTCCGTGGTTGACCCTCGGGTCCTAGGAAGATCGCTGTCGGCGCGCTGGCCCCCTGGTCGGTGTGTTTTGGACATTGCCGGAAAGAGTTTCCCCCGCCAGGAGGTGGAACCGGCAGCCTTGACAAAGTGATGCAGATAGGCCCTGTTTTGGCCGGCCCGTTCATAGTTGAGTCCGCCCACTCGCCGGCAAAGAGGTGGTGAATATTTCCTTGCAAGTCGGTCACCGCAGCGGGAGAATTCAACACTGCCATGCTCGTGATGCCCGCTGGATTTTGGGTTTGCCAAGTGCTGCCGGGGCTGTTTCTTTCAGGGAATGGACGATGGTTCCTGATCGGCACGCCGGAAGAGACATGAATCGATTGATCGGTGGGCGTCAAAACGACGCCCAGCCAATGATCGAATTCGTGCTTGCTTGAATGTCCATAACCTCTCGAGCCTGATCAATTGTTGTCGTTTGCTTATCACCCAGCGATGGGGCGATCATGCTCACCCAAGGCATGGCTCTCTTTGGCCTGTGGGGCCGAAAATCGCCTTGGGAGGCTCGTCATAGGGCTGATTGCTCCGCCGACCTCATAAATCCTACAACGGTTGGATTCCTCCCCAGGCAAATATTCTGCGTAGAATGAAGCTTGACTTTATTCCCTGGACCGACCCGAAGCCACATCAATCGCAAATTCAGCGGGTGTTGTACCCAATAATAAGAAAGAGCCGGGGAAAAAGAGCGATCTTGGCCGCTGACCCTTCATCAGGAGATCATGCAGGCTCACCTTTGCCTAAATTTCCACGCCATCATCCTCCCCAGGAGAGCGTCGAGCCAATGGAAAACAACTAACATATTATTCCAGAAAGGATGGTCTCATTAAAATAAATCCAGGATCTGGTGACACTTGGAGAGTCGAGATAAGCTTGATTAGATATTACGATGTGGTAGGATTAGAAGTGAACCTTGTCAGGAAAATATCGATTGTCCTGCCCGCATTGATAGAACGCTTCTATCAGAAGCGATCGGCCTTACAATGCATTGCATGGACGAGAACCCGCCCACCAGATCACCCCCATCTTTGACATAGGCCACCATGTTGGAGTCACTCGCCTTTTGATAATCAACCAGAGTGGGGAAGATCGCCCTCTCATGGGAGCTGATGTAACCAATAATTGTTTCCCCAAAGTGCTCCCCGGAGGTGCTTTAATGGAAAACCACACCTTCATTTCGGTCATTAAGACCACGGGCGAAAACGTGAATGGCGCGCGTTCTGCGGATACCCTCGGCGGACGAGGCCCAGGTAGCGAAAATATCCCGGCAACGATTGGCGTGATGACATCATGGTCCAGGTGAAATCGGTCATGGAAAACCGGCTTTGAATCGCCTCTGGAGAGTGCCGGAATACTCTGGGAGCAGAACAGAAGTTTGGGGCATCTACGGAAGCATTCTTTTGCTCAACCACCTTGAAGGGTCAGAGCCGCCGGAGGGCTTCTTGGAGATTGGTGCTCAGGGCGCCCCACAGGGCCTTTCCATCCCTCCGTCATTCTCAAAACGCATGATATTCGAGCGGTATTGGGATTCGTTCCCCTCAGGTCTACAAGGCGACGACCCGTTCGCAGATTTGATTGATGAGATCTGTGGCGCGGCGTTCTCATCCGGCGGGGCACAGACGGTAATGCTTAGCCGCTCTGCTGGTCGGAGGAGCGAGTTCAGATCTTAGATCCTGATTTTGGAGGCTTCTTCCCACCACCCTGCCAGGCTTGAGGAAGAAAAGAAAATGTTAGAGAAACACACAAGAAGGCTATAAAGCCCCGGCGGGATAAACTTTCATGTTGGCCTCCCTCAGTCAACGGCCCCGCTAAATAGCAAGAAGAGAAATGTTAAGGTAATTTTTTGCCCTCGTCAACATGGGACCAATAGGGAGGCGACTAATAAAAAACTGTGCCGTTCAAACGCACAACATCAGATTATAAAGAATATAAAATCCTCAATTCAGAATTTTTATTCTATCCCCCAAACTCTCCCCTCCCCTCCAGAAATTTTCACCTCGTTTGAAAAAATTTCCAGCTCAAATTCTACAAATATGTGAGGTTGGAGACAAGTTTATATCCAGGAAGGAGAAGGGGAGGAGGAAGTCAGGAATAGCGGTAGGAAAAAAGGCTTACGCTTTGCTCTTCGGTGGAAGGGTTTTTAGGCCTACGGTCAAATGGCACTCTAAAACTACGGCGATTCTATAAAGCATATCGAGGGGAAGGTTTTGGTTTTCACTTTCAATTCGAGAGATCACAGATTGAGTGGTGCCCTAAGCGAGAGGCTAATTGAGATTGGGATAATCCAGCGGCTTCCCGAGCCTTTTGAGATGGAAAGTGAGCCTCCATGAGGAGAACGAGGGCGCCCTCAGTTCACTGCAAGATTTCTTCTTTAATTTCTTTTAAAAACATCAAAGATTTTGTTTTCATAAATTTACCCCGCATATCTTTACCAAATTGACGTGGCTCTCTATCTCTCGTTCGAGGTGTTTTTTGGCTCTTTTAATAAACCCGCGACACGGGAGATGATAGCCCGATCCTTCCCGAAATAAACATAAAAACACTCGAATGGCTCCATCTTTGGAATTTACTCAGAAGCTCCGAGGCGCCCTTTCGCCCTATGAAGTTTACGAGCATGAGGAAGGAAGCGACCCTTGTTCTTTTGGGGGATCAATCCAGGGCTGATATCCCTGGCCAGTGGATTTTTCATCCAATTCAGAAAAAACTCTTCAATCGGACTTCGCCCACTTGGCAATAAAAACAAGAAATTCAGCCTTCATATTAATTGTACTTAGCATATAATGCTATTTGAATCCAATCCAGAAGAAGCTGGCTGTTTCAGTTGCGAAAATGGAAAAATCCGATGCCTTTAAGAGTTTAGAAGAAGGAAGACAAGAAGGGCAGGGGTAAGGTGATGGAGGGGCAGAGAGGCCTCGGGGCAAGTCGGAGAATACCCCGCAACCTGCTTTTTTGAAATTTCCGATATAGATCTCCATCCACACTAATCCGGGGGCATGGAGGTGTCTCGTGCCCTTTGCGCTTCCCGCTCTTCTCTTTCTCGGCGTCGTGGGGCCTGCCTTTTTGATCTCCGGTTGCTCGAGCAGTGCGTCCTACACGCTCCATCACCCACGACCGCGGCGCGATCGGTTTGATCGAAAGGTGCCGAGTTGCGCCTCCCGCGGTGGAGGATTACGAATTGCTATGATCACGGCTTCGAGCGGTTCCGAAACCGCTTGACCGAGGAGATTGGCTTGGGGAGGGCGCTCCGGGTCGATCACCTCGGTATCCGGTTCCATGATTTCATTCGATCCCTTACACGCGACACATGCGAGGGGGCCTGGCGCCCGAACCGGTCGACCCGCGATGCTTCCCCTCGATTTCCTCTTTCATCTCTCCGCCACGACGCTTACGCCGGAGGATGTCTCCCTTTTTTGATCTTCATTACTCCCGCTTCCGAACTGGACGGCCGCCAATGGGGAGCACGGGCCGAGAACCCCTCTGGCCCCGTTTCCCAGGGGGAGACTTGCTGAAGGATGGCACCGCGCACCATGGGCGCGCCTTTGCCGATCCCGGGGAGCTCGCGCCCGAGGTTTCGCGCCCAGGCGCGGGAGTATCTGGAGGCCTACTCGCGGCATCTCGAGGGCTGCGGAACAGATCCTCTGCTGTTTTAAGGCCCGCGCTGGGTTTATCTGACGGGGCGCGAGGCGGCGGTTTTTCGCGTTACCTGCAGATCTCCTGGGCCGATTGGCAAGGTTTAAGCGAAGAACGAAGGGCGGAGCCTTGGCCGGGGCGCATCGCGGCGCAGAACCAGGCCTCAGTGGTGGAGGATCTTTACGGCCTGTTCAGCCGGCACGATCAGCCTCTTCTGCGCGGCCTGCTTCCGCGCGGATGCAATACGATTCTTTTCTCAACCTCACTTCGAGGCGGCCCATGTGCCTCGACCTGGCGTCGGCGGGTGGGTCACGAATTCAATACAGACGGTTTCAACTCTTTCCCAGCGCTGCCAAGACGCGCCCTTCGCCGAACGGCGGGCGGCGATCGACACCTGCTTGCGACGCCCGTCCTCGACGTGGAGCGGACCCAGACCCTTGCCGCGGGCAGCAGGACCCACCACGCGACTTCGAAAATATGTGTGGGTGGGAAACACGGAGTCTTCTCCCCTCGAATCGGAAGGCCCGGACCGACCACCTGGTGCTTCTCCCGCACTTCCTGAAGACAATCCACGAAAAATCTTTCATTGGATGGGGATCTTCCCCCTGCAGAGCGGGCGGATCTTGTTCATTTCCGGGCCAATCGGGCCCTCGGGAACGCCAGATGATACGGGCCCACATAGGGCGGCCCTCTTCAGCAGGCCTTAAGCGAGGCCGCATGTTATCTCATTGTGCGCCGCGTGGAATATTTGATGGGACTCGTCGACGGCCTGATCGGCGTGCTGCGATTCCGGGCGGCGGCCGCTTTTTACATCTCCGACCTTCTCATGTCGCGCCCCGCCCTCACGCCACCCCCGACGCCGGCCTCGGGGCCGGTGGCCCGCCTCTCCTTGGGTGCCGGCCGAGGTTCTCGCCCTCCCGGATATTTTGCGACAGGGAGCCCGGAAGTGCCGCCACGGAGCGCCTCGCGCCCCAGAGTGCAATGGCAGATCGCGGAGTTTTCTCGGGCCCCGCCTGCTCCCCATGACGGGGCTCGCCGCCCTCAGTTTCATCCGGAATCGATCTTCGACGCCCAATCTCCCTCCGCCGACAGCACGACCGAGTTATATGAATTTTCATTTTGGGAAAACCCGGCGCATGACCCTCGAAAAGGTCGAAGAGGTCGTGGGCACGGCCAATTCCTCGCCCGCGCCGCCTATACCTTGCTGCTCGCCTTCCGGCCTGCCCGGATTGATCCCAGCTTTGCGGAAACGATTCTCGCCGACAACCCCAATCCCGCGGTGGAACCGGAGATCTATGTGGGCTCTCGCCGGCCTCGACCCCGGCTTCGGAATAGAAATGCTGGAGATCGTCGCCCGAGGACTCGAGAATTCTTTTTGATCCAATCTATTTCATTTAAGTTTTCCGCTTCCGATCCACACTTCCTCTGCAGAAGTAGAATGGCCCGCCATCAAAGGGAAGCCCTGTGCCCCACAAGCGCCCCGCCTACGCGGCTCCGAGCGCGAAACAACGCCTTAGGACCCTCCGGCCATCACCCCCTGCCGAGGACCCAGGCTATTTTTGTCGATGTGGCCCTGGACGTTCAGTTTTGCGGGGGTTTGCCACTCGGATGTGCGCCAGGCCCGCGATGAATGGGCAAGGCAGCGATCTTTCCCATGGTGCCCGGGGCACAGGGATCGCCGGAGGTGGTCGCCGGGGTGGGGAGCCCAGGTTAAAGAAGTTTCCGTGGTGAGGAGAGAAGGTCGGCTAAGGGTGCATGGTGGATTCCGCCGCATGACTGCGCCGCCGTGCCGGGAGGGCCCTTGGCGAGCAATATATTGCGAGGGGGAAAATTAATTACACCACAGCGAGTGTTGAAAAAGATGGGATCGCCCCCACCTGCAGCGGCTACTCCACGCGGATCGTTGTGGATGAAATTTATGTCTTGCGCCTGCCGGAGAATATCGCCACATGGATAAAGCCGCGCCTTTGCTCTGCGCGGGGATTCGCCACCTGCTCTCCGCTTAAACATTGGAAGGCCCGGGAAAAAGGTCTGCCGTGATCGGCCTGGGGGGCTCAGGCACATGGCGATCAAGATCCGCCACAACCGCACTGGAGTGCCCGAGGTGGGCCTCGCCGGCCCATTCCCTCAAGAAGAAAAGAAGGCGGCCTCCACTTTTCGGGCCCATCATCCATGCCACTGACTCCGAGGCGGCCACCTTTAGAAAAATTAAGGATGGTATTTTACGATCTGATCCTCAGCGCACCGTCATCCGAATCAGAACTCAGTTGGAATCAATATCACCAATCTTCTCTTCGTCGGGATGGGGCGCTGGTTCTCTTAGGCGTCCCGGCGAAGGCACCTCGGGTCCATGCCTCTTCCCTCATCGCATGAAACGCCGCTCTCTCGCTTCGGCTCTCTCATCCATGGCGAAGCATCCCCCGAGACAAGAGATGCTCGACTTTTGTGGCAAGCATTCCCATCACCCCGGGGATCCGAACTCATCCCCATCCAAAAAGATCAATGACGCCCTGCGGACGAATCTGGTTCCATTCCGACGTGCTGCCCATCGTTTCGTGATCGATACGGCCTCACGCTTCCGTGTGAAAGATATTTTTAAAGGAAGCTCACTTTCCTCTTCAAGAAAAGAAGAAGTTGCCGGACTACGATAGAGAAGCGAAGGAAAGGGGCGAGAGGGGTTTCTCGACTCGGCTGAAGGGAGCAAGTGGTGGAGAGAGCTGGGGAGGGGGGGTGGAGGTGGCGGTAATGGGGGCAGGGGGAGGTGATTTTTCTGCCACAGGGAGGTCACAGCCCGATTCCAGCTTGCCACCATTTCTCAGGGCCCGCATCGCACTCCTCATTTGGGGATCCCATTTGCCAGAATTGCCGCGAAAGGGTTCACCACAGGCGCTTGGCAGCAATCTTTAGGGACAGGGTGTGCTCAGTCTTTTGAGGTTTCCATCGTTCGCAAAACTCACCGCAGGTTCCAACACATTATTTTCCGCAGCCGGAGTACGAATGGACGCATGGGGGCGTCTGGAGTTGGTTTGGGGCGGGGTTCCTTGTTTTCGTTTTTATACTGAGTCAATTGGGTGGGCAGGTCGGACGGTTCCACAGCTGCCAGGAGAAAGTGAGAACAAGGGTCCTATGCTGCTCATTGTTGGTTTTTGTAACACGCGGAAGGGTCTTTTGTCCTTCGCGATACATTCAAACGCCTGATTCCGGCGAAATTTAACCGCGGCATCATGCTAGGTCTGAATTAAAAAAAATTCGAATCTGGCTTTGCTTCTGCACAATAGCGTCCGCATTTTCACCGTAAAATTTGGAATAACTTTGGGTAAAGAGCCCCTCCTCCGCTGCCTTCGATTGGTTGTTTGAAAGGAATAGGAAGAGAGGGAGAAAGAACGATTAGGAAAAACGAGAAGATGAGTTTTTCATGGGAGAATTCCTTTCAGGTTCCCCCTTTTTTCTATTATCCTTCATACCTAGGGAGGGAGCTTCACCGAAGGGGAGAGGGCCGATCACATCCGCGGCTTTGAAAAGAACGAAGAGAGAACGAAATCGAAAAATATTGTTTGCAGGCCTGGTCGCAGAAGGTCACGGGTAGATCAATCGATTTTCCCGGCGACGGCACTGTGACCCGTGGCGGTGGCGAGGTTCGTGGTCAGTCGGAGCAGGGGCGGCGGCCCTTGGATGTATTGGGCTGGCCGGTTTGGGAGATCGCCACGCCGCGCCGAGACCAGTGGCGGCGTAACCGACCAGGCCCGCTCGCCCCGGCTGCATTCACCGTGAGGGTGCCTTGGCCGGTCATCGGACCGCTGATGGTGAGTTTCCAGGTTCCCCGCAAGGGAAGACTCGCAGCGCTTTGCCGTATAGGTGATTCCGTTGGGGGTGGTGGCGGCTTGCCGTCGGCATTTCTTTTCAAGCGCATCGGCCTTGCCGTTTAAAATTCCTTTTCGGCCCCATAGGCCACCACCTCCGACTCACGCCCGCAGGCGCAGGAGGCGCAGAAGGCATCAAGATCGAGAGGAAATGGTCGATCGACTAGCCTAAGAAGAAACTCCGGTGGGTTAATTCCATGCAAGCGCACTGCCGCGATGATGTCGTCGCAATTTTGATTTCTAAAGTTCTGATCGATCACCGGCTCCCGCCGTCGTCGAGGCCCCCGATCTTCGGGGAGGGGTCGCTTGGCTCACTGCCTGGCTCATGATGCCATCAAGAGGACGGAGGCGCCCCCATCAAATCTCTGAATCTCATCCAGTTCATTGTTGTCCGGTCGGAGGCGGTGGTGATTGGCGGAGTCGCGCGCCCAGGCGAAGATTTCCTTCCAAGCCTCCCCGGCTCTTCCCGCCGCCTGGCGCGCGACTACGCGCTGCTTGCAGGTCGTCGCAGGTGCATTCACGGGCGGAGACCGCGCCGCTCATAGAGCCCAGGTAGATCCGAGCAAAATCGAAAATATCGCCTGTTTCCATCCCATAAGAAATAGCCCTCTCTTTTTCAAACTCCGTTAAATTAGCTCACCTTTCGCATCGCGGCCCATCCTTAGAAGTAAGAATCCTCCACCAGGTTTCCGGAAGATTCTCTTTCCGATATTTTCGTTTGAGAATAAGACCGTGAGGCAAACAGGGATTCCATCCAAATTTATTCATTTCTTAACAGTTCTTGCGGGGCTCGTGGCAGGGGCGGCCTTGGGGACCCCTTCGGGAGGTCGGAAGGGGCCCTTTTCCTACCCGAACGAGTGCCCCTCTACACCCAAACGAAAATATTTTTGGTGGCCGGGAGCGGCAAGAGCGCTAACTTCGCGCAAGAGATCGTGGATCAGAAAAAATTTGGCGGAAGGCCGGGTTTTCCGACGAAGAGATTGCTTGTTACTACGTGGCTCCGTCCTCCAAGGAGCTGAAAGGGGACGAGGCAATTCTTGGAGCTGGCCTCGAGCTTTCTGAGTGTTATCCGGCGAGCGTCGCTTTGATTCGGAAACACCTACAACTCATTGCGAAGGGAACCCAAAGCTCCTTTTCTCTATCTCTATATGACGAGCCACGGCGATCGGCCCCTATCTTATGAACTTACAAAGTCACGCGGCGGCCTTCTGGAAGGAAAACTCCTGGAAGAGAGAAGCCGATTTCCCGTTCTCAACCAATATCTCTTAAGGGATCGACGGCCTGCCCGATCGAGAAGACTCCACCTTTTCCGATATCTTGAAGGACTATCAACTGGGAAAGGATCCCGAAGAGTTGTTGTTCATGACGCCTTTCTATCTTCGAAATCTCCTCGAAGAGTTATAAAGATGTGCCGAAATTTTTGAAGTGCTCCAAGGTTGTTATACGGGCGGCGTCGAAGAACCCAGCGAGCGTTTCGTGATCAGACCCTGCGATCTCTTTCCGGCCCTCACCCTTCTCACGGCGACCCGTTTTCGATCGGACGAGTTTCGGTTGTCTGAGCCCGGGAAAACTCCACTTATTTTGGCGGCATTTTCAATGAAGTGTTGAATCAAAGAGCCGAGGATCCCGCCGGATGGACTGGAAGGCCCCTCGCCAGCGAGGTGAAAGAGAAAGTGACGGTCAGGAGAAAACCGAAAAGCATGCCTCCACGTCGGACCCGGTATTTTCTCCAATTGTTTGAGCGAGACGCCTCTTTAAGACTTCGGTCTTCGTTCTCGGGCAGTGACGGCCGCCCCTTGAAGTTTTCGACCGCCTCTCGGGAACCGGAAGGCTTCCCAGCGCCGCATTTTCTCGCCCTTGAAGCCGTGAAAATCCGACCCGCCCGTCACCACCATTCCGTTTTGCTCCCCAAAGAGCGAGCGGCCTTCATCTCGGATTTTTGTGAGAAGGATGGTAGGCCTCGATTCCTGCGAAGGCCTTCTTTTCTTAGGGTTTTCGGGGATGGATCGATCGCGCAAGAGCCCGGGATGGGCAAGAACGGCAACGCCTCCGTTTTTTCGAATTTTTGGAGAACAAGGGAAGCCCCGAGGAACTTGGCGGGGCACATAACCGGGTTGATTTGGGGAAAGATAAATTCGAGTCCTCTCAAGTTGGGCACATAGCCTTTCTAACCAAGGCCTGTGCAAGGTGCGGGCGGCCCGGAAGTCAGAGTCTTTCAGAGTAAGGTTCCAGATCTTTCTTTTCGATGAGCACCCCATGGTCTTGAAGTTTTCGGATCATGGCGTCGATTCGCGAGATCCTGTCTTTTTTGCTCGCTTAAGAATTCCAAGAACTCCGGATCGCTTCGATCGATGCTGATAGGCGAGCAAAATGAACCTCTGTCGCCACGCAGTGGGAAGAGATTTCGATGCCAGGGATCCATTCGATCTCGGCGTCGTTGCAAAGGGCCTCGATTTGTTCGAGTGCTTCGAACGGTGTCGTGATCCGTCACGCTCGAAGTGGGTGAGCTTTTTCTACCGCGAGTTGAACGAGTTTTTCGGGAGCAAGCTGCCCGTCGGAGAAGGTGGTGTGGGTGTGGAGGTCGATTTTCATGGCGGAGGGGCGTATGGCCCTTACGTCCCTCGTTTCTGTCAATAATCGACAGGCGTTTCTCACCATAATCCCCGTCCGCCTTTCGGCTGCATAGGCCCAGGGCTTGTAAGCCCAGCTGGGGCCCGGCGATGTCGACGTGGGCCCAAGGGATGCCGTTTACGAACTCTTGCAGGAAAAAGGCCGCCGTTGATCGTGCCCCCGTAGGAGCCGCCGATGTTTTGGATGTCGGCGATGATTGCTCTTCATCTCTTCTTTGTAGTCTTCCACGAGGGGCTCCCACAGATTTTCTCGCCCGTTTCTTGCCGGTTTCCGATCAAGGTTTGTGCGAGATCCTTATTGTTGCTGAGCACGGCCGAATAGAGTTCCCCCAGCGAGCGAGGCCGGCGCCGGTGAGGGTCGCCAGGTTGATCATCCAATCGGTTTTAGTTTGGCGGCGAAGGCGAGGGCGTCGGCCAGAATGGGCGGGCCTTCCGCGTCGGTGTTCGAGGACCTCCACGGTTTTCCGTTGTGCATCGTGCAGGACGTCTCCGGGGCGCATGGCCCGCCGCTCGGCATATTCTCGGCGGAGGGGATATGAGGCGCGCAACCTCCACGCTTTGGGTTTTTAGATCGCGAACGGTCTTCATGACACCGAGGAGGGTGGCGGCGGCGCTCATGTCGTCCTTCATCGTCTCCATGCTCTTTGCGGGCTTGCAGGGAGAGCCCGCCCGAATCGAAGGTGACTCCCTTGCCCACCGAGGCGATCTTCTTCTTCCGCCTTCCCCGAAGGGCGATGATGACCATCTCGATCAGCACGGGAGGAAAGCGAGAACCCTTACCTACGCCCACAATTCCGCCCATTCCCATGCGCTTCAGGTCGCCCAGTTTAAAGGACGCGGGTACGGATGCCCCGAATCTTCTGGGCCTCTTTGGCTAAAAACTCAGGCGGTTTATCGGCCGCTGGGGTGTTGATCAGATCGCGGAGCGTAGTTTGGTGGCTTCGGATACGATCTCGCCGCACCTGGATCCCTTCTTAAGGGCCCCCTGAGTCTTCTGCGGGCCGGCTAAGAACGACCTGGGAGAGCAAGGCTGCCGCCGTCTTTCTTCGATTTGTAGCGCAAAAACCGGTAGGTACCGAGGACGAAGCCTTCCGTGGCCGCCTGCCGGCCATTTCTTGGGAGAGAGGACTTTGCGAATCCTCGGCGATCTCAAAACGACCTTCTTCGCCTTCACCGACTCGGCACTTTGACAGATCTTTCCGCCGCCTTTCTCAGATGCTCCAGATCGAGTTTTTTTCTCTCTCCCAAGCCCACCACGAAAAGGTAGGGGGCCCTTGATCTTGTAATGGGTGTGAATCACTTTGATCTCGCCCGGCTTTCCTTTAAACTCTTCCTTTTTGAGAGCGTCGCGGACGAGCCCCGCCAAGAGTTTATCTACGCGAGCCAGGCTTGAATCCGGGTCGATCTTGCCGTCCAGCAAAGGCAGAGCGGCGGACATCGGAGGATATTTTTCGGGTCTTTCAGAAGAAGCGGTGAGGGAGGGCATGGGGGTTCGCTTATGTGTGGGTGGGGTAGGGGCGACGCATGCGTCGCCCTTCACGTCACGATCAGTTGTCGAGTTATCAGTTGTCAGTCGAGGGATTATTTACTGCGCGACTACTGACCTCTGGGCCCTGACAACTGTTTGTAAATGGTACACCAGGGAGAAATCTCTTTTCAAACTTAATTTCCGATGAGTGCCGCCAAGAAAAATCCGACGGTTCGTGCCTGATCCTGAAAAAGGAAGGGGCCGTCGGCGGGAATTCGATTGAATCGCCCGGGGCCCTAAACGCGTTTTAATCTCGCACTCGCAAAGGAGTTGGGAAGGGCTCTGAACGAAGTGGCAAACGATCAGGCCCTTCGGGCCGTGATTCTTCAGGGAGAAGGAAAGGCCTTTTCGGCCGGAGGGGACCTTAAAATGTTTCAGCGGAATGCTCCCCGGGCCGACCAGGGCTTTCGAAAAAGATCAGCGGTCTTTTAAACGGGGCCATCCGCACGATTTCGCACCATGGCGAAGCCCGTGATCGCGGGGGTCCAGGGCCCCGCCTACGCGGCGGCCTTCGGCCTCACCCTTGCCTGCGATCTCATCATCGCCGCCGCGAGTCGGCTCGGTTTTCCGCTTCCTATATTAATGTCGCCCTGACGCCGAACGGCAGCGCGACGATCTATCTTCCCACGCCTGGTCGGCCCGCGACGGGCCGCCGAACTCTTCTTCACGGGCCGAGTGCTTTCGGCGCGGGAGGCCCAAGAATGGGGATCGTAAACCGGGTGGTGGGCGATGAGGAATATGAGGCCGTTCTTTGGGAAACGGCAAAGGATCTTGCTTCGCGACCCACCCGAAGCATCGCACGGACGAAACGGCTCTTGAATCAATCCTCGGACTCCCCCTTCTCGCCCAACTCGAACGGGAAAAGAGCGGCCATCGCCTGGTCGTCCACCACCCCGGATTTTGCCGAGGGGGTGAAGGCCTTCGTTGAAAAGAGAAACCGAAATTTAAGGGATAAGAAATTTTGAGTCTTAATGAAAGATTTGCGGCGGTGCCCCGTATTTTTGGGGCCAGTCTTCCCAGACCACATCCGTCGCGCCGATGTTGTATTTCACGACCCGCCACACACCGTCCTTCGAATGAAGAAGGGCAGTGATCCTGTCATCGAAGGCGCCAAAGTCGTAGGCCTCTCGATGGATGGTTTTCCGATAGTCGATCATCTCTCCGTCGGGCCTTTGGGGAACCCCTATGAGAAAGGCCCAACCGGCTAGAACATTGAGACGATCCACCTTGAATATCACCGCGCTATGAAGCTCTTTTTCTCCACCGGAGGGCGCAGGGCATCCATGATGGCCTTGCGCTCGGCGTTCCCATGGCCGGGGTATAAAGATCTCCGGCCCGGGAGAGGCTTGAGGCCCAGAAAATAAGATTCGCACAGAAGAGAAAAATGTAGCGCGGCTACGAATGACAGAAGAAAGCATTTTTCGATCCTCCTCCTTAATCATATACAGCGTTAATACCCCAAGACTTGAATGCGTTGTCATCCCCGCCCCGAGTGTTCAGAGAAAAGCGGGGATCCAGAGTCTGGGCCCCTCGCTCATGTGATCCCGCAAAGAACGCGGGATGACGGGGCGGGGTGACAGGATTTTGCGTGCGCCGCTGCTTGGGGCAGGATTTCATTTAATGAGGCTTTAAGCCCTGGCAAGTAAAGAATCCCTGCCCGAGCTCCTCCACACAACTTTAGAAGAAAAAGTCGATAAATCTCATCAGGTTTTATAAGGGGTTTTGCCTGGCACCAGAAAGTCCTTCCATTCGATCTTTGCCTTTTGAGAACCGGATTTCCCACGAAAGTATTCTTACGCGCCTTTCCGGGCAGGCCCCTCCAGCACGGTGCTCACTTCCAGCCAGGCCTCGGAAGTGGACTGGCCTGGTGGGCCGCTTTACGAGTGAGGCCGGCGATTGGCGTAGTCTCGCTGCCATAGCTACGGGCGGCCCTTTTCTATCGTTTTGGAAGAGTGGGAACTCTCGCATTGGCCTCCGTTTCAATCGGCCGCTCCTGTCCTACGAATCGCTTCTTACGGAACCGGTCTTTTAAGCGAGGTGGGCGCCTTTGAAGGAACGAATCGATTCTTAGCGACCCTCTCGGGAGATCGCTCCAATCCCAATCTCTGAACTGGAACGGGCAGGGCGGTTGGAGAAACGGTCTCGCTTCCTCCCCTCGTAACCTTCGGCCTGCTCAAATCCGCCGGATCGGCCGCTCGAGACCAAAACGTTCTTCTCCAGCACGTTTTTTCCGATGTTGCCATGGTGGGAGGTCATCAAGCGGCGGCCCGTTGGGAATCACTCCCCCGACCTGAAGGAACCCTGGCCGACCAGCTCTCCATGCGGAAGTTACTAATCTCCAGTTAGGCGCGGAATGAGCGTGCTCCATGCCTTCGCCCCCGTCTTTTAAGCCTTGAAAGAAGTTTTGATCTCTCGATCAGGGGATGGAGGCCCATCGACCGGCAGGGGAGATTTTCTTTTCCCGCCCTTTTTCAGCCCGCGCTCTGCCACGGAAATCGGCGCTCGGAGTGAAGCTTCGATGGGAAGACCTGGGATGGGGAGGAAATGCCCACGGTTCTTCAAATGAGCGCTCAGAATCATGACGGCTCCCTCCGGCAGCCCAGGAAGGACCGAGGGTTTTCTCTGCTGCCTCCCCGTTCGAGAAGGAATGAAATCGCAGAGGGGCGTCTCCGTCTCCCACCCCCCGACAGGGCTGGAGAAGGCCAATCAGGTCAACGTGAATGAGTCGGGGCCTTTCCGAAGGCGGCCGCTTATTCACCACCGGCCTCACCTCGTGTTCGGCGGTTCTGCTCTACGATGCCGCCCGCAAGGCCGGCGTGCTCATGCACATCCAACCTCCCGTGATCTCATCGGGAGATCAAGGATCTCGCCCACATTCAAACTTTGATGGACACCGCCGTGGAAAGGGCCCCCACGGTTTTGGGCGGAGAAAGAAAGAACATCACAGCGATCACCCTGAGAAGCCAGATCGATCTTCCGGAGTTCGAGGAGTTTGTGCAAGAAGGGATGCCTCCAGCCATCGCTGGAGCGAGACGATCCTTCAATCCCTAAAATCGAGATCGATCGCCGTTCACGATCTTCCTCCACGACGGCATTGAAGAGATCCGTTTCGATACGGCGAAGGGAGAAATGGAGATCGATCCTTTCCGTCGATCCGGTCCGGATAAAATTCGACCTCTTTCCCGAATCCTCTCCTTTCGAAATCGGCGCTCAAAACTCCAGCGCGAAGCGATACGAGGCTTGAAGGAAATCAGTGGGTCAGGACATCGAAACCCTGGAAGGGCGGATGAGGCCCGGCAGCGATTCGGAAGCAGGCTTTTGGGGGCCGAAGAGTCTCTCCAGAGAAGTTCTGGCGGCCGACAATGATTTTGTTTTTTCACAAGGCCTCTGACCCATCAAAAGATCGCCTTCGAGGTTGCGCAACGTGTTCCTCGCGGCGGTGGTGGCCCCGCTTTCTATCGAGGAAGAAAATTTGTCGCCAAGACCAAATTTACTGGGTTCCCAACCATCCCCATTTCAGGACGGCGACCGTACGAGCATGGATTGGAAAATCGTGAATTTGAGCAACGGAAAGTCGATCGACTTTTCCGCCCTCCTGCCGGGGATGATCAAAAAATATGGATTTTATGAGGGGCATGGCACTTCACCGTCTCGATCCGAGGGAAATTTTAGAGGTGTTAGATTTTTGAAAAAGATCCTTCGGAGCAATGAAACGGGAGCGAAAAGTGCCACCCAAAATGCCTCGTTCGCCCTATTGAGGGTTTTAGAAGATATCGCGGGCCTCGATGAAGAAGGTGATCTCTCGAAAAATTCGCCTCCTTCCATCAAAACCTTGGACGATTGGGGGAGGCGGTAGCGCGGTATAAATCCGGAGGAGCATTTAAGCGTCTTGGAAAATCTTGAGAAGAATTGGTTTCTGAATACCTATTTGATGAACCCGAAGAAGGCCTTGTTGTTTTATGTCGTCTCTCGAGCCAGAGATGGAGGATAGTCTTCATCCTGAAAATTCCATTTCTTCTTTGCAGGAACTCTTTTCGCAAACCGAGGCCCATCGCTATGAAGAAATGGGAACCTTTCTGCTCTTGAAGGCCCTTCAGCCCCTCTTCACCACCCATCCGAACTTCATGGATCGGGAATTTGCCTCGGCAGTTGAACGACATTGTGATCATCTAGTTTGGAGCCCCCTCATCGGCAGCGATATCTCGCCTGGCATTCGTCACTCGTGATCGCGCAAAGGAACCGATATTGCCTTACCGTTTCCCGTTCTCCACCCTCCAATTGTATGATGCAGGATTCCGAATTCGCCGCGTCGGCGCAAAGCCGCGTGTAGTCGAGAATCGTCCTGCAAGGATTCGAATCTGTTTTCGCCGTTGAACAGTGATATCGAGTGGAGCACTCCTCAGCGGAATTCATACAGAGTCTCAAATAAGAAGCGAGGGGTGTCGAATCGAGGAAGGCATAATTCAATTTTTCAGAATGAGATTTAAGGCAAGTTGAGGGGGTTTGAGTTTTGCCCGCAAATTTCCTCGAAGTCTCCAATCATACTGCAGGCCCGTCGACGCTCCTCCTCCGAATGAAAAAGGAGATAGGGGTTGATGAAGTCGATATCCCCCATTTTGTGAATTTTCTCCGGAGATTCGATATTGGAAGGAGAGGTTTTGGCCGGTGCCGTCGATTCATTTTCTACGGATCGGTTCTCTGCATGGCTTGGCGAGATTGATAATATCAAACCCAACAAAGAGTTAACACGAAGACTTTCATCCTAAGAGTTATTCTATTCAACCGCGGCCCGAAAATCCAATGAAGAATTCACTGCACTCTCCGCGCTTCACAGTTCGGAATCACAACCTTAAGAGGCCAAAGCGGGCAAAATCAGCCTCCTCTTGCCCTGAAGAGAAGATTTTTCATTCCAACTCTTCGGTTTTATTTCTTCCACTTTATGGAGCATCCCATGGAGGGCATCTGGGCGGCGGGAGGCGTTTGGCCACCGGCGAGCAATAAGTCGAGGGCCTCTCGCAATTCTTTGCTTCTTCACATTTTGCGCCTTCTTTCCAATTGTCATCGAGCCGCCCATGATAGGCGAGCTTACGCTCCGGGCCGTAGACGTAAAACTCCGGCGTGCAGACGGCGCCATAGGCCTTGGCGATCTCTTGGCTCTCGTCGACGAGGTAAGGAAAACCGTATCCTTTTTGTTCGGCGCGCTTTTTTAGATTTTCCGGGTTTGTCATCGGGGTAGTCGGTGGGATCGTTGGCGCAAATTCCTACCAACTGCACCGATCTTCCTTCATAGTCTTTCCGCAATTGAACGATGCGATCCTCCACCGCCACCACGTAAGGGCAGTGGGCGCAAATAAACATGACGATCAGCGCTTTTTTATCTTTAGAAGTCATCGAGGGAAGTAAATTTTTCCATCCACTGATTTTAATTGGAAGGCGGTTGCGGGGGTTCCTTGGGGGTGGTTTCTGAATTTAAAAGGACCATAGGAAGCTATCAGTTGTCAGCTATCGGCTATCAGTTTTATTCTACTTTAACTGAAAGATGAAGCAGGCGACCGTTCTAATTATTATTTTAAAGAAGTTTTTAGGCCGTTTAGCATTCGGCCTAATTCTCCTGACAATTTTAAAAGTTCGTTCGCTTCGTTTTCATTTAGATAATTCAGATTTTGGGCTATTAATACCTGAGTTTCCAACTCGTATAAAGATCCTCTTGCATGTCCCAAAAATTGAGAGAATTCTCCTTTTGAATTCCGTCCTTTTCCTTCGGCAATGTTACTCGGGATGGAGACGGCAGCTCTTCGAATTTGACTCGTGAGACCATAAACTTCCTCTTTAGGAAACTTTTTGAGTATTTTGGTAAATTTTTGTAACGAGATTCAATGCTTTTTGCCAGACCAAAAGATCTCGATAACTTTGTGTCATATAAGCCAGATCCTACTCCTGACAGCTGACAGCCGATAGCTGATAACTAATACTCTTTCCTTTTCGTAGCCACCAAGATTCTCACCACGGCTTTCATCTTCTGCCAGAGAGTTCCCGTCAAATTCCGCGCGAGGTATTTGAAGGTATTGTAGAGCTTCTGATTATAGCCAAACCACCAAAAATCGGGAATCCGAGGCATTTTGTTGGTGTGAACGTGCTGGACATGAACCAACTCGTGAAGCCCCAATTTGCCGTGGGTCCTTCCGAAGCCCGAGTTCTTCAGGCCTCCCCAAGGAGTCTGGCAGATCGCATAGGAGTAGGTGCAATCGTTCACCGTCACCGTTCCCGCGCGAATTTCTTTGGCGATCTTTTCTCCACGCTTGAGATCTTTCGTCCACACGGAGGCGGTGAGGCCGTAGATGGAATCGTTGGCGAGGGAAACGGCCTCGTCCTCGGTTTTGAAGGTCATGATGGGAAGCAGGGGCCCGAAGGTCTCTTCGCGCATGCAGCGAAAGCTGTGATCCACGCCGTAGATCACCGTGGGCTGGTAAAAAATCCCGGGAGTTCGTGGTTTCGGTCTCCTCCGGCCAGCACGGTGGCGCCCCGTTCGCGCACCTCTTTCATCTGGTCTTCCACGATCTTGAGTTGAGCCTCGGTGGTGAGGGGGCCCATATCTTGGTTCGGATCCAGGCCGATGCCTTGTTTGAGTTTTTCGTGATCTCCACCACCTTCATCAAAAAGAATTGGAGACCTTCTCATCCACATAAACCCGTTCCACCGAGGCACACACCTGCCCCGCATTGGAGAATCCCCCACACGGCGGCGCGGGCCGCGTTTTCCAGATCGGCGTCTTCACAGACGATCATCGGATCTTTCCGCCGAGCTCCAAAGTGCAGGGCGTGAGGGTCTGAGAGCACAGCTCCATGATCCGTTTTCCCACCCGAACGCTCCCCGTGAAGACGATCTTATCGAGCCAGGAACTCACCAAGGCTTCGCCGGTGGTGGCGCCGCCGGGAAGGTGGGTAAAGACACCGAGGGAAGCCCCGCTGCATTGAAAATCTCCTCGATTTTGTTTCCGACGAGAGGCGTGGCATCGGCGGGTTTCAAGAGCACGCAATTTCCCGCCATGAGGGCCATCACCGTGCCGCTCATGGGGATGGAGAAGGGAAAATTCCAGGGAGATGATAATGCCGACGAGCCCCAAAGGCTGATAATAAAGGCGAGACCGGCGTCCCAAAAGCCCATCACGCCGATATTGATCTTTTCGGCGCGCAAAAGTTTTTCGGTATTCTTCGAAAAATAGGCGAGAAGGTCGCAGACGGGCAGGATATCGGAGGAAATCGCTTCAACGAGGGGCTTTCCGTTATCTTGGGAGATGGTTCGAGCGATTTCATCGAGATTCTCCAGGATATATTCGCGGGCCTTCCTCATGAATCCCCCCGCTCCTCGAAGGAAAGGGAAGACCACAAGGGAAGAACCTTTCGGGCCTTCTTCCACCTTCCGCCTCACCTCGTCGGGGCTGGTGGGCTTGAGCCGAGCGATTTCTTCAAGGGTTGCGGGATTTTTGAAATGATCGGGGCGATTTCCATACTCACCTCTCGCACAAACTCTCCCTCTCACTCTCTCAAGTGAGTTTTTCAAAGCTCTCCTCCCTTTGAAAAAGGGAGGTTGGGAGAGGATTTCGTGATAGAAAAGTACCTTATTATTATCACACAAATCCCCCTTCATCCCCCTTTTTCAAAGGGGAGGGACCTTGCTTCCCCAATATATTCCCTCTAGCCAAATCCTTTTTCTTAGTTAATCTGAAAAATCCGATGCATCACGAGAAGGATCTCTCAAGAGAAGCTGTAATTCAAGATAAACACGCGGAGAGCGAAGGGCTACGTTTTCTTTATGGAATAGGCTTCGATCCCCGACGGGAGGCCTTGCTCGTCCAAGTGTTCAAAGACGATAAGATCATCACCCGTTTCGAACGCTTTGGAATTCATGTCTTGAGCCTTCAAGACCGCTATCTCTCGGGAAGCCCCCTCGACCCTCCCATCGTCACTTCATTCAGCACCTCCTGCGTTTCGGAAATCTCGACTCCTGGGAAAGCTATTATGCTAATTCCCCGCAAGCAAGGGGCCTATTTTTGGGCCGCTTGAGCAAGTTCTCCGAGGTGCGTTCCCTTCATTCCAAGAAGGCCATCCATTTTTTCGAAGAGTTCCTTCGTTCCCCTTCTCGAGCTCTCCGGCAAAACTCACCCATCTTCAGCTGAAACTCCGATTTCGAGAGGAGCCCTCGGGCGAGATCCATGAGGCGGGCGAGGTCTTCGTCTTTTTCGGCAACCGGCCTTGGGCCTTTCACCGGGGATCCTTCTTTCCCATTCAAAGCTCCCAGGCGAGATGTGTATCTGGATGAGTTCGACCGGGAAGGAAACTGGGTTCTCACGGAAATCGTGCCGTGGAATTTTCGAAGACAATCTTCCTTCGCTCGCCGAGAGCGGAGAGATCTCAAATCCCTGAAGATTTCAAAGATTCCCACTGTGGTGCATCTGGAGCCGAAGGCCGATTTCCAGCTCTCGGAAGATGCACGCGACGACCAACTGGCGGTGACGATTCGTTTCCCGCTACGGTGACCCATAAAATCCCTCCCCATCAACACGACGACGACCTGCTGTATCAAATCGCCTCGGGCGCCGAGAGCGTACTTCTCTACCGGAACTTAAGAATTCGAAAAAAGAGACCTTGGAAAAGTTTCTCTCTCAAGGGTTTCGGCGCGTTGCTATCGATCGATTCGGAGACTGGCGGGGAGGCGGCCTTGGATTTTGTCGCCGACCGATTGCCCCCTCTCCACGAAGAAGGAGAGGTGTTCGGCGAAGCGGAATTAAAAAGCAGTTTCGAATCTTGAGCCGCTTCGGAAAGGGAGATCTTAAGGCAGAAGTGGTCACCTACGGTCTTGATTGGTTTTCTCTCGATCTCAAATTCGTGGTCGAGGGCCAAGAAATTCCTTCGAGGTGGTGAGAAAATTGGTGAGCGAAGGACAGCGTTATCTTCCCCTACCGGGAAAGGGCTTCGTTCAGCTGAAAACCGACGAAATCAAGACCCCTTGAAGAAACTTTCACGGAATTGGAGGCCGAAGGCGAGAGCCACGGTGCCCTTCAGTTCAAATCGTTTCATGCCCCTTTTTGGAAGAGATCCTCTCCATCGACTGGAAAGCGGAAAAAGGATTCCAAGAGGCGGTCCGTTCGCTTCGCCAGCTTTCAGGTATTCCTCCCAAGAGCTCCCCCGGCCTTCAAGAAATATTGAGGCCCTATCAGCATCACGGTTATGACTGGCTTCGCTTTCTGCATGAGCATCATTTTCACGGCATCCTGGCCGACGACATGGGGCTCGAAAAACCCTTCAGGCCTTGGCATTTTTGCAAGACTTGAAAAATCGACACGGAGCCGCCCCTGCCTGGTTCTCGCGCCTACTTCGGTGGTGTTCAATTGGGCCGCCGAGGCGCGAGAAATTCACTCCGAACTTGACGGTACTTCAACTCACCGGCGCCGAACGCAAGGAGAGCTACGACCGAATCGCAGAGACAGACCTCATTCTCACGAGCTATGCGATCTATCGAAGGGACGCGGAGATCTTAAAAAAATAACTCTGGCGCACCGTGATCTTGGATGAAGCTCAATACATCAAGAATTACCGCAGCAAGACGGCGGGCCTCGTGAAGGAGCTTCAGGCCGAGCAACGCCTCGCCTCACCGGAACGCCGATGGAGAATCGCCTTTCCGAGCTTTGGTCGATCTTTGATTTTCTCATGCCGGGGTTTTTGGAAAATTCTCTCCTTCCACCGGCGCTACCAACGGCCCATCGAAGAGGTCGCAGGATGCGGAGGCCCTGGAGAGGCTCAAAAAACGCCTGCACCCCCTTCGTGATGCGCCGCCAGAAAGAAGAGGTGGCGCCCGAGTTGCCACCCAAGACGGAGATCGATCAATTCTGCGAAATGGAGCCGGAACAACGAAAACTCTACGAGCAGATCCTTTTGAGCTCCCGCAAATCGGTGCTGCAAGAAGTGGAGGAAAAGGCATCGAGCGGAGCCAGTTTTCTATTCTGACGGCCCTGCTTCGCCTACGGCAGGTCTGCTGCCACCCGAGCCTCATGGGGCCGGAATTCAAACAAAAAAGAGATCGAATCGGGAAAAATTCATCATGTTCCAGGAGCTGATCGAGGAGATCTTGAGCGAAAAGCACCGGATCATCGTGACTCAGCCAGTTCGTCGAGATGCTCACTTTGCTGCTGGGATGGCTTGATGAGAAAAAGATCGCCTACGAATATCTCGACGGGCGCACCCGAAAACGGGAAGAGCGCATCCGGCGATTTCAAGACGATGTGGAGATCCCCATTTTTCTCATCAGCCTGAAAGCCGGGGAACGGGCTTAAATTTAAGCGAGGCCAGATGCGGATTCACTACGACCCTTGGGTGGAACCCCCGCCGTGCAAGATCAAGCGACGGACCGAGTCCATCGCTTAGGCCAAAACAACATGTCTTCGCCTACTAAATTGATCACCAAAGACAGCGTCGAAGAAAAGATTCTCACCTCCAAGAACGCAAGCGTGATCTTTTCAGGGGCGTACTCACCGCCGATTCGAAATTGGGCAAAAAGCTCAGCTACGAAGATATGAATACCTTTTTCCTGAACGCAAAAGAAAATGTTCTTCCAACTTTCCGCAGGTCGAATCACCCTCCTTCTCCTAGGGGAGAAGGTGCCCGTGAGGGCGGATGAGGGGAGTGTGTACTGAATGCACGCCCTCACCCCGACCCTCTCCCCCGAGGAGAGGGTGGATAGCTACGGCAAATCGGGAAGAATGAAAGAAGTTTTTCACATGGCAATCCATCCCTTCCTGGGATAAGGAGGGGCCATGAAGACGGAGCCCGCCCTCCAATATCTGGAAGATCGCTTTTGATTCTCTCACTCAAGAACTCATCGACTATGCTCGAATTCCCAGCGTGAGTTTCGAAGGTTATCCAGAAGATCCTCTCTCCCAATCCGCCGAGTGGACCGCGATGAAGATGAAAGCGGATCGGCCTTTGAACAGGTGGAGATCCTCACGATCCCGGGCTGTCACCCTTATGTCTCATGGGGAATGGCTGAAGGCCCCCGGTAAACCCACCCTTCTTCTCTACTGGTCACCACGACGTTCAGCCCCGGGGCGTCCTGATCATTGGAAGACCCCGCCGGCCTGAGCCCAGCTTGAAGGCCGACGGCCGCCTCTATGGAAGGGGCGTGGCCGATGACAAGCGCCGGCGTTCTCATGCATCTGAATGCCCTCGAGGCCATCTTGAAAACGGGAAAAAGTCTGCCCTTGAATATTCGGTTTCATCGTGGAAGCGCGAAGAAGAGATAGGAAGCAGCCACCTGGGGGAATTTCTTAAAAGATACCGTGAAAAATTAAAGTCGGATGCGATCGTGCTCACCGACACGGGCAATCTCGAAGAGGGGCTTCCTTCCATCACCTATCGCCTTCAGCGGTCTCGTGGACGCCACCGTGGAGTGTGCGGGCCCTCGATCACCCGGTGCACAGCGGCATGTGGGGCGGGCCCGTGATGGATGCCCTCACCGCGCTCACGCAAATATTATCCCGTTTGGTGACGCCCGAGGGGCGGATCGCCATTCCCAATTTTGAAGAGGGCATCGAGCCCTTAGATGAGCACGAGAAAAACTTTCTTCTCTCCCTTCCGCGAGACCCAATTCCGAAAGATGTGGGCGCCGTCGCAGGCTTAAAAGCTTACGGGAGGCGAAGGTTTCCTCCGTTTACGAAAAAATGTGGTGCTGACCGGCGTTGGCGATCATAGGGAATTGATGCCCCCTCGGTTGAAAAGACGAGCAATCAAATCGTTGAATCGGCTCGTCGCGAAGGTTTCCATCCGCATCGTGAGCGGGCAGAGACCCGCAAAGTGCCAGAAAAAGCTCTGCGATTTTTCGCCGTGAAAGATCCTCCGTTCGGGGTGGAAGTGAAGGTGAAGCCCGGGGGCCAATCCCGCCTGGAAGATCGACCCCAAGGAAAGGCCTTCGAGTGCCGCGCGCGCGCTGGAAAAGGGGCTTCTGAAACCTGCCGCCTTCATCGGCTGCGGCGGCTCGATCCCCTCGTCAAACCTATCTCGGAGGTTTTGGTGGCATTCCAGCCTTACTCGTCGGCATCGAAGACCCCGCGTGCAATGCGCATGGGGAGAATGAAAGCCTTTCGCTTTCCGATTGGAAGAAGGGGATGAGGGCGGCGGTTTATTTGTATGACGAGCTCTCAAAGGTTTTAGGGGGCCAATAAGTTTTGTCATTCCCGCCCCAAGTGAACACTCGTTGAGCGGGAATCCAGGAGCCTTGAGTCCCCGCTTAAAGATTGATCCTCGTGGCGGGGACGACAAAACCTTGACCTCAAAGTGACTTTTTCAAGATCGACCCATTACGGAAAATGACGAGAGTGCGACCCCGGAAGACGAGCCGTTCACCCGGTTTCAGCGACTCCGTCCGGCCCTGGGGGACAAGGAGTTTTTCTCGTATCCATCCTGGATGAAAATCCCTTCCTTGATTCCGTTATTGGTGATTTCGAAGCGCTGATGAAGCGGATTTTTCGACGCGGATCCAAGGGAAGAGAGAAACCAGAGGAGGAGAGATACTAGGGTTTTTCTCTACCGAATATTCCCACGATCTCTGAGAGCCTTTCTTCGGTTCCATCAAATCCTTTTCCTTCATCCGGCCGATCAGGAGGACGCGCGAGCTGGTTTCATCTTCCAGCCGCCGTCTTGAATCGTGGGAGATCCGGCGGCCTGCCAATCAAAAGCTTGCAATGTTTGGTTCTGGGAGGGTGGCGGGATGTAATTGGCAAAATAAGAGACTCGGAGGAGATCGATGGATCCGTCCTCTGCGATCCGGACTTGATAGGTCTGCCCCTGATATTGAAGACGGTTACCATGCCTTAGTTCTTGGCGTTTCGATTCATCGATTTCGTGAGTTTGGGGGTTCAGAGGCGGTCGGGACTGAATTCCCTCAAGCTGATCGCTCCCTCGGCGCCTAAGTGGAGCAGGTAATGCCAGGACCCCCTTCCGATTGAAAAGAACTCGCCGACTCGAAGGCTTCCCTTCTCTCCGTGGCGTGTGATTCGAGCTCCATCCGAAAGGAGTTGCCGTCGAAGGTGACGGAGGTAAAACGGCGGATGGCGTTGGGCTCGATCTCAGGGGAAGGACGACGGGGTCGAACTGGATCGACCCACCGAGGATATTCATTCGGTAATAGGCATTTCCAATATTTACAGAGATCCTTTGAATTGAGAAGCTTCCAATGCTCCTTGCTGTAGGCCTCCCAGCTCTTCCGTTTTGCATCATAATAATACGTGCCGTGGTGCTTTGGGGCGTCGACGAGGTACCAAATGCCCATGAAAGTTGAGGAGGAAGTGTCGCAGAGAGACAGCCGTCTCCGAAAAAGTGCGATCGGCCCAGCCTGCAGTGTCCCCTGAAATTGTCAAAATCGGAAGCTTTCGCCTCCGACAATGAGTCGGGTTGCAGAAAGTTCGAGGGAAGCGGATTGGTCCCACGGGGTTCGGCGCTTGTCGAAGGAGCGGCCTCGGCGACTTGCCTGTTCACCCACGGCGGCCACTTGGAGACGGTTCAGTTCTTCTGGTTATGATCACGGAAAATAAATAAGGAGGTTCATGGCCTCGGAGAAGAGGCTCACCTGAGCCAGGGTGCGTGATCCTCTCGGCGAGGGGTCGATTCCGATTGGGAGGCCTTCACGAGGTCGCGAAGCGGAAGAGTCTTTCTTCCTTCTATGCGGCACGGGCGAAGACGTAGGGTGGAAATTTTACCCTCACCTCCGGCCGGTGGACATAGAGGGTTGCCAGGAATCTCGTGGCGTCTCCTTGATATTTACCGAAGAGCTCCGTGAGGAGCTTGGTGCCGAACTCCCGCTGGATCCATTCGATTTCGGCGGGGCTAGGGGTCGCGAATCGATATCAAACGGCTCTCGGCGGCGGACCTCGGAAGGAGGGCCCGAGGGAGGAGGCCATCTGAAGGGGAAGGGTTTTTCCTCTCGCTCCGATGACGGTTCCAGGGAAATCTCGCCCACCGGCCCGGCTAACAAGGGGCTCAGCGAAAGTCCCGTTCCCGTCGGCCTTAGGGAGCCTAAGACCCCTTCCCTTCCGTTTCGACAAAGATCCATCGATCGCTCGGCGGCCGAAAGTTGTGGAGCCAAGCCGTGAACCAGGCTCATCCCCGCTTTCATCTGCCAGTTCATCGCCTCGGCGTGGAGGAATTGCGAGAAGAGGTCGCCTTCCGGCTTGGCCTCGAGCCCCGCGAGAGAAGCCGCGGATGAGAGCCGACCATTCCTAAATCGCTGAACAGGTGTTGGAGGGCGAGTACGTTTGGCCCTCGGCGAGTTTTCCGAAGGCCTTCAGAGAGCCCAGGCTGATCGCCGCATTCAACCATTCTTTTCCGAAGCTCTGAGTCGGGGCTTGTCCTTCGAAAGTTCTAAAACTCCGTTGCAAGCCGGCGAAGGTGGCCGATTCGGCGGCAGGCGTCGATCCCGAGCGACCCGAGTCGCACCAAGTTGGGAATTTGAGAAAGCATAACGGCTGCCGACGCCCAAGGAAGCCAGCCGGCCCAAACGATAAGCGGCCCCGGCGCCCACCATGGCGCACAAGGTTTGCGGATCGGTTGCCTGTTCGGTGAAATCGCCGACGAGGAGATCTGCTTGATTTTGAAGGGGGTTAAAAAGCTTTGGGTAGAAGATCGCTCGAGGATCGTCGGAGTTTTGGTGGAGGTAATAGGGCGCTCGGAAGTCATTTTTCTCTCCTTGAGATAGGCGAAAAAACAATCTTCCTCTAAACCCTATGGGATCTCATCGATTCGCTGCGTCAGAGGTTGCTAAAAACCTTTATTCTGGCTTTGGTTCGTCCTTTTCCTGCTTCGGTGGCGTCCAGTTATCTATCCTCATTCCGAGACATAGACCAAGACGACGAATGCTCGCTTCGGTTTCTTTAAGGCTCGCCCTGCCGAATTTATTTATTTTTAGCAATTCTTTAGCGGTCTGTTGAACTAATTGTCCGACATAGAGAATGCCCGGCTTTCAAGGCGATTTTTGACTCTCAATGACAATCCTAGTTGATCAAGGGGGATAGGAAGGAGTTTGTAAACATTCTCTCTATTCCGACGCTCCACCTCTTCGATCTCGAGTTCATTGATTTTCGTGGCCAGGAAAATCCCACTGTCCTTTCGAAGCCATCCCAGATTTCATGGCTCGACTTCACGTTTCTGATTTCCGGATAATTCTTTTTGTCGATCAGGTCGCCGGCAAAATAAATGAGTCCTGTCTGATTGAATGGCCTGCAAGGCTTGGGAAGACAGTCCCATCTCTTCGATGGGAGCGGCTAATTTTTCAAAGATTCTTCCCAGGCCCTCGCTTTTTCAGCGACCTTTTTCATGCGCATGAGGCACGCACGCCACCAAAAGCTCCACCCGCAAATCTCCTTTGTGGAGACGTAGGCTCAGAGATCTCTTTCCTTCGCGTCGAACTGGATTTCCATCTTCTATCCGGCTCTTCATCCAGATAGTCCCTGAAGGCTGGGGTCGGAACGAAGCTCTGGCGACCAGCGGGCCATCGAGCGTGGTGGGCTGGAGTCTCCGTAGTTTAAGACTTCCGGCGAAGGCATTTCCGAGTTCAGCTAAACCTGATCATGATTCTCAAGAGGTTCCCCTAGAAAAGGCCTTGAGGAGGAAGGAAGAGCAGCCTGACGTGAATTCCTTCTCATAGACGTGGGGATAATCCTTCCAGCGGGGGCCTTCCTCACCTTTCCCAATTGCCGACATGGCCATTAAGGTGGGCCGCACTTCTTTTCCTTCGGAGGAGGAAGGAAAGGAGGAGCGGAAGGGGCCTCTGGCCGCTAAGGACGGGGAAAGGGGTCGGAAGATTCCGCGATCCGAGCGAAGCCAGATTGTTTTCTGGGACTTCAGCGTGAGATCCATCGCTGCGTTCCGTCGCCGAGAGTCGAGGGGCGAGGCCGTGCACCAAGCCCATTCCCGCCTTCATCTGCCAATTCATCGCCTCGGCGTGGAGGAATTGCGAGAAGAGATCGCCTTCCGGTTTGGCCTCGAGCCCTGCAAAAGCAGCCGCATGATGGGCGCCGACCATTCCGACATCGCTGAAGAGTGCTGGAGGGCCAGGTTCTGGCCCTCGGCGAGTTTGCCGAAAAATTTAAGAGAGCCCAGGCTGATCGCGCGCACTCATCCATTCTTTTCCGAAGCTTTGAGTGGGGGCTTGTCCTTCGAAGGATCTAAAAGTCCGTTGCACGCCCGCGAAGGTGGCCGATTCCCCGGCGAGTCCGATGCCGAACGATCCGGATTCGGACGAGGGAAGGGAGGCTGGAGAGGTAGCGAGGAGCCGGTGGAAAGGGGTGGCGAATTTACCGAAACGGTAAGGCCGCTCCACCCGCCGTCAACGCGGCTAAGGTTTGCGGATCGGTCGCTTGAGCGGTGAAATCGGTGACCAGGCCGTCCACTTGTTTTTGAACGGTGGAAAGTGAAGCAGTGGATTGGGATCGTTCCAGGACGGACGAAGGCCCTGAAATGGCTCTTGTCGAAAAGGAAGTCATATTCTCTCTCCTTCAACCCGTTAAATCTTAGGTGGGAGTCATCGGAAGGGGGGTTGGGGAGGTTGCTAAAGAAAAACCCCACAAATAATAAGAGGGGAAGATATTATAAATTATTGGCGGATTTGTTTGGCGAAAAACTTGTTAAGACGAGAGTTTTTGACCAAGGCAATGTATTTTTCCATGGCCTTTTCCTTGGAGAGACCCTTGTTCTGGTTCCAGGCCTCGTATTTGGCCTTGCCTTTCAGGTCGAGACATGCCCGGTTTCGAGGCCCGACACATCGCCGACGGTAGCCTGTTTGAAGAGGCCGTAGAGACCGAGGAGGTCGGCGTTGTCGAGGTCGGAGAGTTTTTTTACATCTTCTAGGGCTTTTTCGAAGTCTTTTGGAGGGGCATGGAGATTCTATAGAAGAAATGGACGGAGGACTGTCCATCGTTTTTCTCATACGCCGCCACCCCCTCTTAGGGTAAGAGGGGGTCAGCTGAGTTCCAACGACGTGCGCAAGTGCGGGGCGTTACGAACACTCGAGTGTAAGTGTGAAGGAACAGGCGTTTATAAGGGATCATAACGCCCCCTCCGATTCCACACGAGTTCACGAAAGCCACCCTCTTACCTTAAGAGGGGGTAATTTTTACCTATTTCTCCACGTAACACATAATCGCCCCCTTGAGCGGCACATAGTCATAATAGAAAAGCTGGGCCGATAAAAAGAGGGTCTGGGCGGATTTACGAAATCCGGTCTTATCATTATTGAAATAGAGCTGAAACAGGTCGGCGATCTGTGGGGTGCTTCACTCGCTTGCTGGCAAAGAGGCGAACGAGATTTTGATAAGTTCGGTCATCCAGGCCCACGGGAGGGGTGAGAAAATCGGTCACCTTTCGGGCGTAATCGGAGAGGTCGAATTTTCGAGCCCAGGTTGCCGTCATGATTTTCCCACCCAATCTTCTCCGCAAAAGCCGGTTTTCTTGCAGATCTCCGCCGCCCGTTGTTTTTGCTTTGATTTTGAGGAGGATTTCTTTATCGAGGATCGGCTTTGCGGCCGTCAATTTCAGAATCCGCCTCGCTTTGGGCGGATTGTACTTTATCATTAGGAACACTTTTATTGGCGCTGCAGACAGGGGATCCCATGTTCTCTCCTTCAAGGTTTGAGAACCCCTCAAGGAGATTATCGGCTGGGAGAGAATCTTGTCCTTTAGAAAATGTGGCCCTGATTTTTAGGGGGCTGAACACGCCTAGTCCGGTTTTTAGCCGGGGCAACTGGGGCCGATGGAGGAGCTTGAGGTTTCGATTCGGCCTTAGGTACGGGCTGTCCCTTCATCGCCAAGAGTTTATCGATCACCACTTTGAAGTTATCCACCGGTTGGGCTCCCGAAACGAGCACGCCGTTGATGAAAAAGGCGGGGGTTCCCGAGGCCCCATGGCCCTTGGCGAAGTTGATGTCTTCCACCAATAAGGTATCGTATTTGGTCGACTTCCAATCTTTCTCAAATCGGGCCATGTTGAGGCCGGCCTGCTTGGCCAGCTTGCGGATTCCGTCGTCGCTTAAATCCTTCTGATTCTCAAAGAGGAGGTCGTGCATTTCCCAGAACTTACCCTGATCTTTAGCCGCCAGGGACCGCCTTGGCCGCGGAGGGGGCATTTTGATGGAAAGGGAGGGGTTCTGCCGGAACGCGAAATGGATCTTGCCGGGGTAATCCTTTCATGATCTGTTTCATCGTGGGAACCACGCGGCTGCAGAAAGGGCACTGAAAGTCAGAAAATTCCACGATCTGGATCGGAGCTCCTGCGGGGCCTTGGGTCGGGGCGGTTCCGATATCGACTTGGATCGCATTCTTGATCTTCTCTTCCAGGGAGGCTCCGGCGGCCGCGGTGGCCGCTGGGTCTTCATGGCGTCCTGAACCAGCTTTTGGACGACTTGCGGGTTTTTCTGAAGGTAATCCCCCACCGCCTTTTCCATTTCTTGAGAAGAGGGCTTGCAACCAAAGAGGGCGAGGGTGGATACGAGTGCCAAGGGCAGTAAACCAAGACGGGAAAATAATTTCATGGAGAAAGGTCCTTTCTTAAGGATCGAAACGAATCGCATTGTAGGTGGGTCTTGCCTAAAGCGTCAAGAATTTGAGGGGCCCCCTTAAGCTTGTCTTCTTGTCCGTTCCTTTCTAGAATTTCTTCATAGGAAGGTGAAAGCCCATGACGATCCTACAATTTCCGCCCTTAGAAACGGCAAGTCCGGAGGGAATTCTCGCCCTCGGGGGCGATTTTGAGGTGGGATCGCTGCTTTTGGCCTACCGGAACGGCATTTTCCCATGGCCCACCGAGGATTTCCCTTCTTTGGTTCGCCCCACCGGAGCGGGCGATCTTGGAATTTAAGGATCTAAGGGTGCCCCGGCGTTTCAAACAAAGAACTTAAAAACTGAACTTCCGTTTTGCGGTCGACCGCAATTTTTCAAAGGTGATCCGGGCACTGCGCCCGTGGAAAACCCGCAAATCGAACGGCACCTGGATCACCGATGACCTGATCCGGGGCTACCTCCGCTTTCATGAGGCGGGTTATGCCCATAGCTTTGAGTGTTATAACGAGCAGGAAGAATTGGTGGGCGGGCTTTATGGGGTGAGCCTCGGAAATATGTTTGCGGGGAGAGCATGTTTTATTTGGAATCGGGCGCCTCCAAGGCGGCCTTGCTCTTTGCCGTGGGGTATCTCAAGGAAAAGGGGGCGACGTGGATGGACGTTCAAACGATGAGCCCGCTCCTTTCCATCTTGAGGAGCCAAAGGGAATCTCCCGCGACGAATTCATGAAAAAACTGAAGAAGGCCCTCCGCCAAGACCCTATTTTTCTTTCTTCTCGGAGGGAGTGGAGAATGACCTCTCGGTGGGGATAAAGGGATTTCGATCTGGTTTTTACGAAAGGCTTCTTCGATCTGTGTCATCAGACTGCTTTGAACATCCGCCCGATCATCGATATAGCTCCAGACTCTGGAGGTTGAAATTGAGGCTGGAGTCTCCAAAGGCCTTGAATTCCACCTGGGGGGCCGGGTTTTTCAAGACCTCCTTGTCCTTCTCTGCAATTTCCAGAAGGACCTGCTTCACCCGACTCACGTCACTTCCATAGGCGACGCCGACGGGAATGGAAAGCCCTCCGATCGAATTTCCGTAGGTCCAATTCGTGACTTGCCCCGCCAAGAGCTCTCCATTGGGAATTAAGATGACGGATTTGTCTTGCGTTTCGATCACGGTGGCCCTCGCTCCGATTCTTTTACCTTTCCCATCAGGGACCCCACCTGAATGACGTCTCCCGCCTTCACCGGCCGCTCAAGGAGAAGAACGATTCCACTCACAAAATTATTGGCGAGGTTTTGAAGGCCGAAGCCGAGCCCCACTCCGAAAGCCCCGGCAAGAACCGTAATATTGCGGACGTCGAATCCCAAAAGGTGGATGGCGATCATGAGGCCCGTCAGGATGATCACGTAATGGATCCCGGTGCTGATGGCGTTACGGATGCCGGGGTCCCAATTTCTGCGCGGGTAAATATTTCTCTCGAGAAAGGCCCGAAGGAGACGGGAGATGAGGATGGCCCCATAAAACGTAAGGAAAACTGAAATGAGAAGCTTTACGCTGATGCGCAGCGATCCGATATTGAAACCTTTGGTGGTGATCCAGCGGAGGCCCCGACGAAGTTCCGGGGTGAGATCCCAAATGATCGCCACCCAATAGAGGAAGGCCAAGGCCAATCCGACATGGACCCATTGGCGCAAGGTTTTTTCCATTTCAAACGAAGTTCTTCCGGCACCCGGAGTTGGGTGAGCGAGGTGGTGAAGACCTTGAAATCAATCAGCTCCAGGATGCCCTTGCGAAGAAAAAGATAGAGAGGGAAGAGGGGCGAGGGTCTTCAAACTGCCGTTGGCCAGATAATCCGAGAGGTTGGTATATCCCGCCGCATCCAAGCCGACGATGGCGATGAGAAACAAGATCAAGAAAATGCGCAGCACGATCAAGACGGGCGTGGAATAACGCCGGTGGGCCCGCCTCCCCGAATTCGGAGATCCAACGCCGGCGAATGAGCGAAATCAATATTCCGAAAGTGAGGATGATCAGGATCCAACTGATCAAGCGGCTGGCATCCGACTCGTATCCTGAGAACCGAGGAAAAAAGATGGACCAGAATATTCGCGTAAATGAGCCACGTGAGAAGGGCGAATCGGCGATAGATGCTTTTTCCGATGGCCGGCGAGATCGTAAGCAAGGAGTTTTTCCCGTGCGCGCCCACAAGGAGGATTTTATAGGATCGATTGATGAGCCAGGTGCCGTACAGGCCGCCGCCGGTCAAGAATAAGAAAGTTCCAATGCTTTCGCGCGCCTCAGGGAAAAGCGGCGAGGGTCAGGCCAAAGGTTATCAAGGGCACGAAAGCCGGATAGCTATTGGTGAAATCGACGAAGATTCGCCTGCCGAAGCGCTCGAAGAGGGTGATCTCTTCCGGAAGGTCCTTCAGGGCATGGGCCTTTCGACGGAGATGATATAGCCCGAAGGCGATGGAGAGCAACACCCCGGCCAAGAGCAGGCTTCGGGTGGTTTTATCCCAAATCTCCTTTCCGACGTCTTTGCCGTACTCCGCGATGGAATGAAGCAGGGCCGGGAATTGCGTAATCGGAATTGCAGCTCCTGGCCTGCGAGCGTGAAAGTCTCCCAAGAAATCTTGGGCTGCTGACGCATTTTTAGATAGCTGAAGCGGACCTCCCTCCAACGTTTTCTTAAAAGACGGTAGTCCTTTCTGCACTCTTCATAGGAAAGCGAAAGTTGGGTCTTGGTCTTTCCCAGCTGGGCGATCAACTCTTCCGCAGCTTCCTTTTGGCTTTCAAAGGCCTTAACGACCTGACTCGTCTCTGTGAGTTTTTGAGTGAGTTCCGGGGGCTTTTCCTTTGGGATAGGAGTCGCGCTCCATCTTCCAATCGCCCTCTTTTAGTTGCCAGAGGCGATATTTTGCTCTCGAGCCGAATCCGGCCTTGATTGACCTCGTCGATGTTGTCGTTCACGTTTTCCAAGACGTCTCGGTAGGAATCCCGCATCACCTTCCATTGCTTGAGATAGGGGTGAATTCCTCGGAGGAGATTTCTTCGATCTTAAGAAACGAGTCCAGCTTGTCGGCCTCATTTTTAATCTCCTTTTGCCCTTCTTCCAGACGCGATTGGAGGAGGTCCAGATCCTCGGATCGTCTGGAACCGTTTCCCGTATTTGTCGATCATGGCCTTTTCTTGATCGATTTCAGAGGGGAGGGCCGGGTCGGGTCGCTGGCTGGGAACTGGCGGCGGTGGGGGAACTTTCCACGGGCTGGGTCCAGGCTTCTGAGAAAATTGCAAGAAAAGGAGGCTCTGAAAGGCGAAAAAGAATGGGCTTCTTGGGGAACATAGAGATTCAACCCCAAAGGTTTCCATTCCACCGATGAAAATGCAATCAAAATGAAGGCGCAGAATCCTCTTCTTGGAAGCGCAAATAATAAAAAAGGGCCGCTTACCACAGCCCTTTTTAGGCCTCCCGAGGTTTTTCCTTCGGGGTGGAGTCCGAGAGGGGTGTGGAAATTCTTAAATTAAATCTTAAGTGAGTCTATAAAAACCCGGACAGGGTGAGCCCGTCGAATCCATGGAGTGAGTGCACTCGAGTCATGGTTCGACTCAGCTCACCATGTCCGGGTCTCTTCATGTCTGGGTTTTTTGGGGTTTCTTATGTCGGCGCTTTGTACATGCCGATTTATTTTCTTAAGACCTGAAAGAGGAAGACTTTTCAATTCTTCAAATCGGTCGATCATAAAATCGGGTTGTGCGCTCACGATCTCCTCGCGGTCTCGATATCCATAAGTAACCCCGCAGGTGAGAAGGCCGGCGGCCTTGCCGCAGTCGATATCGATTTGGGAGTCGCCGATAATGATCCCTCGTGGCCTTTCTTCAAAATCGGCGAAGATGGGGTCGAAAACCTGAGGAGAGGGCTTTTGAATGGGAAGACTGTCGCCCCCGATGAGCCAGCGAAAGTGATGATCGATCTTTAAGCCCTCGAGGATTTTCTTGGAGAAGGCATAGGGCTTGTTGGTTACCACCGCGCGCGCGAAGCCGGTGGAGGATTCCAAAATTCTTTCACGCCCGAGTGAAAGCCCCGTCTCATCCAGCAGGTGCTTCATATAATGATTCCAAAAACCTTCTGCCACCCGTTTCGCCTCCTCATCGCTGGGGTTTCCTAAGGTGTCGCGGATGAGATGGGAGAGCCCCCGGCCGACGAAGCCTTGGATGATCTTGGGTTCCAGGGTCGGAAACCCTTCTTGGGCCAAGGCTTCGTTCACGGAGTTGGCGATATCAGCCTTCGAATCGATTAAGGTGCCGTCGAGGTCGAAGACGATCAAGGAAATAGAATCCATTATCACACAAATCCCCCACCCCCTTTTTCAAAGGGGGCATCGAGAAGTGAGATGAAATGAAAAGTCCCCCTTGAAAAGGGGGACTCAGGAGATTTGTCCGATCATTTATTTCGTCACCAACATCTTCTCGCATTCTTCGATATGTTCCTGCTCCTGCTGAATGAGCTGGCGAATCAACTCTTCGAGGGCTACGTCGCCTTCGCAAAGGGGAAGGAAGGAATAATATTTGTCGAGGGCCGCCTTTTTCGAACTCCACGCTTTCCCGAAGGATATCGAGCACATTATGTTTATTGGACTCGGGCACCGGTTTCACCTTGATGGAGGGGTGCCCTCCCAAGGCGGTGATTTTTTCGCCGATGATCGCCGCGTGGCCGAAGCCTTCTAGGGCCTGGTCCCGAAAAATTTGATGATGGGGATCCGGTTGGGGCCCATGATCATCAGAGAATAATGGAGGTAGCGAACCACCCCGGAGATCTCGAGCTCGAGGATCTCGTTGAGTTTTCCACTCTTTCTTTGTTATTGGATTTGGTTACCACGCCGCGCCTCCTTTAAATGAAATTGAATCGGCGTTTATTTTAATGCCCTGAGGGGAGGCCTTGTCAATGAATCCCTGAAAGCAAATAAAAAACCCGTCTTGCTTGGAGGCGAGACGGGTTTTTGAAGAAAGAACGGTAAATCGCGCTTAATCGGCGTATCTTTTAAAAAGTTCGCGGGACATTTCATTCGTTAGCTCAGGATTCGGCCTTTCGAGAAGTTCAAAAAGCTGGTTCCTGGGGTTGATCTTTTCCATTTCGAGTTTTTCGGGATATTTTTCAATTGCTCCAGAATCTTTTCCTTCAGCTTAGGATTCATCCTTTTGAGGATCTCAAAGCGCCGTTCCTTCATTTCCAACGGGAGGGTCTTAAATCTCAAGTATTCCTTCTGCAAATGTTCCTTTAGCGCCCCCTTTTTTCAGGGGGTTCAAGGGAGAGAAAAGAACCGAGTGGGAAATGTTTCCAAATATCTTTTAATAAATTCTCAAGCCCTTGAAATAGAGGGTCTAAGATCGATTCTTTCTTTTCTTTATCCTTTTGGATCTTATCCAGATGATTTTTAGTTGATCAATCAAATGGGGATCCAAGTGATGCCTTCTCTTCTCATCGTATCGGAAGAGTCGATGGGATTCTTCTCCATGGATTTTTGGACTCGGCGGGGGTGGAAGATTTTGTGGTTTTTTGGGGTTTTTTTGTTTCTCATCAGGAATTTTTCCTTCGATAGGGGAGGTCCGTCCACAATGTCAGCGGAGGTGTTCGAGTCTTTTTGCTAGTCGTTAAGCTCATTTCATTTTCCTCTCTTTCTAAAAAAAGCGGTCCGTTAAATACGACCCAGTCGATGTGATGATAATCTCTCAACGATTCTTAGAAGGGCCTTGCGTTACAAGTGGCGCGGAGGGACCCATAAAATTGCGCATCGTTTGAATGGGGTCCGATGCTGATAAAGGTTTCCCAGGTAAACAATCTTTTAGCGGCTATTAGGAGGGTCTGGAGGCGGAGAAACGCCTGCTCAGGCTTCTCGGAGGGTTCCGTTAAATTGCGGATCATTGGAAGTGGATCCACCCCGAGAAAAATATACCATGTCGACTCCATACTTGTGTTAGAGTGCCGGGTATTCTGGGGGCAAAGGAAGATTGGCTGCCTGGGGTGAGGGCGCTTTTGGGTCGTTCACGGTAGTTTTGGAAGGAGGCTTCGGTCGAACCAGGAGGGAAAGGGGGCCCGAATCGGGCGTGGCGAGTTTCCCGCCTTTTTTCATCTGCTCATAAACCCGCACATAGGAGACATAAACCTCGGTTCGGCTTTTTTCAAATTCCGGGGTGTTGTCGGATGAACTCGTTGCGCAACCCGAAGTTCGTGGTTTGGGGTAGGTGTTATCACCCTGGCCGGGGATTTTCGCAGAACAACCACGGCAATTTCGGCATCCATTTGCTTAGGATCCATATTGGTTCCACCCATGGGAATCACTTCCTTCTTAAAGAAGTTAAAACGATTCACTCAACCCTACCTTAGGTAGGGAGCTATCACTGAATTGCAAAGCAAGGGGATGCCAGGGAGTTGAAAAAAACAACTCTCTGTTTTTGTTGATCTATTTTTTAGGGGAGGGATTGCTTTTGAGGAATTTGAAAAATTTGCGCGATAAAAAATTGCAAAAACTTCTATCGCCGGATGGCGAGGGGAAGCTCTTGGGAGAAGGTGGACTCCTCCATGAGGTGATCACGCTTGAATCTCGTCTCGATCATCTCGTGGAGTCTTTGCTGGTAGACCTCGAAATCGCGGATGGGTCGGGTGGCCACGCCCGATTCCATCGCCGCCTTGGCCACCGCCGGGCGACGTGGAGGAGCACGCGAGGGTCGAGGGGTTTCGGAATGATATATTCCGGCCCGAATTGCAGCTCTTTCAATTGGTAGGCCTGACAAACGGAGAGGGGCACCTTTTCTTTCGCGAGTTGGGCGAGGGCACGGCTGGCGGCGAGGCTTCATCAGCTTCGTTGATTTGGGTGGCGCCTACGTCCAATCCTCGCGGAAGATGAAGGGAAAGCCGAGCACGTTATTCACCTGATTGGGAAAATCCGAACGTCCTGTCGCCATGATGATATCCTGAACGAACCTCGAGGGCCTCATGATAGCCGATCTCGGGGTCGGGATTCGCCATGGCAAACACGATGGGGTTTTCCCCATGGAGAACGAGCATCTCTTTGGTGACGAGGCCTTTGTCGGAGGACCCCCAAAAAGACGTCGGCCCCTTTCAAGGCCTCCGACAAACAGCGCCGGATTTGTTTCTTGGGCGAGAAGCCTCGTTGAGGCTCCAAATCCCTACGGTCTTTGGTGACCACGCCCTTTCGATCGCACAAAAGGATGTTTTCCTTTGCACCCCCACCCCCATGAACATGCGGGCACAGGCGATGCCGGCCCGCACCGGCGCCGGAGAACACGACGCTTGATGTCTTCAATTTTTTATTGGAGATTTCCAGGGCGTTGAGCAGGAGCCGCGGTGGAAATGATGGCCGTACCGTGCTGGTCGTCATGAAAGACGGGGATGTTCATCTCTTCGATGAGGCGCTTTTCGATCTGAAAGCATTCAGGGGCCTTGATATCCTCGAGATTGATGCCTCCGAAGGTGGGCTCCAAGGCCTTCACGATGGCGATAAATTTTTCAGGGTCCGATTCGTTGATCTCCAAATCGAAGACGTCGATATCGGCGAATTCCTCGAAGAGCACGCCCTTGCCTTCCATCACCGGTTTTGCCGCATGAGCCCCCGATATTGCCCAAGCCTAATCTACGGCCGTTCCGTTGGTGATGACCGCGACCAAGTTTCCTCGCGCCGTATGGGTATAGCTATCGGCCTGATTCTTTGCGATCTCGAGGCAAGGTTCGGCCACACCGGGGGTGTAAGCGAGAGAAAGCTCTCGTTGGGTGGTGCAGGGTTTTGGTGGGGGTGACGGAGATCTTACCGGGACGACCTTGGGAATGATAATCCAGGGCGGCTTTTATAGGTCATAGAGCTGAATCCTTAATAGTTTCTTTATCGGATTTTCTAAGAAAGGGTTGCCCTAGGTCTTAAACGAAAGGGCGGGAGGATGTCAATCACAGGGGCTTGGCAAGCCCCCTCCATCAGCAAAGCCGATGGAGCCTCCCCTCTCGCTTACTGTGTTCGCTATGAATTGGATTTGATTCCACTGCTAAGGCTGGGGCCCACAAGAATGGATGATGTTAATCCTTTGAAATGACTACCATTTTTTGACCGGATTCGACCGTGTCTCCTGTTTTGACCGTGACCTCTTTCACCTTTCCGTCGAGGAGAGGAATAAAGTTCATTTTGCATCTTTCATTGGCCTCCGCGATCACGATGGCCTGGCCTTTTTCACGGTATCTCCCACGGCCACCTTTACATCCACCACCTTCCCCGGCATGGGGGCGGCAATGAGCCTCCACCGCCTGGGTCGAGTTGAAGCTCTGGGAGACCCGTTGCTGCCGGGGTCGAGGACTTCCGAGGAGTAGGGAATGTGACCGACGGTCATCTCACAGCGGTCTTGGTGAAACACGATCTCCGCCTCCAGCACCTGGGCTTCATCCACCAGGAACGAAAAGAGGGGAGCGATCGGCCAGGGGGCGGAGACGATGGCTCTGGTTCTCCAGAGTCACCAAAAAAGAATCCCCGTCGGTTGAATTTGGACGGTGTGTTCTTCGTCTTCCAATAAAATTTTGTATTCTCGGCTCATCCGATGAAAATTTTCCTTATTCTCCCCTCTTAAGGTAGAGGGGGTCGGGGGGCGTTATGATCCCAGGTGCACTCGAGGACGCAACGCCCCCCTTGGAGTCCCACTAGACTGTACAGAGCCACCCCCTCTTACCTTAAGGATACTATCTTCTTAAGCTTTCCGGCGCCCCGAGATTTTCCACGCCGACACGTCTTGAACCGTCGTTTCGGTCGTCGGTTTTTCTTCCCTTCGCCCAAAGATTTCGCCACCGCCGGAGGCCATCAGGGCGAGGTCTTCTCGTCGCGGGACACCTCGAGGATCTTTGCTATGTGTTTGTCCACAAAATGGGTGTCGTAGTGGCCTTTTACGAAGTCCTCCACCTCGAGGGCCCGCTGGTGGAAGTAGGAGGTTCGTTTTCGGACCGCTGATTCGATATTCGGACAGGGGCGCGGCGGATCTCGCGATGGCCTCGCTTCGATCTCTTCCCCAGCAAACAAGCTTGGCCAAGACGGGGTCGTATTCCATGGGATCTCGAAGCCTTGATACACGCCGTTGTCGACCCTCACCCGGGGCCGCTGGGAAGGCGTTGAAACACGATCTTTCCCGGGGAGGGGAAGAAGTTGTGAAAGGGGTCTTCCGCGTAGATCCGACATTCAATGGCATGGCCGGTTCTGCCCGATCTCCTCCTGTTTGAAGGGCAGGGCTTCCCCCTGGGCCACACGGATCTGCGAGTTTCACGAGGTCGATACCCGTCACCGCCTCGGTGATGGGGTGTTCCACCTGGAGGCGGGTGATTCCATCTCGAGGAAGTAATAATTTTGGTTTTATCCACCAGGCACTCAATGGTGCCCGCGTTAAAATAATTGACCGACTTCACCAGGCGCTACCGCGCCATGCGCAGACACGTTTTCCAGGTCTCCGAGGGTGATGAAGTGGGGAGAGGATTCTTCGATCACCTTTTGATGCCGTCGCTGCACCGAGCATTCCCGCTCCCAAGATGGATCGCATTGCCGTGCTGATCGCCGAAGACCTGCACCTCGATGTGATGGGGGCCTTCGATTAACTTTTCGATATAGATCGATCCGTCCTTGAACGATTTTAAGGCCTCGCCTTGGGCGAAGCTCGAAGGCGCTTTTAAATCCTTGTCGGCGTGCACCGCCCTCATGCCTTTCCGCCGCCGCCCGCCGCACGCCTTGAAGAAAGCACCGGATGGCCGAATTGTTTGGCCACTTTTTCGGCCTCGGCCGCGTCCTTTGAGCGGATGCTCGATTCCGGCACCACAGGCACCTTCGCCGCCGCTGGCGATCTTTCGGGCCTCGATCTTGGAGCCCATGGCCTTGATCACCTTGGGATCAGGGCCGATGAAGGTGAGCCCGCTTTTCCCACTTCTTCCGCGAAGGAAGGATTCTCGAGAGAAATCCGTAGCCGGGATGGATGGCATCGGCCCCCGATTTTTAGCGACCTCTATGATCTTTTGCCAGTTCAAGTAACTTTCGCTGGGGAGCGAGAAGGGCCGATGTGAAAGGCCTCATCGGCCTGCAACACGTGAAGGGCGGCTCGATCGGCGTCGCTATAGACGGCGCACCGTAGCGAGTCCCCATTTCGCCGGCAGGCGCGAATCACGCGGATCGCGATCTCGCCGCGGTTGGCGATGAGGATTTTGATTTTTGTAGTTTTTGGCATTTCTAGTTGCTTACCCCCTCTTAAGGTAAGAGGGTGACTCAAGTGTACGTCTTTGTTTACTCGGAGGGCGTTATGATCTCGGGTGTACTCGGGATCATAACGCCAGCCTCTTACCTTAGAGGGAGACTGAGGAAAAGTTCTGTTACAGGGGAATATTTCCATGCTTCTTCGGCAGGTTCTTATCCACCCTTGTTCTTGAGCATCTCCGAGGCCTGCACGATTTTGCGCGGGTAAAGCGCGGCTCGATCGACCTCGTCAATGAAACCCAACTCGGCCGTCTTATAGGGATTGGCGAATTTATTCGCTGTAATCTGGGTGAGGCGGGCCCTTTCTTTTTCCGCTTCCTTGGCGGCTGAGTTCGATCTCTTTGCGGAAGATGATATTTACCGCGCCCTCCGAGCCCATCACCGCGATCTCGAGAAGGGATAGAGCGTAGTTGATATCGCCTCGAGGATGTGCTTGGAGCTCATCACGTCGTACGGCCCCGCCGTAGGCACTGCGGGTGATCACGGTCACCTTGGGCACGGTCGCGCTCGGCGAGAAGGCGTAGAGACAGCTTGGCGCCGTGAAGGATGATCCCGCCGAATTCTTGATCGGAGCCGGGAAGAAGCCGGGTACGTCCACGAAGGTGACGATGGGAATATTGAAGGCGTCGCAGAAACGCACAAAACGAGCGGCTTTCAGGCTCGGCATTGATGTCAAGGCAACCGGCAAGCACGTTGGGCTGGTTGCGCCACGATCCCACCGATCTTCCGTTGTAGCGGCCGAAACCGATGAGCATATTTTTGGCGTAGTCTGGGCCGCACCTCGAAGAAATAACCGTCGTCTAAAGGTGGTCTTGATGAGTGCCTTCATGTCGTAGGGTTTGTTGGGGTGATCGGGGATAAACGCATCAAGCTTTGTCATCCACTCGACTGGCGCGTCATCGCTTCCGATTCGGTGCGGGTGCGTCTCTCCAGGTTGTTCGAAGGGATGAAACCCATCAGTTCGCGCACCATGGAGGGACCGCTTTGTCGTTAGGGGCCTTCAAGAGGGACGTACGCCTGATTTTGCAGTTGTGGAGCCAAGGCACCGCCCAAATCTTCTTTGGTGACCACTTCGTGGGTCACAGCCTTGATGACATCGGGGCCCGTGATGAACATCTGGGCGGTGTTTTCCACCATGAGAATGAAATCGGTGATGGCGGGAGTAATCGGCGCCGCCCGGCACTGGGAGTCCCAGTGATGACACGAGATCTGTGGGATCACTCCCGAGGCGGTCACGTTTCGCTAGGAAAGATATCGCCATAGCCGGCGAGAGACATCACGCCCTCTTGGATGCGCGCGCCCGCCCGAATCGTTGAGGCCGATCACCGGCGCACGTCTTCATGGCGAGATCCATGATCTTGCAAACCTTGCGGGCGAAGGCCTCGCCCAGGTGAACCCCGAAACTCGTGAAGTCTTGAGCGAAAGCACATACACCAGAGCGCCCGTCGATGCGGCCGTAGCCGGTGACCACCCGTCGCCAGGGATCTTTTTGTCTTCCATCCCGAAATCAGAGCAGCGGTGGGTGACGAAACGGTCAAGTTCGACGAAACTACTCGGGTCAAAGAAAGTCGAGTCGTTCCCGGGCGCTGAGCTTGCCGGCCCTGTGCTGGGCCTCGATGCCCGGGCCTCGCCGCCGCCCTTTTTCCGATTCGGCTTGTTTCTTTTTTAAAATTTCAGGGCTTCTTGGTTTGTGGGCATCGACGTCTTTCTCCTGTGGTAGGGGTAGGCCTTGTGTCTACCCCAATTTGCGCTCATTCTTTAAGTTCGTGCGACATTCTACTTGAGCGAAGGCTGTTGATAAAAGCCCGCCCCCTACGGAGTCGGAGGTTAAGGCATCCCGGTTTACGTTTTCAGAGGGGGGTCAAGAGAATAGTGGGGTAAAAAGGAACGGACGAAGAGAGGATTCCTCTTCCGTCCGTTTTAAGTTCGACTGAAGGATCACATCCCCTCAGGTGCAGAGCTTGGGGTCAAGGGGCCTGGAGGTCTTTGAAATCGGTATCAAGTCCATCGGTTAAGCAGAACACACCGGCTTTCGGAGATAGTGGTCTGAATATCCTCTTCTGCTTTTAAATCTCCCTCAAGATTACACCCGGTTGTACAAGTGCCACTGCTGCAACCTGGTTTGGTCCCCTTGATGCAGTTTTTTTGAAAGTTGTGTGGTGCAAGTCCCATCACTGTGGGTTTGTTGCAGGGAAACGTCATATCTCTTGGTGACGATAGTTCCTAGCGTTGTGAGTTGTTCAGAGCCTGGATGAAAAGTGGCATTGATTTTGGCGTGTGTTCTACCCCCGGCTCCCCCAAAGGGAGTTAAGAGTACAATGAAGTTACTTTCAAAATAGATCATTGTGTTAGGGGTCGCTTGTTTCCTACCCACTCCCACTCGGGCAGGGGGCTCTGCCGCTTCCAGAATCCTGAATTGTAGAGTGGGCTCACGGGGATTGGTCAGAATTATTAATCGATGGCTGCGGTAATCATGTTAAGGAGTTCCATCTTCGCATTGAATATGCAGTGTGACGGGGCGAGAATCCTGTCAGCGGTGCTGTCTGACGTTTTTGCAAAGCCATAGCGCCTACAAATGGGTTCGGTGCAGGACTCCCATGTTTTCTTGCCCAGGCGCAAAAACTTTTTTGCGGAGTCAGAATAACCGGCGAAAGGGGCGACCATCAATCCAATCGGGGATTGAGGCCAACCCGAGTTTTTACTCGCCATCACCCGACACATCACTCCTTTTGGTTGGTCCTCATCTCCTCTCCGGCAGAATCGTTTTTTGGGGTTTAAACTTTCAGTCGCTGAAAGTGGGGCAGATTGAAGATAAGTTAAAGACGCCTTCGCTTCCCCTCCACTTTCCACCCACTCGGGGACACATCCCTTGCCAGTTTAAGTATGAAGAAATTGTACACCCTGTTTTTGGCGGGAGTTAAGTGGGGTGGAGGAGAGGGAAATTAACTTTTCTAGTCTGCGCGTATATGAAGAATTAACAGTCTTGTTTTTGATCTTATTCAATGAGAGAAGCGATGCCCGGAAACCAGCATCACATTCTCTCTTTAGCGGACCCGATTCGCGGCGAGAGAGGGTGAAGCTTTAAATTTTTGAAAAAACTTGACGGCTTTTCACCTCTCACCGGGAGGTCACTCGGTTCTAGTATTCGGACAGGACAGCGAGGGGACTATTATACATGGGCCTTATTTTTGCAGGTGTCTCACGTCTGTGACCTTGCGGTGGATCGCCGCCTTGGCGACGGCCCTTGGCAACCGCCGCATGCACCATGGGATCGAGGGGATCCAGGGATCCAATTCCCGCTCGGAGTGAGATGCACGATGGCGAGGGCTGCGGCCACATGCGTCTCCGGAGGTGATTCGGGTGGCGTGGCTGTCGATGCCCACTTCCGCAGATCCCCGGGTAACCGATCAGGTTGTTGACTCGGCTGCCGTCGCTCGCAAAGGCGGCTCCGGCGTTGATGGCGTCCGCGATGGAGATCTCGGGGAAGGGATTGCTCGGGCCGAAGATGACCCTGGCCTTGCTGCACCACTCGGGGCTGGATGCGAGACCGGGAACTCCCGTTGTGGCGACCACCACCTGGCACTTTTGCATGAGGTCTTGCAATTCCGAGGGCTTTCACGCCGCTTTCCCTCAAACGAACGTAGCATTCCGGATTGACATCGTAACCCCAAACTGAGCGATTTTCGTTATATTCCATGATAGAGTCGCGCGATGGCGAGGCCCGCGGCCCCGAGGCCGATCTGGCCAGCCGAAGCCGGTGGCCGTGCTGCAAGTCGATTCCTCCGAGCGAGCAGGCGTTGAAGTCTGGGGCCGCTAGAGGCCACCGTGGCCGTGCCGTGTTGGTCGTCTGCATGCATGGCGGGGATCTTTAAGCGCCGAATCAGTTCATCTTCCACACGGAAGCAATCCGGAGTTCAGGATGTCCTCCAGGTGAATGGCGGCGAAGGTGGGGGAGATGCTGGGCCACGGTGTCGATAAGCTGGTCGACATCTACGGGTGTCGATCGGGATCCCAGAGACGTCATATGGAGGCCGAGAGAATTGATTAAAGAGGGCCGCTTTTCCTTCCATGACGGGCATGGAGGCTACCGGCCCCTAAACCCCGAGGCCGAGCGCTGGCTGCCCGTTCGTAATGAGGGGCCACGGTGTGGGGATCGTCACCGTGTATTCGTCGGCCTTTCGGGGATCTTCTTTGATGAGGCGGCGGACGCTGGCCACGCCGGGCGTATGAACTTTTCTCAAATCGTCGATGGTCTGAACCCGGGATGGGCCGACTTGACCACGAGCACGGTTTTCCGCCGCGATGGATCTCTCGAGCACCTGCATCGATCACCCGCCTCGAGCTCCACTTCGGGAGGCTTGCAAAGGGATCGCCTCGACGATTTCATGCAAGTGGTAGCGTCGTTGCATTGGCGAGCGACGGTGATATCCCGAATGTTCTGGAGTTACGCCCTGAGTTCACCGTGGAGATGTTACCGATATCTCCCCGTGGGAGCTGATGGTGCCGATGAGTTTGGCGAGGACCCCCAACGATGTTTTTGTTCTTGCAGCGAAGGGGTCCGGATAATCCGCTGTTTGTGGGCCGCCGGGTCGATTCAATCTTCATTGATTGAACCGGGGAGTCAAGGGGAAAAGCGCCGCTGCGAGGGCGCTGATCCATGTAACGACTCATCCAGAGAGAGCCCTTCAGGCCGGGAAGAGAGGAGAGGGTGTCGTCAATTCCCAGAGGCGATCTGTTTCCCCTTCGCTTCCCCGAAGAGGAGCTGCACAGAGACGGGCCCACTTCTTCGGGGCTTTTTTCTCACCTGACGCCCACCGGAGACCAGAATTTTTTAAGCAACGACCGCTTCGAGTCTTTGGGCAGAGGAAGATGCCTGCAGACGCTCGCGTGCGCTGTTGAAATACCGGGCGAAGTGGCGCCGTTCTTGTACGGCGATTCTCTCACGGGAGGGTCTTGAGCGCAGGGTTGCCTGAGTCTCGTGCCCCCGATTGTTTCGCAGCCTCGAAGGGTGGTGATCTCATTCAAGGCCCCCAACTCATGAAAGCGGCGGCAGGAAATTGCCGGCGGAAGATCTTGGAGATCAAAGGTGGCCCCGAAGGCCTCGAGATTTTTCTCGAAACTTTGCCTTCTTTCTCACCTGGGCAATTCGGTCTCTTTTCGAGAGTGTGGCCGCACTCCGAGGAGGGAGATGGCCTGAGGGCCTCGCCATGAAAATATTCTTCATAGTTCCATAGAGAGAAAGGCGATTGTATCGGGCCACGGCCACCGCTTCCGGTGTGGAGCGGAGTCCCTTAGATAAATAATGGTTTGGCTTTCGATATCGGAAAAATAGGTGAGGATGAAGACCTCGTCCTCCTTGAGTCCTAAACGCTTCGCTTCGGCCCAGTCGAGATCGGCGGTTTCAATCTTGGCGGAATGAGTGAGAATTTTTCGATGTCCATACCTAAGGTCTCCTTTTTCCCCCATGTCAGGGCGGTTGTAAGGGCGACGCATGCGTCGCTCCATACACCTTACGCATCATCAGCCAGGTATTGGATTCAGGAGATTTCGATTTGACAAGGATTGTCAGCGTTTAGTAGTCGGGTCTCATGGCATTTAAAGGTAGATCATGTGGCCATCGCTGTCCCCAACCTGGAAGAGGCCATGGCCCTTTACCAGAGCCTTTTGGGGAAGGGCGCTGAGCATATCGAAGAGTGCCCGATCAAAGGTGCGCGCCGCTTTCGGGGTGGGAGAAACGAATTTGGAACTTTTATTCCCGACCTCTCCCGACAGCCCCATCTCAATTTCTTGCAGAAAAACCCCGAGGAGGATTGCACCACATTTGTCTTTCCGTTGATAACATTGAGGCTCACTGGAGCCTTGAAGAAACAGGGAGTGAAGTTGATCGACGAGAAACCCGCGTCAGGGCCCACGGAAAATTGATTGCGTTCGTACATCCCAAATCCACCGGTGGGGTGTTGATTGAATTGTGCCAACCCATAAATAAACATTCATCGTAGGGCAGACCTTGTGTCTGTCGCCAATTTGTGACCAAACAGCAAAAGGGCAACCACAAGGGATTGCCCCTACAAAAAGAACATCCTGGAGTCTATGACCGAGAAACATCCCAAAAGCCCTTTTTGAAGGAGAAAAACCCTTCCCCATCATCCCCGTCTGCGAGCACTTCGCCGGATCGGAAAAATTAATCACCAAGGCCATGGAGCTTCAAGCCACCAAAGGTGGCGTCTTCGATATCGCGATGGACTGCAGAAGACAGCGCCCACCGGGAAGAGAAGAGCATGCGGAGATGATCGTGGGCATGGCGAAGGGGGCCGCTCAATAAACACAAGATGGCGGGTGCTCGAATCACGACTACACCAATAAGTTTTGGCGCCAGGACGTCGACATCTTGGTCGGCGGCGCCGGTAATGAACTGCCTATATCACCATCCCCAAACCTACGGCGGTCGGCCAAGTGAAGGAGATGATTTCTTACATCAAAGAGGTGGCGAAGAAAAACGGGGTGAGGCAGGAGATTCCCATTCACGTGCTCGTCGAGACCCACGGGGCCTTGAAAGACGCCTTCGAGATCTCGGCGCTTCCTTGGATGCAGGTGCTCGACTTCCGGTTTGATGGATTTTGTCTCCGGTCATCGCGGGGCGATCCCCGATTCGGCTATGCGCTCGCCGGGCCAGTTCGAGCATGCCCTCGTCGCCCGAGCGAAGGCGACCGTCTGCGCGGCGGCCCTCGCCAGCGGAATCGTGCCCGCCCATAGCGTCGCCCCTCGATCTGAAGGATGCGGAAAAAACGAAGGCCGATGCCAGCCGGGCCGCGCAATGAATTCGGTTTCCTGCGGATGTGGTCAATTTATCCCACCAGATCGACGCCATCGTCGCCGCGATGGTTCCCGATTATTCCCGCATTGAAAAAGGCTGCCAAATCCCTTCTCGCCGCCCAAGAGGCCGCGTGGGGACCCATCCAATTCGAGGGCGAGCTTCACGACCGCGCCACCTACCGATATTTTGGGAATTGGTGCAGACGGCGAAGGTCTCCGGGCAGAAATTGCCGGAGGCGGCGGAGCGGGCGTGTTTTGGGTGATTTGCCTGGTTCAATTTGGGTGGTACTTCTATTAGAAATCCCCCAACCCCCTTTTCAAAGGGGTAAAAAGTTGTTGTCCCTTTTCAATGGGGAAGAGTTCATTGTCCCCTTTGAAAAAGGGGGATTCAGGGGATTTGTCTGATTAATTTCCTTCCTTATTATTTTTAAAATCTCCTCAACCACCCCTTCAATATTCTTCAGTACTTCAATATTCGAGAATCGAAGCACTTTGAGTCCTTGTGTCTTTAAGAATTCATCCCTCTGTTTGTCCTTGAATGAATGATTTTCTTCCAGATGCTGTGCTCCGTCCACTTCGATGACTAATTTGGCTTCAGGGGAGCATAGAAGTCGACGATAATGTCCGATTGGTTTTTGCCGGTAGAATGGGATGCCTAAAATTTGTTTTCGGCGGAGGCGGGCCCAGAGGACCTGTTCGGGATGGGTTAGGTGCTTTCTTAAGGAACGGGAAGGGTCTCGTAGTTTTTGTCGTACTTTATCATTGGACAAATCCCCCTGACCCCTTTTTCAAAGGGGGTAAGGCAATGGTTTTCAAATTTAAGAGCAAACCTTGGGCCAAGAATTGGGAAATTCTTTAGTCGATTGAAATGAGGAGGTTTTGGAAGAAGAGGAAGACGAATTAAAAAGTTGAATTGGGGAAGTGTCCGATTTTCGGACGAACAACAAATTTAAAAATTTCTGCGCTTTCTCCCCTTTGAAAAAGGGGGGATTTATCCGATCTATTTCCTTCCTTTTATTAATTGAGGATTTTTATCCGATACGGCGCTTAAAATGCCCATAACCTCTTGTGAAATAGAATTTTTCTTAGACTTTTTCTTATGAGCTACGTTAGCGCTCTCTTATGAAAAAATCGCTTTTCTTTCTTCTGTTTCTTGCTTCCCTCTTTTTCGGAACGGCCTTCGCCTCACCGATAATTCTTCCTTGATCAGTCTAATCCACAATCTTGTAAGTCTAAACGACTGGCGCTCATTGCCTTCTTATACGGTAGCCTCCATACAAATCTGGGATCGCCCCGGAACTGTGTGGATGCCTGCGGCCAAGGTTTCGGGGAAGACCTTCGCCAAGCAAAACTCGATCCCCATCTCAAAGAACTCCTTGAACTCACTTTTCCAAAGGGAAACTTAGACTCTGTTCCCCAACCCAAGGCACTCGCCGAAGGGCCCCTCGTGACGTTACAAAACGCGAAGCAGCATGAATATCCCGGAAATGATTGTGAAAGGCCCACGAATTGGGAGGGTAAGTGGTTCGTAATTCCCGGCGACTATCTTTATGAGCAATGCAAGCAGGTGGCGGGGGACAAGAAGGCCTGCGAGGTGGGCGACATGAAAGCGACGACGACGCTCGTCTATCATCACAGAGCTCAAACCGTTCACCCGCCCAAAGGTAAGAAGATCGTCGATCCCTTCGGCAATCCCATGCAGAGGCTCATCGATACCCACGCAGGCGAGAATTATTATTTCGGTTTAACGCAGGAAAGGGGGTGTGGAAACTCGTATCTTTGGAACCGACTCCGATTGTGACGTTTAGCAGGCTTTTAAACTTATTCGGATAACTTTTCCCTTCGAAACTTCTTCACCCAACTTCCATTCACGAGCTTTTTCGTAGTAACGAGCTCTTTTTCTTTGGTGGCATCTTCCGTAATCTCCTCGACTAATATGGGCTGATTGTTCACCACCTGGTATTTCGACGTCACGTGGTAACAACAACCGGATTTAAAATAAACGGTGAGGAGTTTCTGTTTCGGATCCGCAAAAAAAAGCCCTAGGTTATCACTCGCGAATCGGGTGAGTTTTTATTCTCGATAAATTTTGAAGACGTTTTATCGAAGAGGTAAATATTGTAGGAAGATGCCCCCCATAACCTCCCATGTGCCCGTTGCAAATCGCCAGGTCTTCTTCGCCATCGAAATTAAAATCATCGACCACGATGCCGTATTCCTCATCATAAAGTTCCCGAGACTTCTTATCGATTTGAGGGTTATAACTCAGGGTGCTCTTTTCAATTTCCAGCGTTTTGCATGTCAATCGTCTGAAAGGGGGCCTGCGCCCCTTTTTTGTAAAGGCGGATCTGTGCGGGGCCGGAACAGGTGTCGGGGAGAGTATGGGTCTCCGCCACACGAGCGTATACTCACATCGAAATCGTATCGCTTTGAGGCATTTTGAACCTTGAAGTTTTGAGGAGGCGAAGGGTTGGCCGCAATTTTTTCCAATTCCACCTTCCTATCTTGATAGGCCTTTTCATGCAGGCCAAGGTTGCGCAGTTGTCTCGTTGGTCCATCCATTTCGCTGTTCCTCTCTGAGCTCTTCGACCTTTGAGGTGGAGTTGAGGGCGCTTATAGGCGATCATCAGGTCGGAATCCGCCGCGGAGAGTTCGGCATCGGCGCAGATCATTTTTCGGGCGGAGTCGCAGCCTTGACGCAGTTAAAGCTCGCGGCCTGTGAGTGGGCAGGGAAAAACGCGCAGGCGAAAACAAAGAAAAGAAGTAAACAGAGGCCAGGTCTTTTCATATAGTCGTTAATTTGTGTTGGATTGGATCGGAACGAGTTTGTCGTTCTCCCACTTGTAATAATAGGTGCCGCCTTTTTCCGCTTCGTTGAGATGGCCGCGAATGATCAGTAATTTGCTATCGACTTGATATTGCAGGGCCTCCGCCTTGGGGTCGTCGCCGGGGAAGGAGACGATGGTGAAAGGGAGGGAAGAGGCCTTGCCCGTCTTGGCATCCACGATCCACGTATCTCTGCAACCCGTTCCGCAACCCCAATAAGTGACAATGTAGTGGCCCGCGAGTGGGCTTTGCTTGGCCGCGTCTTGAAGACGTGTTTTAAAATTACGCGCGTCGGGCGAGAGTTTTATGGGGGCGTTGGGACCTTGAAAGGTCTCGGTGACAGGAGGTAGTCGTCTTTGAATTGAGGCAGGGTGGCGGCGAAGGCGTTGAGGGTTAGAAAAAGGGGCAAAAAGAATGATTAGGAAAGAATATGAAAACCGCATCATTTTCTCCTTCATTGTCCCCCTCTTGAAAAAGGGGGGATCTCAGGGGATTTGTCCGATAGAAATGTTTTTATTCCGCGACTTGAAATGAAAATTTCTGATCAGCCAATCTCTCTAAATTGGGCCCAAGCGCTTTTCGCTCCCTCTTCAAAATCTTTGGGAACATCGAAAAGAATTGAAACAATGATTTTACCCCTTGAGGTGGCCAGCGAAGTGTTGGAGTGGGAAGTATCCGGTTCCTTCTACTCACCTTCATTTCTTTATCTTGGATGAAGGCGGTCGGGGTGATTTTTTGATCAGCCCACTTTAAGATAAGAACCGAGCGAATTTTGGAGACCGGTGGATCATGGCATTGTGCATGGGGTTCTCTTGGGAACGCTTGCCCAATACTGGATCGACCACGTAGGGGCTTGCACTGGTCTTGACCGAAGAAAGTCTCCGGATTTCCTTCTCTGTATCGAGAGGGAGGCTCCCGCTTTTAAGGGGATATTCTTCCCGAACCCGATCGTCACCAGTGTTCACTTCTTTTTCGCAGCGGCCGTCCGTTCCCCAGCAATGTTGGTCGATCTTCCATTCACCATTTTCTTTGAGGAGCACGATCTCCGCCTTCTCCATCTTTTTTCGGTTTTTCCCCCGTGAAGCTGAAGAGCTCGTTCACGAGGCCTTCACGAAAAGAGAGGTCTTCTTTTGGTCCGGCGACGTAGTTTTACTCAAGATTCTTATATATCTTCCAGCGCCATGAACTTGATCCTTTGCCCACCCAGGTCTCTGCCGCTGACCATCTTCTCCTAGACTTCATGTCCTCTGCGGCCTCTTTGCGTTTGGCGGCCGAGGAGAGGGACGATCTGCCTCTTCCACATTTCCCCTTCCGGGAGGCCTCCACGAATTTTTGAAGACGACCTCGGGGCTGTCTTCGGCGAAGGCAGGCGGGAGGAAGGAAAGAGAAAGGGCGAAGAGAAAGAAAAATTGTTTTCATCGACGAAGTAGTTCCTCCAGAGTTTTTGTCAGCCCACGCCACGACATCCCCAGAGGGGGATCTCATGAAGCTTGGGGGTCCAGGGACTTTGATTCCCGCTTCCCGATTTTTATTCGGGGCGGGAATTCCACTTTCTGCTGATCCCCGCTTCCACATCGACCATGGGCGGGGGATGACAAATGCGGGAGTGCGGAATTGGCCGCATCAATGATTTCACTTCGAAATCATCTTCCCAAACGCCGTCGTAAAATCCCACATCACTTTTTCACCTTCCTTTTCAGGTTTCGGGAAAGGTGAATCGAATCTTGATGAAGTTTTTTGTATCCCAAAGATAGAGGTAAGAAAGTTTTTGGTTCCGTTCGAGGTGTAGGAAAAGTCGGCGCGAAGGGCCGTGGGAGCATTTCGATCCATCCCAGAGCAGGGCCGAGGCCTCGTAGAGTTTTTTTACCGAGAGGTATTTCCCCTGTTTCTCCAAGGTATAAATATCGTCTTCCGCTTGTTTCCATTGGTCATGAATTTCCTTCGTGTTGGATCCATCGGGATCGACTTGATCCCCAGATTGTAAATGTAAAAATCCGCGTAAATGGCGGGATCGGAGCTTCGATACAAGATTCCGACTCCCAAGCCCGGATGATCCTTCTCGAAATCGGTCACTTCCCCGAGTCATTCCTCCCAATTCATCGGGGAAAGAGAGCCCCGTCGGCCGGTCGCGGTAGGAGCCGGCGTAAGAGGAAAGGGAATGAGGGCCATTCCTAGAATTAGGGTGATGAGGAGCCGTCTTTTTCTCATATATTCCTCGTTTCTTCTGGTTGACAGGTTCCAAGGAAGCGGATGAAGCCCTTGCCACTATGAATACGAAACAAGCACTTGAGGCCGTTCGAGCCCTTCTCAAACAAGTCGGTAAAAATTTAGCCCAAAGGGCCTCCGACGGCAAAGAAATTTCCACCGCCAAGCTCGATACCTTTCAAAACACCGCCTATGATCTCGCCTGGATCGCCTCCGAGGTTTATGCCGCCGGCGAGATGGTGGGCTATGCGGAAAGAATCTCGGGGAGTTAGAAAAGGCCTTCAGGCGGAATTCTTTCTCGCCGAGACGGTTACTCACTTTAGCGAAAAATTAGTTATCGTTTTCATGAATGGGGGTCGATGAGCATCATCTACGAGAGACGATCTGGAAGCCAGAGGTCACTAAAGAGGTGGAAGGAGTCCTTAAGCCGGAAAACGTCGCTAAAATTGCCCAATTGCTCCATCAGGGCGGTCATGGCGGCGCCTATGGCCTGGATGAGCAGCACGAAATGTTCCGTCAAACCTTCAAGAAGTTTGCCGAAGACCAGGTAATGCCCCTTGCGGAAAAAGGTCCATCGCCACGATCTTCTGATCCTGAAGAAATCATGAAGGGCCTCATGGAGCTCGGTTTGCTTCGGCCTTTCCATTCCACAGAAGTTTGGCGGATTTCAAGACGATGAAAAACCGGATAACACGGGGATGGTGGTGGTGACCGAAGAACTATCTCGCGGATCCCTCGGCATCGCGGGCAGTCTGATCACGCGCCCCGAGATCCTCTCGAAGGCGATCTTGAAAGGCGGAACGGAAGCACAAAAGGCCAAGTGGCTGCCTCTCTTGGCGACCGGCGAGAAGATGGCTTCCGTCGAGGTGACCAGAGCCCGATTACGGCAGTGATGTGGCGGGCATGAAGGTGACGGCCAAGCGCCAAGAATCGAAGGGCCAAAAAGGTTGGGTGATCAACGGCGTCAAGACCTGGTGCACCTTCGCCGGTTGCGGCGATACCCCTGATGGTAGCTCTGCCGCACCGACCCCGATCTCTCAAAGAAACACCGGGGCATGTCGATCCTCATCGCCGAGAAACCGCCGCTTCGAGGCCACGAATTCAAATACGACCAACCCGATCACGGCGGCCATATCGAAGGAAAGGCCATTCCCACTATCGGTTATCGCGGCATCGCATTCCCTACGAGGTGGCCTTCGAGAATTATTGGGTGCCCGAAGAGAATTTGATCGGCGGCGAAGAGGGGCTGGGCAAGGGCTTCTACCTCCAGATGGAGGATTCGCCGGCGGCCGTCTTCAAACAGCGGCCCGGGCCCTCGGTGTCATGCAGGCGGCCTTCGAGTCGGCCCTGCGATATTCCAACGAACGAAGTTTTAACAAGCCCATCTTCGATTACGGCATCACCCAATGGAAGCTGGTTCGAATGGCGGCCTTGATCCAGGCGGCCCGGCAGGCGAGCTACCACGCCAGCCGATTGATGGACGAACACAAAGGGCAGATGGAAGCCTCACTCGTGAAGTTCTACGCCTCCAAGATCAGCGAGTGGGTCACCGAGAAGGCCCTCCAGATCCACGGTGGTTATGGCTATGCGGAAGAATATGCGGTGAGTCGATATTTCGTGGATGCCCCGCGTCTTCTCGATCTTCGAAGGGGCAGAAGAGGTGCTCGCCCTTCGAGTCATTGCACCGGCGTTGTTGAGACAGTATCTGTAGGGGCGACGCATGCGTCGCCCTACGATCCCGATGTAATTGTAGAGGGCAGCCCTATGTGGCTGCCCTCCACCTCGCGATTATGGGCGGTCACACAGGGCCCGCCCCTACATTCAGGATGGAATTCTATGACCTTAAAAATCCCCTACCCCAAATTCGAAGAGATCGCCCCCAAACAGGCCCTGCGGATCTCTCCAAGGCGAAAAAAACCCGCAATATGGTCGCGTCCTTGAAGATCTCGACGAAGGCGAGGTGTTTTGCCATCCCCGTGGCGTGACGATCTATCCCGCTTTCGCCGTGGAGTTTGCCACGGAATTCATGGAGACCAACCCTTTGTATCTCAACGCCGAATACGCCAAGGCCCATGGGTTTAAAGATCTAGTCGTTTCGCCCTTGATGGTGATGAACATCGCCCTTTCTCTTGGCGTTCAAAACGACTCCGGAGAAGGCGATCGCCAATCTCGGATATTATAATGTCTGCTTCGTGAAGCCCGTCTATGGCTTCGATACCTTGCGCTCTCTGACGAAGGTTCTTAAGCAGGAAGTGAAGGAGGGGGCAAACCGGGTATCGCCACGATCCGCACCATCGCCTTGAATCAGAACGGCGAACTGCGTCCTCAATACGACCGAAAGATCATGGTGGCACCCGTCGGGAAGAAGAGCGAGCCTTCGACGATCGCGGGCCAACCTTTTCCTGAGAGCGCCGAGCCTTCGATCGAGATTCCGACGCCGAAGGGCCCTTATCCGAAAAAAATCTCACGGGTGCTCGCACTTATTTCGAGGATTTCAACGTAGGGGATATCATCGTCCACGCCAACGGCCGGACGATCACGGATGAACACTATCCCTGGACCTACCGGGTGATGAACACCCATCCCTTCACTTCGACAAACTTTATTCCACCGCCCGCACCGGCGCCACGAGTGGGGAACCGATTGTCTACGGCGGTCTTGTCTTCGCCCTGGCTCGCGGGCCTTGCCAGTCGCGACACCACCGAAAATTCTCTGATCGATTTCGGTTATACCGAGGGTTATCACACCAACCTGCCGTCTCGGGCGATACGGTCTATGCGATCTCCCGTGTATTGGCAAAAAGCGAGGGCCTTCGGTCATCCCGGCCGCCCTCGTCACCTTCCAACTGATCGGCGTGAAAAGCATCGCGCCCCTCAAGCCCTCGAAAAGTTCGGGGCCGATCTCTTCATCAAGGAAAACGACAAGAAGAAGCTGGGGAAGAGAAGATTCCGGAGAAGATTTTCGAGATTGAGCGGCGGATGTTGATAAAGAAACGCCCGGTTTAGTGACCTAGCGAGCTCCGCACCCCGCAATGTTTAAATTCCTTCCCGGAGACCTCCTTCCAATCACGGCATCCATACGGTTGCATGAGTGAAACCGTTCGTCGCTGTAATGCTGCCACCGGCGACAGGCCCCCAGGTTGTTTTATTATTTAGACTCCGCAAAGAAAAAGACGAGCAGGGTTTCAAGAAAAATGGAGGGAACCCGGAATCATTTGAAAATTTCTTGTATACATTCTTTAATCTTTCTCTCTTTTTAGTTCCTCCCCCGTCCCAAGCCAGGCCAGTTCCCAGGTCGGCGCTTCCTCGGCTCATCAAGGAATTGCCAGAAATGTTTAGGCCACGTGCGAGACACTGCCCACGGCCTTTTTGGTGGTGTGCGGATTTTTTGAGGCCGAGGATGAAGAAGAACATCAGAAGAGGCCGCTTGGCCGAGGTAGGAATCGCCGAGTCTCGCGTCCCAGAGGCGGTCTTTAATGAGGACTTGGTCACCTCGGCATAGGCCTTTACGTATCCACCATGGTTCCCATAGCGCGCGCGGAGCTGTTCGGTGGAAAAAGGCGCCTGAAAGGCGAAGGTCGAAGAAATAAAAGTTGGTGCCGAGCGGTGCCGCCGCATCCGGTAGAGCAGGGGTCGTGTCGAGCGAGCGAGCGGATTCTCCTGCGCGAAGGCCTTGAGCTCCTCGACCTCCTCTTCGCTCAGGGCGCTGGAGGAGATTCCGCTGTCCTCTGTGATCGAGATGTTCGACTGAGAAGATTTCGGCCAAGAGTTCATCGAACGAATCAGGGAAGAAAAAGTCGACGATGGGGTAAGAGGGGAGCATGGTCTCGGTGCTCACCTCATCAAGGTGATCGAAGATATCTGCATGGACCCGGCTTATTGGAAGGGAAACTCCGTGTTTCGACCGCTCCTGGAGGTCCGCAAAGACCTGCAGCCATAGCGAGGTATTACGTGGCCCCCCGCCTTTCCGTGGAAGAAGAAATCCCAGTCTTCGAGGGGTCCATTAAGGGGAGTGCCTGCGCATAGGGATCGGAGACGCGGAGCCCCAGGCGCTGGGTGTTGAAGGCATCGGGGTTGGGGAGGAGATCGAGAGAGTTGTACCAGAGTCCACCTTCGGAGTCTTGGGAATCAAAGGCGGAGAAGAGCTGATCTCGCGCCCTGATGCGTTGCCTTGGGAAGCGAATAGATACGGATGAAATCGTTTGCTTCGATTCCCCGCCCGAGCGCGTCGAGCGCGCGCCACACCTTGTTCGCATACGTATATGCGGCGGACTGAGGCAAGGTGACATCGTTCTCGGGAACGAGCCACACAAAGGGCGCTGAGATGGGGAATTTTGGAGTTAACGTCACTTTGGAAGAAGCCTTGGGTCATGTATCCGTGGCTGTCGTTGGCCCCTGCGTATGAGACAAAGGCATCGTAGCGGAGCCCTGAAACTGGGTTTCCCCAAATATTATAGTTACCCCCACCCATTTGAGGGCCCGTACTCGAGAAGACCTGGAAGCCACCCCCACGCACATTCGAGTCGATCGTAACGGCCGCCCGTCCCGAACCCGACCAACCCACGTAGGAGGTCCAGGTCGCTGGCGATTTGGGGAAGAGGAAACGCGTGAGATTTTTCGCAAAGATGACCGTATCGGAGATGATCTCGGGATAGGTGTGGATTGTGCCGAAGAAAAATTCTGGAGCCCCGAAGGGGACGTTAAATATTTCATCGGTGCAGCACGGATCCGGATCGAGGACGGGAATGGCAAAGTCGCTCGGAAGGGCCGTCTCTTTTCCGGTCTGTTCGTTGAAGAATGCCGGCCGCGTATAGGAAACGAGCTCTTGAGAAGCCAGGGGGTTATCCGGATCGACATTCAGGGAGAGGCCCAAAAGATCCCGCTTCCGCTGTTGGGATTTGTATCGATGAGGGGCTCGCTACCACCCGGAGGAAACCCTTGAGAGACGGTCCCCCCTTGGCCGAAGGTGAAGACGGCGTAACCCCTCTCCAAGAGGGCCACCGGGTCGACAGGGTTGAACAGGAGAGGGGATGCGGGCCAAAGAGTGCCTCCGTCGCCAGCCGCTTCGATCTGCACATGCCCCCGTTGAAACCTCGAACCGGAAACGAAAGTGCGAAGAAGGCGCCGGGGAGGCCCGCCCGCGGATGAGCGCTGGGAACACAGGTCACGTCAGGAGGACAGGTATCGAAGGTCTCGCCCCGATGGCTCACTCCTTTTAAATCGATGGGCCCGACAGCAATGTGCACGCCGAATTCATCGGTGAAATAGCCGCTTAATTCACCGGAGATGAACCAATAGTCCACTCCGTTCGCTTTCCTAAGTTTTGGGTGGGGTATGGGGGAGAGCCCTCCCTCCAGACTTGAGATCCTGTCGGTGTGAAACTCCACCCCCGTGATCGCGCTCATCACGTGCAAGGGGGCATGACAGGCATTGATGCGTTCCTCGACGCATTCGTTGACTAATTTTATTCTTTTCGTCGAAGTCCGGAGTATTTTCCGAGTTCACGGTGCAGGTGATGCATTGTTGTTGGAGGGCATCCTCATGACTGGTATCCGGAGGGCACCGGGGACAGTCGATTGCGAGCGACACGTAGCCGGGGTTCGCGCTCGTCGGCACGTCGGTGAATGCGCCGGCGATGAGTTGCTCGCGCGTCTGCGCCTGGACATGGGCGGTGAGAAGGAGAAGCACCATGAGGCCGAGTAGCCCTGTGACATGGGATGAGAAGAGATAAGTTTTTGAAACCTTATCAAAAAGATATTGTCCTCTGTTTTCGATTTTTTGGGTCACGGGATCTCTCCAGTTCCTGTGAAAGTGAGGTCATTCCAGATCAGTTGGTTGCCGTAAATATCGAAGCCCGGAGGATTCGATGATTCCGGACCTCGGACATGCGCAAACCAATGTGGCGATCCAAATCTAAATGCACGCTCTATCTTTATCTTAATATTATAAGACCGATTTTTAATGTCAGAAGGAAAGGTGGATAAGCCCGCTAACGCTTGTTAATTTCATTTTTCATGATTTTTTTATTAAAAATTAAAAGGAGAGCTTGAAAGCTTGAGGGCCTTGGGTTTCCCGTCGGGGTCATTGATAAGATCACCCGGAGAGTTCGGGCGTGAAAAGGGAATATTCTTGACAGGAAAATTCTTGGCATTCTCCAGTGCCGAAAGGCCCGTGTTGGTGAAGAAGAAATCTACCTAAGGAAGCTCTTCGGGATCCCGTGAAGGTCAGGTCATTCCAGATCAGTTGGTTGCCGTTAAGTTGTTAAGATTTGCTAATAGTGGATTTCTAATTCGGCCTCGAAGAGAAGACGAAAGAATTTCGTGATTGAGAGACGGGTGTTGATTAAGAAGAAATCCTCTCCTAATTTCGCTTAAACTTGCTAAAAACAATCGAAAATCCCGCCTTATTCGAACAACTCTCCTCTTATCATTTGCCGATTTCTTAAGGAGGTCTAAAATAGAGGGCGTTTGTGGAGTCGATGAGGTATAGCCATGGCTGATGGAATTTCATCCGGTGGTATTTCCCTTTCCCAGGTTGGATCCGCTATCGGGAGCGATAGCGTATTATCGCCCTCTGGTGCCAACGGCGCGACCGGATCTTTTGAATGCTTCCACCCCTGTCCCCTTGAATACGAGCGGTTTGGGCGCTTTGGAAAGCGGAGGTCTTCCTCCGAATGGTCTGGCAACCCATACCATTCCCATTTCCCCCGGCACCTCTCTCGAAGGAAAACCCCGGGTTTTGATCACGTCGGAACTTTAAACGTGGGGGACCGGTTTGTTTCGGGAAGTCAAAACTCGGCGCCCACCGTCGCCGCTCGACCCCGGAGCCTCGATCCACAGACAGTATGGCCGTTGATATTGAAGGGGCCCCGGCGGGAATGCCGTTTCTCCTTCTTTCGCCTAATTCGCCGCAAGGTTCCGTTGAGTTCGCGGCGGAAGCTCATTCTCGTCTTTCGGCGGTACAAGCATTGAAGATGAAGAAGAGAGAAGGCGGCGAGAAAAGAGAGCAATTGGCCCAGAAGTTCAGAGGGTTTATTACCAATCGGCTGCGTTGCAAGCCCATGCTGTGTCTTCGACCTCGCGGCCGCCCTCCGTCGACCATTCTTCGGCGCCCGTTGCACCGACCAAAAGCCATCGCTATGTCTTGGAAGCCCACGACGTGAATGATATGGGAGGAACGCCCAGTCGACTTCAGATTTCCGATCGTCAGTCCGGTGGGGTGTTGAAGACGGTCGATTTGCCTCAAGGGGATTCCCGTACCGTCGTCGACCTCCCGCCGGGTCAATATAATTTCACCGCCGTTGCGGGAGAGCGTCCAACCGGAAGTTCCAATCCGGATCGTTCTCGACAATTTTTCGAGTGGAAGTTTTTCAGGCAAATTCACCGAGTGGAGGAGGCGGCTCGACCTCCGCGGCCCCCTGCCCCTTCCGGGGCCCCGGGTTCATAAAAATACATCGAGATTACCCCGGGATTGCCCACATGCCCTCCCAAAAAAACCGAATAGTCAGAAGGATATGGCCGCAAAACGCGATGAAGTCTGGCTCATGCGCACTTTATTCAGGGCACACGACCGCCAGGGCTTCGAACCAACTTATCGTCAGAACCTTGCCAAGGGCCAAACGGGTTTATCGGTCGCCTTCGATCTGCCCACCCAAACCGGTTACGATTCCGATCACCCCATCGCCCAGGCGGAAGTGGGAAAAGTCGGCGTTCCCGTCTGTCATATCGAAGAGCAGTGGAGACCCTCTTCGATCAGATTCCCCTGATAAGATGAACACCTCCAGGTGACGATCAACGCGACGGGCCGCCTGGCTCCTCTCCCTTTATGTGGCCACGGCGGAGCGGCAGGGGTGAAACAGGAACTTCTCTCGGCACGACCCAAAAATGACATCCTCAAAGAATATCTCTCTCCCGCGGCACCTTCGTGTTTCCGCCCGGAGCCTTCGCTTCGACTGATCAGCGATATCATCGCCTGCACCGTCAAACATATCCCTAAATGGAACCGATCAACGTGTGCCCTATCATCTGCAAGAGGCGGGGCGACGCCGGTGCAGGAGCTGGCCTATGGTCTCGCGAACGCGATCTGCGTCTCGATCATTTGAAGGCCTCGGGCCAGGTGGACGGCGACGATTTTGATAAAGCGGTAGGCCGGATTTCTTTTTCATGGATTCGTCCATTCGTTTCGTCGAAGAAATTTGCAGTGGTGCGCGCCTTCAACGGCCTCTGGGAGCGCATCACGAAAGAGCGCTACGGCGTGAGAGGATGCCAGAAAAATATCGCCGTTTTCGATACGGCGTTCAGGTCAACTCCCCTAGGGCTTACGGAACGGCAGCCGGAGAACAATGTTCAGCGGATCATCCTCGAGATGTTGGGCGTCACCTTATCGAGAGAGACGCCCGCGCCCGCGCTTATTCAGCTTCCTTGCTGGAACGAGGCCTTGGGTCTGCCGCGCCCCTGGGATCAACAGTGGTCCCTCAGGATGCAACAAGCGCTCGCCTATGAAACCGAATCTCTTGGGCCACGGCGATATCTTCTGAAGGCTCGAAGGTGATCGAGGCCAAGACAAAGAATTGATGGAGGCGCGCCGAGGCGGGAGCTTCAAAAAGTTTTAGATCTGTGGGCACGGTTCCGTGCAGGCCCTTTCCTACATGAAGCAGCAATTGGTGGCGCTCCTCAACGCCAAACGCATCAACACGATCGAAAGCGGCGAGACGAAGGTGGGTGGGGAGTTAACAGCTTCACGGAGACCGCCGCCGAATCGCCTTTGGCGGCCCGATGCGGAAGGTGGAATTTTAAAGATCGATCCCAAGGCCGTGGAAGAAAAGATCCAATCCTCTTTGAGGAATTTCGAAAAAATCGAAATGAGAAAGAAGCGAGCTCACGCGATGAGGGCCTTGAAAGGGAAGCCGCTAAAAACGGATCCAACATCGCTGCCCGTCTCCATTGCGGCGGCCAAGGTGGGGGGTGACCACCGGAGAATGGGCTGACGCCCTCCGGGACGTGTACGGAGCATCACCGGAGCCCCCACGGGGGTCGGCGGGGTGAAGGAGCGGCGAGCGGCTTGGAAGGCTTCCAAAAGGCCCCGCGTCAAGGTGGAGGAATTCCAAAAAAGACGGGAGAGAAACTTCGCATCCTCGTGCGGGCGAACCGGGGCTCGACGGGCCGCAGCAACGGCGCCGAACAGATCGCCAGTGCGTGCCCGCGATGTGGGAATGGAAGTGGATCTATCATAGGCATCCGGCTCCCACCCCCAACAGATCGCCGAATCGGCCCTTCGGGAAGGGGTGCATGTGATCGGGCTTTTTCGATTTTGGTCGGGATCCCACCTCTCGCTCATTCCCCGAGGTGATGCGGCTCCTCAAAGAAAAGGGGCTGGGGCGCAAGCCTCCCTGGTGGCGGGGGGGGATCATTCCCGAATCCGATCGAAAAGAACTGTTGAAACAGGGGGTCGCCAGAGGTCTATACGCCTAAAGATTTTGAGACTCAGTCAAATCATGGAAGAAATCGTCGACAGGCCTCGAGGGCCCGTGGCAATTGTTAATCAAGAGGAGAATGACTCATGGCAAAAGATCTTTACGAATCGGGTGAAATTCCTGAATTGGGACTCGTTCCGAAAAAATGCATGCCCAAAACTCATTCGCCCTTCTCTCGGCGCCGGAGAGCCCAAAACCGCCTTTCAACCCCGGAAGTGATCGAGGCGTTCCCGAGGTCAACGACGATGAGGCCTTGGTTTATGTGATGGGCGCCGGAGTCAATTATAACAAACGTATGGGCGGCCCTTGGAATTCCCGGCCGAACGTGATCGGCGCCCGGAAACAAGGCGCAGGTGAGAAAGAAGATTTTCATATCGGCGGCAGCGAAAGCGCCTCCGGCGTGGTTTGGAAAGTCGGAAAGAACGTCAAAAATATTAAGGTCGGCGACGAAGTGGTGATTCACTGCGGCATGTGGGATGTGCACGACCCTCAGATCAAGCAGGGCGTTGATCCCATGTCTTCCTAGCTTCCGCATTTGGGGTTACGAAAAAGCAACTGGGGGAGTTTCGCCCAATTCACCGAGGTGCAGGCCCATCAGTGTGTCCACCAAACCCACCCATCTCACCTGGGAAGAGTCGGCCGCCTATAGTGTTGGTGGCCGCCACGGTCCTACCGGATGCTCACTCGATGGCGAGAGCATGGGGTTCGAAAGGATGAGATGTCGTGCTCGCGTTTGGGGGAGGAGCGGAGGGCTCGGATCGATGGCGATCCAGGATCTGCAAGGCCCACGGGAGCCAAGGCCATCGCGGTGGTCTCGGGGTGAAGATAAGATGGATTACTGCAAGAAACTGGGCGCCAGCGTCCTGGCTGCATCGTCGACCGCCGCAAGTTCAACGCCACTGGGGCATGCTTCCCCACTGGAAGGATAACGAAACAAATACAATGCCTGGTTGCAAGGCGCCCGCTTTGCCGCTGGAAGAGGCGATCTGGGACGTGCTTTCGGCGAAAAGCGGAGCCTCGCATCGTCTTCGAGCATCCCGGCGAAAGACGCGGTTGCCCACCAGCATGTTCGTCTGCGACACGGGGGGATGATCGTTATTCGCGCGGGCACCGCGGGTTTTTCAACGCGCCACGATCGATCACCGCGTTATCACTCGGATGCGGCTTAAAAACGCTTTCAAGGCTCCCATTTCGCCAATGACGATCAGGCGGTCGGCGTCAATAAGCTGGTGCTCGACGGAAAGATCGACCCCCGCCCTCCCAGAGTCTGGAATTCAAAGAAACCGGCGATGCCCATCTGGCTGATGCGCGAGAATGAACACCCCACACGGCAATATGTCGATCCTCGTGAATGCCAAGCGCAAAAGGCCTAAGAAGAACCTCGACGAATCTCGGAAAGGCTTAAAAATGGATCAACGAAGGCCATGGGTCTTTATTTTGGGCCTCCTGGTGGCGGTCTCTGATCGGCGGTCAATGTTCGTCCGCGTCGCACCACACTCGCTCCTGCCAAGAATCCTCGCGGTCTTTCACTCCGGCGATTGGTGCCTCTTCCGCCCGGCGACCCTTGCGGCGCACAGCTGTACAGAAGATGAAAAATCGTGTCGGGCCGATCCGAAATGCAAGGGGATGTCCCTATCGGGGGTGAATCCGTGGAGGCCTGCATGGAGGATGGAAAGGGTTTTTGAGCAATTGTCCCGCCGTGGAGTTTTGCGTCTCGCGTTAATCTATTTTTTGAAGGGGGTAGATATTGTAGGTGCCTAGGGCGACCGCCACGTCTTTACGGGCCTCCTTCGGTAGCCTAAAGACACATGGCATTCGATCACCGAATGGGATCTGCCCAGGTATTTGATGCGCGCATCTCCCACGATCGTTTCTCCGAGCTTCACCGGAGCGATATAATTAATCGCGAGAATTCGATGGTGGAACAAAGGTGCCCTCTGGGAAGGGCCTGAAAGAGGGCCGCCCCCATGGAAAAAGTCAACAAAGGCCGAAATCACTCCTCCGTGGGTCATCTCGGGAGGGGCTGATATGTTTTTTTGATCAAGAGAAAGGTGCGGACCTGTCACTTGGGCTGATTTCTTCCACGCCATACTCCCAGCGGTTTTCCGAAGTTGTCGGGATGGTGGAAGAATGTTTTTATAGGAGTCGAGGAGGTGCGGGATTTCATAGATAGAAGTAGGGGGCGCAGGGCCCTGCGCCCCCTACCTGGATCAGTTCGTCCCCAACAAATTCAACAATTCCCCCGAATGTGCCTTCGGATCCACCTTTCGAAGAATCTTTTGATTTTCCTTCCTTGTCGATCACGATCGTATCGCGGGCAGCGTATGTGTCGCCTTGAACCTCAAAGAGCTGGGCGATTTTTTTATTCGTATCTACTAGAAGGGGAAAGGGCCGGAAGGTGAAACTTGCTCTTGAAGGCCCTGCAGTTGGCTTGAGGCATCGTCGAAGCTCACCCTAAGATTTGGGTGTCTTTCGATTGGAACTTGGAGATGTCGTCTCGAAAATTACAGGCCTCAATCGTGCAACCGGGGGTGTCATCCTTTGGGATAAAAATAGAGGATCACATTCTTTTTACCGAGAAAACTCCTTAAGATTCACGGTTTTTCCTTGGTCGTCTTGGGCGGTGAAATCGGGTGCGGTTTGTCTACTTACGGAGACTCATAGCTACCTCCTTATAGGATTTATTTATTATTTCGTATTTTTAGGTAATCCTTAACCGATTTGACCCCCGGGATACAGTGCGAATCGACTCCGAAAAGAATAATTTTTTAATCTGACGGTTGTCAAGGGAAGGGACCTTAAAAAATGGCCAGAACTCCGCATTTCCTAATCTCTTTTTGGACGCCGGAACCGTCGACCCCTGGAGGGATATGGATCTTTCCCTCCTAAAAAAACAAGGCAGTGTCCAGCTCTCTAACAATTCTATGGAAAATGAGATCGTCAGGACGGGCCAAGGACGCGGCCGCCGTGATCACCAATAAATGCCTCCTTCGTGCCTCCACCCTCCGAAGAGGCTTAAATCGCTCTAGCTGGTCTGTGTCGCGGCGACGGGGGCCAATAGCGTGGATTTGGAGGCCGCGCAAAAATTGGGAATCGCCGTCACCAACGTGGCAGGTTATTGCGCCCAAACCGTGGTGGAACATACCTTCATGCTGATGCTCGCCTTCAGCCACCGGCTTCTCGAGCATCCATTCGCCGTTCTCCGCAAAGATTGGGTAGCGCTTCTCCTTATTTCATAGCCCTCTTCGATTACCGCTTACTCCGACCTTGAGGGGAAAAACCTTAGGCATCGTCGGCTACGGTACCATCCGGAAAGAGGGTGGAAAAGATCGCGAAGGGTTTCTGGAGCGCAGGTGTTGGTGGCGAAGATTCCGGGTCGAAAATATCCCGCCTCCGGAAAAACGCCTTCCCTGGAGAAGGTCTTGAAACAGAGTGGATTTCGTCACCCTTCACTGCTTCTCTCACCAAAGAGACCCATCATTTAATGAACACCAAGAGCCTTGCCCTAATGAGGCGCAGCTCCGTGCTTTTAAACCTCTCCCCGCGGCGCGGCCGGTGAATGAATGGGCCGTGGCGGGAAGACCTTCAGGCGGGAAGGCTCGCAGGCTGCGGGGCCGTATCGTCCTGGAGCAGGAGCCGCCGCCCCCCCGATCATCCCTTCTTTCAAGATCAAGGTGAAATCGAAGGTGCTTCTCACTCCCTCACATCGCCTGGGCGAGCAAGGAGTCGCGCCAACGGCTCATCAATGAGATCGCGCGCCAATATCCGCTTCCTTCCAAGTCTGGAAAGAATCCGAAATAGGATTATTTAAGGATTTCTCTCTTTCCTTGGTCATTCCCCGCCCCGAAGGGTTCAGTGGGAAGCGGGGATCCAGCAAGTGAAATTCCCGCAACAAGTGAAACCCGGGTCGGGAATCAAAAGTCCTGGTTCCCGCTTAAAGATCGACTTTGGGGGCGGGGGACGACAAGAAACTTGAACCGGAAAGTAGGATTGCTTCGAGTGACCGCCCTCGCCCGAGGTAGGCACAAGACGACGATAAACACGCCGTAAAAAACGAGAAGCTTAAGAACATAGGGCGGAACACGCAGACAGAGAAAGAGCGTCCCCGCTTTTAGAATTAAAAGAGCGATGCAGCTTCGCCCAACACCAGCCAGCGGCCCGTTCATTCTTGAGCAGCAACAAACCAGCTACCACCCGCCAGAAGCACGATGTCGAGAGGAGTGGCTCAAACCCAAAACTGCACTCCGAGGCCGTGGTAGAAGAACCGGCGGGCCAGACTAAGCACGTCCGCCGCGGTGAGTGAGGAGAATCCAGAGGATGCCGATGATTCGAAGGACGATGTCCACAATCTTTAAGCTCTCCCTTCGGGGCCCTGAGCTCTTCCGCTTTTGACCTTCCCGCTTTCAGTCTTGGGAAGGGAATCGACGAAAAAAATGCTTGCGTGGGATCTTACATTTCGCCAAATGCCTCTCGGCGTAAAGCGTTATTTGTTCTTGGCTCGATTCATGATTCGAGAGTTTATCGCGGAGCACGATAAAAAGGATGCCACCACGGTCTTCTCCCCGGGAGATTTCCCAAGCTTTCACCACCGCCGATTCGAAAACGATCGGGCATTCATTTAAAACCTCATTCAACCTCCAAAGGAGAGATTCGGGTGGCTCACCCCGCGGTGATCGCGTCGTCTCGTCTCTCCTTCGAAGAAAAATTTCCTTCGGTATCGCGGTGGGCCAGATCCCTTAGAACCACCTTCAAATCCCCCTCACCCCCTTTTTCAATGGGGGAATTCAAACTCTTCGGCGAGAAGAAGAAGAACCGTTACCCCCTTTGAAAAGGGGGTTGTGGACGGTGTGATGATAACCCAACATCAATCCTCGCAAGATCGGTGGGACGCGAGGATTCCGGTCTCTCCCCACCCCCAGCCCTCGTCAAATCTTCGCGAAGCAGGGTGATCCGAGACTCGGGAACCGGTTTGCCGCAGGAGTTTTTACGATCTCCCCGGGCTGCAGGATTGCACAAGATAAACGCTGTGCTCCGTCATTCCGGAGGCCCTCATAGATCTCGTGGCCGGTGGAGTTTCGAAAGCGTTCTCGAATTTCTTCGCTCAGTTTTTCTCCGGCAGATAAGCAGGCACGGAGGCCCTGGTAAGGGCGCATGCAATGCCCCTACAGAATCTTCCACCAACTTCCGATAAATTCCCGGCACGCTCATGAAGGTGGTCACCCCGAAATGCTGGAATGAGACGACCGACTTTCAGGATCCAGGTTTCCCGGAAGACCAGGGTGGACAGTCCGTGCCTCCACGACATCGAGAAGCCCGCAGGTGAGGGCATAACTCCAGTTGAGGGAACTGGTGTTAAAGATCAGGTCTCTGCTTGAAGTCTTGCCAAAGCCGGGTACGCCCATCATGGGCGCGGATGCGATGGGCGGATCACCGCCTTGGGTCCCCCTTCGGTGCCACTGGTGTAAAAGCCAGAAGGCGGGTGCCCCGCCGAGTGAGTCTGGTCTGAAATGAGGAGGAGGCATTCTTCAACTGGTCTTCCAACGAAGAGTTTCAGCGAGGGGCGCCTTAGGAGAAAGGAGCAGGATCTGTTTGAGGGAAGGCGGTCGTTCTTTTAAAAGTTCTGGCAGCAGCAAAATCGAGGTTAGTCACTAAAACAGCTGTTTCACTGTCTCGAGGAGGAATTTCAAATCATCCCAGGTCAGGAGTGAAGAACTGTGGAATGGGGGAGCATGCCGGCCTTGATGGCGCCCAGAAAAGACACGGGAAATTCCGTAAATTGTTCAGACGGAGGAGAAGTCTTTCGCCAGGTTTCAGGATTCAAAGTTCGAAGGGACATTGGCGAAGCGGTTGGTGAGACCTCCAGAGTCGAATGGGCGCAGCTGGGGCGAACGGCCGCTCGCCCATGAATCGTCCACGAAGAGCAATGCCGTTTCTTTGTGTTTGTTATGAAGAGACCTGCGCATGTTTATCGACAGTCGAGGGCGATGTTATAGAGGTCTTGCATAAATGATTCGCGAGGATAGGGTTGTCTCGAAACCCCTAGCCTACGATCTTTTATTTGCAGCGGGATGAAATTTTTCCTACGATCGGCATTTCCACGACCCATGCGATGCAAAAAAGAAGGAACCGCATGAGAAAAATTCTTCTTCTCCCTCTTTCTTTTCCCTATTTTTTTTCATGGGTTTTTTCACGGTGGGAGAAAGCAGCCCAGGGTTCATCTGATGCTGTCGGCCCCGGAACCGAGATCGTGCTCCCAAATGAGGGAATGGGAGCTAAAAACGGGAAAACCTCATTGACTCCCTTTCGGTTTGGGGAAAAAACGCCAAGTTCGCCTGGTCGGAACCGGTCAGCCCCGGGTGGTTTCTCCAGGGTAAAACAGGCGAAAACTAAACGTCAGCTCCTCCCGCGGGCCCCTGGCAGGAGCCAGTTGAAGTCGTTCTCCGGCGGGAGAAGAACGGAAAACCTTTTGCTCTTTGAGGAAAAGCCTTCGGAAGCGAAGTTGCCCTCGGCCAGCATGCCCGGGAATATGTCTCCTCATCGACATCAATCAGCAGACAATCAACTTCGATTTGACTTGGAAGCGCAGCCGACATGCTGTTGCACCTGGGCACCGGGATCTCCCCGAACTCAGGAGGGCCCAAGTCATTTTCTTTTTCGAACACTTCACGACCGTTTACGCGACCAGGACAAAGATAGAGCGGCTTCTTCTGGATCTCGACCGAGATGGAGCATGGAACTTCCAGGCAAGGCCTGGCCTATACGGGCGGGTGGGGGCAGAGGAAATTCTATGGGCTGTGATGAGATCCTTTCGAAACTCGATGAGGCAATAAAAAGGACGAATTTACCCAATCGATTGGGGAACCTTACCTTGATAAGAATGGAAAGGCTCCGTGTGGACTCCGGTTCCCCTTTCTTCCCACCCGGAAAAGATAAAATTTTGGGCTTTGATCTGAAAAACAAGATGAAATTAGTGATCGCACGCGTCATTACCAAAAACACCTTCAGTGTGGCGATCGAATTCCGGTTAAGTAAAATCCTCGCCCACCCGAGTCCTTCGTGGCGGATCCGAAACCAAAAATTCAGCCCCGCATGCCAGAAGAAGCTAGAAGACACTCTTCGTTATCTGGAGGAGTTGAAAGAGAATTGAAAACTCCGCGCCAAAGATAGCCGCGAGCATGCCTGGGGCATCTGCCCGGTCAATTGCGATGCAAGAGGGCGCGCTGGAGTGCCAGCCAGGTGAAGTCCTCAGTGAGTTAGGGGCATTTTCGGTCGCTATCCGCAAAGCGCGTGGGCTTCTTCATTGGAAGAAACGTTCCCCAAAATGCACCATTTTTTGGGTTCCAGGACGAACAACATAAAGAAAGACTGCGGGCTTTCATCGGATCGCTGGGCTCGGTCCCCGAAACCCGATAGATGAGGGCGTTCCAAGCTTCTTTTTTCCCTCCCGCGGTTCGATAACGCCATTCCAAGCGTTCTTTGCCATCGATGCTGATGAAAAGGGGGCCCTTAAAAACTTTCCTTTTCCAAATTTATTTCTCGAGTTCCTTTTGAGGATCAGCCAGCTTCGGTCATCCTGTCCCTCGATATACACGCTGGTATCCTTCCTCCCGGGCATTTCTCTTTGAAATAATGCGCCTCTTCTCTTTATTTCTGTGAGGATCTTGCATTGATCGAGCGGTGTGTGTAAAGATGAGGATGATTCATTTTCGGCAAATGAGGGCGCGCCCGCGCTCGTGGGTGGCGACAAAAAACGCCATTGATGTCAACAAATTCGGAAGACGCGATTTGATTTCTTCCTTCCAAGTTCTATCCGGCACAATAACAGCATCCATGGCGATTCTTCGTAATCATAGGGGACGGTAAGACTTTGCTTCAAATCAGCTCTTGAATTTCACAGGATGAAACACCTTCTCCATCAAAACAACCATGATGGGAGAGGCAAGAAACCCTTATTTCAGCTCCAATCTTCCATAATTCCTATTTCGGTCACGATACTTCCTTGAATTCTGATCCAAATGCAGGCGTCCGTGTCCTCCAAGAGGCCGCAGGCACTCATCGAATCTTCTCCGGAGGACCGTTGTAAATCCAAAGGTTTCAATTTCTTTTGACCTCGTTGATTTCATGCCCACCTCGAAGCCCAGGAGAAATGGACCAATTCTTTCCGACACCCCATTTTCCAGATATAAAAATCCTTGGGAGATCTTTGTAGAAATCCAGGCTCAGACCGACATAGTCGAGTTTCATGTGTCTCCGGCATCATGGCGTCTCTTCTCCGTCCAACGTTTTGTTCTGGATGGGTTGGTCGAGCGGTTTGATGACGTCCGTCAGAGAAGTCCATAGAGCGATTCCCTTGACCGAAAAGAAGCCCTTCGGAAAGGAGCTGCCTTCCGCGCCGGAGACGGAGCGGCGGCGGACTGGTCTCGAAGTCGCGGCGGCAGGAGACGGTGCGCGCTTTGCTTTTGCGGAGGATTTTCACGAACGCAGGCGTGACAAGCAAGGAGAAATAAAAAAGCAGAAAACAAATGCGGTCAATGTGGGTTTAAATTTTTCAAAGGGAGAGGCGGATTCAGCAACAGATCTTACTTTGCCTTCTGAGCTAAAGCCTCTTGGATCTGGAGAATCTCCGCCGCCTTCTCTTTCGGCAAGAGGCCTTATTCCTCGACCCAACAGGGCGATCGTTCTTTCCGCCGAGATCACGGGGCCCGGTGAGAGGGGCGATCTTTAGGGCGCTTTTTGGATTTTTTTCACCTCAAATTGACTCGTGTCGGTTCTCTTCGGAGGGTATATAAATGTAGGGCACTTTTCCTTGTTGAATCCGATGTGTTCTCTTTCACCCAAAACTTCATAGGAAACCTTTTTACTCCAGGAGGGTGTCGGCCTCCACTCGGCATCCTTAGCAATACGTAACCGAACGAAGTACAA
>ERZ1370068.10273-contig-8986_pt1 | contig 79811 bp, 87 predicted proteins | sample MGYA00561227_ERZ1370068 | MGnify/ENA primary metagenome ERZ1370068 (study PRJEB38410, sample SAMEA6850437) | metagenome | study: Metagenomic assessment of the ecological functions of the soil: analysis of the soil microbiota associated with the...
CGTTCTGGTTTGCGCTCGATCCGCTCGAAGCGGCCGCGCGCGAGGATGAGCGGCTCGCCGCGCACGGTCGCGCGGTGCTTGTCGTAGACGGACGGCGGCACGATCAGGTTGACTGCGCCGAACTCGTCCTCGATCAGCATGAAGACGACGCCGTTCGCGGTCGCCGGCCGCTGCCGCGCGACGGCCATGCCCGCAATCGGCCACCTGCGCGCGGTCCGGCGGCCGTTCTCGAGGTCGCTCGAGGAGATGACGCCTCGGCCGGCAGATCGCGCGCGCAAGCAGCTCCAACGGATGGACGCCGACCGAGAGGTTCGTCGTGCGGTGAGTCGGCGAGCATGCGCTCCCAGACGGTCGGCTCCGGCAGCTCGGGCGTCGCCGCGGTGGGATCGAGCGGAAGCGCAGAGCTGCTTCTCCTCACCGCGGACCGGGGACGCTCTGCGAGCAGCGGCACGAGGCCGAGCTGCCAGAGCAGCTGCCGGCTGGGCAGCTCGAAGCAGTCGCATGCGCCGGAGACGACCAGCGTCTCGAGGCGCGTGCTCCGACAGCTGCGTCCGCTGGGCGAGATCGCGGACGCTCTGGAACGGGCCGTCCGCGCTCCGCGCTCCGCCGACGACCGCGCTCGCATCTGTCTTCGCCGATCCCGTTGACATAGTCGACGCCGATACGCACCGCACCCTCTTCGACCGCGCATTGGCGGCGCTGACGTTCACGTCCGGCGGCCGTGTCTCGACACCACGCCGCTGGCCGTCGCGGACGAGCGTCGCGGGCGGGTAGAAGCCCATCGGCTGCGCGTTCAGGAGCGCGCAGAGGAACTCGGCGCGGATGGTGGTGCCGCAGCCAGGCCGACTGGTACGCGAGCAGGCCGAACGCCGCCGCGTGCGACTTCGGGAAGCCGAAGCCGGAGAAGCCGACGAGCTTGTCGTAGACCAGTGTCGCGCGGTCTGCTGCGTCGACGCCTTTGCCGAGCGCGCCCTGCGACGAAGCGCTCGCGGTACGCCTCGAGCGCGTCGTGCGAGCGCTTGCGGCTCATCGCGCGGCGCAGCCCTTCCGCCTCCCCGACGCTGAAGCCGGCGAGCGCGATCGCCACGTCGAGCACCTGGTCCTGGAAGACGACGACGCCGAGCGTCGACGCGCAGCGGCATCCGCGCAGCAGCGGATGGTCGACCGGCGGGACGAACGCCGGATCCTCGCGCAGCCGCTGCCGGTGCTCGATGTACGGGTGGACGGCCTTGCCCTGGATCGGCCCGGGACGCACGAGCGCGACCTGGACGGTCAGGTCGTCGAGGTTCTCCGGCCGCGTGCGCAGCAGGCTCTGCATCTGCGCGCGGCTCTCGATCTGGAAGTCGCCGACCGTGTCGGCGCGCTGGATCTCCTCGTAGACGGCCTTGTCGTCGAGCGGGATCCGTGAGAGGTCGATCGGCTTGCCGCTGCAGCCTGCGCGATCTGGTCGACGCAGTCCTCGACCGCCGAGAGCATCCCGAGCCCGAGCAGGTCGATCTTGAGGAAGCCGGCGTCCGCGCACGAGTCCTTGTCCCACTGGCACATCTGCCGGCCGGCCATCGCGGCCGGCTGCACGGGGACGAGCTCGACGAGCGGCCGCGACGAGATGCACCATCCCGCCCGGGTGCTGCGGAGATGTGGCGCGGCAGGCCGGCGATCTCGTGGCAGAGCTCGGCGAACGCGCGCCAGCGCGGCGACGTCAGCTTGCGGTCGGCGTCGGGGAGCAGCTGCAGCTCCTCGGCGACGCGCTGCGCGTTCCAGCCGTCCGAGACGCGCGCGATGCCGCTCGAGCTCCGCGTACGGAAGGCCGAGCGCCTTGCCGACGTCGCGGATCGCGCCGCGCGAGCGGTACGTCGCGAAGCGATGCGACGAGCGCTGCGTGCTCGCGGCCGTAGCGCTCGGTGACGCGCGACGATCAGCTTCTCGCGGATGTCGCGCGGGAAGTCGAGGTCGATGTCCGGGCACCGAGTCGAGCTCGCGGTTGAGGAAGCGGCCGAGCGAGAGCTTGCGCGCCGACCGGGTCGACGTGCGAGAGGCCGGTCAGGTAGCAGACGAGCGAGCCGACCGAACGAGCCGCGCCCGCGTCCCGGCGGCAGCGCGTGCCGCGGCGAGCCGGGGCCGCGCACCTCGAGCGCGCACTCGCGCGCGAGCTCGAGCACGTCCCAGTGCAGCAGGAAGAAGCCCGCGAGCCCGAGCTCGTCGATCAGCTTCGAGCTCGTCCTCGAGCCGCGTGCGCGCCTCGCGGCGTAGCTTGTGGCCTTCGCGGGTAGCGCTCGCTCGAACGTGCGGTCGCAGACGCGCGCGAGCTGGACGATCGCCGGCTCCGGGCCGTCGGAGAAGTCCGGGATAGCGGTAGCCGAGCTCCTGCGTCAGGTCGAACCGCAGCCGCTCGGCGAGCTCGACCGTGCGCGCGACCGCGGCACGGTCGTCCGGGAAGCGTTCGACCATCTCGGCCGGCGAGAGCAGGACGCACTCGTGGTTGCCGCGCCGCTCGCGCCTCGCAGCCGTCGAGCGAGCTGCGGTGGCGGATGGCGACGAGGACGTCCTGCAGGCGCGGCGCGGCGCGTGATGGTGCGCGTGCACGTCGCCGGTGACGATCGTCGGGACGCCGAGCGACGCGCGCGAGGTCGCGCAGACCGGCGTTGCGGCGCGCGTCGCCGCGCTCGTACGGACGCTGGAGCTCGACGAAGAACGCGCTCGCGGCCGAACGCGCGCGCGAGCCGCGCGGCGCCGTTCGGGTTGCGCACCGCGAGCGTCCGTGGCGCGCGCAGCCGGAGAGGCAGACGAGCCCCTCGTTCAGCTCTTCGAGCAGGCGTCTGGTCGAGCGCGGGATCGGCCGGCGGCTGCGTCTCCCTTCCTTCCGGCCGCGTGCTGCGCATGCGCCGCGGTGATCAGCCGGCAGAGGTTCGCGTAGCCCTTCGCCGTCTCGACGAGGACGGTGACGTGCGAGCGGTCGGCGAGCGTCAGCTCGGCGCCGGTGATGGGACGCACGCCGAAGTGCTTGGCCGCGTGCGCGAACTCGAGCGAGCCGTAGACCCCGTCGTGGTCGGTGAGCGCGAGTGCCGGATAGCCGAGCTCGGCGGCGCTGATCGCGAGCTCCTCCGGCAGCGAGGCGCCGTCGAGGAACGAGTACGACGAGTGCGCGTGCAGCTCGACGTACGGCACCCGGACGCCGCTCCCGTCGGGCCCGGGCGGCAGCGCGCGCTCCGAGCGGCTGCCTTCAGAGGGAAGCGCTTTCTTCTTGCGAGTTCGATGTGGAAACTCGGGCTGGAGCTCGATCGTCATACTCGGCCGTGATGGACGCAGGTCGTGCTCAGGCCGGGCGAGGGGCGAGTGCGTTCTTCGGCGGCGGATCGTGATCAAGGCCGACTTCGAGCAGCTCTGCATCACCGAAGTCGCTTCTGATCCCGCGACGCGACGGAGCCGAGCCCGCACTTCCACCGGCAGCACGCGGATCTCGTTCTACGTCCTCGAGGGCGGGCTCGCAGTTCTGGTCGACGACGAGGAGAAGCTGCTGCTCGGCGAACGGGCTTTCGCCTGCTGCACCGCCCGAGGTCGTGCATCGGCTTCAGGAGCACGTCTCCTGCTCGCTTCCTCAACTTCCACACGCCGGACGGCGGCTTCGCAGGAAATCTGCACAGGCAGCGAGATCGCGGCGAGCCGGGAGGCTTCGACAGCATCGACGCGCCGGCCGGAAGCGGCCCGCCGCGGAACCGACGCCGTCTTCCTCGGGCCGGAGAAGGCGAACGGCTCGAGGGAACGTACGCGGATCGCGACGATCAAGGTCGGGCGCGAAGAGCTCGCCGCTGATCGAGTTCGAGCTCGAGCCGGGCTTCGTAGGACCCGACCGCACAGCCACGACGACCACATCGACTCCTTCTACGTGCTCGACGGCGAGCCCGAGTTCTTCGTCGGCGGCGAAACTGCTCCGTCTCGGTTCCGGCTCTTTCGTCGCCGCACCGCTCGGAGCCGTGCACGCGTTTTCGAACCGCGGGCCAGACCGCGCGCGGCTGCTGCAACATCCATGCGCCGAGCGTCGGCTTCCACGAGTGGCTTCGGACGGTGAGCTGAAGTGGCCGAGGCCGTCTACCTCACGCTTGTGCCGACCGAGTACGAGGCGGAACATCGCTTTGCGCGCTCTTCGAACCGAAGGAATCGAGTGCGAGCAGCGGTCGAACCAACCTCGGCGTCGGCACGATGGACGGCATGCCGGGCGGTGGCCCGCTGGAGATCTTCGTTGCGGAGCAGGACCTCGCACGAGCTCAGGAAATTCTGGCGGCGTCTGGCGCCGACTGAGTCGTTCTCTAGGCTCCCCGCTGGGTGAACCAGCAGCTGCGCTCCTCGTCGCGAAAGACAACGGCGTTCTCCCCTGACTGCAACACGACCTCGAAGTAACGCCGGGACACCGGCTCCTCCGTCCACCACCGATCGACGACGCGCCATTCCTCACGCACGAGCTCGACCGGTAGACGGTTCACCCGCATCGGCGTTCCGTCGACCCGAGCTTCGACGACCGCCGCGCGCGGCCTCGTTCAGTCGTCCCGCGGCACGAACAGCGCGCGCGCTCTCCGGAATGCGCGACCACGGCGCGACCTCCACGACCTGGCTGATCGATCCCGAGCCGGTGCTCGCACGCACCTGGCGCAGGCCCTCCGTAGCCGAACGTCCGCGCTCGCCGCCGGCAGCCGGCAGCGAGCTCGAGCTGCTCGCCCGTCGTGCTCCGTCAGCTCGACGAGCTCGAGCGCGCAGCTCGAGCACCGGAGCCGGGAGCTCCGCGAGCTTCGGCCCGAGCGCAGCCTGATGCGGTCGAGCTCGGTGGTCGGATCGCGCAGCGTCGCGCTGCGCCGCCACGAGCCGCCGCCGACGAGCCGAGCAGACGAGCGCGAGCTTGCGGACGAACGCGCGCCGCCGCTGCCAGGCCGCGCCATCAACGTGCTCGACGAGCGCACCGAACGCACGCCGCAGCGTCAGCTCGTTGCCGATCGCCTCCGGAAACTCGAGCGCCTCGACGATCTCCGCCGGCGGGCGCCGCCCGCGCACGCGCGACGGTCTTGCCGCCTCTCGCCAGGCCCCAGGCGCGCCGGCCGTCCGGCCCCAATCGTTCGGCCACGGCGCCACCCGGGAGCCCGGCAAGCTGTCCGACACGCTTGCACCCCGAGCTCGTGCAGCTCCGCGCGGCGGCGCGGCTCCATCGGCACCAGCTCAAGCGGCAGCGGTGCGAGGAAGTCGCTCAGGCGCTCGTCGGAGACGACCAAAATCTGCCCGGGCGCGCGACGTTCGCCGCGGCCAAAGCTGCGAACCGGCGCTGCGCTGCGCCCGCACGTGGATCCCAGGCAGTCCCGACGGCGGCGAGCGCGCGCTTGCAGCGCAGGCTCCAGCCCGCCGTACAACCTCTCTCGACCCCACGCGTCTCGAAATAGACGCGAGCCGACTCCGGCCGGCTCGACCGCAGAAGCCCGAGTCCTCGAGCGCACGCAAGATCTCTTCCCACGCCTGCTCGGCCGCGGCAGGGTCCTGCTCGACGAGCACGAGCTCGCGGGCAGGTCGCGAGCGCCTCGCCGAGCCGCATGCCCGGCCGGACGCCGAGCCGCTCCGCCTGCGGCCGTCACCGGACCGAGCGAGCGGCTCCGTTCCGGCCACCGGCGAGAGCGCCGCAGGCCGCAGCGCGAGCCCCGGCTGCTTGCGCAGCGCCGCCCGCAACTCGAAGCCGGGGATGAGGAGGCAGGCGATCATGGGAACGTATGTTCTACACGAACACTCTGTTCCCGTCAAGTGGACACCTTCTCTGGTTTTGAGGGGTCTGCGCCCTGGGAAAGGACTCGGAGCAAACATCCGCGCGTCTGGCCAAACGACCCGGTGGCCGGGATTCCTCTCGCTCGATGGTTCTGTTGCCGTCAAGGGTTCTCTCGAGCCCCGTCGAAGACGATCACCCCATGCGTGCCAGGGCGCTCCTTTGCTCTGCCCCTGATCCTGTCGCCGGGGCTATCACCCCCGGCGCCACGGCGGCCGATGCGGGCGTTGCCGCCCTTCAGGTCGGCCTGCACTCGCATGGGCTCTACAGGGGTCCGATCGACGGCATCACCGGTCCGAGGACCGGCCAGGGCGATCCGCCTCCTGCAGAAGCGCGCCCACCTCACCGTCGACGGCGTCGTCGGGCCGAAGACGAGACGCGCGCGCTCGGCCGCTTCGCCAAGCATCGGCTGGGCAGCCGCAAGCTTCTGATCGGGAACAGGGGCTGGGACGTGGCGTCGCTTCAGTTCCAGCTCGCAGAGCACGGCTTTCCCTCCGGCGCCTTCGACGGGATCTTCGGCCCGCACATCGACACGGCGTTGCGGCGCTTCCAGGACTGGGCCGGGCTGAAGACGGACGGCGTCGCCGGCTCTGCGACGCTCGGCGCGCTCACTGCTCCGCCGCCCACGATTCCGCCTGCCGCTCGCCTGGCCGTTGGCGGCGCCTGTGCTCGGAGATCGCTTCGGCCCGCGCGGCGATCGGTGGCATTCCGGGCATCGACCTGCCTGCCCCGCTCGGCACGCCTGTCTACGCCGCCCGGTCGGGTCAGGTCGTGTGGGCAGGCTGGCGGAACGGCGGCTGGGGCTTCCTCGTGATCGTCGCCCATGGACGCGGTGAGCGGTCGATGTACGCGCACCTCTCCCGCATCGACGTCCGGCTCGGCGTGTGGATCGGCCAGGGAGTCCGCGTCGGCCTCATCGGCGCGACGGGTGACGCGACCGGGCCGCACCTGCACTTCGAAGTCCGCGTCCGCGGCGCCTCGGTCGATCCGTTGCGCGTGCTGCCTCTGGGAGAAGGTCACTAGAGCCGCGCGCATCCGCGCTGCGCCAGTCGTGCACGCCCGCCGCGCCGGCTCGGGCTCAGCTTCGTGCACCCTCGCTCGCGGAACGCGCCGTTCGTGACGACTGACAGCGTCCGTCCAAGCCACTCGTAGCATCCAGCCCGCGCGTCTACCGTGATTCGTGCGCACGCGCGGATCAGCCGCAGCTGCGCCGGCGCGCGACCTGCCAGTGCCTGGTCGGGAACGCCCCGCAGACACGCCGACGCATCCGCCGCGCCGAGTCGCTCGCAGACATGCATCTGGTCGAAGGATTCGACGAGATGGTCAGAGCCGCACCGCTGATGCAGCCGGAGCGCTCGAGTCCCTTCAACCCGCGGCAGTCACGCCGGAGGTCCGCCGCGTCGCGCACCGGCAGCGCGAGCGGCTGCTCCAGGAAGTACCTGTACCAGCAGGGCCTGATGTACGTGAGGCGACCGTCGCAGAGCTTCCGCGGCGAGATCATCCGCTTCGGCGCGGTCGTGCCGTCGGCGCCCCGAAGCGAGATCCAGTAGTCGTGGAAGACGCCCTGCGCACAATCCGGTGCGTAGTCGCGCTGCAACGCCCGGCAGGCGCGCACCGCCTGGCCGAGATCGCCGTGATATGCCCGTAGCAACGCATGACCGAGACCGTGCACGCACGTGTACTCGCCGGTACCTCGTCGGCAGCTCGGCGCACGTACGCACTGCGCGAAGCGCCGCCCGAGCGGATGATCTGCGGCCCGAGGTACATCACGAGCCCCATGCCGAAGCCGGCCGAGCAGTTGGGATTGTTCGAACGTAGGCACGTAGCGCTGCAGGTTGCCGAGCGTGACGTGATGGTCACGCGCGAACTCCCTCCCCACCTGGTGCATCAACACGTGACAGCCGCTTCGGCCGGTCCTCACCGATCGCGGCGACACGACGGTCGATGCGGCGGCACCTCGCGCGCAGGATTGCCCGACGCTTCGATGTCGTTGCGAAGAAGCCTGACGTAGCAGTTGCTACTGCGCCTCGACGTTGTGGATCTGCGTGCACTGCCAGAGCCAGGGCTTGCCGGCCGCTGCTGCCGCCCTAGCCGGCACGATCAGGAGGGCTACGAGCCCAGCCAGGACGAGTGCGAGCTTCACTGATGCGCGGATCTCCGCGACCGGCCCGACCGTCCCGACGAGGCCGGGGCACGACATCGAGCACGTTCTCGCGCGCGCAGAAGCGCAATGTCCTCTCCAGACCGGGCGGGCCGTAGGTGCGCGCGTTGAACGCCTCGAGCGCGGTCGGGAACGCGCGTGCGATCAGCTCGGACCGCGATCGCGGCGTCGGTTCGGGCGCCCGTTCACGAGCTCGGACGATACGCCCGGCGCAGTAGGCGTCGTCGAGCGCGAACGCGCCCTGAAACCCGCGCAAGCGACGACCATCGTCGCGCCCGCCGCACCGGCGCGGCAACTGCGTCCAGGTTGGAGCAGGCTGCCGAGCGACGACCGTCGTCGCAATGCTGCTGCCGTCTCGAGGATCGCGCGCGTCCCGTTCGTCGTCGTCAAGATCAGCGTCTCGGCGCTGGGCCTCCGAGGAACTCGCGCGGCGAGGCGCCGACGTCGAACCGCCCTCGATCCGCACTGCCTTCCGCTCGCCGCCGACAGGCGAGCTCGGGGAGCTCAGCCCTGAGCGCGCCGCGCCTCCTCGATCTCGCGCAGCAGAGGACGCGCTCGTACCCCGCGCAAGCGCCTGCGCAATCGTCGAGGTGGCACGGATCACGTCCACCACGATCCCCAGCGGGGCAGGAGCCGTCTCGACGGGAGTGAAGGCGACGTCGATGTGCATCCGACTACGCTACTTCGCCATGGCTGAACCCGTCGAGCGGACCTGCTACCGCCACCCTGACCGGGCTACTGGGCTCTCCGTGCTCGGAGTGCGGCCGCCCCATTTGCACGGAGTGCATGACGATGGCACCCGTCGGGATTCGCTGTCCGGAGCACTCGGGCAAGCCGCAGGGCGTTCAACGGATGACGCGCGGAATTCAGCGCGCGAGCTTCGAGGGCACGGGCGCAAAGGCGACGAAGGCGCTGATCGGGCTCAACGTCGCCGTCTACGTCGCCGAGCTCGCCCAGGGCGGTGGCGTGACGGCCTGAACAGCACCATCTACGAAAGGGTTTCCTCTATGCGCCCTTCGGTCGGGCAAGGCGACTGGTGGCGGCTGGTGACGGCGGCGTTCCTCCACTACGGGCCGTTTCACCTCCTCCTGAACATGCTCGCCCTCTTCTGGTTCGGAACGCTCCTCGAGCAACGCATCGGCTCGGGCCGTTACCTGCTGATCTACCTCGTCTCGGGCCTCGCGGGGTCGGCCGGCGCGCTCGTCCTCAGCCCCACGACCGCGACTGTCGGCGCCTCCGGTGCGATCTTCGGGATCCTCGGCGCCGGCCTCGTTCTCGAACGGCAGGGGATTACGTATTCTGGCGGCGCCGCGCTGGGGTCATCGTGGCGAATCTCGTCTTCACGTTTGCGTGGAGCGGGAACATCTCGGTCGGCGGCCATATCGGCGGGCTCATCGGCGGAGCCGCTGCGATGCTCGCGATGTCGCGCTTCGGCCGAGGAACGCCGCATACGGGCGCACAGGGCTGCTCGGAATCGCCGGGATCGTCGCCGTCGGAGTGATCTCGATCGCCGTCGCCTACTGGAAGGCGAAGGGGCTACGCCTAGCGGGCGGCGCGATGGCAACCGTCCTCGTCGATGCGGAGAACGTGCGCCGGTCTCTCTGGCCCAATATGCCGGGGGACGAGCTCCTCGAGCGAAGCAAGGCCTGGGGCGAACAGGAGGGTCACGAGGTGCAGGTCGTCTGGGAAGGCAGCGAGTCGGAGACGACCAGATCGCGCGTCTCGTTCGCGAGCTCGACCCGCCGGTCTGGGTCGTGACGTCTGACCGCGAGCTCCGCGAACGCGTGCACGATCACGCGGAACGCATCATCGGCGGCGGCTCGTTCGCGAAAGAGCTGGCCGCGGACTAGCGACTACCTCGTTCGAGGGAGCCTTGATCGAGGGACTCTGCCGATCACACTTGCGTGGGTCGATCGCTCTTGCCCTCATCCCCGTCGTCTGCGTCGCGGCAGGCGCAGCCGCGCGTTCGCGCCGACGACAGCCGTCGGTCGTGTTCAGCTCGACGCACCCGCGAACACCGGCGGTTGGGCGCAGAGTACGAGCTCAGCGGCCCACGCCACGCGGTCACGTAATCGTGCATGGTCCGCCCCGGTCACGCGTTGGCACTTCGCAGCCGGCCGTTCGGACCCGTGCTTGCGCCACGTGGGCTCGACGACCAAGTTCGGCTCGCCGCAGTCGTTCAGCGTCGTGGGCACGCAACGCGGCCGCTGGCTCGCGGTCACCGAGGCCGGCGTCGCGCAACAACCGTGTCGTCTGGGTCGACGCACGCGCCGGCGGCCTGCGCTACGAGCGCACACGACTGGAGCTCGACGTCGGTCTTTCGGCTCGGACGCTCACCGTCACGCGTGACAGCGCGCGTCCTGCGCCGGCTCCAGCGCTCGGAGTCGGCCGCGCAGGATCGCCGACACCGACCGGCCGCTTCGCCGTGACCGAACAAGCTGAGAGGCGGCGCGTACAGGCGTCGCGTACGGCTGTTGCATCCTCGCGCTCTCCGCAATCCAGCCGAACCTTCCTGCCGGCTGGAGCGGCGGCAACCGCATTGCCATCCACGGCACGCTTTCGGCCGGCGATTTCGGCCGCGCGGTCTCCGCCGGCTGTGTGCGCGGCGCGACGCCGACCTGCGCTACCTGATGCGCGCAGTTCCGCTCGGCACCCCGGTCGTCATTCGACCGTAAGCACCGACTCGAGGCCGAGGAACGCACCGATGCGTTCGACCTCGTCGGCCAGCGCCGTGCGCTCGCCTTTGTCGAGCGATCGCGTCGGGCTCAGGCGCGACTCGACCTGCTTCGCCTTCTTCTTCCGTTCCCAGAGCCCGGCTGCGGATGCCGCGTCGATCAGCAGAAAGCGAACGCCCGCCGGTCCCTCGTACTTCCCGCGACCGTAATGCTGCAGCCTGGGCTCGCGTCTCGTCGGGCACCAAGTGGTCGCGCTCGCGGAAGCCCATGATGCACGCGTCGTACTCGGGCGAAGCCGGACACCTCGCCACCGGCTCAGGGAAATGGCTGTCTCCGGCGATGACGTAGGCGTGGTGTCCGTCGACCTCGACCTCCTCGAGATCGCCGAGCGACTCGAAGAGCGTGCGTGCGTCCGCAGTCTTGAAGGTCGCGGGGCCGAACCACTCGCGGAACTCATTTGGCCGAGCCGGGCCGTAGGTATGGAGGTGGCGGCGGCAGACTTCGCGAGCGCTTCCTCGGGGTCGACCTCCTGCCACCCTTCGACCCACTGGTCGGGCCTGAGCGAACGTGACCTTGTTTCCTGCGGCGGCCCTGGCAGACGTCGCTCAGAAAGAAGGCGAAGCCGGAGCGCACCAGCTTCGCGCGCAGCGGGCCCCGTTCGCCCGGCCACCTCTCGACGAGCTCCTCACGCAGCAGGCAGCGCCGGTCGAGCGCTTCGCGTACTGCAGCGGAGATGGTGGCGACCTCGCCCCGTGACAGCGCCGGATGAAGGGCGCCCGCTGGATCGCGCCACGGCGGTAGGCCTTCCCCGTCGCCGTGTGTCCATGGCGTTCCGCGCCGCGTACGCAGAGCGGCAGCTCAGCGGCAGGAGATGCAGGTGGAGCGTGCCGCGAACCGTCCACGCCTTGACCAGCGTGCGATCGCGCCACAACGCATCGCGCACGTCCTGCTGAACGATTCCGGTCGACGCGGGCGTTCAGGGAAGCTCGGCCGCGGCCTGGACCTGCGCGTGGATCCCGCAGGTGTTCCGCGCAACGTCGATGAGGCCCTCCGCCCCTGCCCGTTCCGCCACGAAGCTCTCTGGCGAGTCGCCGCGCACGAACCTCGTTCCAGGTGACGCTCTTCAGCTAGAAGAACCGCTCACGGTCGATGAGCTTGCCGCCGTTGATGAACCAGAAGGCACCCTGCTGGAGTATCTGAACATGCGCCGCTGCGGGGTCGTCCTCCGTGTGCTCCTCGCGGTACTCCGAGATCCAGGTCCGCCACCTCGTCATCGGATTTGACCCGCGCCACGCGCTCGCCGTCGACGAGGATCGCGTAGCTCATCAGCCGCCTGCCGCCGCATATGCCGCCGTCCCGCTCGAGGCCAGCGCGGCCTGAGCCGCGGCGAGCCGCGCCAGCGGCACGCGGTACGGCGAGCACGAGACGTAGTCGAGACCCGAGCTCGTGGCAGAACGCGACGGACTTCGGCTCTCCCCGTGCTCCCCGCAGATGCCGAGCTTCAGCTCCGGCTTGACCCCGCGTCCGCGCTCGACCGCGATCCGCATCAGGTCGCCGACGCCGCCGATGGTCGAGCGTCTCGAACGGGTTCTTCTCGAGAACGCCGTCCTCGAGGTAGTACGTCAGGAACTTCCCCTCCGCGTCGTCGCGCGAGAAGCCGAGCGCGGTCTGCGTCAGGTCGTTCGTGCCGAACGAGAAGAAGTCGGCCTAGCCGGCGATCTCGTCGGCGCGGATGCACGCGCGCGGGAGCTCGATCATCGTCCCGCACGAGGTACTCGACCTGCGGCGCCTCCTCCTGCGCGATCGCGCACGGTCAGCTCGCGCAGCCGGCGCAGCTCCTCCTGCGAAGCCGACGAGCGGATGCATGATCTCGACGACGGGCGCTTCACCGGTGCGCTCGCTCCACCGCACGTGCAGCACGCACGATCGCGCGCACCTGCATCTCGTAGATCTCCGGCCACTGCAGTCCGAGCCGGCAGCCGCGCGTGCCGAGCATCGGGTTCGACTCCTGCAGCTGCTTGATGCGCCGGCGCATGCGCTCGTCCGTCGCCTCCTCGATCGGCGGCAGGAACTCGTGCAGCGGCGGGTCGAGCAGCCGGATCGTCACCGGCAGCCCCGCCATCGCCTCGAAGATCGCCCTCGAAGTCGCCCTGCTGGAACGGGAGCAGCCTGTCGAGCGCGGCGCGCCGACCGTCTTCGTCCGTCGGCGAGGATCATCTCGCGCACGACGGGCAGGCGATCCTCGGCCATGAACATGTGCTCTGTGCGGCAGAGGCCGATGCCCTGCGCGCCGAACTCGCGCGCCTTGCGGCGTCCTCGGGCGTGTCGGCGTTCGCGCGCACCTTCAGCACGGCGGTAGCTCGTCGCGCCCAGCCGAGGATCGTCTCCAGGTCCGTCGTTGACCTGCGGCGGGACGAGCGGCACCTCGCCGATGATCACCGGCACCGGTTCCGCCGTCGATGGTCAGGACGTCGCCCCTCGCGACAGCGTCGTGCGCGCCGAGCGTGATCGTCCGCGCATCGCAGGTCGATCGAGAGCGCCTCGCAGCCGGCGACGCATGGCTTGCCCATCCCGCGCGCCACGACTGCTGCGTGCGACGTCATGCCGCCGTGGGCGGTGAGGATGCCCTGCGGCCTGGATCAGCCCGTGGATGTCGTCCGGCGTCGTCTCCCAGCGGACGAGGATCACGCTCTCCCCGGCCGCGCCGCGCTGCTCGGCAGTGTCCGCGTCGAGCACGATCTTCCCGCAGGCCGCGCCCGGCGAGGCGTTCAGCCCCTTGGCCGCCGACCTCCCAGTCTGCCGTCGGATCGATCATCGGATGCAGCAGCTGGTCGAGCTGCGCCGGGTCGATGCGCGTCACCGCCTGCTCGCGCGAGATCAGCCCTTCGTCGACCATGTCGACCGCGGACTTCACCGCAGCGGCGGCCGTGCGCTTCGCCGACCGCGTCTGCAGCAGATAGAGCGCGTTCGTCCTCGACGGTGAACTCGATGTCCTGCACGTCGCTGGTAGTGCTCCTCGAGCCGTCGCATCGTTTCGAGCAGCTGCTCGAACGCCTGCGGGCAGCGTTCGCTCCATCTGCGCGAGCGGCTCCGGCGTGCGGATGCCGGCGACGACGTCCTCGCCCTGCGCGTTGGCGAGGAACTCGCCGTAGAGACCCGGCTCGCCGGTCGACGGGTCGCGCGTGAACGCGACGCCCGTCGCCTGACGTCCTCGCCCTTGTTTCCGAAGACCATCTGGCACGACGTTGACCGCCGTGCCGAGCTCGTCGGAGATGTCGTATCGTGCGCCGGTAGACGCTGCGCGCGCGGCGCGTCCCACGAATCGAAGACCGCCTCGACCGCCCGCGTCAGCTGGTCGCGCGGATCCTGCGGAAAGCCTTCACCGGTCTCCTCCTCGTAGATCTGCTTGTACGTCGCGATCAACTCGCCGAGATCCTCGGCGGCGAGGTCGACGTCCTGGGAGACGCCGCGCGACTTCTTGAGATCGGTCAGCGCCTGCTCGAAGCGGTGCGCCGTCGATTCCGTCCACCACCTCGCCGTACATCTGAATCAGGCGCCGGTACGAATCGTTCGCGAACCGCTCGTTGCCGGTCGCGCCGCGCCAGGCCCTCGCAGCGCCTTGTCGTTGAGCCCGAGGTTCAGGATCGTGTCCATCATCCCCGGCATCGAGACCGCAGCGCCCGAGCGAACCGAGACGAGCAGCGGGTCGCTCGGTGTCGCCGAAGCGCTTGCCCGTCTTCCGCTCCAGCGCCTCGAGGTGATGGTCGATCTCGTCGGCGAGGCCGTCCGGCAGCGCTTTGCCGTTCGATCATGTACGCGCGGCAGGCGTCGGTCGTGATCGTGAAGCCCGCGGGAACCGGAACGCCCAGTTGCGTCATCTCGGCGAGCCCGACGCCCTTGCCCCCGAGGAGCTCACGGCCTCCCTCGGAGGGCTCGTCGAAGTCGTAGACGTAGCGGTGGGCCGTCAAGGCGGGGATCCTCTCACAAATGCCCTGCAATACTCGGCGTTATGCCGGAGCCGACGATCGTGGCGATGGGTGGGCTCACCGACGACGCTCCTCGAGTACGTGCTGGGAATCGCTCCCGGGAAACGACTCCTCTACGTTCCGACCGCAGATATGGAGGATCCTGCCCTGACCGTGTGGTGGTACGAGCGCCTGCACGGACGCGCCGAGATGACGCATCTGCAACTTCTCGCCGTGGCCTCCTGCGCACCTCCGGGAGCTCGTGCTCGGCCAGGACATCGTGCTCGTCACCGGCGGCAACACCGCGAACGCACTCGCGATCTGGCGTGTGCACAGCTTCGACAGGGAGCTGCGCGAAGCCTGGGAGCGCGGCGTCGTGTTGACGGGCTGGAGCGCCGGGATGATCTGCTGGTTCGAGCACGGCGTCACCGATTCGCTCTGGTCCCGAGCTCGGGTCGATGGAGTGTCTCGGATTTCTGCCCGGCAGCGCCTGCCCGCACTGACGACGGCGAGGAGCGCCGCCGGCCGGTGCTACAACAGCTCGTCGGTAGCAGGTCTGCCGGCAGGCCTCGCCGCCGACGACGGCGTCGCGCTCCACTTCGTCGGCACCGAACTGCACGAGGTCGTCACTTCGAGGCCAGGCGCGACCGCCTACCGGGTCGGGCCCGCAGGCGAGCGACCACTGACGGCGCGGCTGCTCGGCTGAGAGACGAGCGGCCTCGCCGGCGAGGCCGCTCTGTCCAGCGTCGGGAGAGACCCGACTACACCGGGCAAAGTATAACTCCCTCGATATAGCTCTCTCCCGCTCCTATATCAATGTTCGCGGCGTCTGCGCGAGCGGAATTCCGCGAGCCACGCAAGCCCTCTCAGCCCCAGCCAGATGGGCGTGAGCAGGACGTAGAAGACGAGCAGCGACAGGCCGAGCAGCATCCACCAGATGGCCCAGCGCCACCAGGGGACGGGCGGCTTTGCCGTCACGTGCCCTCGGCGGCCGCGACCTCGGCCTTCCGGCCCTCCACGGTACGCAGGATCCGCTGTGCGGTCTCCTCGATCGAAAGCTCCGAGATGTCGATCACGGGACAACCGAGCCGGCGCTGGACCGCCGTCGCCTCCTCGAGCTCGTCGTACACCTCGGTCAGTCCGGAGTAGAGCCGGTTGTTGGCGCCGAGGTTTTTCACCCGGGCACGCCGAATCTCCGCAAGCCGGTCGGCATGGATCGTGAGCCCGACGATCTTGGTGGGGTCGAGCTCGAAGAGCTCCTTCGGCGTCGGGATTCCCTTCACGATCGGAACGTTCGCCACCTTGTGCCCGAGGTACCCGAGGTAGATCGACAGAGGCGTCTTCGAGGTGCGTGAGACGCCGACGAGCACGATGTCCGCCCCGTCCAGCCCCGCCCCCACGCCGTCGTCGTACTTGACCGCGAACTCCATCGCCTCGATTCGCCGGAAGTACGCGGGGTGAGCGGCGCCCGGGACCCGGCGTCATGCGGGCCGTCTGGCCCGACACGCGGGCGACGGCGTCGATCGGGTGTCCGAGGAGATCGCAGTAGTGCACGCGGGCGCGACGGCAAAGGCGGCGCATCGCGTCACGAAGCTCGGGATCCACGAGCGTGTATGACGACCGCGGCGTGACCCCGGGCGCTCAGGACTGCGCGCTTCGAGATCCGCCACGGTCTCGGCCCGGGTGTGGCGCACCTCCTCGAACTCCTGTTCAGGGAACTGCGCCTCCGGTGGCCTGCACGAGCCGCGCGGCAGTCTCCCGGTGGAGTCGGAGACGATGTGCAGTTCCACGCGTTGCGCCATCGGGCGGAGAGCTGCGGCTGGCGTCCCCAGGGCGCCGGGACACGTCTTTAAAAGCCTTTACGTCCTTCTAAGCATGCTCTTAGACCCTGTGGGCACGTTGAAACCATGGCTCGGGGAGGCTCCATCTGGTGGCGCTCGTCGCCGCAGCGCTGACGGCGCTCGTTGTCTGCTGGATCTGCCGCAGCCGCGACCCCGGATTGCGCGTCGCGACTTCTCGCCGACTGGCGTGACGGGCGCGATGGACCGTGTCTATCCCGTCGACTGCTACCGGGAGGCTCTGCAGCCTGCCGGAGGATCTCCGCATCTACTCGAGCGCCGAGAGCGACATCACTCGTGCAATGCAGGCGCCGCGTCGAGTGACCGAGGGCGTGACGAAGGTCGCCGCTGCGCCGGAAGACCGTCGCCGCGCCGAAGAAGACCGACGGAGGCCACCACGGCGTGTCTCCGTTCCTCATCCTGGCCGTGACGGCCGGGCTGGTCCTCGGCGTTGGGTCGTTGCTCGTCTACGCGCGCCAGGCAAAAAGCGTCGGATAACGTCCCCGGCCATGGCCGAGCCGGTGACGATGGACAAGATCGTCTCGCTCTCCCGCCGGCGCGGGTTCGTCTTCCCGTCCTCGGAGATCTACGGCGGCCTCGGCTCGACCTACGACTACGGCCACTACGGCGTCCTGATGAAGAACAACATCCAGCGCGCGCTGGTTCGAGGCGATGGTGCAGGAGCGCGACGACATCGTCGCGATCGACTCGGCGGTGATCCTCGCATCCCGCGGGTCTGGGAGGCGTCCGGCCACGTCGAGGGCTTCAGCGACCCGCTCGTCGACTGCCGCACCTGCAAGCTGCGCTTCCGCGCGGACAAGCTCGAGGACTGCGCAGTGCGGGCGCAAGCCGAGCGAAGCGACCCGGCGAGACGCCGGAGTGCGACCTGACCGAGCCGCGCCAGTTCAACCTGATGTTCGAGACGTACGTCGGCGCCGGTCGAGGACGAGGGCTCGCGTGCGCTACCTGCGGCCCGGAGACCGCGCAGGGCATCTTCGTCAACTTCAAGAACGTCCTCCAGCTCGCGCGACGCAAGCCGCCGTTCGGGATCGCCCAGATCGGCAAGTCGTTCCGCAACGAGATCACGCCCGGCAACTTCCTCTTCCGCGATGCGCGAGTTCGAGCAGATGGAGATGGAGTTCTTCGTGCCGCCGGCACGAGGCCGAGCAGTGGTACCGCTACTGGATCGACGCGCGGCTCGAGTGGTACCGCGCGCTACGGCCTGCGCGGACGCAGGCTGCGCGTGCGCGAGCACGGGCCCGAGGAGCGCTCGCACTACTCGCGCGGGACGAGCGACATCGAGTACGACTACCCGATCGGCTGGTCGGAGCTCGAGGGCGTCGCGAACCGCGGCGACTTCGACCTGACGCAGCACACGCGAGCACTCCGGCGACGAAGCTCGAGTACGTCGGACGAGGGCGGTGAGCGGTACGTCCCGTACGTGATCGAGCCCGCCAGTCAGCATCGAGCGGATCATGGTCGCCATGCTCGTCGACGCCTACGACGAGGAGGTCGTCGGCCGACCGCGAGCGCACCGTGCTCCGGCTGCACCCGGCAGATCGCGCCGGTGACAGCCGCCGTCCTGCCGCTCGATCGGCAAGAACGACGAGAATGGTCGCGAAAGGCGCGCGGCCTCTACGAGGAGCTGCGCCGGCGGCACAGCGTCGAGTACGACGACGGCGGCGCGATCGGCGCGCCGCTACCGGCGCCAGGACGAGATCGGCACACCGTTCGCGTTCACCGTCGACGAGCAGACGCTCGAGGACGACACGGTGACAGTCCGCGACCGCGATTCACTTCGCGCAAGAGCGGTTGCCGATCGCCGACGTGCGCGACTGGATCGAGGCTGCGCTCGAGCGCGACTGGAAGTCGCCGAAGGAGAGCTAGGCGCTGCGCAGCGTGCGCAGCCGGAAGTTCCCGAAGTATTCGTAGCGCGGAGGTGATCACGGCGAGAGCATCGCGGGCCGAGCGTTCGGCGAGGCCGACGTCACGCCCGCCTCGGCGAGCGGCCGCGCGAGGAGCGCCTCGATCCCTGCGATCCCTGCCGGGCGAGAGTGCGAGGCGCGCCGGCGTTGCAGCTCCTGCACACCGCGCCACCTGCTGCGCGGCGAGTAACCGACGAGGCGGCTCGGTCTCGGAGCCACAGCTCTGCGCAGCTCGTCAGGTGCGGTAGGTAACCCGAGAGCCAGAGCAGCTTGAGCTGAAACGAGAGCGCGAGCGGGTCGAACGCCGCGCGTGCGCTTCGTGGTTCCAGTCCTTCGACGAGGCCGAGGAAGCGGGTCAGCGCCTGGAAGCGCGTTCGTTCCCTCCTGTTCGGTGAAGAGGCGGCAGCATCGCCTCGGCGCCGAGCAGGCCGACACCGAGCCGGTACTGCCGTCTCGCGCACGTCATGGTGCGAGCGAATGAGCTGGACGCCGGTGACGGTCTGCAGCTCGCCCGCTCCCTGGTGGAGCATCAGGTCGACGTGCGAGAGCGGCTCGAGGCGTGCGCCGAACCGTGATTTCGTCTTGCGGATCCCCTTTGCCACCGCGCCGATTCGTCCACGCTCGAGCGTGTAGAGGTGGAGGACGCGGTCGGCCTCGCCCAGGCGGAACGAGCGGAGCACGACCGCCTCGGTCTTGTACGAGCGGCCGGCCATGACTCGGCCAGTCTAGTCCCGAGGGTGGAGGGAACCTTCGCGCCGGGTTCTTCGTTACACCTGGGAGATGGCGAGGATCCGCGTCTACTCGACCCGTTGGTGCGGCTACTGCGTCCGCGCGAAGGCGCTACTCGACGGCAAGGGCTCGAGTACGAGGACGTGTTTCTCGACGACGATCCTGCGTTTCGCCAGAAGCTCTTCGATCTCACCGGCGGCTGGACGGTCCCGCAGATCGTGATCGACGGCAAGCCGATCGGCGGCTACGCCGAGCTCTGGCGGCTCGAGCGCGACGGACTGCTCGACGAGGGGTCGCGGCCTAAGCCGCGTCGAGTCGCTGGCAGGTGGGGCAGTACCACGTGCCGCGACCGGCGGATCCGGATCTTGTCGATCGGCGTTCCGCAACGCGGGACACGGTTCTCCTTCGCGGCCGTAGACGCGGAAGCGATCCTGCATGCGGCCACGCCCTCCGTCCGGGGTCGAGTAGTCGCGAAGACTCGCACCCTGGCGTGCGACTCCCGCCTTGAGCGCAGCCTTCACGGCACGGGTGCAGTCAGTGCGATCTGTCGCCGTCGAGCGTGCCCGCGAGCCTGAGCGGATGGATCTCCGCGCGCCACAGCGCCTCGTCGACGTAGATGTTGCCGAGGCCTGCCACCGTGCGCTGGTCGAGCAGGGCCGCCTTGATCGGCGCGCGCCGCCCTGCCAGGCGCTCGCGAGGCGGCGCGCGTTGAAGCGTGCGGCCGAGCGGTTCCACGCCGAGCCGTTTGTCGAGGTAGGGCTCGAGCTTCCGGGCTCGAGCAGCTGCCAGGTGCCGAAGCGGCGCACGTCGCGGTAGGAGACATTGGATCCGTCGTCGAGCGTGACGACCGCGCGTCGGTGTGCGTCGTCGCCAACGGTCCGTTCGCCGCGGTCCGAAGGCTCCCGGTCATCCGGAGGTGGATCAGGAGAGCGCCGGCCGGACTCGAACCGGACGATCAGATACTTCCCTCGGCGCTCGAGCGCCGACACTCGCTTCTCCCTCGAGCTCGACCGCCACCTCGATCGGCTCGAACGGACGCACGAGCCGCGGGTCGCTGATCTCGACTTGCGCCGAACGTCCGGCCGACCAGATGCGGTTCGAGCTTGAGCCGGATCGTCTCGACTTCGGGAAGCTCGGGCATCAGTCGATTGTCTCGAGGACGATCGACCTCGGCGGTGGCGGCGTCGCCGCCGAGCTCGTACGCAGCGAGCACCTCGGCCTCGCGGCGCGCTTCGCCGATGCGTCGTCGCGTGCGTGCACCTCGGCGAGCACGTCGCCGGCAGCGACCGCGTCGCCGCGCTTCTTCAGGCAGCGGATCGCCGACCGCGTGGTCGATGGTGTCGTCCTTCGTCTGCCGTCCGGCGCCGAGGCGAAGCGCGGCCATGCCGATGTCGACGGCCCCGATCGAGCGGACAAAGCCGTCCGCACTCGCGCGACACCTCGTGACGACGGGCGCGCTCGGAAGCGCGGCTTCCGCCGGGTCTCCGCCCTGCGCCGCGGATCCAGCGCTCGTACGTCGCGAGCGCCGTACCGTTCTCGACCGCTGCCAGCGCACGTGCTCGGCCTTCCCGGCCGTCGATGCCGAGGTCGGACAGCGCCAGCAGATGCGCGCGCCGCATCGAGCACGAGCTCCGGTGAAGTCGGCGGGGCCCTCGCCGCGCAGATGTCGCGATCGCCTCGCGGATCTCGAGCGCGTTGCCGACCGCGCTGGCCGAGCGGCTGGTCCATGTCGGTGAGCAGGCAGACGACCTCGCGGCCCGCACGCGTCGCCGAGCTCGAGCATCGTCTCGCGCGAGCTCGCGCGCGTCGTCGAGCGTCTTCATGAACGCGCCGTCGCCGACCTTGACGTCGAGCACGATCGCGTCGGCGCCGCCGGCGATCTTCTTCGACATGATGCTGCGCCGCGATCAGCGACACGTTGTCGACGGTCGCGGTCACGTCGCGCAGCGCGTAGAGCAGCTTGTCGGCGGGAACGAGGTCCGCGGTCTGCGCCGATGATCGCGATGCCCGACCTCCCGCACCTGCGCGACGAACTCGTCGCGTCGAGAGCTCGACGCGGAAGCCGGGGATCGACTCGAGCTTGTCGAGCGTGCCGCCGGTGTGCCCGAGCCCGCGGCCGCTCATCTTCCCGAACGGAACGCCGCACGCAGCGACGATCGGGCCGACCGCGATCGACGTCTTGTCCCCGACGCCGCCGCGTCGAGTGCTTGTCGACGACCTTGCGGCCGAGCGCCGAGCCGAGATCGATCGTCTCGCCGCTGCGCGATCATCGCGTCGGTGAGCGCGAACGTCTCCGCGCCGGTCAGGCCCTCGAAGTAGACGGCCATGCAGAAGGCGGCCATCTGGTAGTCGGGCACGTCGCCCCGCGCGTAGCGCGAGCACGAGCTCGCGCAGCTCGTTCGGCGCGAGCTCCTCGCCGTCGCGCTTTCGCCGGATCAGCTCCGCAGCATGGACCACGCGCGGGCGGGTCAGCGCGTCGACGATCGGCTGGCCGGGAATACCGCGTGAGGGCGACTTGCCGCCGAGCCAGCGATTCACCGTCGCGCCGACGTCGGCGAACTCCGCCCTCGTGAATCCGGCCGGCCGCATTCTTGCCTTCGACGTAGGCGAGCAGCAGCGCGTGCTCGCGCGAGTGGTCGGTCGACGGCGTGGTCGGGTCGCACCCGTGGTCGGAGGTGACGATCGAGCAGGTCGCCCGGGCGCAGCGCGTCGAGCAGGTCGGGCAGCCGGCGGTCGAAGTCCTGCAGGCAGCGGTGGAAGTTGACCGGGTCGTTGCGATGCCCCCACAGCATGTCCGTCTCGACGAGGTTCGACGAAGATCGAGCCCGTCGTCGAGCTCGCGCAGGAGCTTCTCGGTCTGCGGTGATGCCCGTCGACGTTCGACTTGCGTCGGGTGCGACTCGTCGATGTCCTGCGCCGGCGAAGATGTCGCCGATCTTCCCGACGCCGTGCGACCTGTCACGCCGGCGTCGCGGACGAGGCGTCAGGTAGTTCGGACGTCTGCGGCTCGAGCGAGAAGTCGTGCCGGTTCGGCGTGCGCTCGTAGTTGCCCGGCTCGCCGATGAACGGCCGTGCGATCACGCGCCCGACGGCGTGCTTGCCGGTGAGGATCTCGCGCGGCGACGCGGCAGCCCGTCGTAGAGCTCCTCGAGCGGGATCGTCTCCTCGTGCGCGGCGATCTGGAAGACGGAGTCGGCCGACGTGTAGACGATCCACTTGCCCGTCCGCTGGTGCTCCTCGCCGAGCTCCTGGATGATCTCGGTGCCCGGACGCCGGCTTGTTGCCGAGCACGCCGCGGCCGGTGCTGGTGCATGAACGGGTCGATCACGTCGTGCGGGAAAGCCGTGCGGATAGGTCGGGCATCGGCTGCGGCGTGACGATGCCCATCAGCTCCCAGTGGCCGGTCGTCGTGTCCTTGCCCTTCGAGCGCTCGAGCAGCCGGCCGGCGACCGCCGGCGCGCCCGGCCTGCGGCGGGCAGCCCTCGAGCGGCTCGACGTTCCCGAGCCCGAGCGCCTCGAGGCTCGGGAGGTCTAGACCGCCGACGGCCCGGGCGACGTTGTCCGAGCGTGTCGTCGATCGCCTCGTCGCCGCACTCTGGCGGCGTCGGGAAGCGCGCGCCGCGCCCACGGCATCGAGCACGATGACGCAGGCCCTGGGCATCGGGCTATTCTAGGTCGCGGCTGCGTGGAACGTCCTCGGATTGCTCGGAATGCGTTCGTCTCTCTGCACCTTCGTGATCGCCTCGCCGGCGGCGGTCACGCTGGGTCGTGGTCAAGTTCTCTGACCCGCCGAAGAAGCCGAGCCTGAGCCAGCTAGAGCTGCAGCAGAGCAGCGGGAGCACGTCCTCGAGTGGCGTGATACTGAGCCCTGTGCGTCCGCGACGGCTTCGTAGGTCACCTTCCGTCGACGCACGTTGCCACGCCCCGGGACGGAGGCGGGTCGCGGGCGACCGCCTCCGCGATGCCGTGATCGGCGATCGCTTCGCACGTACGGGAGGGTGGCGTTCGTCAGCGCCTTCGTCGAGGTGACCGGGACCGCGCCCGGCATGCTCGCGCACGCAGTAGTGCGTCACTCCCGCCGACCGTGTACACGGGATCGCGCTGTGCGTCGTCGGATGTGACGGTCTCCGACGCAGCCGCCCTGGTCGATCGCGACGTCGACGATGCACCGCGCCCTCCTTCATGCCCGCCGAGCATCTCGCGCGTGATGAGCTTCGGCGCGACGGGCGCCCGGGATCGAGCACGGCGCCGATCACGACGTCGGCGTCGGCGATCGACGACTCCGCGATCTGAGGCGTCGACGACATCACGAGGCTGGACGCGTCCCGAGAGGATCTCGTCGAGGTGCCGCATCCGGTCGATCGAGCGCTCGAGGATCGTCGACGTTGGCGCCGAGGCCCGATCGCGATCATCGCCGCGTTGTAGCCGACCATCCCGCCGCCGATCACGACGCACGTCGGCCCGGTGCGACGCCCGGAACGCCGCCGAGCAGCAGGCCCCGGCCGCCGAGCGGCTTCTCGAGGAAGTATGCGCCGGCCTGCGCGGCGAGCCGGCCGGCGATCTCGCTCATCGGAGCGAGCAGCGGCAGCCGGCGGTCGTCGCGTCTCGACGGTCTCGTACGCGACCGCGCGTGATGCCGCTGTCGACGAGCGCCCGCGTGAGCGGCTCGTCGGCGGCGATGTGCAGGTAGGTGAAGAGCACGAGCCCTTCGCGCAGGCGGCCGTACTCCGGCCGCGACCGGTTCCTGCACCTTGAGCAGCAGCTCCGCGACGTCGGCCCACACGTCGTCGACAGGGGGCGCAGATGCGCGCGCCGGCGCGCCTTCGTAGGCCGGCGCCGGGTGAAGGCGCGCTGCCTCCCCGGCCTGCCGTCGTCCTCGACGATGCACGCCGCGCCCGCGCGGCCCGAGCTCGCGGGCGCCTGCTAGGCGTCAGCGCGTGACGCGGTACTCGTCGGTCTTGATCTCCTTTGCGACGCCGATCTTCAAGGGGCGTCACCCTCCTACCTTGTGGAGGCAGGAGCAGTGAAGCTTCCGTGATCGTCTTTGCGTCCTCTTCGATGGCCGCGACGTTTTCCGTCGCGATCTCGCTCTTCGGCCAGCGCACGATTTCGGACTCGTCGCCTCCGGGCTCGCCCTTCGCCACGCCCGAGTTCCGCGAAGAAGAGGTGCATGCGTCGCGCAGTAGTCGGGCGCCAGGCAGAAGGTCGCGGCCCCGCGCCAGCTGCCACCGGTCAGGCCTGTCTCTTCTGGTGAGCTCGCGGCGTGCGCACCGAGCGGCTTCCGCCCGCCTTCGAGCGTGCCTGCAGGAAGCTCGAGCAATTCTCCCGCACTGCTTCGCGCCAAAGCTGACGCACGAGCGTCAGCATCCCCTCTTCGCTGGTCGACGGCGACGATCGCGACGGCGCCCGGATGATCGACGGATCTCCACGTTCAGATCGCCCAGCTCGACGACGACATCGATCAGCTTCCTGCTCGATGTCTGGTTTCATCACGCAGACGTCAGCGTCCGCTCATGCGGCAAGACGTTCTACCAGCTGCCGCTGCTCTGCGTCGAACCACACGGGGAAAGCCTGCGGCTTCGTTGGCAATTTTAGGTGATCCGGATTGCGAGTCGCAGGAATCACCAGGTCGACTCGCCGCTCTTCGTCTGAGAGCGCCCACTGGAGGAGCGCCTGGGGCCACGTGCGCTGATGCCGAGAGTTGCGCGAGGGCCTTGCGCACCTGAAACACGAAACGAGCCCTCTTCCGAGCGTGGAAGCATGACGATCACCGCGACTCCAGCCCGCCGGCGAGCGGTGGATTCCCGCTCACAGTCGCGTCGGGCCGGAGCGGCACCTGCACCGTGTCGAACTGATCAAACGCAGTGCTCGTCCGTGAGCTTCCCAAACGCGGAAAGCGCAATGGGTGCGGAACACGCCCAGCTACCGGTCGATTCCCGCCTGGCCTCGAGCTCCTGGTCGATGTTTTGACAGTGTTCGCCGTGACATGAAGTTGTGACCGCTCTGATCCGTGACGCGGCGCCGAACTGGTCTAACTTGTCGCTGGCACTGCTCACGTCCGTCGTCCACGCCAGAACCAGATCTTCGTCGCGATCGCGGCTCGCTCACGCTTTCGCGAGCGCTGCGCCTGGGGCGAGGTTTCCTGGCCCGCGGTGCTGATCGGGCGACGGAGTCGAGCGCCGCGGCAGCCGGCGCTCGAGTGGCTGGCGGGTGTCGGACGACGGTCTGGGCCAGACGCGCGTTGCTGCCGAACGGTGTTCTGCGTCCTGAGCCTGAACACCACGCCCGAGTCGGCGCTCTCGATCACCCTTGCGACTCGCAGGCGTGCCTGCGCAAACGCCGCGCAAAGAACAGGCGATCGCCGCCTGGTCCTGCGCCCATGTGATCGTAGTAGCTGTCCGCGCACAGCTCCTCCCAGCCGGTCACGTCGACGTCGGTGCGCCGCTCGAGCCAGGCGGGGCGTCGTGCCACTTACCACTGCCGGAACGACGATGTCACGCAGAGCTCGAGCAATCGACCGTGTGGTGGATGCACCGGTGACGGTCGCGTCGCCTTGATGCACGCACACGAGAACGGGCGCTGAGCTCCTTGCAATGCAGACGCCGTAGCCTGCGGCCTCGGCCGCTGCTAGGCCAATACCGTGGCCGAACGCCGTGCCCGTCCCGACGTGATGCCCGCCTGATCCCGGGCATTATCAGACGACGATGTCGAAACCTTCCGCAGGCCCAGTGAATGCCGACGCCAGGTAGAGACGCACTCCCGACCACCGTCGCGGCATGCCCGACGGCGACCGACGCTGGAGGTATGCGCGCTCGCGCAGGAGCCGGAGCGTGTCGGAGAGCGAAAGGGGGCAGCGCTCCGCCTAATGGCGCTGCACGTACGCCCGCGGGCGTCCGTTCCGATGCCCGCGCATACCGCTGCGTGACCTGGCTGGAGGAGCAGCACACGACCGGGATCCTGACAACGTCGACGGCAGCGGCCTGCCCTTCCTCACCATGGCGGGACTGCCGACTGGCCCGGCGTGTAGGCAGCTGACGCGACGTGCGCGCCCACGTCCGGCGGCAGGAGCTCGGCGCGCCACGCGTGAGGTTCACGCCGCAATAGTGACGTCGAAGCCGTCGACCCGGGAGCTGAGCTCGCGCGCCTGCGTGTTGATGATCACCTCGTCGCCGAGCGCTCGGGGCCGGTGAGCCGCGGATACGCGACGCAGGGCCGGCCGTCCACCCCACCCGCGAAAGCCTCCGTCGACGCTTTCTGACGACCGCGTGACCCGGCTCGCGTCTGCTGCCAGCATCTCGAGCGACGCTCGACGAGTGGAGAGGGTCACCCGACCATGCCCTCGGAGGTCCTCTGCTGACGGTGATCCCCTTCTCGTCGGGGGTGTGGATGTCCCGCATCCCGTTATGATTGAGGCAGGCGAGGCCGCGCTCGTTGAAGAGCCCGCATCGGCCGCGCTGCCGCTCAGTGCGTAGGTCGGCGCGTAGCCGCCCGTTCGCAGTTTAGCAGTGTGCAATTCGCACGACCGGATCTTCCGTCTTGGAAGCGATAGCCCTTGTGCCTTTGAGATCTTCGTCTCGACCTGCAGTCCTCGAGCCCGGCCGCAAAAGGCGCGAACGCGTCGACCATCTCCTGCATCGAGCCCTCGAGCTTCGTTCTGTCGTGCGAACGCGTGCCTCCGCATCGAGTGAGCACCACCTGGGGATGATGTTCCCGGCCGTTCTCGTCTGATGATGACGTTTGCCGTCGTTTCTTCGTCGACGCGGCTTGCGCCTGAGTCGGAGATCGCGCGAGCCGCGGCTGATCGCGGAGCGTCCCTCCGGATACATCCCCGGAGTGCGCAGCTCGACCAGGAAGCGCACCCGCATCGCCTCGCGAGAAGGGCGCGCCGAGGATGATCTCGCCGATCGGCGCTGCCGGGTCAGATTTTAGTGGCGCGCAGGCGCTCGTGATCGAAGGCCGCAGCGCCGAGGAGGCCACCTCCTCCTTCGCAACAGCAGTCGGATGCCCCCGTGGGGGCGGTTTTCGGCGAGCACTGGCGCGCGCCCTCGAGCATCGCGGCGACCGCTGACTTGTTGTCGGCCCTGAGATCGTCCCGGCGCCGTTCCGGATCACGCCGTCTTCCAGCACGGCTCGATCGCCGCCGTCGGCGGCACGCGGTGTCGAGATGGGCGCGCAGAAGATCGGGCTGCCGCCGCCGGTTCTGCCTGAGCCTGCAGTGAGAGGTTCCCTGATGCGTTCGAGCCCACCTTGGAGCCTTGACGTTCCTCGTCTACCGTCAGGCCGAGGATCGCGCGCGGGTGGCGGATGACCGAGTCGGCCATGGCGCACCGCACGCTCTTTCGCCGAGGGCCTTCGTGGCAGCGGCGAGCTGGTGAAGAGATCGACGACCTCGAGGGCATCGCGCTGATCTTAGTGGCGGCTAAGCGGAAGCTGCGCCGACGGCCGCAGCTGCCTCGCGCGACTGGCTCGAGCGCCGCGCCGACGAACTGCGCGGAAGAGCGGCGCTTCGGCCGCGTCGGGTCGCGACTTGAACTCCGGGTGGAACCGGGTCGCGTGACGGAACCAGGGGTGGTCGGGCAGCTCGACGATCTCGACGAGCCGTCCCTCCTGGAACGTCCGCTGAGACGACGAGCCCGGCCTCGACGAGCGCGGTCGCGGTAGCGCGTTGTTGACCTCGTAGCGGTGGCGGTGCCGCTCGTGGATCGACCGGCTCGCCGGTACGACCTCGCGCGTGCGCGTGCCCTCGGCGAGCTCGACCGCCTGCGCGCCGAGGCGCATCGTGCCGCCGAGGTCCTCGATCTCCTTCTGCTCCGGCAGCAGGTCGATCACCGGGTACGGCGTCTCGGGATCCATCTCGGTCGAGTTCGCGCCGTCGAGCCCGCACACGTGCCGCGCGAACTCGGAGACCGCGACGTGCATGCCGAGGCAGATGCCGAGGTACGGGATCGCGCCGCTCGCGCGCGACGCGGCAGGCGAGGATCTTTGCCCTCCCAGCCGCGCGAGCCGAAGCCGCCGGGCACGAGCACGCCGTCGACCCGCTCGAGCAGCTCGGCGCGCCTCCTCGTAGCGATCATGTTCTCGGCGTCGACCCAGCGCACGTGGACGCGGCAGCCGTTGCGCGATGCCGGCGTGCTTGAGCGCCTCGTGCACCGAGAGGTACGCGTCCTGGAGCTTGCACGTACTTGCCGACGAGCGCGATCTCGACGACCTCGTCGCGCCGCTGCGATCCGCTCGATCAGCTCGAGCCACTCGCCGAGGTCGGCTCGCGCGGCGGCGAGCCGGAGCTTCTCGCAGACGAGCTGGTCGAGGCCCTCGGCTCCTGCAGCGCCGTCGGGAACGAGGTAGACGTCGGACACGTCCGGGCTGCGCGATCGACCGCGTCGGGGTCGACGTCGGCGAAGAGCGCGATCTTGTCGCGGATGTCGGCGCGAGAGCGCGCTCGGTCGAGCGGCAGACGACGACGTCGGGGTGGATACCGATGCGCCGCAGCTCGTTCACGGAGTGCTGCGTGGGCTTCGTCTTCAGCTCGCCGGCCGCCGTCGATGAACGGGACGAGCGTGACGTGGAGGTAGAGCGACGTTCTCGGCGCCGACCTCGCGCCGGAACTGGCGGATCGCCTCGAGGAACGGCAGCGACTCGATGTCGCCGACCGTGCCGCCGATCTCGGAGATCACGACGTCGGTCGGCGGTCGACACTCGCGACCGCAGCGGATGCGCGCCTTGATCTCGTTCGTGATGTGCGGGATCACCTGCACGGTCGCGCCGAGGAACTCGCCCTTGCGCTCCTTGCGCAGCACCGCGTCCCAGATCGCGTCCGGCGGTGTGGTTCGCGGCGCGCGACAGGTTCTCGTCGATGAAGCGCTCGTAGTGGCCGATGTCGAGGTCGGTCTCGGCGCCGTCCTCGGTCACGAACACCTCGCCGTGCTGGAACGGGCTCATCGTGCCCGGGTCGACGTTGAGGTACGGGTCGAACTTCTGCGCCTGCACCTCGCAGGCCGCGCGCCTTCAGCAGCCGGCCGAGCGACGCCGCGACGATGCCCTTGCCGAGCGACGAGACGACACCGCCCGTCACGAAGACGTACTTCGTCGGGCGACTCGAAGACTCACGATCGTCCCAGCCGGTCGATCCAGGCGAGACCGGGCGTGCGTTCGATCCACGCGCCGATCGATGTCCGCGTCTCCGATGATGGTGAGGCCGGCGAGGGCGCCGATCGCTACCCACTGGCCTCGTCCCGTGAATCGCTTCACGGAATTCAAGCCTAGCAGGGCACCGAGCGCGTTCGACCCCGCGTCCCCGAGCATCGCCATCTCACGAAGATCGTAGGGAGCAGGAGGACGGCGACTCCAACCGGAGCGTCGGGGCGACAGCCGCCGCGAGGTACGCCTTGAGCGCGCGCCCGGGCCGGGTATCGAGCTGATTCAGAGCGTTCGCCGCGAGGCCCGACGAGCAGGGCACCGAGAGCTTCCGGGTGGCGACCAGGCCCACGGCTGGGATACCGACCAGCTTGAGGATGCCCGTGCGTCCGGCGCGGAACGATGCGCGCGGAAGCCGCGCTCGGGCCCGCTCCACAGGTCGTCGGCGGCCCCGAGGGCCGCGACCGCTGCGACGGCGGACGCACTCGTGACGCCCACCTTCCAGCCCACGAGCGGCAGGCGCAGCCCGCGGAAGTTCACGCCGAGCGGGCCGCAGGCGTAGAGCGTGTCGCCGGAGCTGCCTTCCCCGGTGGACGAAGCCGCGCAGGTTCCGCCCGGTCGGGCGATGCCGCAGCGGCAGCTCGACTTCGCGCACCGACAGGTGCGAGCGTGCGGCGTCGATCGTCATGCCGACCTCGCAGCCGAAGCCGGCGGCGACCGGGAAGCAGGCGCGCGCGCCGCGGGAGACAGCGCCCGCTGGCCGGAAAGAGGCTCACGCGCCTCGAAACCCGCGAGGACTTCGATCAGGGCTCGGGCGAGCGTTTGCGCGAGCCTCGAAGCCCCTCACGCTTCGGCGAACGCCGCGACGTTGAGATCGCCGCCGCCGTCGAGGAGCGGCGCAAGCTCTCCCGAGAGATCGGCATCGCAGAGGAGCAGCGCGCCGGGCGGGGCAGCGCGCTCGGCTGCGGACAGCGCCTGGCCCCTTGCCGCGACGTGGGCAGCCGCAGGACGATCGCACCCGCGGCCACTCGGCTGCGTCTGCCGTGCCGTCGCGCGAGCCGTCGTCGGCCACGATCACCTCGGCGTCGGGAACGTCCGCCGCAGGGTCGCGACGGTCGTCCTGATGACGTGTCCTCGTCGCGGGCGGGGACGAGGATCGTCAGCGGCTCATCCACCGGCCGCCTGTTGGGGCAACGGTGCGATCAGCGGCAGCCGCGAGCTCTCCGACCTCGTGCCGAAGTCGCCGCTCAACGCGGGTCGGCGAGCAAGGCGATGAGTGCCAGCTTTCGAACTGCAGGTCGATGTCGTCCACCGTGGAGAGGCCTGCAGTGTGGAATGCCTTGAGCGAGGAGCCGTCGTCCTTCGTGCCCTCCACGCCGACCACGGGAACACCTACGTCCGAGGCCTGCGTAGAGACCTTTGAGGAAGACGGCGGTCGGACCGGTCTGCGCCTTCGCCGTGCGGACGATCACCACTCCGTCAGCGGGCCTCTTCGACGGTCCGATCGTCTCCTCGACGATTTGACTCCGCAGTGCGTTCCACAACGGCGTGTCCTTCCCGGCGACGAACTCCTGTCCCAGCGCTTGACCGAGGTTCTTGAGCTCCTCCGGACCGGACGTAGTGCGGCGAGGAACGGCTTCTTCGCAAGCGCCTTCTCGAGCGAGCTCGGATCGACCGGGACCGTTGACCGCCGTGAATCGCAGAGTCGAGCCGGCGTTGGCATCGGCCAGCGCCTGCGTGATCTTCCGAGCGGCGATCGTCGCTCGAGGAGCCGACGAAGAGCACCGCGACTCTCTTTCCCTTCAGTCGGTTCGCGACGACGCTCTTGTACGTCGCGTCGACGAAGGCGTGGTCGGCAGAACCTGTCTGGCTGAGTGAGTCGACCTGGCCTCGCACACGTCGGCCTGGTTCTCGGCGCGGCGCAGGTCTTCCTCGAGCCGCTTGCGCTCGGTGTTTCCGAGAGCCGTGCGACGCGAGCGCGACACCGACGAGGATGCCGATCACGAGCGCGAAGAAGACCGCGGCAAGTGACGCGACGTGGTAGCGGAGATCGAACATGAGGGGGCGAGCGGCTTAGAGCTCCGCGCGCAGTCTGGCACAAGGCGTGCAGGCGGGCTAACGCCCTGCGCGGGAGGGACTTGCTGAACCCGTACAGCCAGGGCGCCTCGACGTTGAGGGTCGCGATCGTCCGGTTCGGGCCCTTTTCCTCGAGCTGCAGCTCCGCATCGATGTGATCGCCGCTCAGCGTCCAGCCGAAGCGTTCGCAGAGGTCGCACTGCCGTGACCAGCAGCATTCCGCTCGACGAGGGCCGCCGCAGGAGCGTCGGCCGGTCATTGCCGTGCGCATTGCCAGCGCGCGCCCTCGGCCAGGCCGCGCCGGTCCGGCTCGACGGCGGCCACGTCCGGCCACCAGTCGGGAAAGTGGTGCGGCTCGGCGAGGAACGCCCAGACGTCCTCACGCGAGGCGAGCAGCTCTCGCGTGGCCGAGGCTCGAGGCATGGGGGAAGAGTAGTTTCAACCGATGCCGAGCAGGTCGCGCAAGCGCAGCGCGATGTACTCGATCAGGTGCCGGAGCGCCGGTGAGACCAGGATGGCGACGGCGATCGCCCCCAGGCCGGCCAGCGCGAAGAAGACGAGCGGCCAGATCTCGACCTGCCGGCTCGCCAGCCGGGAAACGCCTTTGGCGTCGATGAGGATCTCGCCCACCTTCAGGCGCGTGACGAACGTCGACGACATCCCGTCACGGTTTCGCTCGAGGAACTCGATCAGGTTGAAGTGCGTCCCCACGGCGACGATCAGCTCGGACCCTTCTCGTAGGCCAGGAGCAGCGCGATGTCCTCGCTGATCCCCGTCGCTCGCACGACCTCGTACGCAACCCCGAGCTGCTGCGCCCGCTCTTCCCCGGGTGCATGTCCGTCGCGGTAACCGTGGACGAGCAGCTCGGCACCGGAGCAGAGGGCCTCGTCCGACAGCGAATCCATGTCGCCCACGATCACGTCCGGCTTGTAGCCGGCCTCGAGGAGCGCGTCCGCGCCGCCGTCGACGGCGATCAGCACCGGTTTGAAGTCGCGGATGTACGGCCGGACCATCCGCAGGTCGCGCTTATGACCGGGACCGCGTGCGACGACGAGCGCGTGGCGGTCGCGGAAGCGCGTAGCGATCGCCGGGAAATCGATCCCTTCGGCGAGCAGCTTGCCCTCCTCGCGCAGGTAGCGCATCGTGTTCTCGGCGAATGCCTCGAGCGCTTCGGTCACGCGGCCACGCTGCTCGGCGAGTGCGCTCTCGAGCTCGCGCTCCTCGAGCGACACGGCCCGCAGCGAGGCAGGTGCCGTTGCGGTAGAGCCCTGCGCCGCGCACCGTCAGAAGCTCGCCCTCGTGCACGTCTTCGAAGATGTCGGCGCCGTCGACGTCGATGAGGCGAATGCCACCGCGCACGAGCGCGAGCGGGCCCGGGTTCGGGAAAGCGTCCGGACTGCGACTCGGCGACGTTGACGACGACGCGGACGCCGGACTCGAGCAGCGCCTCCGCAGACACGCGGTCGAGATCGGTGTGGTCGATGATCGCGATGTCGTCGGCGGAAAGGCGCTTGACGAGATTCTTCGTCCGGCGGTCGAGCTTGGCGTGGCCGGTGAAGCTCGACGAAACTCATTGGAAGATCATTTGCTCACGCTCGAGATGGGAACTCGCGGCCGCCGAGCATGCGTTGCAGCTCGTCGCGGCGCTCTGCTTCGTCGAGCGGCTGGATGCGCGTATGCGTCGGGTCGCCCGGGAATCTTCTCGACGCGGAAGTGACGATCGGCGACGCTCGCGATCTGCGGTAGGTGGGTGATCGTGATGACCTGCGCTCGTTCGGCGAGCCGTCGGAGCGTCTCGGCTACGCGGTGTGCGGTCTCACCGCCGATCCCCGCGTCGATCTCGTCGAACACCATCGTGTCGCCGCCGGCAACGGCTGCGATCGCGAGCGCGATTCGCGACAGCTCGCCTCCCGAGGCGGTCTCCGCGACGGGTGCGAGCGGTAGTCCGCGGTTCGGCCGGACGAGGAATGCGACCTCGTCGGAGCCGCTCGAGCCGGGATCACGTTCGCGAGCTCTGCGACGAACTCGCCCTCCCCATCCCGACGCCCACGAGCTCTTGCGCGACGGCGGCCGCGAAGCGTGGTGCCGCGTCGTGGCGCGCGGCGCGGAGCGCATCGGCCAGCTCCCGGACGCTCTGCTCTGCGACGGCCAGCGCCTTCGCGGCGGCAGCCGCCGGATCGAATCCGTCGTCGATCGCCTCGAGCTCCGCTCGGGCCGCCGCTGCCCGTGCAAGCAACTCCTCGTACGACGCCACGCGGAAGCGGCGCTTGGCGTCGGCGATGCGATCGAGATCCGCTTCGAGCTGCTCGAGCCTTCCGGGCTCGGCCTCGAGCGTCGTCAGGAAGCCGCGCAGCTCACTCGCCGCCTCCCGCAGGCGCAGCTCGGCGTCCCGCAGCTCGTCGCCGGCACGCGCGAGCTCCGGCGCCAGCGACTCGACCGGCGCAAGCGCGCGCTCCGCGTTTGCGACGAGCCCGGCCGCACCGTCGCCCTCGTCGGGAGCGAGCGCGTCGGCCGCTGCCGCGGCTGCCTTCTGCGAGCTCGGTGACGTGCCGAAGCCGCTCGCGCTGCGCGCGCAGCGTCTCCTCCGTGCCGGGCTCGAAGCCTGTCGTGTCTTCCACGAGAGCACGCAATTCCGCAAGACGTGCCTCCGCGGCGACCGCGCCCGTTTGAAGCTCGTCATGCCGTCGCCTCGCGGCAAGGAGCTCACGCCAGGCGATGCGCGAGTCGGCGCGCAGCTTCAGCTGGTCGTCGCCGATGAACGAGTCGAGCACATCGAGCTGGTACGACGGCCGGCCGAGCCGGCGCTGCTCGAATTGTCCCGACATCGCGATCAGCCGCTCCCCGGCGGCGGCGAGGTCCTCGCGGGCCGCGCCGCGCCCCAGGCATACGCGCGAGTCCGCCCGTCCGCGAAGACCCGGCGGGCGACGAGCAGCCCTTCCTCGTCCTCCGGACGAAGCTCCGCGAAGCGACTCGAATTCCTCCTCGTCGAGCAACCCAGGCGGGAGATCGAGCTCGGCCTCGACGTAGGCCTCCGCCCCGTCAGGACCGATGTAGGCCGCATCGCCCTTCGCGCCGAGCAGGAGCCCGATTGCCTGCGCGAGAATCGTCTTCCCCGCGCCGGTCTCCCCGGTGATGGCATTGAGCCCGGGGGCGAAGGCGAGCTCGGCCTCGTGGATGAGGACGAGGGTTCTCGATGCGGAGGCGGCGGAGCATGGTGCCGTCGAGATGGTAAGCGGCGGAGCGGCGCGGCACCATCGTCCGCGAATCCCACGCCCTTTAAAGGTAGACGCGCGTCTAGCCTCGGGACACCCCACCTCCCTCCCCTGACGTCGAGCCTAGCCCTGGAGGGCGCACGTGTCTGCGCCGGATCCGGGCCTGGAGTCAGGAGCCGAAGGTGTCCCGGTAGCGCCTGAAGAAGGTGGCCTCGGGAAGCGTGGCGAGGAGGCTTCGCTGTTCTGCCAGCCGGATCGAGATCGGCGAGCCGTGGCCGACATCCGTGAGCAGGTGGCCGTCGACGAGGACGGTCACGTCGACGTCGAGTGTCTGATTGCGGATCTCGAGGTCGATGCCCCGAGGAACGACGAGCGGGCGCGCGTGGAGCGAATGCGGCGCGATGAACGTGACCACCATCGCGTCGAGCCCGCGCGCCAGAACGGGGCCGCCGTTCGAAGGTTGTAGGCAGTCGACCCCGCCGGGCTCGCGCAGATCATCCCGTCACACGGCTGCACACCCATGTCTTCGCCGCCGAGAGCCCACGAGAGCTCGACCATCCGGCCCCGAATCGAGCTGAGCACGACCACGTCGTTGATGGCGGCACCGCGCGATCCCGTCGACCTCGACCTCGAGCGTCGTCAAGTGCACGACGCGGTAGTCGCCGGAGAACACGCGCGACAGGCCCGACTCGAGCTCGTTCGGCTGCACGGAGGCGAGAAAGCCGACGCGGCCGAAGTTCACGCCGACGACGGGGATCGGCGTTCCGAGGAAACGCTGCAGCGCGCGCAACATCGTCCCGTCGCCGCCGAGCACGACGGCGATGTCGGCGCCCGTGAGATCCTGCTCAGGCTCGCCGACGCCGTGCTTCTCGACCTCCTCGTCCGGGAGCAGCAGTTCGACGCCCGCCTCTCGCGCGACCTTCTCGAGACGCTCGAGAGCCGGGCCCGATCGTCACCGGCTTGCCGTGCGTGATGACGGCCGCGCGTCGGACGGCGTCAGACGATCGCTGCTGCGATCTTGGCGTCGATGTCGTCTGGGAGCTGCGGGTGCTCACGGTGATGGAGGTGGAGGAAGACTTCCCGGTTGCCCTTCGGCCCCGGTAGCCCGGAGTCTACGGCCCCCAACGTTTCCGCCCCCAGCGCAGCGCCGCGTCTGCAACCTCCCGCACGACCCGAGCGCGCACCTCGGGGTCACGCACGACGCCTCCCTTGCCGACTTCCGCTCGACCCGCCTCGAACTGCGGCTTCACCAGCACCAGCGCTTCCCAGCCGGGCGCGGCGAGTGCGAGCGCCGCCGGCAACGCGAGGCGAACGCTGATGAACGACACGTCGCAAACGACGAGGTCGGGGGCGAACGGAAGCTCGCGCAGCTCGCGCGCATTCGTGCGCTCGAGGACGGAGACGCGAGGATCGGCGCGGAGCCGTTCGTGCAGCTGTCCGTAGCCGACGTCGACCGAGGCGACACGCGTGGCCCCTCGCTGCAGCAGGACGTCGGTGAAGCCGCCCGTGGAGGCGCCGACGTCGAGGCAGTCGCGCCCCGCCGGATCCACCCCGAATGCGTCGAGAGCGTTCGCGAGCTTCTCGCCGCCGCGGGAGACGTACGGCGGCGGCACGGCGACTTCCAGCTCGGCGGATTCGTCCACCTGCATCCCCGGCTTTTCGTAGCCGCGAACACGGCCCGCCATCACGAGCGCCTGCGCCTGCGAGCGGGTCTCCGCAAGGCCGCGCTCGACAAGCAGCACGTCGAGCCGCTTCTTCACGTCACGACGTCCGCGTCGCGAGACCGTCGACGATGTCCTCGAGCTGCGACGTATCGGCAGGGATGCCTGCGAGACGTCTCGCGGGCGCGGAGCGCAGCTTCATCGGCGCGTGCGCGCGCCCCGCCTCGCCGTGCACGAGCACGTAGCCGTCTCCGTCGAGGATGTCGTCGACGATCTGGAACAGCAGTCCGAGCTCGTCCCCGAACGCGCGCCACGGCGTCTGGTCGCGCTCGGCAACTCCTGCGACCCAGAGCGCCATCCCGACTGAAGCTGCAAAGAGGCGACCGGTCTTGAGCCTGTGCAGCGTCTCTTCGTCGGGCGCGGACTCGGTCACGTCGAGGTATTGCCCGCCGATCATGCCGAGCGTCGCCTGGGCGAGCTCGCGCCCGACCTGCGGGAACGGGTACGAGAGCGCAAGCCGGAATGCTTCGGCCAGCAACGCATCACCGGCGAGGACCGCAACAGCCTCGCCGTACTGGGCCCAGACCGACGGGCGGCCGCGGCGCTCCGCGTCGTTGTCGAGGGACGGCAGATCGTCGTGGACGAGCGAGAACGCGTGCACGAGCTCGAGCGACGCTGCCGCCGGAAGCCCGGCTTCGGCATCACCGCCGGCGGCCTCGACGGTCGCGAGACAGATCACTGCCCGCACCCGCTTGCCGCCCTCGAGCGCGTACCGCACCGCGTCCGCCTGGCCATGGAGCTCCGGCGTCAGAGCAAGGTCGCCGAGATATCCCTCGGCAAGCGCACGCAGCCGATCAGGGCTCTGCACCGGCATCCGCTTCGCGCTTCGCCTTCTGGAGCTCCTCCTCGATCGCCTTGCTGAGCTCGGAGAGCTCCGTCAGAACGTCGAGCGCCTTGTCGGCGTCGTCGGCCTGGGTGAGACGTTCGAGCTCTGCCCGCGTCTGCTCGAGGCGAGCCAGCAGCTCCTCGGCCCGCGCGAGGGACTCTTCGGCGCTCATGACACGCGCTCTCTGACGATTCGACCAAGAATGCCGTTCACCAAGCGTGCAGCATCGTCGGTTGCGTAGCGCTTTGCCAGATTGACCGCCTCGTCGATCGCGACCTCGTCGGGAATGTCGTCCCGATCCAGCTCGTGCAGGGCGATCCGCAGGATGTTGCGCTCGATCGCGCCGAGCCGGTCCGCCGTCCAGCCCTCGGCCGCCTCCGTGATCCGGCGGTCGTACTCCTCGGCGTTCGCAGCGACGGCCTCGGCCGTCTCGCGTGCGTAGACGTCGATTTCCCCCTCGTACAGCGACGCGAGTGGCTGCCCGGTGACGTCCCACTGATAGAGGAGAAACAGCGCAGTCCTGCGCGCGGTGCGACGGCCGCCGCTCACGTGATTTCCTCGACGAACACATCGACCCCGTCGACCTCGCACGGCGCACATGGTCGACAAGCGCGGACGCGACCTCTTCCTGGACAGCGCGCGCGACGTCGGGAAGAACCGCGCCGTAAGCGCGCGGCGAGCTCGAGGCGGACGCGGGCATGTCCGGCCGCGACCGCCACGTCGAGCCGGCGCCGCCCACGCCGGACCTGCGCGCCGTCGACCGAGTCCGCCTGCCTGTGCGACGAGCGAGTGCAGCGCCGCCGGCGTAACCGTGATGTTGCCGCCCGTCGACTGGGGCACGACGTAGCTCATCCCGCTCTCGACCGCGGCAGAGCCGCGTCTCGTCGAGAAAGCTCGTCGAGTAGTCGCCCGCTCCGGAACGCGTCGCTCGCGAGGATCTCGAGCGCCGCCTCTCTCGTGGTCGGAACGCCGCGGAGCTCGAGCTCGCTCGAGGGCTCGAAGCGAGCGCTCGATCGCGGACGCGCGGTCTTCGTCCCAGACGATGAGCTTCGCGATCAGCGAGTCGTAGTAGGGCGGGATCACGGAGCCTTCCTCGATGTGCGTGTCGAGGCGGACGCCCGGTCCGAGCGGAGGCCGAAAGCGTTCGATCACTCCCGGCGCCGGCGCGAAGCCGCGCGCTGGGTCCTCCGCGTTGAGTCGAATCTCGATCGCGTGCCCACGCCGCGCCGCGCGGCCGGTTTCGTGCAACTGCTCGCCGGCCGCGATCTGCAGCTGCTCCCGCACGATGTCGATCCCGGTCACCAGCTCACTGACGGGATGCTCGACCTGCAGGCGCGCATTCAGCTCGATGAAGTAGTAGCGAGCCGTCTGGCGCGAGCAGAAACTCGAAGGTGCCGGCGTTCAGGTAGCGAGATCGCACGACAGGCCCGCGCGACTCCGGTCTCCATCGCCTCGCGCGTCGCGTCGTCGAGCGCCGGTGACGGGGACTCCTCGATCAGCTTCTGGTGACGGCGTTGAATCGAGCATTCGCGCTCGCCGAGCGTGAGCACGCCGCCGTCGGCGTCGCACAGCACCTGACCTCGACGTGTCGCGCCGGGGTGATCAGCTTCTCGAGGTAGAGCGTGCCGTCGCCGAAGGCCGCCAGGGCCTCACGCGCTCGCGCCCGCGAATGCGTCGTCGAGGTCATCGGCCCGCTCGACCAGGCGCATTCCTTTCCCACCGCCGCCCGCGGATGCCTTCAACAGCACCGGATAGCCGATCTCGGCGGCTGCGCTCGGCAGCTTCATCCGCTCCGACGGCTTCCGTGCCCGGCACCAGCGGCAGCCCGGCCGCCGCCAGTTCTCGCTTGGCCTCGACCTTGTCGCCCATGCGCGCCATCACGTCGGCGTCGGGGCCGATGAAGACGAGGTCGTTGTCCTCGCACGCGCGGACGAAGTCCGGGTTCTCGGAGAGGAAGCCGTAGCCCGGATGAACGGCCTCGCAACCGGTCGTCTCGCCGGCCGCCACAACCGAGGCGATGTTGAGGTAGCTCTCGGTTGCCGAGGGCGGTCCGATGCACACCGGACCGGTCTGCGAGACGCGTCGGAAGCGTTCCGGCGTCCGCAGTCGAGTAGACGGCGACGGCCTCGATGCCGAGCTCGTGCAACGCGCGGATCACGCGCACCGCGATCTCGCCGCGGTTGGCCACGAGCACGCGCGAGAACATCGTTAGAGCGCGTCCAGCGGACGGCCGGTCAGCGGCTCCAGTTCGAACAGAAGCTGGCCGAATTCCACCGGCTGTGCGTTCTCGACGTGGATCGCGCGGACGACGGCTTCGACGTCGGACTTGACCTCGTTCATGAGCTTCATCGCCTCGAGGATGCACAGCGTCTGACCCGCGCCGATCGGCTGTCCTTCCTCGACGAACGGCGGCGCGCCCGGCTGCGGCTGCCCGGTAGAAGGTTCCGACCATCGGCGCCTCGACGCGCACGATGCCGTTCGAGGGTGCCACCGGCTCGAGCTCGCGCCTCCTGCGGCTCGCCGAAGAGCGATTCCGTGGGCGCCGCCGGGACTTCACGATCTTCCGTCCGCCGCACGGAGACGCGCATGCCCGCCTCCTCGATCGTCACCTCGCCGATGCCCGTCTCCTGCACGATGCGCACGAGCTCGCGGATCCGCTCTGCGCGAGCCTGGTCGACGCCACCGGTCGCGAGCGTCTCGTCGCCGCTGGATCGCCCGCGGATCGTCCGCAGAAGTGGTTCGCGCATCGTCGCCGAAGAGACCGAGCAGAAGCGAGCTCCTCCTCGCTCGACGCGAGTCCCTCCGACTGCGCCCGCACTTCCTGCAGCGGAGGAGCCGTGGTGTCCTCGACCGAATCGGGGTCCGCGGTGAGACGCGATCGCGCGCTGAATCGACTTGTCGATCGGGGCGCGGAGTCGTTCCGAGGTGGCCCGCAACGAGCGACGCGCAGCTCGTCCACGACGACCGAGTAGCGGCTCGCGGAGAGCACGTTCAGGAGCGCCTGTGAGCCGAGCACCTGACCCGATCGGCGAAGCGAGCGGCGGCCAGCCGACCTCGGCCCGGATCCGGATCAAGCTCGTCGATCGTCTCGTCGAGCCGGTCTCCGGCTGCCTGCGCGCGGAGATTCGCGTCGAGCGCGGTGACGAGGCTGGCAGGCAGGTCGTGCTGAGCGGCGCGAGCGGCAATGCGCGGTGCGAGCGGCGTCACCGGCTCGTCGCCGATGTGCTCGTCGACGACGTCGGAGGCGGCCCAGAGCGCCTGACACGTCGACGTCACAGTCGAGCCCGAGCCCGGCGAGCGCCTCGGCGAGCGCCTCGCCCGATACGCGGTGCAAGATCGAGCGCGATCGGAAAGACCGCGCATGCGATCAGCTCGGCACCGGCACGCGCAGCCTCGAGCGCCGCCGCCAGCGCGTTGCCGCCGGAGCCCTGGCAGTAGATGCCGACCGGCAGACCGGTCGCCTCGCGCAACCCCGTGACGAGCTCGCGCGCGCGATGTGGCTGCAGCGAGCCGGTCGGGTCGTGCAGCAGCACGCGCACGGCGCCGAGGTTCGGCAGCTCGCTGGCCTGCTCCATCAGCGGATCGCGTCTCGCCGGTCCGGCCTGGGCTGTAGACGAGGCCCGCCTCGAACTCGCCGCCGGCCGTCGGCGACTGCGTCGGCAGCCTCACGCAGGTTCGAGACGTCGTTGAGCGGGTCGTGCAGCCGGAAGACGTCGATGCCGTTCTCGGCCGCGGACGCGATGAATCGGCGGATGAAGTCGTTGTCGACCGGCCGGGAGCCGACGAGGAAGCGGCCGCGGAGCGCCAGGCCGAGCGGTGTCTTCGACATGCGCCTTCAGCGCGCGGATGCGCTCCCACGGGCTCTCGACACCGCGCCGGACCGCGCTGTCGAAGCAACCGCCACCCGAGACCTCGAGGTAGGCGAACCCGGCGCGATCGAGGATCTCGGCGCGATGCTCAGCTGCTCGGCAGTCGGCAGCCGCCCGGCGAGCGGCTCCCGCCCGAGCAGGCGAATGGTCGTGTCGGCAAGCGCCGGCATGCGGGGAGCCTAGCGCCGCCGAGCCAGGATAGGTTTTCTCACGCGATGGACGTGCAAGAGCTGAGGCCGGGCCTGTGGCGCTGGACAGCGGCTCACCCTGAATGGGAGCACGCCGAACACTGGGGCCCGGAAGTCGGCTCGGTCTACGCCGAGCTGCCGGATGTCGCTCGTCATGGTCGACCCGCTCGTCGCCGCAGGACGAGGAGGACCGCTTCTGGGCGGCGCTCGACCGAGACGTCGAGCGGGTCGGGAAGCCAGTGCACGTCCTGCTGACGGTGCACTGGCACGAGCGGAGCGTCGCCGCCGTGCTCGACCGATACAAGGCGACGCTGTGGCGCCCGGAGGAGAAAGGCGAGCTCCCGGCCGGCGTGCATGCCGAAGTCGTGAAGGGCAGCGACTGGGTCGAGGCGCTCTTCTTCCTCGAGCCGCACCGCGCACTCATTGCGGGCGACCTCCTCATCGGGAAGGCCGGAGGCGGCATCGAGCTTCCTGTGGGCTGGTTCCCGAAAGGCGAGCAGGACTGGGCCGAGCAGGAGCTGAAACCGGAGTTACGGAAGCGCCTCGCTGAGCTTCCGGTCGAGCTCGTAGTCGTCTCGCACGGCGAGCCTGTGCTCGAAGACGGCGCCGCCGCGCTGGAGCGTGCGCTGGCCTAGGCCCGCGAGATGTACCGCTTCTCGCGCGGGTCGACCTTGATGCGCTCGCCCGGGTTCACGAAGAGCGGGACCTGAACGACCGCGCCGGTCTCGAGCGTCGCGGGCTTGGTCACGTTCGAGACGGTGTCGCCCTTCACGCCGGGCTCCGTCTCGGACACCGTCGAGCTCGACCGACGGCGGGCAGCTGGACACCCGACGGCTTGCCGTTGACCAGCATGCATCTGCACCGAGCTCGACGGCAGCATGAACTCGAGCGCATCCTCGACGATCGGCATGCGGCAGCGACGTCTGCTCGTACGTGTCCGTGTCCATGAAGACCACCTCGTCGCCGGCGTCGTAGAGGTACTGCATGTCCTTCGTCTCGGTGCGGACGCGCGCGAACTTCTCACCTGCGCGGAACGTCCGGTCGACGACGGAACCGCTGTCGAGCGCCTTGAGCTTCGTCCGGACGAAGGCTCCGCCCTTGCCGGGCTTGACGTGCTGGAACTCGACGATGCGCCAGTACGTCGCCGTCGAGCTCGATGTGCATCCCGTTCTTGAACTGATTGGTGTTGACGGTCTCGGCCACGGCGGACAACGACTAGCGGTCAGCCTGACGGTGATCAGATCCTTCCGAGCCGGTCAGGTTCTCGAAGCCGCCCTCGGTCACGACGACGTTGTCCTCGATCCGGATGCCGGCCACGACCCTCGAGGTAGATGCCGGGCTCGACCGTGACCGACGTTCCCGGCGGCCAGCGTGTCGGTCGACTCCATCGACAGGCGCGGCGCCTCGTGCACCTCGAGGCCGAGCCCATGGCCGAGCCCGTGGCCGAACGTCCCGGCGAAGGCCGTCTCGTCGACGACCGCTCGCGCAGCGCGCGTCGGCATCGACGCCCGTGACGCCGGACCGCATGCGCGTCGAAGCCCGCCTGCTGGGCGGCGAGGCACGACCGCGTAGGCCTGTCTGACCGGCGCCTCGACGAACCCGGTCGCGAAGGTGCGCGTGTAGTCGGACACGTAGCCGCCGACGACGCAGCCCGTGTCGACGATGATCGTCTCGCCGCGGCCGATCGGCCGGTCGGTGGCGCGGCCGTGCGGACGCGCGGAGTTCGGGCCGGACGGCGACGATCGTCTCGAAGGCAACCGCGTCAGCGCCCTCGTCGTGGAAGAGCTGCTCGATCGTCCAGGCGACGTCGCGCTCGGTTCTACCGACGAAGGGCTCCGGCGATCAGGCGCTCGAACATCCGGTCCGTGATCTCGCAGGCTCGCCTGATCGATCGTCGAGCTCGTCGCTCGTCCTGACCGCGCGCAGCTCGCTCGACGAGCCCGCGGCGCGGGAACCGGCTCGATCGCGCCGCCGCGAAGCGTCTCGTACCCGGAGTAGCGAGACGAAGTCGGCCTCGAAGCCGATCGGGCCGGACAGCCTGTCGGCGAGATCGCTTGCAGGAGCGCGCGCTTCGTCTCCTCGAACTCGACACCCTCGACCGCGCGCGCGCTGCCTCGAGTAGCGGAAGTCGGTGAAGAGCCGCGCGCGCTCGCGGCTCGACGAGGAGCGCGGCATTCGAGCTCTTGAACCCGAAGAGGTAGCGGATGTTCGTCGGGTTCGTGACGAGCAGCGGCTCTTCCAGCGACTCGCGCAGCCGCTCGATCGCGGGTTCACGTCAGCGCTCCTACTTGCTCGACGATGAACTCGAGCGCCTCGCGATAACCGTCAGGGCCTTTGCCGAGGACACGCTTCGCGGCCAGGTCGGCGATGACCGACGTTGCGCCGCCACTCCTCCGCGCTCGTCGATGTTCGAGAGGTGCACCTCGACGATCGGCGCCTGTGAACAGCTCGAGCGCGTCGCGGATCGCATACGAGTAATGCGTCCACGCGCCGGGATTGACGATGATGCCGTCGGCCCAGTCTCGACTGCGTCGTGGCACCACTCGACGTATTCGCCCTCGTGATTCGTCTGCCGGCACCGCACGGCACAGCCGAGCTGCGCGACGCCCACTCGTAGATTCGCGTCTCGAGCTCGCGAGAGCGACAGGCCGCCGTAGAGCGCACGGATCGCGACGTGCGAGGACGTCGAGGTTGACTCCGTTCAGGACGACGACCTGCATCGGCGCACTCTAATCCGCGATCAACTCGTTCGAGCGCCGTGCAACGTCGGCCGCCGGGCGGGCCGCCGCCAGCAGCGCGCCGTCGTCGTCCAGCAGCACGAGCGCAGCTCACCGCGTCGACTTCTTGTCGCGGCTGAAGCGCAGCCCAGGCACGGTCGCGGTCGACGCTGAACAGGTCGCGGTGCGAGCACCTCCTCGACGACGTCCGTGGAGCGGCCCGAGAGCCGAAGCGCCGCGAGCAGCCCCAAGCGCGACCGCGTCGCCGTGCGCGCAGGCCGTCGTAGCCGGCCGCGGCCTCGAGTGCGTGCGCGAACGTGTGGCCGAGGTTCAGGATCGCGCGGCGTCCCTGGTCGAACGGATCGCCGAGACAGATCGCCGGCCTTGAACGCTGCGCGCGCCGCGGATCATGCTCGTCCTCCGAGCTCCCAGAGCGGGCGGCCCGCCAGCAGCCCCGTCTTCACGACCTCGGCCATGCCTTCGCGCCGCTGCGCGTCGCGCAGCGTCGCGAGCACGTCTGGATCGACGACGACGCCTGCCGGATAGTGGAATGCGCCGACGAGGTTCTTGCCCGCCGCGAGGTCGATCGCCGTCTTGCCGCCGATCGCGGCGTCGACCTGGCCGAGCAGCGTCGTCGGCACGGCGATCCAGCGAACGCCGCGGAGGTAGGTCGCGGCCGCAAGACCCGGCGACGTCGGTCGTCGAACCCGCCGCCGTAGCCGACGATCGTTCCGCTGCGGTCGAGTGTCGAGCTCGCCCACAACTGCGTCGAGGACCGCGGGCGTCTTGGCGGCCTCGCCGCGCGGCACCGCGTGCGTGGTCGCCGGACCGAAGCCCAGCGGATGCAGCTCGAGCACGTGCTCGTCGGCGATCACCGCGACCGCGTCGCGGCTATCGTCGAGGCTCGGCCAGTCGACGCCCGCGCGACGCTCGATCTGCGAGCGCCGGCGAGGCAGGACATCGTCGACGCGTCCGCACCGAGGCCAGCCGACGACCTGCGTCGTAGAGCGGCTGCCGCTCGTCGAAGAGACGCCCTGAACTGCGTCTTCGTCCTCGCAAGCGGACGGTCCGCTTCGCCGGACGCGCTCCCAGCGCCGTCGCGGACGTCGACCTCGACCCAGACCGTGAAGCGCGACTGCGCAGCAGCTCGCGCGTGCGGCTCGGAGAGGACGGCTCCGCCGCCGAGCGCGATCACGGCCGGCGTCCGACGCGAAGAGACCTCCGCAGCGAGCCTCCTCCTCGATGCGCCGGAACTCCGGCTCGCCGCGCTCGAAGAGCTCGGCGATCGGAGCCGTGGCGGCGCTCGATCTCCCGGTCGAGGTCGACGAACGGCCGCCCGCTGAGCCGCGCGACCTCCTCGCCCGAGCGTCGACTTGCCCGCGCCCATGAAGCCCGACGAGCGCGAGGTGACGGCCGAGCGCGCCTACCTCGGTGACCAGTCGATCCGCTCCAGGTAGGCGCGGTGCGCGGCGAGGAGAGTCGGCGAGCGCGTCGCCGCCGAACTTCTCCGTGCGCGGCGCGCGCGAGCTCCCAGGCGACGCAGGCCTCGGCGACGACGGCAAGCGCCTCGACCGCAGCTGTGTCGCTGCGTTCGACGAGCGCCTCGGCGGGCTCGCCGGTCTGCAGGTCGACCGACGCGAGCGGCTTCATCAGCGTCGGCAAGGGTTTCATCGCCGCGCGGACGACGATCTCCTCGCCGTTCGAGACGCCGCCCTCGATCCCACCGGCGCGGTTCGTCTTGCGGTAGAGCCCGCGCTCGTCGCGCAGGATCTCGTCGTGCGCCTCGGAGCCGCGCTTCGCCGCAAGCGCGAAGCCCTCGCCGATCTCGACGCCCTTCACGGCCTGCGTCCCCATCAGCGTCGCGGCGAGACGCGCGTCGAGGCGCTCGTCCTTCGTCGCGTACGAGCCCGAGGCCCGGCGGAACGCCGCGTGCGCGCACTTCGACGACGCCGCCGACGCGTGTCCCGATCCGCGCGTGCCTCGTCGACGCCGCTGCTCCGAGGTCCGCGCGTCGAGCACGCGACCTTCGACGGCGATCCCGATCTCCGCGAGCAGCGCTTTTGCCACCGCACCTGCCGCGACGATCACGGCGGTGTGGCGCGCGCTCGCCCGCTCGAGCGCGTCGCGCACGTCGGCGAGGCCGTACTTCGAGGACCCCGGCGAGGTCGGCGTGTCCCGGCCGCGGCAGCGTGACCTCCTTCGTTCCCTTGCCCGACAGGCTCGCCCTCCGGCGGCCACGGGCTCATCCCCCACTCCCAGTTCTTGTGGTCGCGATTGCGCACGACGAGCGCGAGCGGAGTTCCGAGCGTGCGTCCGTGGCGAAGGCCGGCGAGCACCTCGACCTCGTCCTGCTCGATCTGCTGCCGCGGGCTGCGGCCGTATCCCTGCTGGCGCCGGTGCAGGTCCGCGTCGATCGCCTCCGTGTCGAGGACGAGACCCGCCGGGCAGTCCGCTCACGATCGCGACGAGCGCCGGACCGTGCGACTCGCCCGCCGTGACCAGGCTCAATGCCACCGGCCAAGCCTAAAGGGTGAGGGAGCCCGCAAAGCGGGCTCCTCGGCTCATCGCTACTAGTGCAGCTGGATGTTGCCGCCGGCAGCATACTGCGTGCCGGAGTCGTAGCCGTTAGCTCAAACGAATGCAGTACGTGTCTTGCCCGGTTCCAGCGCTTCTCACCGCTGCTCGGTCACGTCGGGCCTGAGTCGAACAGACCCGATCCGTTCACCGTCGCGGTGCCGAAAATGCTCGCCGACTTGCCGTCGGCGAGCACGTCACGGCGAGGATGCGTCGATCGAAGTGGACGTTCAGTTCGCGGCGGACCCGTGATCCTGGTACTCTGCTCACCGCTGGAGTCACGGCTGCCTGGCGTTGCCGCCGAAGGTTGCCTTGTCACCGTTCGCAGCCTGGATCCGGCCGCCGTTCGTGACCTTGCAGCCAGGCGGTGCTCGCGGGCAGCACCCAGAGCTTCGTCGCCGTGTCGCTCGGCTCGGTCGGCTGCCGCTGTCGCTGTCCACGCTGCCAGCGTCGTCGGCGTACGCCGTGATCACGTCCGATCCGGGTAGACCTGGCCCCGTGTAACAGAACTGGGCCTCTCCGGACGCGTTCGTCGTCTGCGAGCCGGTGGTGGTGACGCGCCGGAGCAGCCGAAAGCGGACGGTGATGTTCGGAGTCGAGTTGCCGAAGTGGTCGTTCACCGTCGCCGTCACGCAGTGCTGGGCGTCAACGGTGTTCGTGGCCGCTCCGGCGCGAGCGTGAGATCACGGAGGCCCGGGACGACCGTGACGTTGACGGTCTGAACCGCCCGGTTGGTTCCGTCGACCACAGCGGTCACGGTGCACGAGTAGGGCCCCAGGACGGTCGGAGCCGTGATCGACTCCGTGAGTTGATGTCCACCGGAGCCGTGAACGGGCCGTACGGCGGCGGTGGCGTGAACGTGATCCCCAACGGGCAGCCCGCGGACACGACGAGGTTCACCGCGTCGATGTGCGTTGCGGCTGCGTTGATCCGAGCGATGATGTCGCTCAGAGGTCGTGCCTCCGTTGACCTGCCGTCCCCCCGGTTGCCAGCGAGCGCTGCTGGTAGCAGCCGAGGACGCTCCCGTAATTGATCATCAGAAGCGTGATGTCATTCGCGTTCAGGCCTGCGATCTCCGAGTCCGATGTCATTCCCGGGTCGGCCGGCGGCTGGTTGCCGCAGGCAGGCGCGACGGTCGACGCAGGCGAGTTGTTGCGGCGGAGCATCGCCGAGCACCACGAGGAACTGAACCGCGGCCGGGTTCGGCTCGCGTCCAGGATAAGTGTCCGAGTACGCGTCGTGGAACGTCGGGTTGTACGCCTCGGCGAAATCTCCCGCCACTGGCGCTCATCGTGTCGATCGCTAGTCTGAACCCCGTGCAGCTCGAGGTGAAGATCGGCGTGAGAATGAGGACGCCGTTCGTCGCGGGTCGGTCGGAATGTCGCCGAAGTCAGACCGCGAACCGGGCACCCGGGATCGCCGTCTGAACGTCGGTGCAGAGCTGCGACGCCTGGGCCTTGGCTTGTGCGATCGCCGCCGACATGCTGCCGGTCGTGTCGATCGCGATGATGATGTCGGCCGAGCCCGGCAGAGCATCGAGGTGCAAGGTCTTTTCCACGCTTGCGGATCCGCCTGCCGCGACTGTCAGCGTTCCACGGGTTGGGCGTAAACGTGTCCGCGGCGGCAGGAATCGCGTTGGCGAGCGAGATTAAGACCAGTGCCGCTGCCACTACGAGCAGCCGGCATGCCCTTGATCTGGTCATACCTTTCCTCCTTGGTCGACTGATGACCGCCCACGGAAGTGCAGGGCGGAAGCCGAAGGGAGTCAGAGGAGGCTGTAGCCGGTGTCAGCTGCGTGTGTTGTTCCGTCAAAAAGCCTTCCCTCAGGCCGGATCGAACACCGCAGGTGTCGCGGCGAAGAACGTGGCACCGAAACTGCCTGCCGTCAACCTGGCTCCCTGAAGCGGCGCGCATGATCGTCGACCGGCGCCTGCACAGCCCGTCCACAGCTCGAAGGACGCCGCCCCCTGAGCGACGAGCGACCTCGAGGCCGTCGACGACAGTCACGTCGCCGCAGCCTCCGCGGCGACGGCGGTCGCCGTCCTCGGGATACGGAAGGTCGACGAGCGTCTGTCCGGCGCGAAGCGTCGACCAGCACCTCGTCTCGCTCCGACGTCGCGTTGACCACGAGATCGACGTCGGAGACGTCACGGCGGCCAGCTGCCGCGGCGTGAGAATCGAAGCGCGTCAGGAGCGCCGCGGCAAACGCCGCTGCCGCGCCACCGTCGCCGAGGATCGCGGCGCGGTGAAAATCGAGGCCGCGGAGGATGGCCGCGTCGGTGGAGTAGGCGCGCACGCCGACCGTCGTCGGACCACGAGGTGTTGACGGACTGCTCGTCGGTTTCCACGAAGCTTGCGCCACGGCGAGCTTGTGCGGCGTCGTCACGTTTGCGCCGGCGAAGCCGAGCGCGACCAGGCCGCGCAGCGCGTCCTCGAGCCGTTCACGCGCGACGAGCAGTGGCAGGTATGCCCAGTCGAGCCCTCGCGCCGCGAAAGGCCGCGTTCTGCATTCAGCGGCGAGAGCGACTGCGAGACCGGATCGCCGAGCAACCCGACGAGCCGTGTCTCACCCGAGATCATGGGCCGCCGTAGCCGTGCGCGTTCGCGTAGTTCTGGAACGCCTGGTAGCTCGCGGTGAAGAAGTGGTGCTTCTTGTCCGGCTTGCGCACGAAGTAGAGGTACTTCACCTTCGGCGGATGCGCCGCCGCCTGCAGCGACGCGAGCCCCGGGTCTGGCGATCGGCGTCGGCGGCAGTCCCTGCCGCTTTCGCGTGTTGTAGGGCGAGTTGCTCTCGAGCTGCGACTGGCGGATCGACTCGGTCGGCGGAATGTCGAGGCCGTAGCGCAGCGTGGCGTCGATCCCGAGCGGCATGCCGGCGTGTGAGGCCGGTTGTAGATCACGGCCGAGACGAGCTGGCGCTCGTCGGGCGACAGCGTTTCCTTCTCGACCATCGACGCGATGATCAGCACGTCGTACGGCGTCAGGTTCTTCGAGCGCGCGTAGCCAGAGGTCGACCTGCTTCCAGTTCTCGCAGAACGCATCGAGCTGATCGTGCACGAGCTGCAGCCGAGGTCGGTCTGCTGGAAGAACTCGTAGGTGGCCGGAAAGAGGAAGCCCTCGATCGTCGCGCGGCTTGGCGCGGAAGCAGCTCGGCACCCGCGGTGTGTCGCGTCGCGGCGAGCATAGGACGCGCGCGAGAGCTTGCGGACGCCTCTTCGACTTGCGTGCGGCGATCTTCGCGACTGCCGCCAACCCGATCGGCCATCTGCTTGCGCGTGAACCCTTCGGGAAAGACGACGTGAAACGGCTTCGGCATCGCAATCACGGTCTCGACCGTGCCGGTCGCGGTCGAGCGCGTCACCGTGCGGTAGACAAGCGTGCTCGAGAGCGTCGATCGCACGGCGCTGGTTGCTGGTGTTGTCGCCACCGCCGATCGCGGCGACCGCAGAGCCAGCCGAGACCGCCCGAGACGAGCAGGACGAGCACACCGAGCGCGAGAATCCGCGCCGCCGAGCGACCTGGCGCAGGGTTCGGCCCTTCCGGCGGGCGCCCTTGCCGCGGCGGGATTACGCCCGGGCGCCGCTCGCCCATGTCAGGTAGCCGGACAGGAGGTGGGCCGCAGCGCGTGCGTCTTCCGGCGCATCGGAGGGAGCCTGTTCGGCGAGGTCGGTCGTGAACCGCTCGTCGATACGTCACGACCGGAACGCTTGATCACGTCGGTGAGCGCTTCGACGAAGCGCTCCGTCTCGGTCGCCTGCTCCGCCGCGCTCGCCGCGCAGGGTCAGCGGCATGCCCGACGACGACGCGCGTCGACCTGCGTGCTTCGCCGATCAAGGTCGCGAGGCGTGCGAGACCGTCGCCGGTCGCGGCGCTCTCCGACCACGCAGAGCGGGCCGTGCGATCGTGCCGGTCGGGTCCGAGACGGCGACGCCGGTTCGCGCCCGGCCGAAGTCGCAGTGCGAGAACCTTCACTCGAGCGCTGCGGCGATCGCTTGCTTCCCGGCTTCCAGCGCGTCGCGTAGCCCGGCGGGATTCTTCCCGCCTGCCTCGGCCAGCGTCGGACGGCCGCCGCCGCCGCCGCCGATGTGACTGGCCGATGTCGCGCACGAGCTTCGACGCGTCGAGGCCGCGGCGCGACCAGCGATTCGTCGAGGTTGACGACGAGATAGGCGCGCCCGTCGTCCACGGAACCGACGATGACACCGGCCGCCTGTCTCCTGCCGGCGCAGCCGATCCGAGAGGTCACGCAGCTCGCCGCCCTTGACCGACTTGCGCCTGGACGAGCACGATGCCGCCGTCGCTCTCGACGATCTCGAAGTCGGCCGCAGCCTCTCGCTTCGGTCTCTGCGACTGCTTGCGCGCCTGTTCGAGCTCGGCACGAAGCTCGTCGGCCTCGCGCATCGCTGCATGGAGAAATGCATGCGCCTCACCGGAGGTGACCGCTTCGATGCGCCGAGCACCGGCCCCGACCGAGCCTTCGCTCAGGATCACGAACGGCCCGACCTCCGCGGTCGAACGGACGTGTGTTCCACCGCAGAGCTCGCGCGAGAAGTCGTCGATCTCGACGACGCGCACGTGATCGCCGTACTTCTCGCCGAAGAGCATCATCGCGCCGAGGCTGCGCGCTTCTTCGATCGGCGTCACGAACGTGCGGACCGGCAGGTTCTCGAAGATCTTGTCGTTGACGAGGTGCTGCACCGCTCGCGCTCTTCGTCCGTCAGCTGCTGCGGATGGGTGAAGTCGAACGCGAAGCTTGTCCGGGCGCACCGCAGAGCCCGCCTGACGTGACGTGGTCGCCGAGCACGTCTCTCAGCGCCTTGTGCAGAGATGCGTCGCGGTGTGATTGGCCATCGTCGGGAAGCGGACGGCCCAGGGCACCACCGCTCGAACGCGATCGCCTGCGGCGAAGCCCATCGCCCTCGAACAGCAGCGCCTGGTCGTTCTCGAGCCGGTAGGCCTCGCGGAGCTCGGCGCGCGCGCCGCTTCCGTCGTCACGCTCGATCCAGCCCGCGTCGGTTACCTGGCCGCCACCGGCCGCGTAGAACGGCGATTCGCGCAGCTTGGCGAGGAAGAGCCCGTCGCCGACCTCTTCGAGCGCTCCGATCTGGGTGAGCACGTCGGTCTTCTCGAAACCGACGAACTCCGAGCGGAAGCCGGCCGCGCGTCGCGAATTCAGCCGCACGGTCATCGTCCTTCGAGATCGCCCCACGCGAGCGTGTCGCGCTGCACCTCCATCAGGCGCGTGAACTCCTCCTCGTTCAGGCCCGAGGCCCCGCTCGCGCGCGAGCTCGCGCGTCAGCTCGAGCGGGAAGCCGTACGTGTCGTGGAGCCTGAACGCGTCCTCGCCCGAGATGTCCGCCGCCCTTCTGTGCGGTCTCCTCGAAGAGACGCAGTGCCGCGCTCGAGTGTCTTGCCGAACCGCTCCTCCTCGGCGGTCAGGATGCGGTGGATCTCGTCCCGGTGCTCCTCGAGCTCCGGATAGCCGTCTTTCATCTGCTCGATCACGACGTCCGAGAGACTGGCGAGGTACGGCGGCTCGAGCCCGACGCGCGCCGCCTGCTGCACTGCACGGCGGATGATGCGCCGCATGACGTAGCCCCGGCCCTCGTTCGACGGCGCGATGCCGTCGGCGGCGAGAAACGTCATGCCGCGGCCGTGGTCGGCGAGCACGCGGTGCGCCTTCGTCGCCTCGGGCGAATCGCCGTACGCGACGCCGCTCTGCTCCGCGATCCAGCCCATGATCGCCTGGTACACGTCGGTCTCGTAGACGGTCAGTGACGTTCTGCAGGATCGCGGCGGTCCGCTCCACACCCATGCCCGTGTCGACGTTCTGTTGCGGCAGCGGCGTCAGCGTGCCGTCGGCGTCGAGCGCGAACTCCATGAAGACGAGATTCCAGAACTCGAGGAAGCGCTCGCAGCGAGTGCAACTCGGCTTGCAGTCGGGCTCGCCGCAGCCGTGCTCGGCGCCCCAGTCGTAATACATCTCCGTGTCGGGACCGCACGGGCCGGGGCCGCCGACCGACCAGAAGTTCTCGGAGCGCGGCAGGAACACGATGTCGCTCGGCGGGCTGACCTGATCTTCGCGCCAGTGGTCGTACGCGACCTTGTCCTCGCCGAGCCCGAGCTCAGGATCGCCGGCGAACACGCTCACCCAGAAGCGTTCGGGTCGAGCTTCAGGTGCTCGAAGACGAACTCCCAGGCGAAGTCGATCGCGCCTTCCTTGAAGTACTGGCCGAACGAGAAGTTGCCGAGCATCTCGAAGAAGGTCAGGTGCGAGCCGTCGAGCCCGACCTCGTCGATGTCCGGCGTGCGGAAGCACTTCTGGACGGTGGTGAGGAGCGGCGCCGGCGCCGGCTCGCGGCCGAGGAAGTACGGCATGCAGAGGCTGCATGCCCGCGGTGGTCAGCAGCGTCGAGCGGTCGTCAGCGCGCGGGGACCAGCGGCGCCGACGGCCGGAAGACGTGGCCCTCGACTCGAAGAAAGCGCGGAAACCCGCACGCAGCTCGGCTGACGTTCGCATCCCTGGATTGTACGAGCGCGACCCGAAGGCCCCGCCGCCCCGCTCAGCCCCGCGCGACCTTCGGCTCAGGCTCCTCCGAGGCGATCTCTTCGCGGATCTTCTCCAGCGAGCGCCGGATCAGGCGCGAGACGTGCATCTGCGAGATCCCGACCTGCTGGGCGATCTGCGACTGCGTCAGGCCTTCGAAGAAGCGGAGGTGGAGGATCATGCGCTCCCGCTCGTCGAGCACGCGGAACCCGGGCGCGAGCACGGCGCGGTCCTCCGGACACGTCGTACTGGTGCTCCTCGGTGCCGATCGACTCGAGCGGATCGAGATCCTCGCCGTCGTCGCCGCCGCCGCTGCCGGTCGAGAGCGAGAGCGACGAGTAGGCGCGGCCGGACTCGAGCGCCTCGAGCACCTCTTCCTCCTCGACGCCTGCCGCCTTCGCGAGCTCGGCGATCGTCGGCGAGCGGCCGAGCTGCACGGTCAGCTGCTCGACGAGCTTGGACAGCTGGACGTTCAGCTCCTGGAGCCCGCGCGGCACGCGCACCGACCAGCCCTTGTCGCGGAAGTGGCGCTTGATCTCGCCGATGATGTTCGGCGTCGCGTACGTGGTCAGCTCGACGCCACGATCGATGATCGAAGCGGTCGATCGCCTTGATCAGCCCGATCGCGCCGATCTGGACGAGATCCTCGAGCTGCTCGCCGCGATACGAGTACCGCCGCGCGAGCGAGCGCACGAGCGACATGTACTGCTCGATCAGCTGCTCGCGCGCCTGCAGGTCGCCGTTCTCGTGGTATCGGCGCAGCGAGGACCTTGTCGGACTCGTTCACGTCACGCCCTCTTTCGCGGTGTCGACGCGCTTCGTGAGCTCGACCCACTGCCCGCCGTCGCGATCCTCGATCTCGACTGCGTCGCAGACCGCGCTCAGGATGCGGTGCAGATTCAGGTCTTCGGCGCCACCGACTCTCTCGTACTCGGCGCGCACGACGGTGAACGGGCCGACGATCGTTCGGAGCTCGCCGTCCGCGACGAGCACGCGTACCGTCAACTCATCACGCCGCGCTCGGCCGCTCGAGCAAGGCGTCCGAGGGCAAGCTCGAGATCTTCGAGGTACTCGAACGTCAGGTCGAGGCGCACGGCGAGCCCGCCCAGCACGAGATGGGCGACGCCGTGGAATGCATCGTCTGCAGGCAGCGTCAGGCAGATCTCGTCAACGCTCAAGTGCTTCCTCCAGTCTGACCCTGGGATAGAACGAACAACCGGCGCAGCCGGTTTCGCAGGTGAGCGCTAGGAAGTCCACCCGGCTCGGATACTACGGATCGGCCTCGAATGATCCCGGCCCCGACGACGACGCCGTCCTCGTAGAGCACCGCTGCTTGACCGGCGGCGACGCCGTACACGGGCTGCGTCGAGCTCGAGCCGGAAGCCTGCGGCTGTCGGAGTGGACGTGAGCGGGCACGGCCTCCGAGCGGTAGCGAAGCTTCGCTTGCGACTTCTTCGACGGGCACGTAGAGGTTGCCCGGTCGCAGCGAGCGACGTGCGCGCGAGTGACTTCGAGGCTGCCGACCACGACGGTGTTCGTCTGCGCATCGCGCGCGCAGCGCATAGACCGGCGCACCGGTTGCGACGCCGAGACCTTTGCGCTGGCCGGGCGTGAAGCGCCAGTAGCCGGAATGGCGGCCGAGCTCCTGTTCCCTCCTCGTCCACGATCGAGCCGCCGCTCAGCGGCGAGCCCGCGACGCTCGAGGAAGTTGCGGTAGTCGTCGCCGGCGAGGAAGCAGGCTTCCTGGCTCTCCCGCGCGCGCGACTGCGAGACCGGCGCGCTCCGCCTCTGCTCGCGTCTCTGCCTTCGATCTGCGCCGCCGAGCGGGAACGAGATGCGGTCGAGCTTCGCCGGATCGATCGCGCGCGAGCATGTACGACTGGTCCTTCGACGGGATCGACACCGCGCGCGAGCAGCAGATCGTCCCCGGTGCTCGACGATGCGTGCGTAGTGGCCGGTCGCGAGCTTGTCGGCGCCTGCGCGGTGTGCGAACGCGAGCAGCCGCGCGAAGCGGAAGCCGCCGTTGCAGTGGATGCACGGGTTCGGCGTCTCGCCACGCTCGTAACCGCGGACGAACGGGTCGACGACGCGCGCGCCGAAACTCCTCGCGCAGGTCGAGCGTCACGTGCGGCACGCCGAGCGCAGTGGCAGGTCGCGCGCGCAGCCAGCACCGCATCGGGCGAGCAGCAGGCGCGCTCGGCGTCAGGCCCATCAGGATCGAGCCAGAGCCGAAGCGTCACGCCGATCGCGTTGGGCAAGGACTTGAGCAGCGCAACCGCGCTGTCCACGCCCCCACTCATCGCCACCGCAATCCGACCTTCAAACCGCGGAGCCCGAAAGACAGGCCCGATCGCATTGGCCAGCGCATCAGCGGCAAGCTCCTCCCCACCAACGGAAGCAGCCTCGAGCAATGTCAACCCAACAAGCGACCGCTCGAGCCCAGACGCATCAGCCTCGACGATCCGCTCACCATCAAAAACAAGCCGCACGAACGCAAAGTCAGCCCCACGCGCCGAATCACCAATCAGCTCAACCATGAAACTCAGGCTAGCGGCAATCGCCGCGAGTGCCGGCTTAGCCGGCGCTCGCCACCAACCGCCATCGGAAGACCGCCGCACTCATCGGCTGCGAAAGTCATCATGGCCCGCGAAGCGGGCCGGACTTTCCAGCGTTCGGCCAGACCCTGCCGTGACTGCGCCCGCTGTGAACCTGGATAGCCAGGTGGGTGCCTTGCCGACTTCCGGCAAAAGCCTTGGCCGGACAGAAGCTCCCTTAGCGTCTTTGTTGGTTCTACATTGAATGCGCAGCCACGAACAGGGTCGGCCGCTCGCAGCGTAGCGTCTACCGCGCGAAACGCCACTGGATCGTCTGGGCGCCGTGCAGGTCCAGTCGATTGGCCAGGGCCTTGGTGATGTCGAAGTCCCGGCCGGGAACGTTCGGCCCCTTGTCGATCACCTGCGTCAGGACCTCGCGCCCCTGGTAGCGAATGTAGAGCTTGACGCCGCAGGGCAGGACGGGATGCGCCACGCCTTCGGTCGTCTTGAGGAAGGGGCGTACCGCACGCCGTGCGTCGGCGGGACGCGGTCGGTCCGTACGGCGCGGCCCGCGCGGTGTAGTAGCCGTTCTCCGTGCCCGGGACGCTGACGGCGGCAGGAAGCTTGTTCTTTGAGCCCGCGCTCTCGATGATTGATCGCGAGCGCCGCGATCGCGGCGACGAGGGTGATCCCGGCCAGCCAGGCCGCGCGCTGGGCCAGAGGCACGTTCACGCGACGCTGTGCAGCACGTCGCCGAACGACTCCCGCACGAGGGCGTCGAAATCGCGCGGGAGGGTCCCGTCCGGGACCGGCGAACTCGCGGAGATACATCAGGAGGTACGAGCGCTCTTCGTTTCGCGCGACGTCGTCGCCGCCGTGGTCGCGCGCAGCCCGCTCGAGCTCCCAGAGATTCCACTCGCGTGGCTGTCGTTCGCCGGAGAAAGTGCGACGACCCGATCAGGCTCTTCCGGTTCGACTTCCGACTCCGGCTCAGGCTCGGGCTCCGGCGGGAGCGCCGGCACCGCCACGATCCGGGGCCGCTCGGGCTCTCGTGTCTGCTCCGGCTCCGGGCTCCGGAGCTGGGTTCCGCCTCGGCGTGTCTCGACCGATGATTGGGGTCGCACGACGACAGGCGGGCGGGACGCGTACTCGGGCGTCGGTGCAGGCTCCAGGTCAGCCGGCTCGTCGACGGCCTGAGGCTGCTGTGCAACCACGTTCCGCGCCCACACTGCGATCTCGACGGCCGCGACGATGAGCCAGGCACCGGCGACAACCGCGATGATCCACCAGGTACTGAGGCCGCTCGATTCCGGCGATGACTGCGACCGCGATGATGAATCCGGCCTCGACGATGAAGCGGAGCCGACGACGGGCACGCGGAGATCCTACGGTTGTTGCTCGGCGGGCGGCTTGCCCGCGGGCCCCGGGGACGGGGAGCTCCGTCTCGTCCGCGGCGGAGGTATCGGCTGCTTCTGGCGGCTTCTGGCTCGTCGGCGGCGCGGCGGGAGGCGAGACGGGTGGTGGCGCGATCGCGGCAGCGGGACGCAACGGCCGCCGGCGGCGTGCGGTTGGCCTCGGTCACACTGCTCGCCGCTGCGACGATTGCTTCGCCGACCTTCTTGATCTTCGTCGTCGCCGAGCCCGGCCGCCGAGAGGAGTTGCTCGGTGCCGCTCTGGGCACGGCTGAGAATCGCAGCGGCCTGCGCGCGCGCCCATTCGAGAGTCTGCTCGACCTCGGCCCGCGCGGAGTTCGTCAGCTCGGTCGCCTGGTGGCGCGACTGTTCGAGGAGCCGGCTGCCCTTGGCCTCTGCCTCGCGGAGCTCCTGGGTCGCATCGCGGTTGGCATTCGCAAGCAGCTCACGCGCCTCGTTGCGCGCGTTGTTGCAGCATCTCCGCGCGCTGGCGTTCACTCTCCTGGCGGTAGCGCTCGATCTCCGGCTTCGCGGTCCTGCTGCTCGCGCCGGCGCCGGCGAACCTCTTCCTCGGTCTTGGACAGCTGGGCCTCGGAAGCCTTCTGCGCGTCGGCCTCGATCGTGTCGGCGAATTCGGAGGCAGCGCGAATCAGATGCAGGGAGTCCATGCGGACTGCATGACCGGTGGGCTCGACCGACTGGCCGCTTCGACTGGCAGCCTGGAGCACACGGAGCTGCGCCTGGAGCTGGGCCGAGTGGCGGCGGAACGCCTCGAAGGCGTCGCGCACCTTCTCGGTGTCGTAGCCGTCCCCGCTCTTGGGCAGGTCTTCGAGGCGCGGGAGCGCCGTCAGCGAGGTCTGTTGTCCGGGTTCTTGAGTGTCGCCATCTGCGGTTGGCCCTTCGACCAAAGTATGCAGGTTCCATCGGCCGTTCAGGCATGGGGGCTTAAGCCTTCGGCGTCTTCACGCTGATTCCAAGCTCGTCCAGACCGTTCCTGCGTCGTCGGCGCGGGTGCCCCTGTGAGCGGATCCGGAGCCGCTGGCGGTCTTGGGAAGGCGATCACCTCGCGGATGTTCGGACTCGCCGGCCAGGAGAGCGCAGGAAGCGCTCGATCCCGAGGGCGAACCCACCGTGCGGCGGCGCGCCCATTCGCAGCGCGTCGAGCAGAACCAGCCGAACTTCGCCCGCGCCTCCTCGTCGGTCATCCCCATCGTCGCGGAAAGACTCGCTCCTCGGATCTCCTGACGGTGGATCCTGATCGAGCCCGAGCCGAGCTCCCAGCCGTTCCAGACCAGGTCGTAGTGCTGGCTCAGGGCCGCGCCCGGATCGCTCTCGATCAGATCCTCGTGCCCGGGACCGGCGCTCGTGAACGGGTGATGGATGAACGTCCAGCCTGGCCCGCGTCCCTCGTCCGTCTCAGGAACAGCGGGAAGTCGAGCGACTCCAGTGGAACTCGTCCAGCGACTCGCGTCGATGAGGCCGAGCTCGTGGCCGAGGTGGAGACGCAGGGCGCCGAGCACGCGCTCCACCATCGGCGTGCTGTCGGCGGCGAAGAGGACCGTCGAGCCCGGCGGCGCGCGAAATGCCTCGAGCTCCTGCTCTGTGAGGAACTTCGCGATCGGCGAGCGCACCTCCCCGCTTCGTCGTAGACGAGATACGCGAGCCCCTTCGCGCCCCACTCCTTCGGCGAAGTCCTCGAGCTTCTGCAGCTCGCCGCGCGAGAACGACTTCGGCGCGACGAGGTAGCGCACCGTCTCGCGCGTTCGCGAACACCCCGAACTGCGAGTCGCGCGTGAGCGTCGGTCGCGTCCTGGATCTCGAGACCGAAGCGGAGGTCGGGCTTGTCGGAGCCGTAGCGCGGCATCAGCGTCGGCATACGACATGCGCGGGAACGGCCGAGACGGCGGCGTCCGGCCGAGCGCCTCGAACGACGCGACGACGACCTGCTCGAGGACGTCGAGCACCTCCTCGCGCGTCGGAAACGCGCAGCTCGAGGTCGAGCTGGCGGAACTCGAACTGCCGGTCTGCGCGGAGATCCTCGTCCCGCCACGCAGTCGCGATCTGGTAGTAGCGGTCGATGCCGCCGACCATGAAGAGCTGCTTGAAGAGCTGCGGCGACTGGGCGAGCGCGAAGAACCGCCCGGGTTGCAGGCGCACCGGGATGAGAAAGTCGCGGGCGCCCTCCGGCGTGCCGCATGCGTCATCGATCGGCGTCCAGACGTCGATGAAGCCCTAGCTCGTCCATCGAACGCCGGATCGCAGCGATGACGCGTGTGCGGAGAGGCGCAGGTTGCGCTGCATGCGGTCGCGGCGCAGGTCGAGGATAGCGGTAGCGAAGGCGGGTGGCTCCTCGACGCCTTCGTCGTCGATGCTGGAACGGCAGCGGCTCGGAGCGCGAGACGATCTCGAGCTCGTTCACCTGCAGCTCGACTTCGCCCGTCGGGATGTTCGGGTTCACGGCCTCGGGCGCGCGGCGCACGACTTCGCCCTGCGCACTGCAGGACGAACTCGGTACGGATGTCGTGGGCGATCCTGCGCCGCGTCCGGGGCGCGTTCCGGGGTTCGACCACGAGCTGGACGATGCCCGTGTGGTCGCGGAGGTCGATGAAGATGAGACCGCCGTGGTCGCGCCTGCGCGCGACCCAGCCCGGCCACGGTGAGCTCGTCGCCCGACGTGATCGGGGCGGACGTCGCCGGCACTGCAGGTCGCGCCAGACGCTCATCCGGAGATCCTGTCGACGAGCTCGTCGAGCGACGCCGTGACGTCCGGGCGGCCCGACTCGCGGACCGATGCGTGGCCGCCGTTCACGATCACGGTCAGTCTCCGCGCCGAGGCGGCCGGCCTGGGTGAGCTGTCCCTTGACCGACCGGCCGGCGTAGTCCGTGTCCGCCCGGAGCCCGCGCCGCCGGCAGCTCGGCGAGCAGCGGCAGGACGGGCGCAGTCCGCGCCCTCCGTCGAACACGAAGAAGACGTCGATGCGTGCGCGGCGCGGCGCGCTCCCGCGCCGATCGACAGCAGCAGCCGCTCGATGCCGGCGCCGAAGCCGATGCCCGGCGTCGGCGGTCCGCCGATCGCTTCGATCAGTCCGTCGTAGCGTCCGCCGCCGCAGATCGTGTCCTTCGCGTCCGATTGCCTCGTCCGTCGAACTCGAATGTCGTGCGCGTGTAGTAGTCGAGGCCGCGGACCGAGCGTCGGCGTCGAGCTCGTAGCGCGACACCGTACGGTGTCGAGGTACGCGCGCACCTGCGTCGAAGTGCTCGCGGCAGGCAGTCGCAGAGCGACTCGCCGATCTTCGGCGCGCCCGCGAGCAGCCGCCTGAACGCGCTCGCTCTTCACGTCGAAGACCCGGAGCGGCGATCGTCGCGCGCTTCGCGCGCGCCTCGTCGTCGAGTTCGTGCTCATGCTCGTCGAGCCACGCCGCCAGCTGCTCGATGTAGGCGGGACGGCAGTTCTGGTCGCCGATCGAGTTCAGCTCGAGCACGTAGTCGGTGACGCCGACGCCGGCGCAGAAGCTCCGCAGTAGAGCTGGATCACCTCCGCGTCGATCGCAGGGTCGTCGGTGCCGATCGCCTCGATCGAGAGCTGCCAGTGCTCGCGGTAGCGGCCCGCGCTGCGGTCGGTCGTACCGCCACATCGGGCCGATCGTGTACAGCTTCTGCGGCTGCGGCTCGCGTTGCAGGCCGTGCTGCACGTAGGCGCGGCAGATCGGCGCCGTTGCTTCAGGGCGCAGCGTCGAGCGATCGGTCGCCGCGATCGGTGAACGTGTACGTCTCCTTCTGCACGACGTCAGAGCCCCGCCCGACGTCCGGACGATCAGATCCGTGTCCTCGAAGGCGGGCGTGTCGATGCGGCGGTAGCCGTACGAGGGACGCGACGCTCCTCCATCTCCCCGTCACCCATTCCCAGAGCGGCTGCTCGGACGGGAGGATGTCGTGGGTGCCGCGCGGCGCCTCGAAGCGCGTCACGCGCGCAGCTCCGCGAGGAACGGATTCCGGTCGAGCTCCGCGCCGATCGTCGTCTCCGGTCCGTGGCCCGAGTAGACGATCGTGTCCCGGCGGGTACCGGTCCGCAGAGCGTCCGGATCGACTCGACGAGCGTGTCCCAGTCTGCGCCGGGAAGGTCGACGTGCGGCCGACCGAACCGGCGAAAAGGAGGTCTCCGGAAGACCGCACCCTCGGTGTGATAGGCGAGATGCGCCGGCGAGTGGCCCGGAACACGCAACGTCTCGAACGACATGCCGGCAAGCTCGAGCACCTCGTCGCCCTGCAGCGCGACATCGGGTGAGTAAGGCCGGAGCTCGACTCCCGGCGGCGTGAAGCTGTTGACGTCCTCGAGCAGGAGCCGTTCGTCGTCTGCCATGTAGACCGGTGCGCCCGGTGCGCCTCGGCCAGCTCAGCCACTCCGCCGAGGTGATCCCAGTGACCATGGGTGATCAGGATCGCCGCGCACGAGTGCTCTCGAGGGCCGCCAGCTCCTCGAGAATCCTCGCGCGTCCGCACCGGGATCGACGACGACTGCCTCGTGCGCGCGGTCGTGAGCACGGACGACGTAGCAGTTCGTCCCGATCGGGCCGAGCTCGTATCGGTTCACTGCGAGGCTCACGGGGCGTTTGAGTCTAACGGCGGCCTGTCGCCGCCCTTAAGATCCCTCACGATGCAGAGCTGGAACCTTCGCGAGATCGACACTCCCGACGGAACCCGCTCGCCGGTGGTCCTCCCGCTCCGACGACGCTGCGCGGGCCGTGCTGATCTCGCTCCAGCCGGGGCAGGCGCTCGGCGATCACCAGGTGAAGGAACGCGCGCTCGTCTCGGTCGTCGACGGTTCGGTGCGAGTCGAGGCCGGCAACGAGACGATCGACGCCGACGCCGGGTGCTTCTTCTCGTTCGACGCCGACGAGCGACGCTCGATCTCGACCGAGTCGGGCGCACGCATCTTGCTCGTCCTCGCGCCCTGGCCGGGCGAGGGGCACTACCGCGGCGACGCGAAGAAGGACTAGCGCGTCTTCGGTACGTCGCGCCGCGCGAGGCGCTTCTGGAACATGCGGTAGGTCAGCGAGTCGGTGAAGTAGCTGAACGGGATGAAGAAGGCGATCAGAAAGACCGCCGGAAAGACCTGCTGCACGAACGGCTGGTTTCGGTTGAGCAGAACCATCGCCACGATCAGGATGGGCCCGAAGAGCGCCGCTCGGCGAGATCGACCGCCGCCAGGAGGGGCTCGACCGTGCGCCGCGCCTGTACTGCGGGCGGCCGGCTTTCCCTGCTGCGGTTTCCGCGGCTTCGCCTCACGCTGTCCGTTCTTCTCCGTGCCGAAGCTCGCCCTGGTCGGCGGCGACCTCGTTCCCCTCGTCGTCGACGTAGACGTACTCGTACTCGTGGCGCCGCGCCTTCGCCTCGCGCCGTCGCTGCTTTCTGGTCGGCATCGCAGAACTAGCCTAACGCGGCGAGCTCACCCCGGAGAACGACGTTGGTCACGAGGTTCCCGCCGAGGTGGTAGGCGAGATAGCGCCAGTCGGGCGCGTCGAGCAGCACGATGTCGGCGTCGTAGCCGGGAGCGAGGCGCCCGAGCCGCTCGGCACGACCGAGGACGTGGGCGGCGTTGACCGTGCAGGCGGCAGAGCGCCTCCGCCGGCGACGAGCCTGAGCTGAGTCGCCGCCAGCGAGCAGACGAGCGGCAGGCTTTCGCAGAATGCGCTGCCCGGATTGAAGTCGGTCGCGAGCGCGACGATCGCGCCGGCGTCGACGAGCGCCCGCGCCGGCGGCATCGGCCGGGCGAGGAAGAGCGCGCTCGCCGGGAGCAGCACCGCCGACGACATCGCTTGCTCCCAACGCGCGACTCCTCGGCGCCCGTCGCCTCGAGGTGGTCGACCGACCGCGCGCCGAGCTCGATCGCGAGCGGGATCGGCGCCCTGCTCGGTGAACTGGTCGCGCGTGCAGACGGAGCGCGAGGCCCGCGTCGCGGCAGGCACTCAGATAGCGCCGCGCCTGCGCCGGCGTCGAACGCGCCGCGCTCGAGGAAGACGTCCGCGGCTTCCGCGAGCCCGGCGGCATCCGGGCAGGACCTGCGGCGAGGATGAAGTCGAGGTAGCGCATCCGCGTCGTCGTACTCGGGCGGCGACTGCGTGCGCGCCGAGCCACGTGGGGATCCCGCCCGCGTCTCGGATCGCCTGCAACGACGCGAGCTCGGTGTCGCGGTCGAGGCCGTAGCCGGATTTCGCCTCGAACGTCGTCGTCCCCGCGCGCAGCATCCAGCTGCGGTGCGTGCGCGACGGCGGCGCGCAGCTCGTCCGTGGCCGGCTGCGCGCGTCGCGCGGACGGTGGACAGGATTCCGCCGCCCGCTGCGTGCAGCTCCTCGTAGGACGCGCCGGCCGCGCGGAGCGCGAACTCCTCCACGCGGTCGCCGGCAAAGCGCGCGTGCGTGTGGCAGTCGACGAGCCCGGGGATCGCGCAGAGCCCGCGCCCGTCGATCTCCTCCGACCTCGCCGTCGAGCGTCGGAAGGTCGCGCATGCGGCCCGACGCGCCTCGATCGATCTCGCCGGCGCAGAGGACGTACGCGTCTTCGATCACGTCGACCTCGGCGAGCGCGGCTCCGCGCAGCGGGGCAGCCGTCGCCTGCAGGCGTCGCGAGCTGTGTCGAGATCGCGGACGAGCAGGCGGCGCCCGCCGCCCGTCGGATTCATCCGCGCTCGACGCGGCGGCATCGGCGCATGGAGCCCGTGCGACTCGGCGGCGGCGATCGCCTCGGGATAGCCCGCGTCGACGATGTCGCATGACGCCCGGTGCCGGGATCCGCCGTCAGCACGCGCTCGAGGCGCTCCGGCGGCGTCATCGGTGCCGTCGGCGACGACGACCATCCCTGCGTGGATCGAGTTGCCGATCCCGACGCCGCCGCCGTGGTGGACGCTGACCCACGTCGCGCCCGCCGCCACGTTGAGCGAGCGCGTTCAGGATCGGCCAGTCGGCGATCGCGTCAGAGCCGTCGCGCATGGCCTCCGGTCTCGCGGTACGGCGAGGCGACGGAGCCAGAGTCGAGGTGATCGCGCCCGATCACGACCGGCGCCTTGACCTCGCCGGAGCGAACGAGCTCGTTGATCGCCAGTCCCGCCTTCGCGCGGTCGCCGTAGCCGAGCCAGCAGATCCGGGCGGGCAGCCCCTGGAACGCCACGCGCTCGGGCGCCAGCTCGAGCCACCGCTGCAGGAGCGGATCGTCCGGGAACGAGCTCGCGGCAGCACCGGCGTCGATCGCCGCGATGTCCGCCGGCTCGCCGGAGAGCACCGCCCACCGGAACGGGCCGACGCCGCGACAGAAGAGCGGCCGGATATAGGCCGGGACGAAGCCCGGGTATGAGAAGGCCTCCGCTACGCCACCTTCACGGGCCTCACCTCGCAGGTTGTTGCCATAATCGAAAACATAGCTGCCGCGCCGGACGAACTCGAGCAGCGCCTCGGACGTGGCGCACAATCGACACGCGCGCGAGCGGAGATACTCGTCCGGATCGGACGCACGCAGCGCAGCGGCCGTCGTCGACCGGTGAGACCGACGCGGCACGTAGCCGGTGAGCGGATCGTGCGCAGCGGTCTGATCGGTGACCAGGTCGAAGTGCTCGCCGCGGCGCGCGAGCTCGGGCACGACGTCGGCCGCGTTCCCGAGCAGCCCGACCGAGAGCGCGCGCGCCCTCGTGCCGACGCGGCCCGGATCGCGCGAGCGCGTCGTCGAGCGACTCGGTCGCCTCGTCGAGGTAGCGCGTCTCGAGCCGCCGCTCGATCCGAGTCGGATCGACCTCGACGCAGAGGATCGCGGCGCCGGCCATCGTCCCGGCGAGCGGCTGCGCGCCGCCCATCCCGCCGAGCCCGGCGGTGAGGATCGTGCGCGCCGGCGAGGTCCGGCGAGCCGAAGTGCTTCTCGCCCGCCGCCGCGAACGTCTGGTACGTGCCCTGCAGGATCCCCTGCGTGCCGATGTAGATCCACGAGCCCGCGGTCATCTGCCCGTACATCGTCAGGCCCGAGCGCCTCGAGCCGGCGGAACTCGTCCCACGTCGCCCAGCGCGGGACGAGCATGGCGTTCGCGATCAGCACGCGCGGCGCGCCGGCGTGCGTCCGGAAGACGCCGACCGGCTTGCCGCTCTGCACGAGCAGCGTCTCGTCGTCGCCGAGCTCGAGCAGCGAGCGCGACGATCGCCCGCAGCGCCTCGTGGATTCCGCGCCGCCTTGCCCGGAGCCGCCGTAGACGACGAGATCCTCGGGCCGCTCGGCGACCTCGGGATCGAGGTTGTTGAGCAGCATCCGCAGCGGCGCCTCGGTCGACCACGGCGCGCGTGCAGCTCGGTACCGCGCGGCGAGCGGATCGCGAGCAGATCGCCGCAGAGCGCCTGGACGACAGCGTCGAGTGGGCGCGTCGTGCTCACGCGCAGCTCACCCACCTCCGCCTCGACCGCCGCGACGAGCGAACCGTCGCGGATCGCGGCCGCGACCGCCTCGATGTCGGCGCGAGCGAGCGGTCGTCATCGCAGCCGCGGCGACAGCGAACGGACGAACCGCGTGCGCAGCGCGCACGCCGCGTCCGGGCTCGAGCGGCGCGAGGAACTCGACCGCCTGCGCCCCGCGAGCAACTCGATCGCGAGCGCGCGCTCGGAGTTCGCGAGCACCTGCCACGCCTTCAGCGCCGGCGGCGTTCCCCATCGAGACGTGATCCTCCTGCCCGGCGCTCGTCGGGATCGAGTCGACGCTGGCGGGATGGCAGAGCGACCTTGTTCTCGCTGACGAGCGAGGCGGCGACGTACTGCGGGATCATGAAGCCGGAGTTCAGGCCGCCGTCCGTGCGTCAGGAACGCGGGCAGGCCGTCCGAGAGGTTCGGGTTGACGAGCCGCTCGACGCGGCGCTCGGAGATGTTCGCGAGCTCGGCGCCGGCCATCGCGAGCGCGTCGAGCGCGAACGCGAGCGGCTGGCCGTGGAAGTTGCCGTTCGAGACGAGCAGCTCGTCGTCGACGAGCACGAGCGGGTTGTCCGTCGCTGCGTTCAGCTCGACCGCCACCGTGTACTTCGACGTAGTCGAGCAGGTCGCGCGAGGCGCCGTGCACCTGCGGCGCGCAGCGCAGCGAGTACGCGTCCTGCACCTGGTCGCACCAGCGTGTGCGCCTCGTTGATCGCCGAGCCCTCGAGCAGGCGCAGGACGTTCGCCGCCGAGTCGGCTCTGCCCGCGCAGCGGCCGGAGCGCGTGGATCTGCGGCAGGAAGCTCGTTCGCGAGCCCTGCAGCGCCTCGAGCGACAGCGCGCACGCGATGTCGGCGGCGCGCGCGAGCCGGCGCGCGCGAACGAGCGCCGAGCGCGCCGTAGCGCCGCCATGAACTGCGTGCCGTTGATGAGCGACAGCCCCTCCTTCGCCTCGAGCCGGATCGGCTCGAGCCCGGCGCGCGGCGAGCGCATCCGCGCCGGCAGACCGCTCGCCTGTCGAACCACGCCTCCCCCTCGCCGACGAGCGGCAGCGCGAGGTGCGCGAGCGGCGCGAGGTCGCCGCTGCGCGCCGACCGATCCACGGCTCGGCACGTACGGAAGGACGCCGCGGTCGAGGCACTCGAGCAGCAGCTCGACGGTCTCGACCCGCGCCCCGGAGTTGCCCTTCGCGAGCGCGTTCGCGCGCAGCAGCATCGCCGCGCGGACGATCTCGTCGGGATACGGGCTCGCCGACGCCGCACGGCGTGACTGCGCAGGCAGGCGGAGCTGGAGCTCGCCGGTCAGCTCCTCCGGGATCGACTGCGAGACGAAACGGCCGAAGCCGGTGTTGATGCCGTAGGTGTGCTCGCGCGCTGCCGTGCGCTGCGCGCTCGACGAGCTCGCGCGCGGCGCGCATCTTCGTCGCGCGCCTCGTCGGTAGAGCGCGACCTCGGCGTCGCTCGACGAGCGACCGCCCAGACGTCACTGACCGGAGATCGTCGCCGGTCAGGCGGATCGCGTCGCCTGAGCCATCGTGCGCGAGTCTAGCTCCGGGCCACGCAGACTCAGGCGCTGCCCGTTCGAGCAACCTCAGCTCCAGCACGTGCGAAGAGTTGAACCCGTCGATGCGCAAGATTGCGCCCGGCCGCAGCCGCAGCCGCCCCGGCGGGCATGAGCCCGACGAGCTCGGCTCCGACAACGTCGACGCCGCGCGCATGGGCCTCGGTCTCGACCCGCTCGACGATGTCGCATGCAAGGCCGCTGCCTCCCAGTCCTCGACGTTCATGCTCACCTGCGCGCGGCCCGCACGCGGAAGTGCGAGACCGAGAGCTCGCACACCGGGAAACCCACCGCCGGCCTCTCGCACAACCGCGGCGATTGAACGCGCGACCTCCGCATCGTCGGTCGCGAGATTGACGTTGAACGCGATCAGCGGGTTGCGAGCGCCGACGATCACACCTCCTGCTCGGTCGTCGAGCGTGCCCGGCCCGAAGTCAGGGCTGACCTCACCCGCATCAATTCGTCGCTGCAGCTCCACGAGGCCTCCGCGCCGGTAGAACGCGGGGCCGCGGCCGGGCAGGACTCGCCGTAGAGGAAGACCGGCAAGCCGAGCTCGGACCCGATCCCTGTCGGCGAGCGCGGAGCGCGCAATCCTTCGCGCGCTCGCGGTGCGGCGGGATCGAGGCGACGATCGAGGACGACGTCTGCCGCCCCAATCCGTGGGTGTGCCCCTTGGTGATCGCGCAGGTCGATTCGCTCGCGCGCGCAAGCGATCCCCGCCAGCAACGCCTCGACGAGCGACGATGCTCGTCGCCGACGAGCGTGAACACCGACCGGTGGTGGTCCGCGTCCGAGTGCACGTCGAGAAGCTCGGCATGCGCTGCGAGTGCGGCGCCGAGAGCGTCGATCGTCGACGCGTCACGGCCTTCCGAAAAGTTCGGCACTGGATTCGAGCGGCAAGTCCACGCCGCGTACTCTAGGAAGAGTGAAGACGTACTACGACCGGCGCGCACCCGAGTACGACGACTGGTGGCTCGGACGGGGTCTCTATTCCGATCCGGCACCGACCCGGCTGGGAGGAGGAGATCGACAGAGCTCGCCGTCGTGATCGCGAGTCTCGAGCCGCGTCCGCACCCTCGACGTCGCCTGCGGGACGGGTTTCCTCACTCGCCATCTGCGAGGGCGAGGTCGTCGGCCTCGACGCCAGCGAGCGCATGCTCGAAGCCGCGCGTGCCCAGGCGCCGGCTGCGACCTTCGTGCGCGGCGACGCCCTTTCCCTGCCGTTCGAGGACGCCGCCTTCGACCGCGTCTTCACCAGTTACTATCTGCCACCTCGAGGAGGCAGAACGACGACGCTTCCTCGCAGAGAGCGCGGCGGGTGGCGCCGGAGCTTCGTCGTCGTCGCCTCCATCCGCGGTGAGGGTGACGCGGCGGAGCGCTGGGAGGAGCGTCAGCTCAAGGACGGGTCGCGCTGGCAGGTTGTACAAGCGCGTGTTCGAGGGCGAGGATCTTGCCGGAGGAGCTTGGCGGCGAGCTTCTGTTCCAGGGCAGCTGGTTCCTCGTCGCGCGCGCTTGACGCGCCGGCGTTCAGTCCTACCGCTCACTCGCCTCGCTGCAACGCGACGTTCGTGCCTGCCGGGCGTGTGTCGAGGCCGGCTATCCGCTCGAGTCCTGGCCCGTCGTGAACGGGTACCTCGACCAACGGGCGCTACATGTACGGGCAGGCGCCGGGCATCGTCGAGGAGCAGAGCGCCGCCCGTGGCGCGGTCGCGCCGGCAAGACGCTGCGCCGCTGGCTCGAGTTGGACGAAGACGACTTCTACCGGACGTTCTACTGCGCCTCGGTGACCCGTTGCTATCCCGGGCGCCGGCCGTCCGGTCGCCGGAGATCGGACGCCGACGCCCCGCGAGCAGGAGCTCTGCTCCTTCTGGCGCGAGTGGGAGCTGAAGCTGATCAGGCCGCAACTGATCGTGCCGGTCGGCGGCCTTGCGATCCGCGCCGTGCTCGGCATCCGGAGCAGTCTCGCCGACTGCATCGGCCGCGCGTACGAGCTCGACGGCGCGCTCGCCGTTCCGCTCCCGCACCCTTCCGGCGCGAGCAGCTGGCTGAATTCCCCGCGAACAGGGAGCTGACGGCGCGCGCCGCCGCGCTCGTCCGTGAGGAAATCGGTCGCCTTTGAGGACAACGACCCCGCTAGATTTCAGGGGTGAACGAGCACAGCGACACGCCGTATCGGAAGACATTCGCCCGCCTGCTCGGCTTCCTGCAGCCCGCACAGAGTCTCCTGATCGTCTCGATCGTCCTCGCGGTCGCCTCCCAGGGCGCAGCGATCGCGCTCATCTGGGTCACGAACAACGTCGATCGACGACGCGATCGCCCCTCACGACCTCGGCGAAATTGTGGGAGTACATCTGGATCATCGTGGGACTCGGCGTGCTCCGCGCCGTCTTGATGGCCGGGCGGCGGCTCGTCTCTCCGGAAAGCAGGCGCTGGCCGTGGAGATGGACATGCGCCAGGGCCTCTACTCACACCTGGTGCGGCTCTCGTTCGGCTTCTACGACCGTCATCAGACCGGCCAGCTCATGTCACGCGCGACCGTGGATCTCCAGGGCGTTCGCTTCTTCCTCGGCTACGGGCTCATCTTCTTCTTCCAGAACGTCCTGACGGTCGCTGTCCGTCACGGCCGTCCTCTTCTTCTTCGAATGGCAGCTAGCGCTGATCGCGCTCGCGATCGCTCGCCGTGATCGTCGTGCTCGCTTATCCGGTACAGCCACATCGCGCACCCGACGCTGCGCGACGTTCAGCAGAAGCTGGCGGACGTCGCGACGGTCGCCGAGGAGAACATCGTCGGCGTCCACGTCGTCAAGTCGTTCGCGCAGGAACCGCAGAGAGGAAGAAGTTCCGACGCGCGCTCGGAGGCGGTGTTCCGAGCAGACGCGTGCGCGCGAACCGGCAGCGTGCGCACCTACGTCCGCTCATCTCGTGGGTGCCGATGCTCGCGCAGGCCGCGGTTCTGCTCGTCGGCGCGCGGATGGTCTCGAGCGGAGAGCTCACCGTCGGTGGGTTCGTCGCCTTCAACCTCTATCTGCGGGATGCTGATCATGCCGCTGCGCTCGCTCGGCATGTGGGTCGGCCAGGCGCAGCGCGCGACGGCGTCCGGTGAGCGCATCTTCCAGGTCATGGACGAGCCGGAGGAGATCGCCGACCGGCCGGGAGCAGTCGAGCTTCCGGCGGGCGGCGGGCGGCTCAGGTTCGAGGACGTCGGCTTCGAGTACCTCGACGGCCGCGCCGTGCTGCAGGACATCGACGCTCGAGCGTCGAGCCGGGAAAGACGATCGCCTGCATCGGCCATACGGGCTCAGGCAAGACAACACTCACCTCGCTCGTCCCGCGCTTCTACGACGTCACCGTCCGGCCGCGTGACGCTCGACGGCGTCGACGTCCGTGACGTGAACGCTCGCCTCACTGCGCCGCGAGATCGGCGTCATCTCGCAGGATCCATTCCTCTTCTCTGCGACCGTCGCGGAGAACATCGCCTTCGGCGCTCCGACGTCGACCGACGCCGAGGTCGAGGCGGATCCGCAACCGCTGCGCAGGCGCACGAGTTCATCGACAAGCTGCCGGCTCGGCTACGACACGGTGATCGGCGAGCGCGGCATCACGCTCTCGGGCGGCCAGCGACAGCGGCTCGGCGATCGCACGCGCGCTTGCGCGTCGATCCGCGCGTCCTCATCCTCGACGACGCCACGGCGTCGGTCGACGTCGACGACCGAGGCGCGGATCCGCGTCGGCCTGCGCGAGGCGATGCGAAACCGGACGACGCTGATCATCGCCCATCGGCTCTCGACGATCGCGCTCGCCGACGAGATCGTCGTGCTCGACGACAGCCGGATCGCCGCGCGCGGCGCGCACGAGGAGCTGCTCGCGACAAGCGCCGCGGTCTACCGCGACATCTACGAGCACGGCCTGCTCGAGGCGTCAGTTCGCGGACTGCGGTTGAGGCGAACGCGGAGACGGACGCCCTGGAAGCTGCCTCGCAGGGCCCGAATCGACGCGGGATCGGCACAGAGGCGTTCAGGTTTTGCCGGTAGCGTCGGCCGTGGGCGGCGGGTGGCAACGTCTCTCCCGGGTGGGGACGCCGCGTCTAACAAGAAAGGGCTGCGAACGTGAGGGTCTGGCAGCCGGGAGGCCACCTGATGCTCGATCAAGAACGGTCGAGGTCGACGACTGGTCGTGTGCGCCGGACCCGCCGCCGCGATCGCTGACGCTCGCGCGGCTGACGCCGGCCTACCGCGACGCGCACGGCGCTTCTCGGTCGTCTCCCTCGCTCTGCTGCGCGACCGGCGACGGCGCTCCTGCCGCCACTCCTCGCCGAAGTACGCCGTCGACGACGGCATCGGCAACAGAACGACCTCGGCAAGCTCTGGGTGGATCGTCGGCGCATTCGTGCTCGCCGGACTGCCTCAACTGGGCGATGAGCTACGTGCAGAGCGTACCTCACCGGCTGGGTCGGCGAGCGGATCCTGGCCGACCTCCGCGATCGGGCTGTTCCGACCACCTCCAGCGGCTCTCGCTCGGCTTCTACGAGCGCACCCGCGCGGGCGTGATCATCCAGCCGGCTCACGAACGACGTCGAGGCGATCGACCAGCTCGTGACCGACGGCGTCACAAGCCTCGTGCAGAACTAGCGCTCACGCTCCTCGGCACCGCGATCCTGCTCTTCATCCTCGACTGGCGGCTCGCGCTCGCGGCACGCTCGCAGTCATCCCGCTGATGAGCGTCGCGACGGCGCTCTTCCGCGTCCGCTCGACGCGCGCACTACCGGCGGTGCGCGCGAGCGGCTCGGCCTGGTGACCGCGCGACGCTCGCCGAGGACATCGCCGGCATGCGCGTGGTACAGGCGTTCACGCGCGAGACGACCACTCGACGAACTTCCGCGACGGTCACCGAGCGCTACCGCGACTCGAACATGGAGACCGTCGTCCTGAACGGCCTCTACTTCCCGTTCGTCGACCTGCTCTCGACCTCGGTCGCTCGCGGTCGTGCTGCAGGCTACGGCGGCCACCTCTACTTCCAACGGGAGACGTCACGCTCGGCACGCTCTTCGCGTTCATGCTCTACCGTACAGAACTTGCTTCGACCCGGTTCAGCAGCTGTCGCAGCTCTGCAACACGTTCCTGTCCGGCAACGGCGGCGCTCGACAGATCATGGACGTGCTCGACGAGGAGCCGGAGGTGCTGCTGACCCGCGCGAACATCGACCTGCCGCCAGAAGTCGGCAGGCGACGTGCGGTTCGAGGGACGTCCGCTTCGGCTACTCGAAGCGGCGGCGCAGGGTGCTGCACGGGCTCGACCTGGACGTGCCGCGCAGGAACGACGGTCGCACTCGTCAGGCCACACCGGCGCAAGGCAGATCGACGATCGCCAAGCTGCTCGCACGCTTCTACGGCCCGACCGAGGGACAGCATCACGATCGACGGCACACGATCTCCGCGACGTGACGCAAGACCTCGCTGCGCCGCCAGCTCGGGCATCGTCCCGCAGGAGGGGTTCCTCTTCGCCGGCACGGTGACGCGACAACATCGCGTTCGGCCAGCCCAGACGCGACCGTCGGAGCGAGGTCGTCCAGAGCCGCGAAGACGGTCGCGCGCGCACGACTTCGTCCTTCGCCTCGAGGACGGCTACGAGACGCAGCTGCAGGAGCGCGGCATCACGACTTTCGCTCGGGCAGCGTCAGCTCGTCGCGCTCGCGCGTGCGCTGCTCGCCGACCCGCGGATCCTGATCCTCGACGAGGCGACCTCGTCGGTCGACATCGGCACCGAGCGGAGATCGAGCAGGCGCTGCAGGATGCTGCTGCGGGCCGGACCGCCGTCCATCATCGCGCACCGCCTGTCGACGATCCGCGACGCGGACCTCATCGTCGATCGCTCGAGCACGGTCGGATCATCGAGCAGGAAACCACGACGAGCTACTGGCGAAGCGCGGCCTCCACAGCAGCACGCACATGGAGATTGGTGGGCTGTGGCCTAGGTCATAGGGATGCAGGGCAGATGGCTCCGACAAGGAGACCGAGGAGCGGATTGAACAACCGGTCTCCGACGGAGGCTGAGCGCGGGACCGGCTGACGCCCGACCAGGCCGTCCGCCAGATGAAGATCCAACGTCGCCCGTGCGCGGCAACCGCAAGCTGCACCAGAGCTGCTCGAGCGGGTGAACAACGATTCCCAGCTCAAGGGCTGGTGGCACGTGGCGAACGTGAACGCCGTCGCCCGGATGCGCATCAACGACCACTCGTGGGTGCACATCCAGATCGTCGCGAACATCGCGCTTGAAGCTCCTTCGCCAGCTGACGAAGCACCACATCGAGCCGTCGGTCGTCGACGCGACTACGGCTACGAGCAACGACGACGCCGAGGTGGTCGTCCTGCTCGCGCGCGCTGACGCACTGCATCGGCATGTCGGTTCACCGTGAACGGCTACGAGGACTTCAGCCTCTTCCTCGCCGAGCCGAAGCTGCGCGAGCTGCTCGACGGGATCTACGAAGAACCGGACGTGACGGTGATCGTCTCCGAGGTGCTGCAGGCGATCACGAGCCACCGCGAGTACGGCAAGCCGCTCACGCTCGAGGCGCGGCACGGATACGCGTGGCGCGGACGCGCTCGACATGGAGCAGGGCCGCTCGCGGATCCCGTTCGCCCGCGGCTCGATCTCGGATCCACTCGCCTGAGCGCCGCGGCGATCGAGGACGTGGCGATCAAGGACGGCGAGCAGCGCCCGGTCCTGATCGAGATCACGATGAACAACTCGTCCGGCATCTACCAGGTCGACAGCCTGTTGAAGGCGAAGCTGCAGGGGTCGGGCCTCGAGGCCCTACGTCGAAGTGGTTGCGCGCATCGACACCGAGGCGGAGAAGCGCCTGGTGCCGATCTACCGGCTCGAGATCTAGGGGATTTGCCCCAGAGACGCGACTCGGGTTGCCGGGGTGAGCGTTTCGTCTTTCGCCTTTGGCCTCGAGCCCCTCCCCTCCCCCTTCCCGCCGTGAGGCGATGTCTGTTCCACCTCGCCAACCACCACGAAAAAAGTCCGAGGAGTCAAGAAAGAATGCCGACTCGCGTGGGTACCGCTCCCAAAAGGCTGGTCGACGCTACGAACGTTCGGCCAGCGCAGCGTGCTTGGCCCCGCGAAGATGCTCTGATTGCCGTCGGTGGTGTTGCTGGCGCCAACGGCGGCTCGCAAACGAAAAGGTCAAGTAGGACTGTGCGGCTTGTGGGTCCGAAACGGTGCGCTGGGCTCAGAGACTGCTGGGGTCGCGCCCGCCTCTCCCCGGATGGGTGCGCGCGTCCGATCGCGGCGCAAGCCGTAAGCGCGCCGCGCTCTGGGCCACGACACCGAGCGATAACGGTGGAAGAAAAACCGGCCCGCGCCGGCCTCGTCGCGCGGGCCGTCGACCAGCTGAGGACTAGGAAATTCCGGTTAGTTGCGGCGGGAGGACGGCTCTCGGCTCTCCGGGCCTGCGTGGGCGCTGGCCCGGGGTCCAGGCTCACTCAGGGCAGCAAGACTCGAGGTGGCTAGTTGAGCGAGGTGTGTCCCCGGCGCTCGTCCCGCAGACAATCCTCGAGCGCACGGCGCGCGTCCTCCTCAGTGATGAAGAGCTCTATCGTACTTCCGGGTCGTGGTGCTCAGGCGGTGCTTGTGGCAGGCGCATCGCCTGGACCGCATGACTGGCTACCCGTGGCGAAGGCTACCGGCTCCAAGGCCCGACGCCGGTTCGGTGGCCTCGCCAAAGCTCTGTAAACGCCGGAGGGCAATCCCGCCGCCACCCTGCTCCAGATCGGAGGAAGGCAATGCGAAACTACGCGGCCAAGAGGAAGAAAGGGCCTGGCGCTCGTTGGGCGCAGCCGGCGCCATGGCCCCTCCTGAGCCATCGAAATGGCTGCCCGCGAAGCATGACAGGTGACTAACGCAGGGGAGCCCGGGAGGTCTGTTTAAAACCTGTCTGGAAAATGAGTCAGCTATGCAAGGCTAAATCCAATCAAGCTACGCCGTGCGGCCCGAGCTCCAACCACCCAGACCGGCAGTCCTGGTGGCCATCTGGCCGTCTCGTCCTCGGTACGAGAAAGGACGAAGCCTGGTGCATCCGTCCCGAATGACGGGCCAGCCGGCGCTTCTTCACCCAACGGTGCGCTCCGCAAGAACGGCGGCAACCATTCACATGTCTGCGACATGCGGGTGCGCTGAGTTGCCCCCGAGAGTCCCCGACTGGTCCAAGCACTGGTGGTGAAGCAAACGCCTCGTGCGCCTGACCCCGGACTGACGTCTCGCCCGCCGTTGCGGAAGCTCGGCGAGCAGCTGCGCGCCGGACCTCTGGTGAGCGGTAGGCCGCCTGCTCGTCGATGAAGCGGTGGAGCACAGCGCGGCGCTGCTCGTTCAGCAGCCTGCGCGGATCGGACGTTCGCCAGGGCGCTGCACCGCGCACGCCGCAGGAGTATGACGCTCGCCAAGCACTAAGCGTTTGCTGCGACCGCTTCGAGGTAGAACTATGCTGAAGCCAGGGGTTGCGCCAATGTGCGTCGGCCATCGCTCTCGCGGCGCTCGGATTCCCCTGGCGGCCTGCCTGGTCGCGCTCCGGCACCTCCGGTGACTGCGGCCGACGTCCACACGACGGGCCGAAGGAGCCGCCGACGACGATAACGCAGGCGACGACTCAACCGACGTCAGCCACGCAGACGAGCGCACCGCTGCGGTCAGCGCCATTGCGCCGGGCCAGGGCAGCCGGGCGTCGCATCCTTCCGGCAGGATAGAAGAAGACGCCAGGAGCGCTAAATCCCAAGGTGCGTCAGTTCACGATCAGGGGAAGACGACCTGCTACGAAGCGGCTGGACAAAGAAGATCCGCCGCCGCGGTCAGCTACACGAAATGCTCTCAAGGTCAAGCCAGATGGTTCTACGATGGAAACGGGCTCACCGTCTCGAGTACGGGGGAGGATCGCTTCATCCCGCTCGAACTCGGTGGCGCGCCGAAGAAACCAGAAGAACCTCGGGCCCGAGCCGCACGCTCAGTCAAAGCTGCATCAAGACCTGCCTCGAGGACTCGGCCGAAGGGAAGGTCTTGCAAGGGCCTCGACGGAAGCTCGTGAAGGCGTCGCCATGCTGACGAGTCCGGCTGTTCAAGAACACGCAAGGTTAGGTGTCGTCTGACCGGCGCGCCGATGCACAATGCTGCTCCAGAACCTCGGTGGACTCGACCTCTGAGCAATCGTTTGGACGAAGAGCAAAGGTCGGAGCAACCTTCCGCGCCTGGGGCTGGTCACTCTGCGGCGACAAATCAGAGGAGCTTCGCGCGGCCGGAAAGGCGAATTCTCCTGCTGATCGAGGAGATCGAGCGTCTGCACGTCGACCTGGAACGTGAAGACGACGCAGGTGCACGACCAGCCGGATCAGGCTGATCGAGGCGGATTCATTGCTGCCGAAGCGAGCCCGATCCGGACGCTGCGGGCCAGATTGTGCGACCGCGACCGGTGGAGCCGGTGGAATAGCCGCCGGCCTCGACTACCGTGCAGCAGCCCGGTATCAGGGCGTTGGAAATGACGTTCCTTCCGGAGCTCCGTGAGTTGCATTGGGCTCCCGGCACTGAGCGGTATGGAGCGGCGAGCGGAGCATCGTCTTTCCCCGCGAGGCGCTTCTGTAAAACCGCTTCGCGGGAGCACCTTCCGGGGTAAGCTGTGGGGTTGCGCGGGCTGGAGTACGCTTCGTGAGCAATGGCTTTTCTTTCCCCGGATCGCTGATGTTCTGAGACTCTCCTGCGCCGTCCGCAAATCCAGCAAGGTAACGTTCGTCTGCTTCGTTTGCCCCAGTGAGCCTTCGGCTTCCCGCCTCGCCCCGGGGCAGGCTGGACTTCGAAGAGGCGCGTGGTCGACCGCCGGCGGTTTGCGCAAGCGATCGGGGAGTCGCCAGAGGAGCGCAGGCAGGGCTGGCCTCTCTCGTTCCCTTCTTTGCGTGGAGCGGGGACTAGGGCCAGCAGGGACAAGGGAATGAACCTCTTTTCTCCAACATGCTGGCGTCGCTTTGGCTGCGTCGACTGGATCCAGCAGACGTTCGAAACAGACTTTCTACCGTCCGGGTATCACTCGGGTTCTGCCATCACCCCGCGCCTGGCGGCCGGGATTCGAGCCCGGGTGGCAGCGGGAGAGATCTCTCGAGCGCGATGGAGCTTGGCGCGAATCGCCATCGCCGATGTGTCCGACAGTCGTTCGTCACCCGCTGACTGTCGACCGGGTTATCAGATTCGTCAGACGCTACTGCGCGGGTCACTGGTCGCTGTTTAATCAGCCCCTGAAATGGACGACCCTTCTTCAGCGGCGCGCTGATCCATCTCGAACGCCTGCGAGTCGTCGAAGAGCCAGCGGGAACCTGGCAAAAACCCGCCAGCCGATAAAGACATCGTTTGAGGCTGGCGCAGTGCCAATCGCGCCGCCTGCGCCCAGCTGGAACCGAGGGGCTCCACGCCTGAATGCTGGCGCCGCGACCGCGCGCTCGGCATGCGTACGGGGATGGGTCAAAGCGGGTTCGGCGGGAGCAGTTCGCCGTCGGCCGAGCCTGCTGAGTCACCGAGCCAGCGCCCGTCTTGACAAAGCTCACCAGCCGATGGATTGGCAGCGCTTTCCTGGTTGTGCGCCCGGGTGGTCGCGGGTTCTCATCAGGCAAAGGGGGGAGGCGCATGCGAAGCTCACGGCGCTGTTTTCGCCCGCGTCTGCTGGCGGCGCTGCTCTTCATCAGCGCCCGCGCCGGCGAGGCGCAGCAACCCGATTCCGGACGACTCTGACGGGAACGGGTCACCCGGCGGTTGTTCTCGTTGCTGAATTTTCAGTGGCGGTCAACCCCGCAAGCTTAGGTGCAGCGCAACGCTACCGCCGGCTGCACAACCGTTGCTCGTCCGCCAGGACACTGCACGAACGGATTTTCCCGGCCCACCGCTATTCCGGCATGCGGGTGTTCACGGAGTCGGACGTTCAAGAGCGGGATCGGGATCACGTACAATCGCGCCGCCGCCATCCGTTCGCGGGCCCCAACAGCGTCGAGGCGGCCAGCTGAGGCGGGCGCATCCGCTCTACGAGACGGCGCCGTTCTTCGTCCCCGATGTCGGCGTCGAAGTCATTTCTTCCGGAGGCACCCAAGGCCGTCGCTGCTGCCCGCAGAGTCAGCCAATACTGTGGTGTTCTTCCCATGCCGCAGAGCCAGCCGCCTGACCTCGTTCAGTACGCGGCGCGGCTACTTGCAGGGCCTGCGCCAACTTCACCTCAGGCTGGGCTATGGGCTCCCGGGCGAGTTTCCGCATTGCCGCAGCATCCTGGAAGCTGACCAGGCCGGCCGCCGCGCGGATGGTCGCCCATCCGAAGCTGAATCGGGATCAGCACCGGGTTCGTGGGCGATTTCCGCTGCTGCTTCTGCTCCAGCAACCGTGCCACGGTGTACCCGTATTCCGCTGGCGACTACGGTGGCCCCAACTTGCCTCGGCGAACAGCATAACTTTCGCGTCTGTCGCGGGCGTGACGTCCCTTCGGCTCAATGGGAACTTTCGCGCCGGAACGGGCGGTGTATTCAGGATGGACCAGACCGAACGTCCTGGGAGTCTCCCGTCAGCTCTACCACCTTCACCCGTAGTAGCTGGAGCATTTGCGAAGCCGGAGCGGTGGACTGCTCACCGAGCGGTCCCCACTCTCTTCGTCCCACTTGCGGCTTTTGAGCGCACGGATCGATCGGGGCAAACCTGCCGAGCGCCCATCGGCTGCGAGGTCTCTAATAGAGAGCCCAAGCGTGGCGTGCACCGCACGCCTGGGAGAGCTGCCCGTCAGCCAGGCGAGCGGCTCGGGCTCCATTCAGTGAGCGCGGCTGGGCTGAGGCTGCACGTCCAGCCCGAAGGCGGCGCTGACAACCGTGTTGTAATACCCGGCAAACGCGATCGAAGCGGCGCGTCGCGAACTGCCTGAGCGGAACCGCATTAACGCTGCGAGCGTTGAAGGCCATACGGGATTCGGGCCGTGCCGCCGTGGGAGGGCGGTGTCTGGGCCACTGGGCAAATGGGCCGAGCGAAGGGGCCGGTAGCGACGGCACGGGCACGGAGAGTGGCATTAATCCGCCGCTACAATGCCCCGACACGTTGGGGTCGTCATCGCAGACGCCTGACTCTGGATCAGGCCAAGTCAAGGTTCAGTCCTTGCCCACCCAGCCTCAGCCAACAAAAGGCCCCGCAGAAGAGAATGTTTCATGTCGGTACTAACTCGTTTTAGCTCAGGAGGACATTAGCCATGAAACTTCTGGATAGCGGCTAAGTTCCTTCCCGCTCACGACACCGCCCCAGAGTCGCTGGTCTCGCGGAGGGGCCAGCAGAGGCAGGCCCTCCCAGAGGGGCGTTATCCGAAACTAACCTCAGTGCGGCGCAGACGTCCTGTTTCGAGCCTCATCTACAGCGTAAGAACACCCATTTGCGGGGTCGACGTCAAAACCTGGAACGACCAGTAAAGCGTCAAGGTCGGCTACAGCCTGTGACGATCGAGTCAGAAGAGTTAAAGGTTCTGTGCCTACGAAGGTCAGCGTACCATTAGCAGTGAAATGATATGGAACGCCACTAGCTGCGTGGCGGGCGAAGCGCCGGTGTTCTCGTTCGTGAGCCTGATGACCAACGCGCCCCACTGCGGCTGCCACACCGCCGATTTCCTCATTATCAAGCGTTGTAGCGACCGCAATCTGCTTCGGGCGTCAAACGGGTCCCCTTCCAGGTAGATCGGGCCACCACTCCGGCGGGATCACGGCGTCAGGTTGAAAGGGCTGGCGGTCGGGCTTGGCCGCAGATACCGGCGCGGCAATGATGGCGCAACGGTATTGCAGCCAGGATCCATCGCACGCAGGTCCTGCCGGAGCCTCCGTTTGCGGCCCGCTGGGGAGGAGAGTAACCTCGACACGGCCTGTATCTGGCGCCTAACCAAGCGTA